>Ga0123356_10001269_pt1 | contig 27898 bp, 28 predicted proteins | sample TergutEmb28metaG_2_FD_92546 | JGI IMG/M metagenome (GOLD analysis project Ga0123356, IMG submission 92546) | Embiratermes neotenicus P3 segment gut microbial communities from Petit-Saut dam, French Guiana - Emb289 P3 | ecosystem: Host-associated > Arthropoda: Insects > Digestive system > Gut ...
ATCGTCAATGAAAACTAAGCGAATTTCCCGCGGGGAATCCCAATTTCTTGATAATTGCCCCTCAATCAGTTTAATGTAATGCTGCTGCCACTCACCGCATGGGATGTCTACCGGTTCTCTTGACATATAACCGCCGGCTGGTCTTCCCGGAGGAGCTGCCCCGGTAATAGAGTTGCCGCCTCGAGTACATTCAGGCACTATAATATAATTTTCGATATGCCAAATCATTCGAACAGGGCTGTTGTCTTCCGTAAAAATATGAAACGTGATTGATTCTGGGAACAAACCCAGCTGCGGTAATATTTCTATTTCAATGTACAATGGCATATAAATAAAGAAATCTTTGCATTCTTCCGGTTCTGTTCTCGCATACAAGACATGGACACCAATGAAGAATGATAGCTCGACTACATCACAAGATAAAATATTAAGTGACATTGCAGGTTTTAGTCCGACTTTTAAGCTTGCATCTGCATCTATTTTAAGGTTACTTCTGATGCTCTTGCTGTTTGTTGCCTGCCCTGAATTAAAAATGTTAATCCAGTGATGCGTTATGTTTTCCTGTACAAACATTACAGATATTTCACAGTCAATATCTAAATATACTCTAAACATTATTGCAACGCCCGGAAATGTCATTACAGGAACGTCGAAGAGTTTTATCTCTTCTTTAAGCTTATCCTGACTTGTTACAGACCATGTAGTGCTGCTTTTTTCTTCTATCAAAACACCAATTCTGATAGGAAACGGACCTAATTTTTCTATATCTGCTGTAACATTAATATCTTGCAGCTTATAAAGCACGTCAACTTCCATGCCACCTATATTCACCGATAAATTACATTCAAATCCCCGAAAACTCAACGGGTCTGCCTGTATTGCCGATTGTATTTGATTATTATGCTCCGGTTGGTATGCTAGTGTTTGCACTTCAAAGCTGTCGTTTTGCATACTAAGATTATTTGCAGAGTGAGAAGAATTTTTTACCGTAACATCTTCTGCCCATATTATATTATTAAAATCAGGTTGGAACACACCTTGAACGCTTAGTTCTTCGTATATTTCTTCAAGTGGAGCATCGTCATTTTCTACAATGTAAACATCTCCGCTGCGGGTTATGCTGCGTACTTTTCTGGCGATACCTGTCGGAAAATCGCGTGTCGGCGGTAGTAGATATATTGTGCCGATATCGAGCATAGAACCGTAAGCCTCGGATAATTGCACATTCATAAAATTGTCGTCCGCTGAAACAACAGCACTGTATGCTTCATATAAATCAACCACACCATCATTATATATAATTCTATTTACATGGTTAGGGTCAATGCTTACTGTTGTAAATCTAACGACTTTCTGCAGGATTTCGTCGCTCTCTTCTGCTGCAATCTTGCCGCCGGGATTAAAGTTACCGTTGATGCTTTCAAATAACCCATTATCTAATGCAAGAGCAATAAAATGTGAATCTACCAAGTCTGATATATCGCTTGGCTCGCTCGTTGGAGTTCCGAAGAATCCGATTGCTTTTGCAGCAGTCACAGCAACAAACTCCCTTGTAGCAGGAGCATCGGGATTGAATCTTTCATCTCCCGAATCTATCAATCCATTATTAACTGCGATTTGTATACTGCCATAAGCTTTGCTTTCCGGTTTTACATCTGTAAAAAACGCATTGTTACTGTACTCGTCACCATAGCCCATTGTATCTGTAAGACTTTGAATCCACTCTGCACGGGTTATATTATCGTTTTTAGTAAAATGAAGGTATGAAAATATACCAATGGCAATTACAAGTACAGCGATAGCTGCAATAAGAGCAAATACTTTAATTGCTTTTTTAGGTCTTGGCGGCGCATGTTGTGCTTGCGGCGCCACATATTGTGTCTGCTGTAATGGCTGCAGTGGCTGTGCTGCTTGTTGCACTTGTTGCGCCTCTACTTCGGCACCGCAATATCCGCAAAATACCGCTCCGTTATTTAAATGTGCTCCGCATTCATTACAAATCATTGCTTATCTCCTCTATACGAAACCTCTAGTCATTAAAATAAAAAAGACGACATAGGAGCATAAACCTAAAACACCCAGCAGATAACCGATTCCGGCGATGTTCATTTTGGTCCCCTTCATGTTATAAATTATTCTCGAATATCCTCTCCTGACTGAAGCAACTGCAAATACTACTGATAAAACCGAGTATACAGAAAATGGAATAATAATTGCAAGTTGGGCAAATTCTGTAAGATGTCCGTCGCGCCGCATCATTATTAAGTTTATAATGCCACTTATACCAATTACAGCCATAATGAGTGACGTTATCGCAAATCCTCTGCCGGGTATACGTTGCTTTAGAGGTTGAGGATTAAATAATCTCCCTCCGCTACCTACTGCTCCCCATGAGTCCATTTTTTCGAACTCCACTCCGTCAACAGGTGAGCTTTTTTGTAGCGTTTCGTCCGGTGCTCCGCCTTGTTCCGTCAAGTGGCGGTCGTCGGCTGTGCAGTATGGACAGGAGTCGAGGCAGCGGTAGTATTGGTGCTTTATGTTGCTTTCGCATTGCTTGAGGTCGTCTGTTAATAAGCGATTGAGTGTGATATACCAATCGGCAGCGCTTGGGCGCTGCGAGGGGTCTTCTCTGCCGTCGATGAAGGCTTTTTTGAAAAGCTCCAGTATATCGGGGGGCAGAGACTCGGCAGGCGGACAGAATACTGCCGCCGCTTTTTTGCCTTGCTTGAATACATACGCGTCGCGTTCGATTGCTTCGTTTCCCATGAAGGGTGAAGCAGTCGAGCCGACAGAGTCGTATTCAACTCCGCGAAACGGGTCTACCCCGTTCATCAGGAGCTTGAATATATGTATTGCAAGGCAAAACAGGTCGCTCTCTTTTGTAAAGGTAGGGAGAGCGACTTTGTCAAGGTCGTAATCATGACCTGCAGCTCGCTCTTTGTTGCAATGAGCGATTATCTCAGGTGCAAGATACCCGGGCATGATTACATTTGTCCTATGCACCTTGCCGCTGTCGTCCGTTATATGAAATGAATCACAGTCCATGAAGCAGACTTGACCGGTCGAATAGTTTACGCCTACATTGTGGTGATTAAAATCGCCGAACACATAACCTTTCCGATGAAGCTCATCTATCGCAGAGCATAGGTTTATCGCTATCTTTATCCTTGACTTTACCGACGGGAAGCGTGCATAATCCGAGGCTTCCAGCTTTGGATGCCTGTAGCTATATGTACGCTGTATATGCTCATCTACATTCAGTTTCGGCATAATGAAGCCTGACAGCTTGCCGTTTTTAGAAATACGCTCAAGAGGCCATGCAACCGCACCCTTTGAAATGAGCACCTCCGGCGGATTCTTCACCATATATCCAAGCTTTGCATTAAGGTCATCTGTAACAATAGGAGCACCCGACAAATCGGTATCCTTGAAAATTTTCATGAGTTGATAAGGCTCATCTTGTACCTCATAGATGTAACCCTCGCCGCCGTCACTAATAAGTTTTCCTTTTGTTTTTGTCATAACACGCTCCCGGTTGTTGATGTTCTTTTTGGAATAATGTATAATATAGCCGTTATTGTATTTATTTAAGGAGTGCTATCAATGGTAAGTCAGAGTATTACCACAGAGATAATGGAATTTATGGTGTGGGTTGTTGAGTTGGCTGCAGAAGAGTTTTTTAACGGCGATAAAAGTCAGGCATATAATGTCTTATGTCAGCAGGGCTTGTGGGATTTATACATTGAAAACTATGACATCACTCACTCATTAAGTGCAAATAATATTATTAATGAAATGAGAGAAATTCTGACTACTAAGGAAGTGATATAACAGTGTTACTTTATCACGGATCTTATATTGAAATTAAAGTCCCCGACCTGACATATAGTCGGCATAATCTTGACTTTGGCAGAGGATTTTATGTTACCGGATTAAAGGAACAGGCAGAGAAATGGGCAAAAAGGCGTGCTGCTATGGCTAATCTATTAAATACCATCGAAAACCCTGAACCGATTATATCTGTCTATGAGTTGGATTTTGACCAATCGGAACTTAGTGTTCTTAGCTTTAGCGGATATACAGAGGAGTGGCTTGACTTTGTCGTATCAAACAGATGGTCAGATGAGCAGTCTGTCGACAGTGAGTATGATGTAATTTTTGGAAACATTGCAAATGATGATGTTGCAGCGGTAGTCGATGATTATATGAGATTGCTGTCCAAAGGTCGGTTGGATTCGGCAGGAAAGCAATTTTATTTAAATCAATTACAGTTTTCAAAACCTAATGACCAGTATTGTATAGTATCGGAAAAAGCGTTAAATGCTCTTTCTTTTGTAAAAAGCTATATAGTTAAGGAGTAGTGATATGCTTAACGACACGTCTTTAGTAAGAATGGTTATTGAAATGCTGGTAAAGCGTTATAATTGGACTTATGATGACGCCCTGAGAAACTTTTATAACTCAAATGTCTGCAAGGGTTTATCCAACAAACAAACCGGTATGTTTACTTTTGCCCCAAAGGAAATCGTTTATTTACTTGATGAAGAGATGGGATTATCATATTGAATTGAAATAGAGTAAGCCGCTGATAATTAGAAATACACCTCCGGCGGATTCTTCACCATATATCCAAGCTTTGCATTAAGGTCATCTGTAACAATAGGAGCACCCGATATATCTGTCTCTTTGAATATCTTCATGAGCTGATAAGGGGCATCTTGCACCTTGTAGATGTAACCCTCGCCGCCGTCACTAATAAGTTTTCCTTTTGTTTTTGTCATAACACGCTCCAAATAATTTATTCCGGACATCAAGAGAACACAGTAGACTGTTCAGCTATATGCTAGGACAGGTCGAGCATTAGGGCAGGGCGGACGCCCATGGCTTTTATGTTTGCCGGGTTGCCGGAAACATAGACTGTTCCGCCGCCTGTTACAAATGCCACGTTAGCCTTGCTGCTTCCGGGTGAGCGAAGCCACCATGGTTCTATTACGGCTCTGTCTGCATCAAATTTATTTGACAACCGCAGATTGTTTGTTTTTATCATACCTTGATAATCCCCACTGTTACCAAAATATTTATCGACCTCATAGAGACTAAGCAGGAAAATATAATCAAGTGTGTCAGCACCACCGGGGGTTTCATACCAACGGTTTTTCATGTTTTCAAGTTCTATTGCAATTATTGATTTTCTTTGCACATCTGTGAATGCAGAGTAATAAAAATCATCGTTTAAGTATTCTCTGAGTGAGCACTTTTCCCATGTGGTTGCACCTGTATTCTTGGAGTATTGGCGTGTATCTACAATTTGCTCGGTTATCAGTAATGCTAAATTAAGATATGCTCTTCTTTCCAGAACTCGCCAATTATACTTACCGAATTTCAAATTACGGGTTTCGCCGTTATTTATTCTGTCAATTATTCCTAAGCCGCTGTTTGGTTGCGGAAGCTGTGGCGGTGATTGCTGCACCTGCGGAGGCTGTGCAGATGTCTGTTGTGCTATCGGCACTACAGGTAATGATGCAGATTCACTCGTGAATGCTTGAACCGGCACTCCAACTTGCTCTGCATGGTGGCGTTCATCTGCTGCGCAATACGGACACTCAGTCAATTGATTATAGTATTGGTGCTTTGCTTCTCTTGCACATTGAATAAGACCGGTGTTTAAAAAACGATTCAGAGCGTTGTACCAAGCGGCTGCGTCGGGACGAAGATATTGCACTTTTGCTCCATCGAGAAAAGCCCTGTTTAGAAGTGTGATAATCTCAAAAGGAAGAGCTTCGGCAGGCAAGCAAAAAACTGCAGCCGGTCTATTGCCTTCACGAAAAACATAAGAGTTACGCTCAATCGCTTCGTTACCAACAAAAGGTGATGCCGTCGAACCTGTTGCATCGTCTTTAATCCCCAGAAACGGACTTATTCCATTCATAAGAAGCTTAAAAATATGAATCGCAAGGCAGAATAGGTCACTTTCTTTTGTGAAGGTCGGCAGTGCAACATTATCCAGATTATAGCCTCTGCCTTTTGAGCGTTCGTTATTACAATGCCTGATTATTTCAGGGGCAAGATATCCTGCCATAATAACGCTTGTCCGATACACCGCTCCGTTTCCTGTCGTCAGATGGAGCGAATCGCAGTCCATAAAATAAATCTGTCCTGTTTGATAATTAACTCCCACATTGTGATGGTTTAAATCACCGAAGACATATCCTTTTATATGAAGCTCATTAAGGGCTGAGCATAAGTTCATAGCGATTTTAATTCTTGATTCCACCGATGGAAATTTATTATACTCCTCTGCTTCCAGTTTCGGATGTCTATAGCTGTAAGTGCGTTGAATGTGTTCGTCATAGTTCATCCGCGGCATTACGAATCCGAGCAGCTTCCCTCCATCGTCGGTAATAAGCTCAAGCGGCCATGCGACAACTCCTTTTGAGACAAGAGCTTCGGGTGGATTGCTCTTCATATATTCGAGCTTGCTGTGCAGCTCAGAAGTTACAATCGGAGCACCTGATAAATCCTTTTCTTTATAAATCTTCATCAAAAGATTAGGTGTATCGGGGTCTTCATAAATGAATCCTTCACCACCGTCTATTAAGATTTTTCCTTTTATTGCTGGCATAGACACTCCTAATTTAGATTCATTTGCTTAATCAATCCGACTACTCCTAAGGCAATAGCTGCCAGTGCAAGTACAAACAATACTGCTAATATAACTGCAATCAAAAACTGTCTCTTTTTGTTTCTGCCTTGTCTTTTTCTCTGAGTTTTTTGATTTTGTTGTGTTATAACAGTATGTGTGCCACCCGGTGCTTGAATTGGCGGTGCTGCCTGTGATACTTCAGGTGCTTCCTGATAAGCGCTGTCGGTTCTGTATGAATATAGTCTGTTTCTGTGCGCTTCAAGTAAGCTGCTCCACAAAGCTTCGCCCGGGAATTTGTAATAATCACCTTTTTTTAACCTGACTTTTACACTTTTGCACATAACTGCAACGACTGTTATATCATCATAGTTTACTTCCTGTGGAAGTATGTGAGTGAGTTCATCGCTTATCCACCCATCAAGATTGGGGTTTTTCCTCAAATTATCATAGAGATAGTAGAGGTATGCGTTATCGAGCTTATACTTTTGGTCATCAAGCAATGGAGGTATTGCTTTGTTTAGGATTCCATCTGTCATAAGGAATATTGCATGGGTTTGGTGAGGATATTTCCCAAACACCCATTTTGACTCAGCGGCAAGCGGATAAACAGGACGTTCCTTCCCTGCCCCGTCACCAAGCTGCGGCTCTGTGACTTCATCAAAAGTGCCGTCTTTACGCATTGCTATTATTCCGCTGTCGCCTGCATGACCATAATAAAGATTGCCTTGAATCAAAACAGCAAGTGATAGTGTTGTGTCGTAATCATCTAAGTTTTCACCTGCTGTCTGCTTAATGGTGAAGTTGGTATTGTCAAAAGCGGTTCTTATTATGCTTAGAATATCGCTTTCACGCATTTTTTTATTAATCTTAGAGGCACAGTATTCTACTGCTGCTTTTGCTGCCATTTTGCTGGCAATATCTGAGTGCTTGGACGAGCCTAGACCATCAGCTACAGCCGCAACAACAAAGCCACCGTTTTCAAGATAAAAATACGAGTCTTGACAAACCGTGCCGCTTTGTTCGTGCGATTTTCCTTTTAATGAGTTGCCGGTAAATCTATAAATGCTCATACAGTAAACTGAAGCGGTGGTAATGGTGTTGTTTCACCGATTTCTTTGCTTGATACCGCTTTCATGCTTCTCCCTATCCATGAGAAAAATTCTCCGAAGTTTGCTACTTTTGCTTCTACTATTTGATTCGGATTGTTCGTTAACTTTTCGAGTTGCGCCCTTTTGAAGCCTTCAACTCCGAGGGCAAAGAATTGGAGCTTCCCTTGACGCTCACGTTCTTTCATCGCATTGCCGATGTTTTCAAGAGCATTGCTATTATCATTAAACTCTCCGTCGGTAATCAGAACAATCCATGGTTTGTAAGCACCGCCTGCTTTGTCGTAGGCTGTGCAGCGTTTTTTCGAGAATTCGGCAGCACGTTCCAGTGCATCAACAACGTATGTGCTGTTATCGGTCGCTTCGAGCTTAACAGTATCGCAGTCTGCTATTGCTCTGAAGCCTTGATATATAGTTTCACGACCGCGAGTGCCAAAGATGAATATCGCAAGGTCAACGATGTTTTTTAGGCGAGGGTCTGATTTCATTTGCGTTATCATTTCATTAACTGCTGTATTTAGTGAGTTTATAGGATTGCCTTGCATTGAAAGAGATACGTCAAGCACCAGCGATAGTGCTACGTGTGCCTCGCTTGCTTCTCTTATAGGGCGTTCTGCTATTTGATTACTCATTTTATTAAGTACCTTTCATTTTAATTTTTATTTATAAATAGTACCCGGCTACTTATCTTCTCTTAGTCAATCTGTCACCGTCAAGATAAAGGTCTCTTCCTTTAAATTCATAATTCACTCTCAGTTTGTAGCCATTTTCGTATTCCATCCATAATATATTGCCACGTTCTGTGCCCCATTTTAGGGTATCGTCAGTCCATGGACTTTCAATTCTGACTGTGCCGTTTCTTCTGAATGTTATTGTTGTATACTCATACATTCCATCACCTACCCACGTTCCGACAAAATTATTGTTGCCGCCGCCTGATGTGGCGATGATTATGATTATTATCACAACTATTGCTGCTGCGACTCCGGCAATTATCTTGTTTTTATTTGGATTTTTTGAAAATTGCTTATACTGTGCTGACGCATGAGTTCCAATTTGACCTGCGACTTGATGACCAACTTGGTTTAACTGCTGTCCAACCTGATTGAGTTGCTGTCCGATTGGAGGCGGCTGCTGACCGTATTGCTGCGGAGGTGGCTGCTGTCCGTAGCTTGGCTGCTGTGGTGCATAGTTTTGTTGTTGCTGCGGTTGAACATACGCTTGCGGTTGTGGGGGTGCAGGTGGCGGAGCAGTAAATGTTTGTGCTGCTGCTACCGGTGCGCCGCAAAGAGTGCATACTGTTGCACTTGGCGGCAGCTCCTGACCGCATTCGTTGCAAACTTTGTTTTGCTGTATTGGTGCTTGTGCACCTGAGTTTGACGGCATTGCTGAATTTGCATCAACAGGTGCTCCGCATTTTTCACAAAATCGGACACCATCTACGTTTTGAGCTCCACATTTTTGGCAATATATCATTTGATTCCCTCCACTTAAAATGAACGGTCACTCAACACATCTAAATGTCTTGAGTGACCGTTTTAATTATTTTATAGTTAAATAAGTAATAAAGTCGGCTTGCTTGCTTGCTTGCTTGCTTGCTTGCTTGCTTGCTTGCTTGCTAAGATTGTGCTGTTTTCTAACAAGCTTGTCAACTCCTTTCACTGAATCGGGAGAACCATCATATAATAGTCCTCGTAGACAAAAATTATATCATAATTATGTTTTTCGTCAAATACTATTTTTTTTCAAAAAAACGCTAAAGTTTTGTTAAATTGTTTCGATAAGTGATATAAGGCGTACTTTCGGCTGCACTACAATTTATGGAAGTAAATAGAAGGAGCTAATTCGCCAAATAATAAAATGGAGGGATCCTAGTATGAAAACTGGAAATGTTGGAGGCACAAACCCGTATACCAATTATCAAAACACACAAAGCAAGGGCAAAGCTCAATCAAACCCCGCAGCAGACCTTTTCAGCGCACCAGTAGATACTTTCACACCATCAAAGCACGTTAAAGGTGCTGCAGACCCCGGTAAGCTCGACCAGCTTTGGAGAGACACCGACCATGCAATCGATGCAGTAAGAAAGCTGATTTCTTCGGCACTCGGTAAAAATGATGCGTCAGGTCAAGGCTTCTGGGCAGTCAGGTCCGGAAATCTTAAACTAAGCGAAGCAGACAGAGCACAAGCACAGGAATTAATCAGCGAAGATGGTTTCTTCGGTGTTAAAAAGACAACCGAGCGCCTCGTTGGCTTTGCCAAGGCGATGGTTGGAGAAGGCGCAAGCGAAGCGCAGATTGAAAAAATGCGTGCAGCTGTGCAAAAAGGCTTTGACGAAGTCGCAAGAATGTTCGGCGGTTTCGACAAGCTTCCGCAAGTCACAAAGGATACACATGCAGCAGTCATGCAAGCCTTTGATGATTGGAAAGCAGGCGGAGCAGCGTAGGTCTCAAAATATAATCAAAAAAGAACCTTTCAAGGGGTTCTTTTTTTTGCATTTATATTATATACTGCTATAGCGTGCTAAGCGTGAATTAAAATCATTAGGGGGTTCGTTTTATGGCGAGTTCAATCGAGTATGATAAAGTAGGTAAGCTTGGGTTTGGGTATATGCGCCTGCCTCGTAAGGGCGATGAGTTTGATTATGAGCAAATTAATAAAATGGCTGATGCTTTTTTAGCAAGCGGCGGAACGTATTTTGATGCGGCTTATGTTTACGGCGGTGCAGAAGAGGCGTTTCGGGAAACTGTTGTAAAACGTCATCCCAGAGAGAGCTTTACAATTGCGACCAAGCTTCCTGTCGGTATGATTAACGAGAGCAGAACCGCAGAGGATTTGTTCAACACATCTCTTGAGCGGCTTGGTGTCGATTATATTGACTATTATCTGCTGCATGGTATTAACTCAGGTGGCAGCAAGCAAGCCGAAGAGAACGGTGCATGGGATTATATTACAAGCCTTAAAGAGCAAGGTAAAGTCCGACATATCGGCTTTTCATTCCACGGTCCTGTTAATGACCTCGATGAGGTTTTAACAAAGCACCCCGAAACAGAGTTTGTTATGCTGCAACTAAATTATTATGATTGGGAAAGAGATGGCGTCCACGCAAGAGAGCTTTATGAAATTGCAAAAAGACACAACAAGCCTATTGTTGCAATGGAGCCGCTTCTCGGCGGTAAGCTCGCCAGCGAGGATTCTCCGATTGCGGAGCTTATGAAAGCGAAAAACCCGAATGCATCACTTGCTTCATGGGGAATGCGTTTTATAGCACCTCTTGAAAATATTCTTACTGTCACAAGCGGTATGAGCAATATCGCGCAGGTTGAGGATAATATAAAGATATATGCAAATATGCAGCCGATAACAGATGATGAAATGGCTGTTATCGACGAAGGCGTAAAGGCTCTCAGAGCCGTGCCATGCATCGATTGCACCTCATGCGAGTATTGCAAGGAGTGCCCTGCAAAAATCCGTATTTGGCTCTTAATCAGCTTGTTTAATGACCATCTGCGGCATAAAACAACAACAAACCTCAACGGCTCGTACGGCTGGATGACAGGCGGCTTCGGCAAAGCAAAGGACTGCACAAAATGCGGCATCTGCGAAAAAGCCTGCCCGCAAAACCTGCCAATAATCGAAACAATCGCAAAGGTATCAGCAATCTGCGATTAAATGCTTATATTTATATAACTCTTCAGTTGCGAGACTTATTTTTGTGACTGAGGAGTTTTTGTTATCCGGGAAGAGGTAGAGGGTGTCGTCGTTTGTGTTTAGGTCAACGCAGTCGCCGCGCCCCATGTAGTCGATTTCAATATGGCAGGAGTAGAGAGATTTTGCATCCCAGCTTATATCATAAGGCTCACCTTTGTAAGAGCCTGTCAGTCTAAAGCCGTCCATGTCATGGGTCAGCTTTGCTTTTTCTTCAAAGACGATGAACTTTGCATCGTTTGGCAGCGACTCAACGCGCGCATCTGACTCAAACGAGTATGTACCGTTTTCTATTTCTTTTCTCACATTTGCACGCTCCCATTCATACCAGTCGGGAATGTGTGGAAATTCTGTTTCGCCTTTTTGTGCTTTAAGCTCACCATACTCTGTCATATCCCACATCTTGCCGCAAGCGGTGCAGTGAAGTGTTATACCGCTAGATGTCATTTTGTATTCAGCACGGCAAGCAGGACATTGATATAGAATCTTATGTAGTCCTTCCGCACGGTTTTTCTTATTAACCGTAATTTTACGTTCCTTCTGCCATGCAAAGTCATCGTACTGAAATGCTTCAACTATTTTCTCATTGAGCTCATCAATCGATAGGGTTTGAGTCTCCTCCTGCGTAAAAAGCAGCTTCATTTCCGACTCAACAGGCTTGACTCCCCTGTTTCCAAGCTGCCACATCGGGGAGTTGATATGATGACCATGCATGATTAATGTAACCACGGGTACGTTCATCATTCTTGCCATTTTTCCAAGAGACTCCGGCATAACAGCGGTTGTTCCGCATAAAGAATAACGAGCTTCGGGAAATAAAACTACGATGTCTCCGTTGTTTTTTGCATATAACATATTTTTAACAAGATTTACACTTTTGACAAATTTGCGATTGCAAATACAACCGACAGCACGCAAAAGCCAACCCCTGCCAATGAAGCCGTCTATTGCGACAACGTAGTTGGCACGGTGCGGAAATATTGCTTTTGTCATTATCTTAAAGTCCATAAAAGCATTGTGGTTGCAGAGAAGAAAGAATGGAGGCTTTAATTTCTCAGGCATTGCGTCTTTGTTTATTTTCGCCTTATGTTTGATGCAGTCGGGGAAGCTGAGTAACCATGATATTGGTCGAAGAACATGCCATTGTCTGTTCGGGCGACGCGTCATATCATATCGCTTAAAGTCACCAATCATTATTTTATTATCCTTATACCTCAAAATTTAGTAAATCTCTTATTTGGGTTTTTTCGTCTACGCCGGGGTAGACTTCTTTTAGCTTTAAGCCTGACTCGGTCAGTTCAAAGACGCAGCGTTCGGTTACGTAGAGGACTCTTTGACCACGTCGTTTCGCGTGTTTGCCTGAAAAGCTGATTGCAGTTATTTCATTTTTGAACTTGCCCACTTTGCCTTCGTTTTCGATTATTACTTTGCCGTTATCGTTAACGACCTTGAGCCCTTTTGTGCTGAAGGTGAGGCAAAATACTATATTTTTCGTGGCGTGGGTGATATTGGCAAAGCCGCCGATACCTGCAAAGTAGCCGTCCATTCTATGGGCGTTGACATTGCCGTGTTTGTCAACCTCCAAGCCGCCGAGAAAGCATATATCGAGACCGCCACCGTCGTAGAAGTCAAACTGAGTCGCCATTTCGCATATCATGTCGGCTCCGATTGTTGCTCCGAATGCAAGCCCGGGCGCAGGTAAGCCGCCTATGCCGCCTGCTTCAACTGTTATGTAAATATCCTTTAATATGCCTTGGTTTGAAGCATGCTTTCCAACTGTTTCAGGTATGCCGATGCCGATGTTTACTATCTGTTCGGGTTTAAGTTCACGGGCTGCTCTGTCACCGATGATGTCGGCAGCTGTGTCGCGGTATATTCCGTCTGTGCCTGTTTTACGTGTTTTCTCGGAGAGTTTGTTGATGTAATAATCCATGTGAGTTGTGGGAACGTGGACATCTCCTGACAATGCAGGATTATACTCCCCTGCTTGACTTGCTTCTTCGTTTACTACAACTGCATCGACAAGCAGACCGGGAATTATTACATTACGGGGGCGAGAAAACTGGTGGCTGACACGCTCGACTTCGACTATTACTTTACCGCCGTTACGTTTGGTAGCTTGCGCCGTCGCCAGTGCGTCAACCATGAGGTATTCTTTTTCAAACGAGATGTTTCCGTTCGGGTCTACTGTTGTTCCTTTGATGAACGCAATGTCAATCTTAGGTGTGTAGTATAGAAGATATTCTTTACCTTCAATTTCCTTAACCTTGATGAGTTCTTTTTTGGATTTATCATTTATTGCATAAGTATCGACACGTGGGTCGCAGTAGATTCCTATTCCAACCTCGCTCAGGTGCCAGTCCTCCCCTGCTGCTGCTGCTCTGATTGTGTGCGACAATACGCCGAGCGGAAGGCAATATGCTTCGATTTCACCGGCAAGTGCCATTTTTGTAGCCGCAGGCATACTACCGAAGTGCCCTGCTATAACTTCCTTTACCGCTCCGAGCTTGATATAGCGGTCGGCGAGTCTGTTTTCGTCCCATATTCCAAATCCGGCGGCACAAAATAAACGCAGGTTCTTTGGTGAACCTGTTTCGACAAATCGGTTATATAATGCATTATGTAGAGCTTCGGGGTTAGACCATGCAAGAAATGAGTTTATTGCAATACAGTCGTCGTCTTTTATCATTGATATTGCTTCCGCGGCGGATATTATCTTGAACATGGTTCCGTATACCTCCATAAAAACAGTAGAATGATTATGCAAAACCATTCTACCATTCTTTATTTGTTAATTCAATTTATTATTATGATACATCGAAATCATCATCACCGTCACGCATCCGCTCTGCAATCAGCAGAAGCTTGTATTTGCCTTTTTCCGGCAATTTTTTATAATTCTCAAGTAAGCTCTTCTCACTTTCTCTTTCGAGAGCTTTTGATGCTAAATCAGAGAGCAGCCAGTCCGCAGGAACGCTATAATAATCAGCAATTTTTTTCAGCATTGAGTTGCGCGGCACAGCAATACCGTGCTCCCATCTGTATACGGAGTTCATCGAAACCTTTAATATCTTGCCTTGCTCATTTAATGTTGTTTTTGACTTCAATCGGAGATACTTTAATTTTTCTCCCAGACACATGACTCTATCCCCTCTTTCTTAGTATTGCAAGTTAATGAATGTTATAGTATAGTATTCTGAACTGCTTTATATTTATATAAAGTCCATAAAGGAGTATTTTTTATGTTAAGGACACACCTTGCAACACATCTGACCAAGGAACATATCTCCCAAGAGGTTCGCCTTTGCGGTTGGGTTGAGACAATCCGTGACCACGGTGGTGTTAAGTTTCTTGATTTGCGTGATTTCAGCGGTAAAATGCAAATTGTGCTGCATGATGATTCTATGCTTGATGGTGTAAATCGCGAGACTGTTGTTGCTGTATCAGGTAAGCTCAGGGCACGCAGTGAGGATACCGTCAATCCTAAGCAAGCAACGGGGTTTATTGAGGTTTTTGCCGACAGTCTTGAAATTCTCGGTAAATGTAAGAATATGCTGCCATTTGAGATTAATGAGTCGAAAAATACGCGTGAGGATTTGCGTATGATGTTTCGTTATCTTGATCTGCGTAATCCGGTAATGCGCGATAATATTATTCTTCGTGCAGAGATTATCAGCTTTATCCGCGAGCAGATGACTGCTCTGGGGTTTCTTGAGATTCAAACTCCGATTTTGACTGCGTCTTCACCTGAGGGTGCTCGTGATTATCTTGTTCCGAGCCGCAAGCATAAGGGGAAGTTTTATGCGCTGCCGCAGGCTCCGCAGATTTTTAAGCAGTTACTGATGGTTTCGGGGTTTGACAGGTACTTTCAAATCGCACCGTGCTTCCGTGATGAGGATGCACGCGGTGACCGCTCACCCGGTGAGTTTTATCAGCTAGACTTTGAAATGGCGTTTGCCGAGCAGGAAGATGTCTTGACCACAGCGGAGAAGGTAATGTATGAAACCTTTACGAAGTTTTCCGATAAGAAGGTTTCGCCGCTGCCTTTCAGGCGTATGACTTATGCCGAGACTATGCTTAAATACGGTACGGATAAGCCCGATTTGCGAAATCCGCTTGTTATCTGTGATTTGACTGATTTCTTTTCGAAGGTTGAGTTCCCGTTATTTAAGGGTAAGCCCGTTCGCGGTATTGTTGCAGATTGCTCGGGTAGACCAAGGAGCTTCTTTGATAATTCATTAAAGTTTGCTGTCAGTATCGGTATGAAGGGGCTTGGTTATCTGACTTTGACCGACGGGGAGTTTAAAGGTCCTATCGAGAAGTTCTTGAGTGCTGAGCAGAAGAAAGAATTAATTGACACGCTTGGTATGAAAAATGGTGACACTTTGTTCTTTATCTGCGACGCAGCTTCCGTTGTAGACGGACTTTCGGGTGATGTCAGAACATGGCTTGGTACTTCGCTTGATATCGTTGATACAGGGTCTTTTGAGTTTTGTTATATAACTGATTATCCGATGTTTGAGTATAATCATGAGCTGAAGAAAATTGATTTTACGCATAATCCGTTTTCTATGCCTATTGGCGGTCTTGAGGCTCTGGAGAGTAAGGACCCGCTTGATGTTTACGCACACCAATATGATATTGTTTGCAACGGTGTTGAGCTCTCTTCGGGTGCGGTGCGTAATCATTCGCCTGAGGTTATGAAAAAGGCTTTTGCAATTGCAGGGTATTCGGAAAAAGAACTTGAAACACGTTTTGGTGCATTATATACCGCGTTTCAATACGGCGCTCCACCTCATGCAGGCATGGCTCCGGGGATTGACAGGATTGTCATGCTTATAGCAGGCGAAGAAACTCTTCGTGATGTTACTGCTTTTCCGCTTAACAGCAATGCTCAGGATTACTTGCTCGGTGCTCCGAGTGAGGTATCGGAAATGCAGCTTCGAGAGGTGCACATTAAGATACGCTAAAGGTTTGTTATATCTTTGATGTTAAGTTTTTGCACCTAGTTGTTCTGCTGTTGTGCTTGATGGGTAAAAAAATTATGCTTTAGAATAAGAAGCTGTTGCTTTATGAGCAACTGCTTCTTATTCAATACACTATTATGATGTTAAGCGTTCTGCTTTTTCTTCGACATCTTTGAGAAGATCCGGCAGTGTTCCGAGTGAATCAATAATTCTTTCAGAGTTTGATGTAATTTCTCCGGCTTGCTCCATGATTTTACCCTTTACATCTGCGAGGGTATCAATGAGCGGTTCCATGTTTTCGTTATTGCTCAGAGATTCTGTAGCTGCGTTTGTACTTTGCTCACTGAGTTGCTTAATACGTTGCGCAACAACCGCAAAGCCTTTACCATGCTGACCTGCACGCGCTGCTTCTGTTGATGCGTTAATTGCAAGCAGGTTTGTTTGCCTTGATACATTGATAACACTTTCACCTGTTTGACCATAAGCTCTCATCAGCGTTTGCAGTTCGGGAACTATTTCGCTGAGTTCGTCGGCAGCGGCGACAAGTGCTTCAATTTCGTCATGAATATCATTGACTGTTTTGATTGTGTCTTGTGTTTTTTCGCTTGCTTCGCCAAGTGCTTCAATCATGGTTTTAATTGCATCACGCAGTTCTGCTGCTTTATGTTCAGATTCCAGATTTTGCTTTTCGATAGTATCGCTTTTTTCTTGCATTATATTACGGTGGTAATCTGTACAGTTTTCAACGACATTGATGCCTTTGGCAATAGCAACCGCCATTTTCTCACAAGTCGGGAATCCACAGCCGCGGCAGTCGTAAATACGTGATTGTTCCGTTGTTTTAAGCAGTGCTTGCCATGCAGCTTCTGTTTGCGCTTTTGATACTGTTTGCTTTCTGACAAGCTTTGATGTGTATTTACGGATATAGTCGTCGAGGTTAAGCTCTTTATCAAACTTAGCGAAGTTTGGTCCCGGGGGAAGCTTTTTCTTCGACTTATTCTTCATCGTGTCATCAACGACCTTATACATTGCTTCGCTGATTTCATATTCATCGTGTTCGGTGCGGATTGCTCCTGTTCCTGCGTTACAGCCTCTGGCGCAGTTAAGCACGTCAACTATAAACGGCAGGTTATTTTTCTTCATCATGTAGGTGTCAAGGAAATGACTTGTATGCGGCTGTCCTTCGACCTGGAATATCCATTTCCCTTGAATGTATTGCTCGACGTTTTGGCGCAGACCGCCCGGCGATGAATAGATTGAGCCCAGACCATGTGCTTCGTTGTCGTAGTCGGTTTCATTCGCTCCGCGCCAGCTTGCTCTTGTGCTGTCGAGGTATTCAATGAGTCTTTTGTATGTTACGTTATAGCCGACGAGAGTTCCGCCGCCACAGTTAGGGTCGTTAAACTCGTCATACTTTGCAATACATGGCGATAGGAAGCAGTATGGACCTTGAATATTCTTGACATTTTTCATGTAAATTGCCGTACACATTGCAGGGCTGTGAATCGGTGACATACGCGGAAGAAGTTCCGGTACATACTTCTCAACATAGTTTATGATTGCAGGACATGGTTGCGTAACTACGCCCTCAAGAGGGTTCTTTGTCAGGAAGCGTAAGTGTGCCCATGTACAGATATCTGCACCGTAGGAAGTGTCATAAATTGCATAACCGCCGATTGACCTGAGATAGCCAAGCAGCTTTTTCCACTCGGGAACATTGCTTCTGAGAGCCGGAGCAACGAGAATCGGGATTTTCTTACCTGCGTTTAAATCTCCGATAAAACGTTCGGTATCATCAAAGAAATACCTTGCATTATGCGTACAGCTTCGAAGACATTCACCGCAAACTATACATTTGTCGGGGTCAATGTCTATGATGGCTCTACCATCCCTGGTTACTGCGATGTTTGCTTCGTCACATGGGCATTTGGATATACAAAGGTTACACCCTACGCAATTACTGTTTGTAAAAATCTTGCTTGTTGCCATTATGTTGTTACCCCCCTTAAAATAATTGGGAATTTTGGCGCGTTTAAACGATTAGTTTAAATATTTTCATTTGGAAATGATACCACAACAGATATCTGATTTCAAGTGACTAAATTACGAAATGCAGTTTTTTGTGCATGAAATGCCTTTTTAAACACTTTTTTTTGTCAATATAATGTTTTTTATTGATGATTTGCTGCAGCTTTTTATACATAAAAACAAGTAAAAGCGAACCGAATAAGTCCGCTTTTGCTTTTACTGTTTTTCATTAATCCGACACGTAGGGCAGTAATGCAATTTGACGTGCACGTTTAATTGCTATCATTAAACGTCTCTGATGTCTTGCACATACGCCTGTTGTTCTGCGAGGCAGGATTTTACTGCGTTCTGAGATACATTTACGTAGCTTTGCTACATCTTTATAATCGATATCTTGAACCTTGTCAACGCAAAACTGGCATACTTTTCTGCGCTTACTGCGATTATTTGACCTTGAGTCTCGATCTCTGTCTCTATCTCTATCACCGGACATATTTTTATTCCTTTCAAATTTTAATCAAGCAGCTAAAACGGCAGGTCATCGTCATCCATATCGAGCTCTGCAAAGTCGGAGCTTTCGACAGGAGTTGAAAAGCCTGTACTGAAGCTTTCTTTTGGGTCTGCAGGTCCTGATGATGTTCCTTTTTCCCTTTTATCACCGGTAAAATAAACATTTTCAGCTACTACTTCTGCAGTTGTGCGTTTGTTATTATCCTTATCAGTCCATTCATTAAGTTCAAGCCGTCCCGCTACTGCGGTCATTTGCCCCTTAACAAAATACCTTGCAACAAAATCCGCTGTCTTATTCCACGTAACTACTCTGAAAAAGTCTGTTGTTTTTTCTCCGCTGTCTCTTGATGCAAATCTTCTGTCAACAGCTAAAGTAAATGTTGTTACAGGTGTTCCTGATTTTGTTTCGCGCCGCTCGGGGTCGCTTGTGAGCCTTCCCATCAAAACAATGTGATTCATTGATTGTTCTCCTTTACTCTTCGATGACGGTAATAAGCGAACGCATGATTCCGTCTGTAATCTTGAGAACTCGGTCGAGCTCTGCCGGGAAATCCGGAGCTGAGTTAAACTTGACTAACACATAAAACCCGTCAGGTTTATCGTTGATTAAATACGCAAGCTTCTTTTTGCCTATTTCTTCAAGTTCATTTACTGTTCCGTTAGCTTCGATTAAAGATTTAAATTTCTCAACCGTTGCTGCGATTTGTTCTTCGCCAAGGTCTACGTCAATGATATACATTAACTCATAATTGGCTGTCGTTTTTGCCATGCCGGTTACACCTCCTTCTGGTCTCCTCTCCTTGCAGAGAGATTGTGGCCCACGGTCGATGCCGTGAGCAAGGAAAAAGCTACGCTGACGTAGCTTTGTAATTATACACGAATAACTTCAATTGTCAACTAAAAATCACTGACACTTAAAAAATTACTGACCAAAAGTTAAGCATAAAGAAGAAGAATGCGACTACCGCAACTCCGCAAAGAATGAATACGGAGATTTTGCTCTTTCTCCCTATCCTTTTCATACCCAGAGTGTTGAGCACAAATGCGATAAGACTCATACCCAGAGAGATAAGCATAAATACATAAGCCAAATATACAAGACTGTTATTCCATCTGAGTCTGATAGATGTCGGTGTGCCAAAATGCACGGTGAAGAAGCTTGTCATGAACTTCATTTCTCTTTCGGGTGATGCGTACTCAATCGCCACCCAAGCTGCAATCAGCATTGCAAGAGCAGCGAAGCTCAAAATTGCCATAACTGTAGTAACCATGTCACGTTTTTTCTTTTTCGCAGCTTTTTCATCTGCGTCTCTTTTATCGATTATCGCCGTGATTTTTTCATAGTCCAGTTCTTCAGAATCCATCAGCTTACCTCCCGGATAAAATTCCTTCGACCATTTTTAATTGTTCAGGTGTATTCACTCCTACAATATCATCGCCAAGATTACGCTTTAGTGTTCCGATTTTTTCTCCGTGACTTTTCATAATTGCCGGCACGTCAGTGACGTAGTATTCACCTTGTGCGTTGTCGTTTTTTATTTCCTTTAACGCACTGAGGAGCTTTTGTGTATCAAATACGTAAACTCCGGTATTCAGCTCTGTGATTTCCAGTTGCTCGGGCGTGCAGTCCTTTTCTTCCACGACCGATTGGAAAACTCCGTCGGCATCACGCAGAATCCTTCCGAATGCAACCTTCAGTGTTGATTCCCCTGTTAAAAATGTGCAACTGTTTCCCTCATCGAGATGTGTTTTTAAAAGCTGCTCATATACCTCGCGTTTAATAGCCGGCATATCGCCGTAGCATACCAGTAACGGACCGTTATAGTCTTCGAGCTTCTCGCTTGCTGCCATGACTGCGTGCCCTGTTCCGAGCTGCTCGGTTTGCACAGCATAAGGATAATCGTTGAAATAGTTTATTACACTTTCTTTTTTGTAGCCGACAACCAAGATTATATCTTCTTTGTTAATAAAAGATATTGAGTCCAATACGTAGGATAGGAGCGGTTTGCCGTTTGCGTTAATCATAACTTTTGGCAGGTCTGTATCTGCTGAACCTAGTCTTGTCCCTTTTCCTGCTGCCAGGACGACGGCTTTTGTTTGCTTTGTCAATGCCTTATATCTCCTCTCAGGGCTTGCTTTACTACTTGCATTGTACAATAATAAGTGTATGATTGCAATATGCAGTAAATGAATGAATTTGACTATTGCACGAACATCTTTGTGAGGTATGAGGGACATGAATTTTAATCGTTTTTTTGATGTACATGAGTTTAAATCGACTGTATATGATTATTTGATGGAAGACGAAGTTTTGAACAATCTTCAACTCAGTATTGTTAATGGTACGAATATTGTTAACGGGAATGATAATTCCGAATGGCTTATGTCAGTGGTTACCGATGATGGCGGTGCAATTGTTTTAATTGCGATTTGCACAAAGCCGTTTAACTTGCTGCTCTATGAGCCGCGCGGCAAGGCGTTGCCCGGTGCTATTGAATTTCTCGCACGACAGCTTCGCCACATCGGCTACCAGCCGCCCGGCGTATTCGCCCCAAGCGACCTCGCCCACCGCTTCGCCTCCGCTTACAGCGCGGCAACCTGTCAAGGGGACGGTTCTATTGACAGGTTGCCAGAAAATAAGGTGAAAATGAGACTCATTTTAATGAAGCTTGAGAAGCTTGCAGATTATAAGAAAGCTCCCGGCGAGTTTCGTTTTTTGGAAGAGGGCGACTTGTCGTTTCTTCCCAAGTGGGAGCGTCAGTTCTGTATAGATTGCAATTTGCCGCTATACAGTGAGTTTGATACCGAGGCGCGTATTAGGGGGCGGCTCGGTAAGGACACCCATTTTATATGGGTGGATGGGCAGCCTGTGGCACAGGCTGCGTTCGGGCGCGAAACGCCGGGCATTGCGGTTGTAAACTGGGTTTACACTCCGCTGCCGTTTCGCGCCCGCGGCTACGCGACAAGTGTTGTCGCGGAGGTTTCGCGAGCGATACTCGCTCGCGGCAAGCGCTGCGCTTGCTTGTTCGCCGATGCGGCGAACAAGACCTCGTGCTCAGTTTATCGTAAACTGGGCTACGAGGACGTATGTGTGTTTGATGAAATCAAATTTTAATTAATAAAATAAGACGAAGCAAAGCAATATGTCATGGCTTTTTCGCGAGTGTAGGGCGACAAGACCCGTGCCGAGAGAAAAAGACAGGGCATATTGCTTTACTGAGACTGACAATATATGATATATTAATATTTGTGAGTAAGCTGTGGTGCCGCGTGAGATGTGCCGAAAGGTCTCTCACGAGGAAAGTCCGGGCTCCGCAGGGCAAGGATAACGGGTAACGCCCGCCGAAGGCGACTTCAGGACAAGTGCAACAGAGATATACCGCAAACGCGATTCGAGGGGTCATGCCTCAAAGGTCGCATTGTAAGGGTGGAAAGGTGAGGTAAGAGCTCCCCCGGCGAGTGGAGACACTTCGCTGCTGTAAACTCTATCCGGAGCAACACCGTGGAAATGGAGCATTGGTTAGCCCGACCGCTCCAGTGGAGGTGGCTTGAGCACATTGGCAACAATGCGCCTAGATAGATGGCACCAAATTGTCACTTCAAAAGGGACAATGACAGAATCCGGCTTACAGGCTTACTCACAAAAAGAAAACCTCTAAGACACCGACTCCATCCCCTATCAACTATTTGGAAAATAATCGTTTAAGCAGTTTTCAATACGGCTATGAATTTCCTCTGAGGTGAACGGCTTCGATAAGCAGGAGTAAGCTCCGAGAGAAAGATTGTTGTAAACGCTTGCGTCATCATCTATTGATGATACGAAAATGACCGGGATTTTTGCGTAGCGGTAGTCTGATTTAAGCTCCTTGAGAGCTTCCACCCCACTCATTTCCGGCATATTAATGTCCAGTAAAATCAGGTCAGGCGTGACCTTCTCAAGCAGCTCAAAGAGCTTTGCAGCCGATGGCAAAGGAAACACTTCATACTTATCCTTCAGAAAGTGTCTTCCTATTTTTAAAATTACAGCGTCATCATCAACCATCATTATTTTTTTACCTGAGTTATCCATATTCGCCCTCCAATGTTACCGATTAAACTGCCACAGTGAGTCTATCACATATATATATATAATACTAGGTAATTTTAAACTGATGAATATTGATTAAATTTTACACAAATTGTATAATACTAAAGGTCTGAATTATAATAAATTTGAGGGGGTAATTTGTGAAGAAGAAAATTGATTTTAAGAAGCTGAGCAATTTAGCAAATTATTTTGAGATTGCATTTGCTCTGGTAATCCTTGTGATTATTGTCCTACGCGGAATTGAAATTATCGCATTATTATTCGGAGCGGAGATTGTAATCTTACAAATGAGCTTTGAACGTATACTGTCAATGGCTTTGACACTTATTATCGGTGTCGAGTTCACTAAAATGCTTATTAAGCACACACCCGAATCCGTCATTGACGTTCTGCTTTTTGCAATAGCACGCCAAGCAGTCCTATACAACGACAAAACCACAGATATGCTTTACGGTATAGTCGCTATCGGTGGCTTGTTCGCTATTAAGAAGTTTCTGGTTGTTAAAGCAGTAGAAAAAGAATTATAGTCTTTCGACTATTTCGTCGAAGGATGAGTTTTCTGCTTTTTCTCGCAGCCAAACGACCAGTTCATCGTCTGTTTCGTAGCTATACTCTTCAAGTTTGTCCAGCGCTGCATCGACTTCGCCCATATTATAATCAACACATGCCTGACGCAGCTTCATGAGTGTTTCTGTGTCGGGTTTTTCTTTTTGCGGTTTTTTGTTTGCGGCATCATACTCTCCAAGCATTTCATTTATGCTTTTTATTAACTCGCCGGTTTTTTCAACAAGCTTAGGATTATTCTCCGAAACATAGTTATAATCACCTGTAACAGCGGCATTTTCGAGTTTTTCGGCAATATCTCCAACCTCTGTTGCAAAAATCCCGCGGCTTGACCCTTTTATACCGTGCACAACGGTTTCGTACTCCAGCAGCTTATCCTTGTCTGCCACCTTTAAAGAATCAATTAATGCAGGTGTATTTTTAGCAAAAGAACGTAAAACAACAATGTATGCCTCGCAATCACCATCGAAGCGTTGCAAGCCTTTTTTTGCATCTAAACCGGGGATATCTATATGGATGGTTTTTTTGACTGCTTCGACAGAGTTATCTTCAAAATGTGTAAGTGCATACTCTTTTTCCTTATCCACGTCCTGCAGCCACTTGCAAACTACAACGTCCAAACGGGCTATTTCAATCGGTTTTGAAATAAAATCCTGAAATCCGCTATCGTAGAACATCTTTTCATTGCCAACAATTGCATTTGCTGTCAGGGCTATAATCGGTACGGTTTTTGCATACTGCGTGTCTATCGCACGTATCAGCTTTGTTGCTTCAATGCCATCCATTACAGGCATCATGTGGTCCATGAAAATTGCGCTGAATTTGACTTTCTCCTCCGAAATAGCGTCGATTGCTTCTCTTCCGCTTGCGACGCAGTCAATTTTCATTTTATACGGCTTGAGCAAGCCTCTTGCAACATCAAGATTTGTCGCGACATCATCTACAACCAAGACATGAGCATAAGGCAGGCTAATGCGTTCTCTTTCTCTGTAGCGACGGCTTTTCTTTATCGAATAATTAAAGCCTTTGAGGTTTTCAGCAACCTCTGTCCCTATGACATCATCGGTCACGTGCTTTTGGATAAGGCTAACTGTGAATGTGCTGCCCTTGCCATGTTCACTATCGACCGATATGCTACCATCCATCATATCGACAAGCTTTTTCGCAATTGGCATACCAAGTCCTGTTCCCATAATTTTGCGGTTTGCTGCCATGTCCACTTGTGTATAATCTTCAAAAATTAAATCGATGTTATCTTTATCAATCCCGATGCCGGTGTCACGTACAATAAAACTCAAAACCTCGCGGTCGCCGTCCCGTTTACTGCTGACTGTCAGTTCAACTGTTCCTTCAAGTGTGTATTTAAAAGCGTTTGATAAAAAGTTATTAAGAATTTGTCTTGTTCTCAGCTCGTCGCCATATAAGTATGCAGGCAGATTTTCATCGATGTTCATAAGAAAATCAATCGGCTTGTCCTTTCTGTGGAGAATGCTTTGTGTCACAGCATCATTTATTAGACTTGGGATATCATAATATGCTTCAACAAGCTCAAACTTACCTGCTTCGATTTTTGATATATCAAGGATATCGTTGACGGTGTTCAAGAGAACTTCACCTGCGCTGTTCACTTGCTCGAGTCTTCTCAGCGATTCATCGCTTAAATCATCAGTTTCCAGAAGTAAGTCCGACAGACCTATGATTGCGTTTAGCGGCGTACGGATTTCATGGCTCATCGTTGCAAGGAACTTTGTTTTCGCCTGACTTTCAGCTTCTGCCTGCTCTCTTGCCATTCTTTCTATTTCTTTTTGCTGACGTTCGATTTCCAACTTTGACGCTGCAAGCTCAATGCTTTCCTTTAGTTCAAAGACACGAAGCTGCGATGAGTAGATTGCAAAGCCGCAGAACATAATGATAAACGTAAGTGGTGTAATATCAAAACCGAAATCGAGTATGCCAAATGTATAGAGTATGTTTGAAACAACCATCAACACTATACCGCTGCCCACGTAAGCGAGTGCGTATGTTTCCCTTATTCGGATAATCATGTATTTTACCATCAGGACGAGTCCGATTAGGAGCGGCACGTATCCAAGGATTGCATGGATTGGGAATAGGTCTCCTGCTTGCGGGTACAGACCGTCGTAGCCTGTGATTAACCTGCCGTGCCACGGGTTTGTCCATAAGATAACGAAGTCAAGCAACGGTGGGATTGCGAGGATGTATTTCAGCCAAACTTTTTCCGTTATTTTTGATTTTGTAAAATATAGGACATACCATAAAAAGACTGTCGGCAGGAAGCAGGCGATGGTGAAATATATAGGATAAATGGTTTCGAAAAGCTCTTGACTTAGCAGTATACTTATACCGTTAAAGAGTGTCCAAAACGAGAGCATCATACCCATCGCGAAGAAAAGCCTTAGCGTTGCAGTGTGTTTATGGCGAAACCAAATTCCGCAAGTTATATAAAACATTACGGTAAACAGTACTATCGACAGGAAGAACACCGACAAACCCAGCGACATGATTTCCCCTCTCTCGTCTCGTTTTTTCTATCAGGATTATATCATTACCATAACATTTAAACAAGAAAAAATGTGACAGAGGCAGTACCAATGTGCGATAATCACCGGTTTGCGGTGCTCCACCTGTTCTTTGGGTTGTGCTGTTTGTGTTCGAGTTGCTTATGCACTTCTAATGTGACATCTTCTCCACCTGCTTGTTGTACAATTGATGCAAGTGCTCCTGCACTTATTTCCACGCTTCTGTTATTTGGTAATGCAATTGTTGCACCAAGACCCACTTCGCTTATTGCTTGCAAGTGTCTAATTGGCAAATCCGCTGCAGCCATTCCTGCGTCTTCTTTCGTCATATCTATTTCTACAATACCGTTTCCGTCAAGAGCTTCAGAAATCAAAGCTTCTCTCTGTGCATCTGTGATTTCCCACTCGACAACTATGAATTCCAATGGGAAGCTTTCCCATTGTGCAAACAGAGTTTGCCCTACCCCATTGAACGATGTTTGTGTCATATCAACTATCTCGCCACCGGTTGCTGCAGTAAACCACCCTGTTTGGCTGAACCATTCTCTGTTGGTGCTGTCACGCCATATTTCTACATACTTGTCGACGTTCACTAAATTAAACATTGTGCCGTTCGGCACTGCAACTACACAAGACGTTGACAGTCCACCTATCCAAAAGTGCCCACTGTTGGCATTAAATGTCATAAAATCAAACGTGGATATTCTAAATGCTCACAGGAAAATAGTTAAAAAGTTCACATCATTACCTTTTGATGAAAATAGTGCATTTTATCGGCAACATAAAACTGAGCTTAATGAATACAAGGCATCGCAAGATTACCTTGCCAGAGTACAGGGTAATTATGATAAACTTCCGGTCAATATGTGGGAAAAAGAACGGGAAAAACTCATTGCCGAAAGATAGGAGTATGGCGAAAAATACTACAAATTATTCAATGATATATCGACTGTTGAAAAAATACGGCGTAGTGCAGAGGCATACATTGAAAAAAATATGCCTGATGCCGAAAGACCAAAACCTGTCAGAGCTGTAAATAAAGTTATAAAGGTTCCTGCAATAAAGCCGGGGCAAAATAAACGTGCTGTTAAAAAAGCTCCGAAGCGTGAGCGGTCAATTATGCGAAACCTTGAACAAGCGAAAAAAGAAGCTGATGCACATAATGCAGAGCGAAGAAAGTATCGCAGCTCAGAAAACGACAGAGATTTTGAGAGATAATAAAAATATAGTCTGTGATGTAAAAACTACATCACAGACTGAAATAGTTTGATAAAGCCAATACTTTAATATATAATACTCCTGTGAGGTGATGAACAAAATGGAAGATATGATTATTAATGTAAGCACATTACCGGAACAGCTTCACCGGCGTTTTAGAAGCGAGAGAGTCCGAGTCCGTGAAGATAACGGTTCTGTAATTTTAACCCCTGTTATATCTAAGGAATCGACAGATTTGTGGGGATTACTTCCCGGTGATAAATTCACAACAGCAGATTACCTTTCGCAGAAAAAACAAGATAAGGAAATGGAAACATGAGCAGGTATATTTTAGATGCTTGTGCTCTTATTGCGGTTCTTAATAAAGAGGATGGTGCAGAAGTGGTACGGGATTTAATAGATAAAGCAAACGATAATTCCGTTTCTATCTCTATGAATGTAGTAAACTTATTAGAGGTTTACTACGGTATTCGCCGTGAGTTAGGACAGGAGTTGGCAGACAAAGTATTATCAAGTGTTAGGTCAAA
>Ga0123356_10001270_pt1 | contig 27893 bp, 25 predicted proteins | sample TergutEmb28metaG_2_FD_92546 | JGI IMG/M metagenome (GOLD analysis project Ga0123356, IMG submission 92546) | Embiratermes neotenicus P3 segment gut microbial communities from Petit-Saut dam, French Guiana - Emb289 P3 | ecosystem: Host-associated > Arthropoda: Insects > Digestive system > Gut ...
ACTGATATGGAAAATTTTTCTCATTTAAATGAAGTGCAAAAAGAAGCGGTTTTAACTATAGACGGTCCGCTTTTACTTCTTGCCGGAGCTGGAAGCGGAAAAACAACCGTTTTAATGAACCGCATAGCAAATCTTCTGAAGAATGAGGGTGTTCCGGCTTACGAGATAATAGCTATTACTTTTACAAATAAAGCCGCCGGAGAAATGAAAGAGCGACTGGAGAAGATGAATATACCCGGCTCAGAGAATGTTTGGGCAAGTACTTTCCATTCTGCTTGTGCACGCATTCTAAGACGTGATATTGAAAATCTCGGCTATGACTCTTCATTTAATATATATGATTCCGCAGACGCCGCTTCATTAATGAAAAGGATTCTTAAAGATAAAGAAATTGAAGAACGTAATTTACCGCATAAAACAGTTCTCAATTATATTAGCCGTGCAAAGGATGAAATGATTTTTGCCGAGGACTATCACGCAGATGCAGAAAAATCGGGCGACCCTCGCAAGAGAATTATCGCCGAAGCTTACGTTGAGTACGAAAAGCGTCTTAAAGCAGCCAACTCTCTTGATTTCGATGATTTAATTCTGCTGACAGTTAAATTATTTAAAGAGCACCCCGAGGTTTTAAAAAACTACCAAAGAAGGTTCAGGTATGTCCTTGTCGATGAGTATCAGGATACCAATAATCTCCAGTATTTACTGACTTCTGATTTAGCCGGTGGTCACGGGAATATTTGTGTTGTCGGTGATGATGACCAGAGTATTTATAAATTTCGCGGTGCAACAATTGAAAATATCCTGAGCTTTGAAAAGCAGTTTCAAAACGCCCGTGTTATCAGGCTGGAGCAAAACTATCGCTCGACAGGTATGATTCTTAGCGCAGCAAATGATGTTATCAGCAACAATAAGGGGCGAAAAGGTAAAAAACTATGGACAGAAAATGCTTCCGGCGAGAAGCCTGTTCTTCATATTATATCTGATGAGCGTGACGAGGCTCAGTTTGTAGCCGATACTATTGCGGCGAGTGTTAAAGACGGACGGAGTTGGCAGCAGCACGTGATTTTGTACCGTATGAACGCTCAGTCAAACCAGTTTGAGACTGCGTTTAAGCGAAATGGTATACCATACCGTATTTTCGGCGGTACAGGGTTTTACGAGCGGGCAGAAATCAAAGATATGCTTGCTTACTTATGCGTGCTGCACAATCCCAACGACGATGTCCGTCTTTTACGGATTATCAATAATCCGCCGCGAGGTATCGGCGACACAACCGTCGACAGGCTTGTTTACATTGCAAACGAGCTTGGGGTTTCTGTTTTTAACGCTATCAGGGAGTGTCACAACTATGAAAATATCAAGAGTGCCGCGTCGAAGCTGCATCGTTTTGCTGATATGATTAATGAGCTTCGTGAGCTATCAGCGTCAGTTCCTCTTGATGTTTTATATGACGAGCTGATTTCCCGTACGGGTTATATTCGGATGCTTGAAGAGAAAAATCTCGATGAGAATTTGTCCCGAATAGAAAATGTCAGGGAGTTAAAAACAAATATTATTTCATTTGAAAATGAAGTCGGCGGTTCGTTATTTGATTTTCTCAGTGAAACTGCACTTTATACCGACCTTGACCGCGACGACCTCAGCACCGACAGAGTGTTAATGATGACTATGCATAGTGCAAAGGGTCTTGAGTTTGACACTGTCTTTGTTGTCGGAGCTGAGGAGGGTATCTTCCCCGGTGCGCGTGCAATCGGTGACCCGATTGAAATGGAAGAAGAGCGCCGTCTTTGCTATGTTGCAATGACAAGAGCTATGCGAAAGCTTTATTTCACAAGCGCAAGGCGGCGTATGCTCTTTGGCAGAACCTCAGCCGCCGAGCCTTCGCGCTTCGTAAATGAAATAAACAGCGAGCATCTCGAAACCGAAGACACTTCAAGCGGCAGCAGCAATTGGGGTGACAATGAGTTCTTTGGCTATAACCAACCTTATAAAAAGCAGTCTACAGGTGATTTTTATGACGGATACTCTGCGAAAAAGAAAACGACAAATTTCTTGAGTCAAGAAGGGCGTTCAAGTTCTTCAAGCTCTTTTGCAGGCAAGAGTGCTCAGGAGCGTCCGTCTGTGTCATTCAACAAAGGCGATATCGTGCTGCATAAGGCTTTTGGACGCGGCATGATAATTAGCGTGTCGCCCGGCGGCAATGATGCTCTTTTGGAAATTGCATTCGACGATGTCGGCACAAAGCGACTAATGCAAAACTCTGCAGCAAGATATTTATCAGCGGAAGTAAAGTAATATGTCATGGCTTTTTTGCGAATGCAGGGCGACAAGACCCTTGCCAATCCTCATTGTTTTTGTTAACATATATAAAAAACAGGAAGGTGACATTATGCCGCTCGATGATAAGCCGCAAAAGCCGCAGCAAAACGAGTTTTCGCGTGCTATGTCATTTTTCTTGCAAATTAGTGTAACAATTATCGCTTGTCTTGCAGTAGGAATATTTCTTGGATATATTCTTGACAGATATTTAGGCACGTCGCCTTGGCTGCTGATGGTGTGCACATTTATGGGCGTCGGGGCTGCGTTTAAGTCGATTTTTGATTTCGCAAAAAAGATAAAATAATATAGTATTTGTATGAATACATTTAGATAAGTTATCGATGAGGTATAATTATTAATGAATGAAGTTGCGGAACCTATAAAACCAACAAAGATTATGATGAAAATGGTGGTAGTCGCCGCTTTGATTATTATTGCAATCGGAGCAATATACTACCGTTCACTTGTGATAATACCCTTTGCTCTCGGTGTTTGCATTACATCGGCTTTAAACATTTTAAAACTGCGGATGCTTGAGCGGACTGTTCAAAAGGTTATAGCTATGGACGACCAAGACGCAGGTAAGCTTGCTGTAAGATTCCAATATCTGCTCAGGTATTTCCTGACAGGTGCCGTTCTTGTTGCAATCGGATTAATCCAGAACTATACCTCTCCGCCTCCGATATGGAGCAACCGTGACTGGTATATCGGTGTTTGGTCAACTCTGTTTCCAAATGCTCCGGAATATTTTAAGCATGCTCCGTTTATTAGTGTTTGGGGCGCTCTCGCTGGTATTTTTACACTTCAACTGTCTATTATTATTGTACGGTCTATGAAGCTCGAAAAAGACGGAACAAACTTCATAAAATATGAAGACGACGAGGACGAAAACGACATTGCAAAAGATGATGAAGCAGACGCGGAAAGCAGTGCAGCAACAGACAATGAAGACGATAATGTTAACCCTTGACAACAACAACGAATTCATATATAATTTTCGCTAAAGAAAAAAGTAAAGTCAGGCAAGTGTTGGCAGGCAATCAGCGGCATATTATCAAGAAAAGGAAGCGAAATACGTGATTGATCTTGAAATTAAAAACCACGCCGTCTTAAACATATTCGGGATTGAAGTTTGGATTACAGATACCACAATTTCAACCTGGATAATTATGGGTGTTCTCATTGCGTTTGCGATTGTTGTCCGTATTAAGGTACGAAATTTCAAGGAAGTACCTACGGGCTTTCAAAATGTCGTAGAGGCACTTGTTGAAACATTTGAAGGTTATTTAAGAACCACTATCGGGGATAAGCTTATGTTCCTCGGAAGTTGGTTTTTCACAGTGTTTTTATTCATTCTTTTATCAAATCTCAGCGGACTTCTGCCCGGTATGCGACCGCCGACCGCTGATTGGTCAATGACGGTTGGTCTTGCACTTGTAACATTCTTCTTCATACAAGGAATGGGTATTAAATATCGGAAGGCACAATATGTTAAGGATTTATTTGCACCTTTTCCATGGTGGTGTCCGTTCCCGTTATTTTTACCAATAAATGTTATCGGAGAGCTGGCACGTCCAATCTCACTTAGCTTCCGTCTCTTTGGTAACATGCTCGCAGGACTGATTATGATGTCACTTATATATGCACTATTCCCGGTGTTTGCACAGTTTCTAGTCCCTGCTGCACTGCATGCATATTTTGACTTATTCAGCGGTGTGCTGCAAACTTACATCTTTGTCACCCTGAGTATGACATTTATTTCAGGCGCAGCAGAAATTGCTGAGGGTTAAGTATTACCTTAGATAATAAATGATTAATAATGAGTCAGTTACTGTAATTCACATTAATCATTGATTATAAAAAATTAAGCTCTATAAATGAATCGGAGGAAAAAACATGGAAGCTCTAGCAACAATTATCGTCGCTGCACAGTATGCGGCTGCTTTGGCGGTCTTTGCAGGAATCGTAACAACCTTGGGTCAAGGTAATATCGCTGCCAAGGCAATCGAATCAATCGCACGCCAACCTGAAGCAAGAGGCAGTATCAGCACCTCGATGATTATCGGACTTGCGATGGCTGAAACAAACGGTATTTACGGACTTGTTGTTTCAATGCTCTTACTGTTCGTTAACCCCTTGCTCGACCGCTTTGTCTCAATGGCACAAACACTCCAACCTCTGCTTGGTTAAGGACCGTATCCATCAGTAAAATTTCTGATATAAAGAAGGTGATTTAGTTGGATTTCGGATTCCTGCAGTTCGCTGCGGAGACAGCTTCGGAATTACCACCCGGCCGTGTCTTTGGTATCGACCAGACAACACTCATCCAAATAGTTGCTAACGTATTAAACGTAGCCGTTCTTTGTGCTGTTTTAGCCTTTCTTCTCTATAAGCCTGTTCGCAACATATTAAATAAGCGGACAAACAAGATACAAGGACAGCTTATTCAAGCTGAAGAAGAGCTTGAAAAAGCAGCAGAGCTAAGGCGCAGCTACGAGCAAAAAATGGAAGAGATTGAACGTGAGCGTGAGGAGATACTCAGCGAAGCACGTAAGGTCGCTGCAGATTCAAGCCGTCGGATGCTTGCCGAAGCCAAAAAAGAAGCTGACACTGTCAAGGAACGTGCAGCTGCCAATGTTGAAATGGAATGGGAGCGCGCTGAAAGCAATATGCGCACCGCCATAATAGATGTTTCTGCTATAATGGCTGAGAAGTTTGTTTCGCTTGCAATAAATAAGGAAACACATGACAGGCTCTTTGATGAAACTATCTCCGACTTGGAGGGAATGACATGGAAAGACTGAGCGTAATTTACGCTTCTGCACTTTTCGATATTGCGCTGCAGCAAAATGCTGTTGATGTTTTTCTTCAGCAAGCAACTTTCCTGCACGACTCTCTGAGTGATGATGAGTTCATGCAAGTACTCGTCCATCCGCAGATTGCTGCATCTGAAAAGCAGCAAATCTTCCGAGACGCGTTTGAAGGAAAAATCCACGAGGATCTTCTAGGCTTTTTATTCCTGGTAACCGATAAAAACCGTGAAGCATATCTTATTGGTGCACTGGATTCGCTTATAGGTATGATTAAGCGGCATAACAAGATAGTAACCGCAAAGGTTTTATCTGCTGCTCCTTATGAAAATGAGCAAGCCGAGAAGCTCAGGGATACAATTTCAAAAGGTCTTGACAAGCAAGTAGAGCTCGACTTGAATGTTGACTCTTCCCTGATAGGCGGTCCCTACATTTTTGTAGACGGTTACTACATCGACTGGACAGTCAAAAAGAAACTGCAAGATTTAAAAGTGAACTTAAAAGGTTTGCAGTAAGTTTATTTAATTAGTATTCCATAAGAGAAAGAGGGGTGCAGCGTGTGACTCTGAAACCCGATGAAATTAGTTCGGTAATTAAACAACAAATTCATGCTTATTCTGCAAAATTAGACGTATCGGAGGCAGGCAGCGTTATCCAGGTTGGTGACGGTATTGCTCGTGTATACGGACTCGATAATGCAATGAGCGGAGAGCTTCTTGAGTTTTCAAGCGGTGTATTCGGTATCGCTTTTAACCTTGATGAGGACAGCATTGGTGTCGTACTTCTTGGTGCGGACACACTTGTTAAGGAAGGCGACGTTGTTAAGAGAACAAAGCGTATAGCTGAGGTTCCTGTCGGCGACGCCATGCTCGGCAGAGTTGTCTCATCACTTGGTGAGCCTGTTGACGGCAAAGGTCCGATAGCAGCTACAAAAACACGTCATATCGAACGTGTTGCTCCCGGTGTTATTGAGCGCGGTGAGGTTAACACACCTCTTCAAACAGGTATCAAAGCTATCGACTCGATGATTCCTATCGGACGCGGACAACGCGAGCTTATCATCGGCGACCGCCAAACCGGTAAGACAGCAATCTGTGTTGACACAATTATTAACCAAAAAGGTGCAGGTGTGTATTGTATCTATGTTGCAATAGGTCAAAAAACATCTACCGTTGCCCGTATCGTCAGAACTCTCGAAGAAGCAGGCGCAATGGAATATACAACCATTGTTAATGCAGCAGCAAGTGACTCCTCCCCTATGCAATACATAGCTCCTTATGCAGGCTGTGCAATTGGTGAGGAATGGATGGAAGAAGGTAAGGATGTTCTTGTAATATACGACGACCTTTCCAAACACGCTGTTGCGTATCGTGCACTCAGTCTTCTGCTCAGAAGACCTCCCGGCCGCGAAGCATATCCCGGCGACGTCTTCTATCTGCACTCAAGACTTCTTGAGCGCGCTGCGAAGCTCAGTGATGAAAGAGGCGGCGGTTCGCTTACCGCTTTACCTGTTATTGAAACACAAGCCGGTGATATATCTGCATATATCCCAACAAATGTTATTTCAATTACAGACGGGCAAATATACCTCGAAACCGAACTATTTAATAATGGTATTCGCCCGGCGATCAACCCCGGCTTCTCTGTATCACGTGTCGGCGGAGCGGCTCAAATCCCTGCAATGAAGAAAATTTCCGGTCCTCTGCGTATTGAGCTTGCTCAATATAGAGAGCTTGCATCTTTTGCTCAGTTTGGTTCGGATTTAAGTAAAGACACACTTGACCGTCTGCGTCATGGTGAGCGGATTGTTGAAATCCTTAAACAACCGCAATACCAACCGCTTTCGGTAGAGCATCAGGTTATTATCCTGTTTTTACTCACAAGAAAGTACTTTTCCAATGTTAACGTCGAAAAAGTTCAATCTGCATCACGTGAGTTTTTAGCTTTCATCGATGAACAGCACCACGACATTCCTAAGGAAATCAGAGATACTAAAGAAGTTTCCGATGAACTCAGTGAAAAGCTCGGCAAAGCAGCAGATGAGTTTTTCAAGAATTTTCAATAAAGAGGTTTGATTTATGTCTTCAATGAAGGCTATCAAAAAAAGAATAACGAGTGTCACAAACACTAAGAAAATCATGAAAGCCATGAATCTTGTTGCGGCTTCAAAGCTGCAAAAGGCTAAAGGCAGGCTTGATGATATCCGCCCGATGTATAATGATATTAAAAAGGTCATGGAAAACATCAGGGCAGGTGCTGTTGACGAGACAGATATTCCTTTTGCAGAAGAGCGCGAGGTTAAGAGCATTTTATATCTTATTTTAACCAGCGACCGCGGTCTTTGCGGCAGCTTCAACGCAACCGTTTCAAAAGAAGGGCTTGCTTATGTTGATGCTAACAAAGACAAAAATGCAAAGATAATAGCTGTCGGGTCAAAGGGGTGGGATTACTTCCGCCGCCGCGGTAAGGATGTTATACATAGATGTGAAGGCGCATCGGAAGCAACATCTTTTGCAGACGCTGAAGCACTCGGCTATAGAATAGCCGATATGTATTCAAGCGGTGAGGTAGATGAAGTTTATATTATCTACACACATTTCGAGTCGGTGCTGACTCATATCCCCTACATCGAAAAGCTCCTGCCGCTGAAAATGTCGGCAAGCGAGAGTGTCGATTCCGGTTCAGTGATGATGTCTTATGACCCGGATATTAAAACATTTATTAAGAATGCAGTTCCAATGTATCTTAATATAACAATTTTCGGAGCAATGATGGAGTCGGCTGTATGCGAGCAAGCTTCTCGTATGACAAGTATGGACTCCGCAACAAGAAACGCGTCAGATATTATTGACGATCTCACACTTGAGTATAACCGTAAGCGTCAAGGCATGATTACTCAGGAAATCACCGAAATCGTCAGCGGTGCAAACGCCCTTCAATAATAGTCCCGTTTGGGTCACAAAGGAGAGATTGGCTTGGCTGAGAAAAATATTGGTAGAATACTTCAAATAACCGGTGCTGTTGTCGACTTTAAGTTTGACAATGCACTCCCGGGTCTTTACAGCGCTATTGATGTTGAATGTGACGGCAGAGTTGTTGTCTTTGAAGTTGCACAACATCTTGGAGATAACGTCGTGCGTTGTATTGCTATGGACTCAACCGACGGGCTTACCAGAGGTATGGAGGCTGTTGATACAGGTGCTCCAATCAGTGTACCCGTAGGCGACGAAACATTAGGACGTTTGCTCAATGTTCTCGGTAATGCAATAGATAACAGACCCAATCCGGAATCAAAAGAACGCTGGCCGATTCATCGTACGGCACCGGGATTTGCCGACCAAACCGCTACAACAGAAATGTTTGAGACGGGAATTAAAGCAGTTGACTTGCTTTGCCCATACTCAAAGGGTGGTAAGATTGGTCTGTTCGGCGGAGCAGGTGTTGGTAAGACAGTTTTGATTATGGAGCTTATCCGCAACATCGCAACCGAGCACGGCGGATATTCCGTTTTCGCAGGTGTTGGTGAACGTACACGCGAAGGTATTGACTTATACAACGACATGACCCGTTCAGGTGTTATCAATAAGACATCACTTGTTTTCGGTCAAATGAACGAACCTCCCGGCGCTCGTATGCGTGTCGGTTTTTCCGGTCTTACAATAGCCGAATACTTCCGCGACGTATCGCTGCAGGACGTTTTGTTATTTATCGACAACATCTTCCGCTATGTCCAAGCAGGCTCTGAGGTTTCAGCTCTTCTTGGACGCGTTCCCAGTGCTGTTGGATATCAGCCTACACTGGCAACAGAAGTCGGTAGCTTGCAAGAGCGTATTACATCAACAAAAACCGGCTCGATTACATCTGTTCAAGCTATTTACGTTCCTGCTGACGACTTCACAGACCCTGCAGCAGCAACTACATTTACTCACCTTGATGCTACAACGGTTCTCTCTCGTGCAATTGTTGAGCAAGGAATTTACCCTGCTATCGACCCGCTTGACTCAACATCGAGAATTCTTGATGCAACCGTAGTTGGTAAAGAGCATTACAATGTTGCACGTTCTGTTCAAAGTATTCTGCAAAGATACAGAGACCTGCAAGACATTATTGCAATCCTCGGTATGGACGAGCTTTCTGAAAACGACAGACTTATCGTTGACAGAGCGCGTAAGGTGCAAAGGTTCCTTTCACAGCCGTTCTTTGTTGCAGAGAAGTTTACCGCAATCCCCGGCAAATACGTGCCTATCAATGAGACAATCAGAGGATTTGCCGGAATAATTGACGGTGAATATGATGATATCCCCGAAGGCTACTTCTTAAACAGAGGAACAATTGACGAGGTTGTAGAAAGCTACAGAATCTAGATATTAGAAACAGGTTTGGAGAAATCAAATGCCGACTGCTTCAGCAAGATTTAACTTAAAAATAGCTACGCCTGATAACGTAAAGTACGATGAAGATGCCGAAATGGTAATTTTACGTTGCATTACAGGCGATATGGGTATCATGGCAGGTCATGAGGCGACCTCCGCGATACTTGATTATGGTGTATTACGTATCATCAACGGCGACGAAGAGCGCAGAATGGCTGTATTCGGCGGTATCGCACAGGTTGGAGACAACAGGGTCACAATTCTGGCAAACGATGCACAGTGGCCTGAGGATATCGACATGGCATTCGTTGAAGCCGAACGCGACCGTATGGCACGCCGCTCACAAGAGAGCCTCGACGACCTGCAAATTCAAAAAGATCAAGTACTTATGCGTCGTACTCTGGTACAGATGGAAGTAAGTACCTTCCCGCTTATCAGCAGAACCGAACGGGAAGAAAAAGAAGAGGAATAACAGATGAAGGGTATAACAACTATAATCGGAATGGTTGCATGTTTTATATGCATATTCGCCGGTGTTGTAGTTCTGGGTGGTGAAATTGGTGACTTTATTGATATACCCAGTGTTGTTCTTGTTATCGTCCCTACAGTTTTTGCTATTCTTGCATCATTCCCGATATCTGTTCTTTCAAAAGTTCCCGGTCACTTTAAAGCACTGCTTAACCAGGAATCAAATCCTAATGAATATATAGACAAAATAGTTCAGCTTGCAGAAAAAGCACGTAAAGAAGGCTTACTTGCATTTGAAAAAGAGCAGGTCGACGACCAGCTAATGGCGTATGCCCTTAGAATGATGGTTGACGATCTTGATAAGTTTTCCGTAAAATTTGCTTTGGAAGACTGTATTAACGGAATCAAAGAACGTCACATGGAAGCTATCGATATATATAACAAGGGTGCTGCATTTGCTCCTGCATTTGGCATGTGTGCAACTGTTGTTTCACTTGTTAATATGCTTATGGGTCTCGACTTCACCGACCCCAACGCAATTAACAATCTCGGTGTAAATATGGCTACTGCTCTTATAACTACTCTCTACGGTTCTATGCTTGCAAATATAGTGTTCTTGCCGATTGCGGGACGCTTGAAATTACTCCATAAAAAAGAAGTATTTTGTAAAACAATGGTATGTAACGGACTTCTGTCAATCCTCAACGGTGACAACCCGAGAGTTATTAAAGACTATCTCGTTGAGCAGCTTAGCACTGTCGATGGCGAAGCATTCAAGGATGAAAAGCCGTCAGCAGGATAGCAATGGAACTAATCGGCAATCGCATTCGTCATAATGCAATAACGCTTATTACGAGTGGATAAAGGCAGGTGAACAAAGATGGCAGCTAGCAGCGATGACCGCGGTAACGAAAGAGCAGGCGGCGGTGACGGTGAAGCCGAAGAGAGAACCGACGGTTGGATGGCAACCTACGCTGATATGGTTACCCTTCTGCTCACATTCTTTGTTTTGATGTTTGCCCTCTCAAATGTTGATAATGAAAAAGCTCAGCTTTTCTTATTTGCTATGTCAAGAGGCGGAATTACCGCCGAGCAGTTTATGGAAATACGCGAAAGATATGAGCTTGACGAGTTGAGCGGCGGTGAGTTTGATGACTTGTTCCCTTCTCCGGGCACACAAGGAGATCTTGACAGTGATTATGGGGATTCTGTTGCAGCTCAAGCCTTGCGAGATTTGCACGCTCAAATCAGCGAATATATTGTTGACACAGGGATACAAGCTGAGATAAAGATTGAGTTTGACGGCGATTTCCTGGTTCTGACACTATCAAACGATGTTTGGTTTGATTCGGGAAGTGCAAACATTTCAGAAATTATGAAAGACCGTGCTTCGATGATAGGGCTGTTACTTGCAGCAAACTTCCATGTTGCAGACCCGTTTGAGATTGTTGTAGCAGGTCATACCGACAGTGTTCCTATAAACACACCGGAATTCCCTTCAAACTGGCATCTGAGCAGCGCACGTGCCCAGAACTTTTTAGAAATGCTAATGGATGATAGCGGACTTGAGCCTTTTTACTTCATGATGAGAGCTTGCGGAGAATATAGACCCGTTGCTACAAATGCAACACCCGAAGGGCGGCAAGCTAACAGACGTGTTGAGGTAATGATATCAAGAGCTCGAAACTTACCTGCCTTTGACGATGAGCATCTCCAAGAGGTCACAGACACAGATACAGACACGGGCACACAGGAGCAATCACAGCAAGAAGACGATTAAAAAGCCGGTTTCCCGGCTTTTTTTGTTTATTCATCTTCTTTTTCTTGCTCTCGTTCAACGAGGGTTTCTTCAATTTTGAAGTATGTATTAAACGGCTTCCATACCCATGTAAGGCATAGCAGCAGCGATAGCGAAAACCCGATTACAACTAATATTGGAAGAGCCAGCAAGGATAAGGGGAAATACAATGCTACTAAAATCCATATTACTCCGCCTAATATAGCTCCCATAAAGCTTCGTGGCATATATGCAAATGACATTAAGAAACTGTTTCTTATTATTCGCATTGTTTTAAGGTCAATATAAGAGTAGTGCAAAAAGATGTAGGGCACTATCATGCCAAATAGTAAGAGCGACACTGCCGATATAACAAATATCACAAGGTCGGGCTCGACATCACTGATGAAAATTGTAGCCCAGAGAAGTATCTGTGCATAGATAAAAGCAGTGCAGAGCATTCCAATCGGAGCTGCTTGTTTGAAGTTTTCGATAAACTTTCTTTTAAACTCAAACCAAACATAACTCGGGTCGTCTCTCATCATCTTAGAGATATAATAATAATAAGAGACGAGAGCACCGCCGACAGGAAATGCAAATAGCAGAGATAAGATGAACATGACTCCCGGGTGAAGACCCATAATTCCCAGGACAAAGAATGCTCCTGTCGGTATTATACAGATGCAAAATAAAAGGTTAAGCTTAACTAAATCGCCAAGGTCGCGAAAAAATAACTCGAAGAACCGCGCAGCTCCTTTTTTGCGCGGTTCATCTTTATTAACACCCGGTCCGGGTCTGTCAAAGTTTCTGCTGAATAGTCCCATAGTAATTTATTACCCCTTGACTGAACCGTCAACCATACCCTTCATGATATACTTTTGAAGGAATAAGAACATAATTATTGCAGGAGTCATAACCATTATTGCTGCCGTGAGGATTAAATCCCACTGCTTTGAGAAGGAGCCAACGAAGCTGTTTACGGCAAGCGGAAGTGTGTTGATACCGCCGAATGCACCAAGCACGAGCATTGGGAGCAGGAAGTCGTTCCATATCCAAATACCGTTTAATATAATAACTGTCATAGTGATAGGCTTTAAAATCGGGAAAACAATCTTAAAGAAGGTACCTGTTTTTGAAGCACCGTCAATCATTGCAGCTTCTTCAAGCTCTAATGGTACGGATTTAATGAAGCCGTGATACAGGAATACGGACAATGATGTACCAAATCCCATATACGCGAGCACTATCCCCGGATAATTAGATAAAAGCCTGAAGCTGCCGCCTGCAAAGCTCCTGAGTCCAAAGAATGTTTCAATTTGGAAGAACCATGCAATTAACGGGAACATAACGACTTGGAACGGGATGACCATCGCTGCGACAAACATCATAAATATCGCGCCTGAGAGTTTTGTATTTGTGCGAACTAATACCCATGCCGCCATTGATGAAATGAGGACTATTAACCCGCATGAGGCTACAGTAATAATTGTAGATGTCATAAATGCGGACGGATACTGAACATTCGGACTGCTATATACTCTCGCTATATTAGCGAACAGCACCGAAATATTCTCCGGAAGTGCAAGCGGGTCTCTCAGGATATCAAGTGATGGCTTTGACGCGTTGATTATTATTAGTGCAAATGGAATCATATAAATCAGGAAGAGAAGAATCGCAATTGCTTCAGGGAGAATTTTTCTAAATCTAGCCATTACATTTCAATCTCCTTCCTTTTATTGAAGTACACCTGTACAAGCGCTATTATAGTGAGTGTCAGGAAAAATACAATAGCCTTTGCTTGACCGACGGCGTACTGCCTGAAAGAAAACGCGGTGTTGTAAATATTAAATGCAAGCATTTCTGTTGTCATTAACGCTCTGCCCATAAACATTCCCGACGGTCCTCCCCTTGTGAGAGCGAAGTTAACGTCAAATTGTTTGTATGAGTTTACGAGAGTTAAAAATGTTGAAACTGTAAATGCAGGAGCTACCAACGGGAAAATAATTTTCTGAACTACTTTTCCATAGCCTGCACCGTCAATTTCTGCTGCTTCAATCAGTGAATCGGGTATTCCTTGAATTGCTGCAACATATATCATCATTATATAGCCTGCGTATTGCCATGTTCCGACAATGACCATTGCGAGCACAGCAAGATTTCTGTCAGCCATAAAGAGATTATGCCAGAACCAATCAAGCCCCGTTGCTTGTCCGAAGGAAGGTAAAGCATTGTTAAAAATAAACTGCCAGACATAACCTAAAACGAGTCCGCCGATTAGGTTTGGCAGGAAAAATGCGGCACGGTAAAAACCGAGCAGTTTTAGCTTTTGTGTTACAAGCAACGCAAGCAGAAATGCAACAATATTTAATACAACAATGTTAATGATTGCATAAGCTGTTGTAACAAGCCAAGAGTATAAAAATGATGAATCTGTGAATACTGATTGGAAATTTGCAATACCTACCCAACTGACGGGTATGCTCGGGTCACCTGTCCAGTTAGTGAATGAGTAGTACGCTCCCATTACAAACGGGATTATTATTACCATTGTAAATGCAAATACTGCCGGAAGCAAAAACAGGAAGAATATCGGGGAGTGTTTCCCACTATGAAGTCTGCTTGATTTCATACAATACCTCTTTAACTCATTAATAGTATAGGCGGCAAAAATGCCGCCTATCTATTTGTACTTTGTTTTGCTTAGTCGTCTACTGCTCTGATATTTGCAACTTCTGCCGTTACGAGTTCAACAAATTTGGCGACATCAATTCTGCCTGCTGCCATTTCTGTGAAAATCGGACCGAGTGCGTTCATACCAAATCCGCTGGGCATGTCGTTTTGTTTCCAGTTGTAGATTTTGCCTGCGTTTGCCCATTCTTGAACTGATTGTGAAAGTGCGCCTGCAGGTTTAAGTGTAACTGATTTGAATGCCGGAATCATTCCTGCGCCGTTAACCATGTAGTCATGACCTTCGGCTGTTGATGCCATTGCTTGCAGGAATTTCTTTGCTTCTTCAACGTGTTCCGATCTTGCGTTAACAAGGTAGAACGAAGGAGCTGCTGCAAAGATTCCGTCGGTGTTCTCATCAAGGAATGCGTGAGGAGCATAACCCATCGGGAAGGATGCACCGAGTTGACCGAGGAGCATTGGCTCTATCCAGTTACCTTGGTGGATGAATACTGTTTTTTCGATTGCAAAGTCTGTAACTTGCTCGTCATAACCGCCGACTTGGAGGTTTCTTGGATTTGCATATTCAAAGAGCATGTTGTAGTATTCTGCCCATTTTGTGAGGCGAGCTGAATCTACTTGACCTGCAAGCATCATGTCGATGTATTTGTCGGAATCATCATAAGGAAGTCCGAGTGTGAGGTATGCGTTGACACCATGGAGACCTGTTACCCAAGTCATGCCCGGTCCTGCTACCATTGAAATTACACCGTCAATTTCGAGTTCGTCTTTCATGCCGTCGATTTTCTCAAATGCTGCTCTGATTGCACCGACATTTGTGAGGGTTGCCGGGTCAACACCTGCTTTATCGAGAAGATCTTTGTTATAGCCGAGTCCCCAGCCTTCAATTGCTACGGGGAAGCCATAGATTTTGCCATCGTCGCCGTGGAAAGCAACATCTGTGTCACTTACCCAAGCTTCGCCGGAAAGGTCTGTTGTTCTTCCTGCTGCTTGAGCTTCTTCAAATCCTGCGAGACCTTCGAATACGTAGATTTCAGGCTGGATGCCGCTTGTGAACAGTGATGTAAGTGCAGGTGCGTAGGGTGTTTCACCGCCGAATGATTGAACAGTAACTTTAACGCCTGTTTGTTGCTCATAGACTGCTGCATAGGCAGTTAAGGCTTCGTTGATTTCAATCTTGTTGTTTACGAGGGTGATTTCGATGCCTGTGGATGCAGCCGGTTCACCGCCGCCACCGCCACCTTCGCCACCGGTGCCGTTGTCGTTGCTTCCGCCATTGCTGTCACATGCTGCGACTAAAGCAAGACAGAATACACATGCGAGTAGAATAGCTAATAGTTTTTTCATTCTTTGCCTCCGTTTTTGTTTTCTTTTTTATATAGAACAGATTTGCAATGTATAATCCACTTTAAATGCGATAGCACTTAAAGTGGATTTATTACACATCTAGTTCAATATTGCGAGTTCTGTTTCCACATCAAACATGTGGATGTTGTTCATGTCAAATGCGACTTTAATCTCATCGCCTGTTCTTGATTTTGTTGTCGGTGCGACACGCGCTGTCATTGTGGTGTCTGCGTAGTTAAGATATAGATATACTTCACTACCCATAAGCTCACTGACTTCGACTTTTGTTGATATGATTGCATCCGGATTTGCGTTACGGTATGCTTCGTCATCATAGATGTCTTCGGGGCGAACACCGAATTTGACTGCTTTATCAACGTAATCATTGATTGTGTCTTTTACTTTTTCTGCAGGGAGATAGAGTTTGTCTTCTCCGACCTGGAGGAAGAATCTGTCGCCATCTTTTTTCAGAACTGCATCGATGAAGTTCATTTGCGGACTTCCGATAAAGCCTGCGACAAACATGTTGCATGGGAAGTCGTACAGGTTTTGCGGTGTGTCAACTTGTTGAACAACTGCATGATTCATGACGACTATGCGGTCACCCATTGTCATAGCTTCTGTTTGGTCGTGCGTTACGTACACGAATGTTGTTTCAAGCTTTTTGTGGAGCTTAATCAACTCTGTACGCATTGAGGTTCGAAGCTTTGCGTCAAGGTTTGAAAGCGGCTCGTCGAGCAGGAATACTGCCGGATTACGAACCATTGCACGTCCAAGAGCTACACGTTGGCGCTGACCGCCTGAGAGAGCCTTGGGCTTCCTGCTGAGCAGATGCTCAATGTCAAGGATTTTTGCGGCTTCGCGAACACGCCTGTCAATTTCTGCTTTAGGTGTTTTCGCAAGCTTGAGTGCAAATGCCATGTTTTTGTAAACTGACATGTGCGGATAAAGTGCGTAGTTTTGGAAAACCATTGCGATGTCGCGATTCTTGGGCGGTACATCATTAACCAGTCTGTCTCCGATATAGAGCTCGCCTTTTGAAATTTCTTCAAGTCCGGCAATCATTCTGAGCATTGTTGATTTACCGCATCCTGAAGGACCTACCAAAATGACGAATTCCTTGTCAGGAATATCCAGACTACAGTCATCGACTGCCAGAACGTCCCCGGGGTAGATTTTCGAGATGTTTTTTATCGCTATACTTGCCATATTTCTGCGTCCTCCTAAATTAGTAGCATAACTTATGCGATTGTATCATCATGGTATGTGTTTAGTCAAGAGATATTTGTGCACCATTTACAAATATTTCAACAGGTTTTCCTTTTATCAGTTTTATTTGTGAATTATTCCCATCAAAGCTTATCATTATTTGGCTATTTTGATAAACTAAATTGAAGGTTGTCTTTTTCCATTCATTCGGATGTAAGAAACGAAAATGTAAGCCACTGTCGGTCAGCCGCATCCCTGCAAACCCCATAACCATTGCAAGCCAGCTCCCTCCGAGATTCGCTGTGTGCAGCCCATCTTTTACGTTTCCATGTGTGTCATGCAAATCAGTCCAGAGAATGTCGTCAAAGTAGCTGCTTGCTTTATCGCTCATTCCCAAACGTGCCGCCATAATGCAAAAGGCGCAGCGTGACAGAGACGAGTCATGCGTTGTTATCTTCTCATAATAGTTATAGCTGTTGCGTAAGGTGTTTTCATTAACGCCGTCTTCATATAAAACATGAGCAAGGACAGTATCCGCTTGCTTGCAAACCTGATGTCTGTAAAGATATAGAGGATGATAGTTTAAGAGTAACGGGAAATTTTCGGCAGGAGTGTTTTTTAAATCCCAGACGGGCTTATTTAAAAAGCTGTCGTCCTGTGCATTTATTCCACGCTCCGTATCATAAGGCAGAAGCATTGCTTCCGCTGCTTTTTCAAACAGTCCGGCTTCATCGGAGGTAATACCAGTTGCTTTTTCTAAATCCGCTGCCAGACCCTCTTCCTGCAATTTTTTGTAAATTGCTGCTGCTCCGCGTAAATTAGCCTGTGCCGAACGGTTTGTGTAGTAGTTATTATTAATTACACAAGTGTATTCATCGGGGCCTGTTACAGCATGAATATTAAACTGTCCTTTTGAGTCGTAATGACCGACATCAAGCCATAGCCTCGCCGTTTCTGTAAGAACCTCAGCACCTTTTTTTGCCATGAACTCCATGTCCCCTGTTGCATACCAATATTGAATAAATGCGTGAGCAACATCACCGTTTATATGGTACTGTGCAGAACCCGACGGGAAATATGATGAGCATTCGCTTCCCGATATTGTCCGCCATGGAAAAAGTGCGCCCGATTTATGACCCATTATGCGTGCGTGTTCTCTTGCACCGTCAAGAATTCCGTATCTGTAATCAAGCATTGCTTTTGCAATATCCGGCTTCGTAAAGAGGAAAAACGGAAATATGTATATTTCGCTGTCCCAGAAGTAGTGCCCTTCATAACCTTCACCGGAAATCCCTTTTGCGGCTATCGAGGATAATCCGTCGCGCCCGGTGCTTTGCAGAAGCTGATAAAGGTTGAAATCCAACGCTTCTTGAACTTCCTGCGAGCTGTCAATTTCTATTCTTGCAATATTCCAGAAATCACTTACATAATCTTTTTGCTCGCTCAGCAGGAGCTCGGCACCTGCCTTTATACAGTTCTGTGCTGTTTCTGTCGCGTGCCCAAGCGGGTCTTTTTGCCTGCGCGAGTCACTCAGAACTGAGTATTTCTCAACTCTCAGCTTTGCTGCAGCATTCAACTTCACCGTAATATTAATGCCGTCATTATGCTCACTGACACTGATGGACGCGTCTTTCGCCACAACTCTTTGAACAACGGCAAATTCCAGATTTGAGCCTGATGTAACGCAAATCACTGAACCGCCGTCAGGTTGTTTTTCTGCTTTTTGCATTTTGAAATGCTGTATTGCTTCTGCTGCAACGCGAGGGTCGTCGGGATTTGTGTAGTTTTTGACATCGCAGTTAATTCCTGTGATGAGTTCAAGCTCACCCGATACATTTTCGCATTCGATGTCCACTATTGTTAAAAACAGTTCGGGACGTGTGAAGGATGCCATTCTGGTAAATGTGAGCGATATAAATCCCGATTCATAAGCGTACTTGACCCGGCGCCTTGCAACAGCTTCAGACATATCAAGCTCACGTTCTTTAAAAACAGGATTTTCAAGCATTTTGCCGTTGATAGATGTTTTTATGCTTTGTATGTCGGGCAGGTTAATCATTCTTTGCGCTTGCTGCGGAAAGCCGCAGAGCCGTTCGGGATAAGATAACTCGACGGTATCATAAAAGCCGTTAATATAACAGCCTCTGATTGATTTAGGGTCTGCAGAGCCCTCTTCAAGATTGCCCCTGACGCCGAGATATCCGTTGGCGACGTGAAAAAGGGTTTCTTCTATAAGTAATGCTTCTTTATCGGCTTTAGTACTTAATAATTTCATTACTTTGGAATCCTTCCGAAAATTGATGTAAGGTTTGCAATTCTTTTTGCAAGCTTTGAACTTATGTCTTTTTCACGCATTCGCCATTGCCAGTTTTTACCGCCAAGTGTGGACGGAGTGTTGATTCGTGCATCACTTCCGAGTTTGAGCCAGTCTTGCATCGGGACAACAGCGAGTACCGACGGTGCTCCGAGTGTGAGACGTATCATTGCGTCCGGCAGTTCTCTTTTAATGCGGACTCCTGAATACAGCATTGCATCTGAAATACACTCCTTGGGAGCAGTTTTCATCCAACCCTTGAGCGTATCATTATCGTGCGTGCCGGGATATACAATTGTATTTTTATCGTAGTTGTGAGGTAAATAATCTCCTGCTTCCCTGTCGTCAAATGCGTATTGAACAATTTTCATACCGGGATAACCGCTGTATTTGAGGAGCTTGTGAACCTCCTGTGTTAAGAAGCCAAGGTCTTCGGCAATTATCTTTGCCTCCGGCATTGCGTTTCTGATTGCGTCAATAAAACTAAATGCAGGCCCCGGTCTCCATACTCCGTTTTCGGCTGTTTCATCGTGTGCAGGTATTGCAAAGTAGCTTTCCAAGCCGCGGAAATGGTCAAGTCTTATTACATCATAAAGCTCGAAGTTCTTGCGAAAACGCTCAATCCACCAGCCGTATCCGTCCTGTGCCATTTTACCCCAGTCATAAAGCGGATTACCCCATAACTGACCACCTGCTGCAAAGCTGTCGGGCGGACATCCGGATATTTCCGACGGTCTTTTGTTATCACCCAGCTGATATAGCTCCGGCTTTGCCCAGGCATCGGCACTGTCCATAGACACGTATATCGGGATATCCCCAATTATTTGGACGCCTTTATCATTTGCATAAGCCTTCAATTCTTTCCACTGCTTGAAGAATATATACTGCACAAAGCAATGGTAGCGGATATCATCACCGTTTTCGCGCCAAATCTGCTCAATTGCATCATGGTGACGGTCACGCAAGGAGTCATTCCACTCAATCCACGATACACCGCCCTGCAGTTCTTTTATTGTCATAAACAACGCATATTCATTAAGCCATTGGTTATATCCGATAAACCCGTTAAGTGCGTCATCATCGGTAAAACGGGAAAATGCCTTGCGAAGAACCTGCTCCCGATTCTTGTAAAGTGTATAGTAATCAACCTGACTATCAGAGTTACACCACTTAATTTCCTTATAGTCCGAAGCCTCAAGCAACCCTTCTTCCCGGAGCTCATCGAGCTCGATTAAATATGGATTACCTGCAAAAGCTGAAAAACTCTGGTATGGGCTGTCACCGAATCCGGTCTGGCTGAGCGGTAATACCTGCCAAAAGCTTTGCTTTGACTCATGAAGAAAATCCACCCATTTTCTTGCTTGCTCGCCCATGGTTCCGATTCCGTATTTTGACGGTAAGCTGCTGACAGGTAAAAGTATGCCTGCCGCTCTTTTTCCCCAATTATTGTTTTGTTTCATAATTCATCAACTTTCCAAAATAAATTATTTTTGCTTGTGTTGCTTTTGTTTTGGTCTTATCAAGCAGTGCTTTGAATATCCTATCAGGTCATGCCTGTCTGTGTCAATTAGAGATTGGCGGACAAGCTCACGATTTTCGGGTCTTTTCCATTGCATCAATGCCCGCTGTGCGTTTTTTTCTTTTTGCGAGTGAGCAACGTGCAACGGTTTCATCGTAATCGGATTAATGCCGGTGTAATACATACAGGTGGATAAAGTGCCGGGTGTCGGATAAAATAATTGCACCTGCTCAGGTTGTCTTCCGTGCTTGTTTAAATACACGGCGAGCTCTATTGAATCCTCGATTGTGCAGCCGGGGTGTGCCGCCATAAGGTAAGGTACAAGGTACTGGTCCTTGCCGAAACGTGCGTTTAGCTTCTTATACTTTTCGGAAAATGTCTCATAGACTTCGTTATTTGGCTTTCCCATATAATATAATGCATTGTCGGAGCAATGCTCGGGGGCGACTTTCAGTTGCCCCGATATGTGGTTCTTTACTATTTCGGTAAAGAACTCTCCGCTTTTATCCAGCAGCATATAATCAAATCTTATGCCCGAGCGGATAAATACTTTCTTGACGCCTTTGATTTTTGACAGCTTTTTAAGCAAGAGAAGATAGTCCGTATGGTCTGCATCTAAGTTTTCACACGGCGGTGCAAGACATCTTTTATTTATACAAAGCCCTTCATCAAGCTGTTTCTTGCAAGCTGCTCTTCTGAAATTTGCAGTCGGACCGCCTACATCATGCACGTAGCCTTTGAATTCCGAGTGCTTTGAGAAGGACTCGACTTCTTTTATAATGGATTCGTGGCTGCGTGATGTAACTATACGTCCCTGATGAAAAGCCAGTGCACAAAAATTGCACGCTCCAAAGCAGCCTCTGTTATGAATTACCGAAAAGCGGACTTCATCAATTGCCGGCACACCGCCGTATTTGTCATACATCGGATGCACCTCACGGGTATACGGCAGTGCATAGACCTTATCAAGCTCCTTCGTCGTCGGTGGCAACTGCGGCGGATTTATTATAAGCTCCTTCCCTTCGCAGCGCTGCACCACAACCCTTCCCCTGACAGGGTCATGCTCATTATATTGCAACATAGCCGCCTCGGCATAAGCCCGCTTATCCTTTGAAACCTCCTCAAAGGAGGGACAAAGGCAGGGAGATTGTTCGAGACAGGGGGACGGAGTATCTGTCTTAAAAACGGCGGCGGTTGTGTCGGCGGTGGTTGGAGCGGATGCAATATATGCGGTGCCGCGAATGTTGGTGATTGAGTCAATCGGTTGCTTCGCGGCGAGCCGTTTTGCGATTTCTGTGATTGACGCTTCGCCCATGCCGTAAACGAGCAGGTCGGCGTTTGTGTCAAACAGAATCGGCTTATGGACTTTATTGCTCCAATAGTCATAATGCGCAAAACGGCGAAGTGACGCTTCCAAGCCGCCGATTATTAAGGGCAGGTCGGGAAAAGCCTGCCGCACGAGTTTAGAAAAAACTGTTACGGCACGGTCGGGGCGTTTTCCCGCTCTTTTGCCCGGTGTGTAATAATCGTCCCTGCGAGGCTTTTTGGAAGCGGTATAATGCGCAACCATCGAGTCGAGATTTCCTGCCGTAACAAGAGCGGCATATCTCGGGCGACCCATCGCGATAATATCGGATGCGTCTTTAAACGATGGCTGCGCCAAAATCGCGACTCTGAATTTTTCAGATTCGAGTACCCTGCCGATAACGGCAGCGCCAAAGCTCGGGTGGTCGATATACGCATCACCCGTTATAAGCAAAAAATCGTAGTAGTACCAACCACGATTTTGCATATCCTCACGTGAAACAGGTAAGAAATCAAAAACTACCATATCATTACCAATTCTTAATGTTTTTCTCCATCAGGCACACTGTATCTGTAACATCCAGTGTTTCGAATCCACATTTTGTCATAAAATTAATACCAAGGCTGCCGGACGGTATCTCCATTCTTATTCTATCTCTTTCCTGCTTGCGAAAATCCGAAATCGCAAGACCTAAGAGCTGTGTTGCAAAGGTTTTGTTTCTGTGCTTTGGTACAACATGGATATAGCTTATCCAGCCTATCCCCTGCCTTGCGTCTCTTTTTGTGTCAATGCCGACAATTCCGATAGGCTCATCGGCAAGAAACCCTGCATACTGCATATCTACGCTTGCGCGCTCGCCTGCTTTTGCCTGGAATATTCGGAGTAAGTCTGCACTGCAAACCTCATTTAACTGCATGAATCTGAGATTTTCGGAGATTCTGTGCTTTTTCTCGGCACGCCACCACGTCTGCTGCTCAAGTGTGCTGTGCTCCTTGCTCAGATGTGCGTTACAGCTGTGGTTAATAACTTTAAGCTCGCCATTATCAAAATGTAAAAGAGTTACAGCGGTATTGTCGCAATAAGGCATTTTGTCCGTCTCTTTAGAGACGATACCTTCAAGCATACATAAAAGCGCACGAATTGCAAAACCATGTGAAAAAACAGCGATTGTTTCTCCGTCATGCTTTTTTGCTGTCTCGGTAATAAAATATGACATACGGGCTTTTACGTTATCGTAAGATTCACTGCCGTCGGTACTCCATCCTTCGGGGTCATAAGTGAACTTATTGCTCATATCACGATATAGATATTCAATGTCGCCCCATGCTTTGTCTTCCCATATACCAATATCCACTTCCCTGAGCATTTCCGACAAGCTGATTTCCAAATCGCGCGGCTTACTCAGAGCTTCGGCTGTGTTGGCTGCTCTTGCAAGGTCACTTGAGTACACTGCATGAATTTGCTCATCGTTGAATCTTTTTGCAAGCAAGTCCATCTGCTTATAACCCTTTTCGGTTATCAGCCCGTTAAAGTGACCGTGAGCACGACGGTATATATTTCCTTCGGCTTCTGCGTGTCTGATAAGAAAAATCTTTGTCAATTCAAAACAACCTTCCCTATTAAATCATTAACTGTGTCTATATTATTTACTTGCATATAGCTTGTAATTTCGTCAATAATCCTTATTGGTGCATACGGGTCATCAAAGCAGGCTGTGCCGACTCCGATTAGACCGGCTCCTGCCAGCAGCATTTCAACGGCATCGTTTCCTGTCATGACACCACCCATACCATATATAGGTATTTTTACGGCTGATGCAACTTGCCAGACCATTCTGAGTGCGACCGGAAAAACTGCGGGACCCGACAGTCCGCCGACATTATTGTTTAAAACGGGTTTTCTCGTAGTTATATCGATTCTCATACCGAGCAAGGTATTTATAAGTGATACAGCGTTTGCTCCCGAGTCCTCTGCTGCTTTTGCTATTGATGCGATATCGGTAACATTTGGCGAGAGCTTTACCATAACGGGGACTGTTGCTTTTTCTGCGACTGCTTTTGTCACTTGTGCTACTGCTTCCGGTGAGGTTCCGAACGCTATTCCGCCTGCTTTTACATTTGGGCATGAGACGTTAACTTCGATAATATCAACTTTTGCCTCGGATAACTTTTCGGTCATTTCTGCGTATTCCTCGACCGTGTTTCCCGATATATTAGCAATGGTGACTATATTATGTTTTCGTATAAATGGAAGCTCTTCTTTAATAAAATTATCGACGCCCGGATTTTGTAATCCGACACTGTTTAGCATTCCCATCGGTGTCTCTGCAATTCGAGGCGGTTTGTTGCCGAGCCGCGGCTTTAGGGTGAGTCCTTTAACGCAGATACCACCTAGCTTCGATATATCATAAAGCTCTCCGTATTCCCTTCCGAATCCGAATGTCCCCGATGCCATTACAATAGGGTTTTTGAACCTGATACCGGCGAAATCGACTGTTAAACTCATTTCATTTCCCCCTGCCACACTACTTCGTCGGCGATAAATACCGGTCCGTCAATGCAGGCTCTGCTCATCTGTGTCTCGCCGTTGTTGCTGCCCTGTTCATTCACTATGTACGTTTCGCAAGCGCATACGAGGCAAGCTCCGATTCCGCAACCCATACGTTCTTCAAGCGATACTTGGCATAACACGTTGTATTTTTTGCACATCTCAGCCACTGCTTTTTGCATGAGTAATTGTCCGCATGACATTACTGCTGTGTACTCACCCGTTTTGAGCAGCTCCTCAAGCGGTTTTGTAACTGCTCCGTGTATTCCATAGCTGCCGTCATCGGTTGTAACTATGACTTTGGCGCAGTGTTTCTTAAAATCTTCTTCAAGAATCACTCTGTCTGCACTGCGGAATCCGAGTATTGCGGTCACACTTTTTTCTTTTGCAGTGTTTGTATCTATACCAAACTTTTGTGCCGCTGTCCGTGCGGTAAAAAGCAATGGCGGTGTGCCGACTCCTCCGCCGACGACTATCAGCTTGCCATCGGGAATTTTATATCCGTTTCCAAGCGGCGCGAGGATATCAAGCTCCTGCCCGGCAATCCGCTTAGCAAGCCACTGCGTTCCTGCACCCTTGGCTTCAAACACGATGTTGATTTCATCACCTTGAACATCACAAATACTGATAGGTCTTCTCAGTATACGAGAATGTCCGCACTTAATATGTAAAAATTGCCCCGGCATAGATTGCACAGCAAGCTCGCTGCTATCAATAGTGATTGAGTACACAGCATCGGCAAGTATTTCTATATTTGAAATTTTACAATTAAATATATTCGCCATAAAAGTATAATACAATATCCCTTCTCTATTTACAACCAAATCAATAAAATGTATACTTTACCTAGCTAACCGCCGCTGCCAAGTGGTATGCCCTGTCTTCTCCACTCAGAACGGGTCTTGTCGCCCTACATTCGCTACAAAGCCATGACATACCACTTGCTATCGGCTATATTAGCAACCAATCTATTTATGGGGGGTATTTATGATTTATAATATTGATGAGCTGTTGTGTGATAACCCTTATCCGGGGCGTGGGATTTTGATTGGGTGCAGTCAGGACGGTAAACGGTCTGTTGTTATTTACTTTATTATGGGAAGAAGTGAAAACAGCCGCAATCGTATTTTCGAAAGGACCGATGACGGTATCAGAACGGCTGCTTTTGACCCTGCAAAGCTAACTGACCCGAGTCTTATTATTTATCACCCTGTTCGTGAGCTTGGTTCGCGAACCATTGTGACTAATGGTGACCAGACTGATACAATCGCGAGTCATTTAAGGCAAGACTCATCGTTTTACGCTGCGCTGCATACGCGTGAGTTTGAGCCTGATGCTCCGAATTTTACGCCGAGGATTTCGGGGCTGCTTGAAGCTGAGGGTGGTTATTCTTTATCTATCTTAAAAACTGTTGCAGGTGATGCTAATCATTGTCAGCGTTCTTTTTTCGATTATTCAAAGCCTGTGCGTGGTCTTGGTCATTTCTTTTCGACTTATGAAACAGACGGTGACCCGTTGCCGTCATTTTCCGGCGAGCCTGTTGCTGTGAATATTTCCGATACGGGCGGTCTTGAGGCTTTTGCTTATGAGATTTGGGAAGCCCTGAGCGACGAAAACAAGGTTTCACTTTATGCAAGAGAACGTGATCTAGCAACCGGCGAAGTTAATGATTTAATAATCAACAAGCATAAATAATATAACTGTTGATTTAACAGATTTAAACATATTGGAGTGTACGAAATAATGAAAGAACTGGAACTTAAATACGGATGTAATCCCAATCAGAAGCCCTCGCGGATATTTATGAGCGATGGTGAGCTGCCTGTCGAGGTTTTAAACGGCAAGCCGGGTTATATTAACTTTCTTGATGCGCTTAACGGGTATCAATTAGTCCGCGAGCTTCGCTCTGCGACAGGTCTTCCTGCGGCTGCATCGTTTAAGCATGTTTCACCTGCAGGGGCTGCCGTTGGTTTACCGCTGAGCGAAATTGAAGAAAGGTTTTTCTTCACCGAGGGGCTGCCCCTATCGCCGCTCGCGTGTGCTTATGCCAGAGCACGTGGTGCTGACAGGGTCTGCTCGTATGGCGACTGGGCTGCTTTATCTGATATATGCGACGAAGAGACTGCGGCAGTGCTCGCTCCCGAAGTGTCTGATGGTGTTATTGCTCCCGGTTATACGGAAAATGCCCTTAAAATCCTAAACCAAAAGCGCAGCGGCGGATACAGTATTGTCAAAATTGATTCTGACTATGTGCCGAAAAGTGCAGAGTTTAAGGATGTTTATGGAATTACCTTTGAGCAAGGGCGTAACAATTTGGTAATCGATGATGCTTTTTTAGATAATATTGTTACGGCTAATAAAGCGCTGCCCGAGAGTGCAAAGCGTGATTTGATTGTTTCGCTGATTACGCTGAAATATACGCAGTCAAATTCCGTTTGCTTTGCTTATGGCGGGCAGGCGATAGGTGTCGGTGCAGGGCAGCAAAGCCGCATTCATTGTACCCGCCTTGCCGGCAGTAAAGCGGATAACTGGTTTTTAAGGCAGCACCCTGCTGTGCTGAGCCTGCCTTTTAAACCTGATATTCCCCGCCCTGCACGCGACAATGCAATCGACTTATATATATCAGACGATTGCGACGACATTCTTTGCCACGGGGTTTGGCAAACCCTGTTCACCGCGTGCCCTACGGCACTGTCGCGCGAACATCGCAAAGAATGGATATCCGGCGTAACAGGTGTTTCGCTCGGAAGCGACGCGTTTTTCCCGTTCGGCGACAACATCGAACGCGCAAAACGCTCCGGGGTCAAGTTCATCGCGCAACCCGGCGGCTCTATCCGCGATGATAATGTTATTTCAACTTGTAATAAATACAACATTACAATGGCATTCACAGGAACAAGACTGTTCCACCATTAGACACAAGAGAACCGTTCCCCTGTGTTTTGTTTTAGTAATTAGTTGTTATGAATTTTACACGATCATTAATACTAGGGTGGCGAAGCCGAGCCAGCCGGTCAGTTCGACGAGGCGTTTTGCCCAGCCGTCACGGACGGCTGTGCCCTCGCGACCGAAGAGGCTCGGGATTTCGGCGAGGGTGTAAGGTAGCGCAACGATTATCATTGCGGCGCTTGCACCTCGATAGTCGGTGTTGGCTGCTACGAATGCCGCTAGTGCTATGCTTATGAGCATTAGGATTAAGCTCAGCTGCGGCGATGA
>Ga0123356_10001271_pt1 | contig 27891 bp, 21 predicted proteins | sample TergutEmb28metaG_2_FD_92546 | JGI IMG/M metagenome (GOLD analysis project Ga0123356, IMG submission 92546) | Embiratermes neotenicus P3 segment gut microbial communities from Petit-Saut dam, French Guiana - Emb289 P3 | ecosystem: Host-associated > Arthropoda: Insects > Digestive system > Gut ...
ACCTTAATCGCGCTTTTAACCAAAGAATGGTTTTTCTGACCCGTTGCAGCACAAACCGTCATACAAGTAAAGCAACCAAGACATTTATTCATTTCACTGGAACGCAGCACCTTTGGCATTATAATGACCATGCCTTTCTTTATACTACAGGCACAAAATAACTATGAAAAGGCATTGTCATTTTGTACATCTGTTTCGGTTGCCGATTTATCGGCGAGAAATTGGTACATCGTAATATTGGTTTGAATTTATTCAAACTATTATCCCTTCGCAATAAATATTGGGTTCGCTACAATATTAAAGCAATAAACGAAATAAAGCAAGGGGGGTATCTGTCCCCTTGCTATTTATGATATAATGCTATTAAATTATCTTACTCGTATCTTACCCATGAGCAAATCAGTCAATGGGAAGCTTTTGAAGTAAAAATCCCCAGTTTATGCCGCTTGGAGTGGTGTTGAGGAGATTTTGAATAGCTCTTGCTTTTTCGGCGTTCTTTTCGGTTACGCTGACGGCACACCAAACGTCCATATCGACATTGCGGACTTCATTTTCCTCGACATCCACACCATTGAGCTTAAGCAGCTCTGCCATCGTCTGACCGGAAACACGTTGTGCGGTTGCACTGTTTGCAGAAATAGTATGACCCGATGTTTTCATCCATTCCTTAAGGGTGGTTTGCGGATTTTCATTTTGCGGGCTTTCAGGCTTCGGTTTTTGAGATTGAAGTGTTTGAAATTGAGGTTTTTGAGACTGAGAATTTTGCAATAAGGTCTGTGAAAGGGCAAGAGCGGAGCGGGAAATTGAAACTGTGTCATCTGTATCGACACTGCCAAGAGAATCACCAAGCTCGGAGCCGGATTTTTCCTGTTTAGCATCCTGAACCTTTTGAGCATCACGAAGCTTTACGGCTTCTCTGATTTGAGCCGAAAACTCTGCATATGCATTATATCCGCGAACTGCCGAGAAATTCATAGCCGTCTCTTCCCTTTGCAAAAATTAGCTTATATACTATATATCGTTAAAAACAGGCAAATATTTAGCTTTTCGAGGCTATATAGCAGCAAAACAAGCAAAGAGCAATCAGCAAAACAGGCAAAGAGCAAAATAGACTAAAAAGGATAAGCAATGAAAAAATACATGAAAATTATTATCTGTGTAGTGTTTGCACTACTGCTTTTTACTGCAATGGTCGTGCCTGCGGACGCTACATCCATAGAAGCATCACCTGCAGAAGCATCCTTGCCCTATGAACCCGTTGAGGATTCAACCGAAAGCATTTTTAATATTTTTTATATTATCCTAATATTTGCATATATCATAATATTTGCAATGCTTTCACCTGTTCTTATCGTTCTGTATGTCATTGAATCAATAGCAATTTCCGCAATTATCCAAAAGCGCGGAAGCACCACACCCTCATGGGTAGCATGGATACCCTTTGCAAGGGGATATACCAGAGGAAAAATCGCCGATGAAATAAAAGGGGAGAGCAAGTATAAATACCTCGTACTGTGCAGCGAACTTGCTTTAGCACTTATAACAGCAACAATAATCCTTGATATGCGGTACGGTTTTGTAGTCGCAAATGATCTTGAATTTTATTTCACGGGAATCTACGCAATTCTTTTAATCAGCGCCTACATATCCGAACTGTTCGCCGTATACTACATTTTCCTCCGCTACACCCCAACCAAAGCAAAACTATATACAATCATCTGCGCAATCCCCCTAACCGCCTTCCTCCGCCAGGTCTTCCTCTTCAGAATCAGAAAAGAAAAATAAAGGAGATAAAATAATGATTAAACGAAAAGCAGATTACACTGTACAAGAAAACGAAAACATGCGGGGTGGTGACGGACTTGTGACCATCGAGCACCTGCTTACACCCGAGGAGATGTATGAAAAGGGTAGGCTGTATGCAAAAATCACCCTTGAACCGGGATGCTCCATAGGGCATCATGTTCACGAAGGCGAAATGGAATCATACTATATAATCAGCGGAGAGGCCGAAGTTTCCGACAACGGCGAAATCGTAACCGTAAACGCAGGTGATTCAGTCCTCACAAAAAACAACGAAGGCCACTCAATAAAAAACACCGGCACCTCACCCCTCGAATTCATGGCTCTGATACTGTATAAATGATGAGTAAAGCAAATTTTTGCAACTAATTATCAATAAAATAATCAACCATCCAAGGAGTTTACCAAAATGTTATACGATTTTAGCAAGGAAAAGTTTGATATTATAATACAAGGTGGGCAGTCTAATGCGGAAGGGTGCGGGATTGGGGCGGTTCCGGAGCCGTTTGAGTCGCGGGGTGAGATTCTTATGATGGAGAATGATTTTACAGTCATGACTGCACGTGAAAAGGTGTGGGGCAATGATGCGGTAGGTAATTTTGTGTTTTCGTATGCCGACAGATATATCAAAGACGGTTGGCTCAAGGATGGCAGGAAAATACTAATCCTGCTTGCAGCGGTCGGTGGTACAAGCTTTCATGCAAAACAATGGGGTCTGCAAGATGAATTATTTCTGAAAATGATTGATATGCTCAAAACGGCACTTGCATTAAACCCTAAGAATCAAGTTGTTGCGTTTTTATGGCATCAGGGAGAGTCAGATACAGAAAACCCAAATCGTGACAGGCATTATAATAATCTCACAGCATTGGTAAAAAACATCAGAAAAACAGCTGGACAAGAAAAGTTGCCGTTTATAGCAGGGGACTTTGTACATCATTGGAAAAATGATAATATTGAAATATGCAAGCCAATAATTACGGCAATAAAGGATGTCTGCGCCGATATAGAAAACGCAGCGTTTGTAGATACAGACGGGCTCCAATCCAACAGCGAAAAAACCGGTAACGACGACACAATTCACTTTAGCCGGGAAGCCCTCTATCAACTCGGCAATCGTTATTACGCCGCATTTTGTGATATAGTGCAGACATAATCGCACTAATTGCGTTATTATCTTGAAAGTAACCGCATAAAATGTAACCGTACAATATTAACATCCGTACAATATCAATAACAATTTACACGGGGGAGATTATGGAAATAAATACTAACGACTATGCAAAGCTTATCAAACGCCTGGAGAAACCAAAGCGGCCTGTTGATGTGGTGCTTGATACAGATGCTTTTAATGAAATTGATGACCAGTTTGCTCTTGCGTATATGGTGAAAAAGAGCAGTGAACTGAATGTAAAAGCTATCAATGCCGCACCGTTTTTGAATGAAAAGTCAACCTCCCCGAAGGACGGTATGGAAAAAAGCTACAATGAAATACTTAAAATTCTGACTTTGATGAAACGCAACGACCTGAAACCGAACGTATTCAAAGGCTCGGACAAGTTCCTGCCGTCGGAAACAGAGCCTGTTATATCCGATGCCGCAAAAAACCTGATTGAGCTTGCTTCCGGTTACACGCAAGAAAACCAGCTGTATGTCGTTGCAATCGGAGCAATCACCAATATAGCTTCCGCCTTACTGATGAAACCCGAAATAAAAGACAAAATCGTTGTTATCTGGCTCGGCGGTCATTCACATGACTGGCATGATACAAGTGAGTTTAATCTTTCTCAGGACGTTGCGGCAGGCAGAATCATTTTCGGTTGCGGTGTACCTGTTGTACAGCTCCCGTGTATGGGAGTTGTTTCGGCATTTACAACCGGAGGCCCCGAGCTTGAATACTGGTTGAGGGGTAAAAATGAGCTATGCGATTATCTCGTGGATTATACAACCGAGCAGGCTATTGCAGACGGAGGTTTGAAAACATGGACCCGTGTAATCTGGGATGTCACGGCTGTGGCATGGCTGCTTGAAGACAGTTTCATGCTCGACCGCTTTGAACCTGCGCCAATCCCCGAATACGACCACCACTACGCCTTTAACAAAACAAGACACCCCATAAGATACGTCTACCACATCAACAGAGACGCCCTATTCGAAGACTTATTCAAAACACTTGGAGAATAAGACAGGGTACATGTCCAATGCCTTAATACACCTTGCTACACAAAAGGAGAAAGCAATGTACAAAAATGCAAAAGAGCAATATGCAACGATTGGTGTTGACACCGAAGCAGTGATAAAAACACTAGATGCAATACCTGTTTCGATGCATTGCTGGCAGGGTGATGATATCAAAGGATTCGAGAGCGGCAGCGATGAAGTCACGGGCGGCATTCAAGTGACCGGCAATCATCCCGGAGCAGCAACAAATGCCGGCGAACTCCGACAAATGATTGAAAAAGCATTATCACTGATACCCGGCAAAACCCGCATTAACTTACATGCGATTTACGGTGATGTAAAAGGTGTCGACAGAAACCAAATCGAACCAAAGCATTTCGAAACATGGGTGCAGTGGGCAAAAGAACAAAGCCTTACACTCGATTTTAACCCGACCTTATTCTCACACCCGAAGTCGGCACAAGGACTTACGCTATCTCATCCCGATAAATCAATACGGGAATTTTGGATCGAGCATTGCATCAGATGCCGTGAAATCGCCGAGTATTTTACAAAAAACCAAGGCAGTCAATCTGTTGTAAATCTTTGGGTAGCCGACGGCTTTAAGGACACTCCCGCTGATACGCTCACCCCCCGCAAACATCTTGTACAGTCGCTTGACGAAATTTACGCAGAAAAAATGGACATCACAGATGCGCTTGAAAGCAAGCTTTTCGGAATCGGTGTCGAAAGTTATACTGTTGGAAGCCACGAATTTTACATGGGATATGCAATAAGAAACGGGCTTGCGCTTTGCATGGATGCAGGGCATTACCACCCGACTGAAATGGTCAGCGCAAAAATATCTGCGGTGTCTCTGTTTGTTGAAAAAATCCTCCTACACGTATCACGTCCCGTACGCTGGGACAGCGACCATGTAATAATGCTCGATGATGAACTGATTGCGATTTCAAGAGAAATTATCCGCGGTGATTTACTTGAAAGAGTCAGCATCGGCCTTGACTTCTTCGACGGCTCAATTGACAGGGTATCGGCATGGGTTGTAGGCATGCGGAATATGCGCAAAGCACTTCTTATAGCTTTACTCGACCCGTATAAAACATTACAAAAAGCGGAGCGGGAATTCGACTTCACAAAAAGGCTTGTACTCTCGGAGGAGCTAAAAGCAATGCCATGGCAGGCGGTTTGGAATGAATACTGTGAACGCTGCAATAAACCTTCAATAATTAAGAACTAGGAGTGGTACACGAATTTGAGTTTGGAAATATTGACAGAAATGTCCAACCGTTACGGCCGCAATGATGAGTACGTTCTCGCAGGCGGGGGAAACACATCATATAAGGAAAACGGCATACTCTATGTAAAAGGCTCGGGTGTTGCACTGTCCGAAATTATACCGGAGCAATTTGTTGCGCTTGATATAGAAAAACTTCTTATAATGATTAAACCCGATTATCATACGGAAATGAGTCAAGCGGAAAAAGAAGATAAAGCACTCTCGGACATGATGGATGCAAGACTCTCGGGCGAAGAAAACAAGCGTCCGAGTATCGAATCGGTTCTCCACGCAATGTTCCCGTTCAGCTTTGTTCTGCACGTACATCCCGCTCTAATCAACGGTCTTACATGCAGTAAAAACGGCAAACAGACATGTAAAAGCATATTCGATGATAAAGCCGTATGGATTGACCTTGTAAAACCGGGTCTTGAGCTTGCGCAAACCTGCAACAGAGAGTTCAAAGCCAACACAGAAAAAACAGGCAAACACCCTCAAATTGTTATACTTCAAAACCACGGAATATTTATTTCGGCCGATACCGTTGAGGAAATTGACGGGTTAATGGAGTATACAGTTACCAAGCTTAAGGAAAATATAAAAGAGACCCCGTCCTTTGATGATGCACCATACGACAGCAGCCTTGCCGATGCAATAGAAGCAACCCTTAAATCCTTATACTCAAACGATAATGCTGCCACAGTACTTTTCTGCACAAACACTCAAGTGCTTAAATACGTAAAAGACAAGGAATCATTCAAACCGGTAAGCAAATCATTTTCCCCCGACCACATCGTAAACTGCAAAGACGAACCGCTGTTTATCGAAAGACAGGGGGACGGTTCTCCTGTCTATAGCCTCGCAAGCGAGGCATTGAAGACAACAGAACCGTCCCCCTGTCTGGACACACAGTTTACCGCATATATAAAAAGAAAAGGTTTCAAGCCCAAAATTGTTGCAGTTCAAAACCTGGGGTTTTTTGCACTTAGTGAAACTAAGCAAAACGCAGAAAGAGCAAAGGCGCTCTTCCTCGATTCAATAAAAATCGCAACATACGCAAAATCATTTGGCGGAGAAATCCCGCTAAACGATGAGTTTGCCAAGTTCATCCTGAACTGGGAAGCAGAAGCCTACCGGAGCAAGCAATAAAAGATTTTTTATAAACAGCTTGACAACAACAGTTTACCGGTGGTAAACTGTTGTTGGTTTAATGAATGTAACACGACTGTGCCAAGAAAAACGAAAGGATGAATATTAATGGCAGATTTTACTTTGGGGGAACAGGAAACGCGGTTTGCCAACATTATATGGGAGAATGCACCGCTTAAGTCTGCCGAGCTTGTAAAGCTCGCTGCGGATATCATGCAATGGAAAAAATCCACAACATATACAATGCTGCGAAGATTATGCGAACGCGGCATTTTTGTAAATGAAAATACAATGGTATATGTAAAGCTGACAAAAGACCAGTTTTACGGAAAGCAAAGCAGAAAATATGTAGAAGATAAATTCGGCGGTTCGCTTCCGAGGTTTATAGCATCTTTTATGGGTGGCAAGAAGCTGACACCAAAGCAGGCAACCGAACTGAAGAAGCTTATAGACGAACACAAGGACGGAGAAGTCAATGACTAACTTGTTCATAACAGTATTGAATATGAGTCTGACCGGAGCATTTGTAATTGCTGCAATTTGCCTTGCGCGTTTGCCGCTTAAAAAAGCTCCGAAAATTATTTCATACTGCTTATGGGCAATAGCCGGTTTTCGCCTTCTTATTCCTTTTTCCATCGAAAGCATGTTCAGCCTAATACCGTTTCGGGCACAAATAATCCCGCCGGATATAATCATGCAGCCGCTGCCTCAAATCGATAGTAATATGATTGCTTTCGACAATTTAATAAACAGCTCGCTCCCTGCCGCTGCTTTGGGAGACAGTGCAAATCCGCTCCAGATATGGACGGCAATCGGTGCATGGGTCTGGCTTGCGGGCGCAGCGATAATGTTTACTTACGCAATGGTATCATTCGCAGTTATCAAACGCAGTATGAAAAAAGCCGTTCATGTTGAAGATAATATATATGAAGCAGGTAATATTGATTCACCCTTTGTACTTGGCTTTATAAAACCGATGATTTATCTGCCCGTGAACCTTTACGGGAACGAGAAAAACTATATAATCCTGCATGAACAGACGCATATAAAACGGTTTGACCACCTGATTAAACTTTTTGCATACTTTATCTTATGCATGCATTGGTTCAACCCGCTTGCATGGGTGGCATTCATTCTTATTAATGTCGATATGGAAATGTCCTGCGACGAACGTGTTTTGAAGGAAATCGGCGAAAAAACCAAAAAAGATTATTCCTTGCTTTTACTTTCTTTAGCGACAAAGCGGCGTACCATAAACGTAAGCCCGCTTGCTTTCGGTGAGAGCGGAGTTAAGGAACGCATGAAGAATATACTTAAATATAAGGAGGCATCACGGGTGGTCATCGCAGCAGCAGTGTGCCTTTTAGTGATTTTCAGTGTCGGGTTTTCACTGGACAAGGTAACCGCAACAACAGCACAGATATTATCGGACTCAGATACAACTGCAGAAAAACCGCAGACAGCAAATAATAACCCGAATGAAATCCCCGAGCAGTGGTTTATCGGTATAAGCGGCGCAGATATGACAGTTGACGATGTGCTTGAGCTTGCCGCAAAAGGTGATGATTTAACTGCTGAAGATTTTTTGGTTTTTAACGGGACAAACAGCAGACACCTGTCGCAAAATGACAAAAATCTGGTAATTTTCCCGGTCATAGGCGGCCATCAGCTCGCCGTGCGTGCGGTAGTTCCCGGTGAGATTGAAAGTGTAGGCTTTTCCTGTTCAAGGCAGCTTGCAAGAGAAGATGGCATAGAATGTACCGAAATTCGAAAAAGTACTTTTATGAGTCATGTGCGAAGATGTGCTTCTGTGGTAGAACGTCTTGCAAGTCAAAGGAAAAGAAGCGAGTTTATGAGCAGCACTCTATACACATCACTTTATGTTTTTGCATCGGAAGCCGCAACTGCATTACTCACAGCAGACCTTGAGAGACTTTCATACTATACAGAAAGCCTTGCTGCGCTTGATGAACTGGGTAACGTGGAACTGACCGACATTTCCGATGAAATTGAAGGCTTAAGAATGGCATGGAACTTTGACAAAGATTCCGATAAAGAATTTGCTCTTATCGTTTCCTTTGAATATATGCTGGACGAAAAATATGAGTATGTCGGCATGAAAATACATCCGACGGGCGGTGTATGGGAAATAACAACTATCTGGGTGGTTAGAAGATAAAAATTGAGAGGATTATTCAATTATGAAACTTAAAAGAATTATCGCATTGAGTATTGTAACAGCACTGTTATTTACACTTACGGGATGTTTTCTTCTTCCCGAGGAGGAGGAGTTTTTACAGCCGCCGTTACGTGCCCCCGACAGGGTTGAGTTTACTACCATAGAAGTAACCCGCGGAGATATCGCCGACGAGGTCCGAGGTACAGGATATCTTGAAGCAAGAATAAGCACAACGGTATCCTTCGGTGATGTATCGGGACGCTTAAAAACACTTTATTTTTTCAGCGGTCATGATGTAGAAGAGGGTGATTTGCTTGCCGAGCTTGAAAATGATGATTTAATTGAAGCATATGAAAGGCAGAAGATATATACACGCCTTGCAGAAATTGATTTTGAAAGAGTCCCGCGCCGTGCTCCGAGGCTCGACCGTGAGGCAGCGCAGCTGCGTCTTAACTTATCAAAGCTAGACCTTGAAAGAGCACGCACTGCAGTCGAAAATACAATGCTCTATTCACCGGTATCGGGAAGAATTGTCTATACAACAGGATTCAGGCTCGGAGAAGTAGTCCCGAATCATTCATCGATTTATTCAATTGCAGATACCGAAAATCTTGTTCTTCGGGTATCGGATGATTTTGCATCAAAAGTACCGCTTGGCACCGAGGTTTCTTTTGTTCTGAATACTGAAATATACAACGGCACGGTTGTTCAGACTCCGCCGTTAAATCCGGATGATGCATTCGACAAAGGCATTACCGTCATCGAGTGTAAAGACCTTGAGCTTGGAGACACCAGACTTGGTTCGGGGTTTTCCGTTACCCACAGACGTGCAAGTGCAGAAAATGTAATTGTTATACAAAATTATCTTATAAGACATGATGCCGGGCGTTCATTTGTAATAATACTTGAAAACGGGACACCACTTGAACGTACGGTCACTGTCGGAATATCGACAAGCACCTTCTCGGAAATCACAGACGGCCTACAGGAAGGCGATTTACTTATACGCTAAGGGGTGAGTCAGCTATATTAACTTTAGTTTTAAAGAAATTAATAAGAAGCGGCTGGAAAACCGCCTGTCTGATTGTCGGTTCTGCACTTGTGATTGGTGTTATTACATCGATACCACTCTTTGCAAACGGTATTCTTCAGCGTACCCTGACACGTGATTTAATGCAGCATCAACAGGATACCGGAGTATTTCCGGGATATATAAATCTTGCATATACACTGGGAAGAGATGAAGATATAAGAAACCGGCAAAGGCAGCTGCTCAGTAGGTATGCCGATACCATCCCGTCACGCTTTGGTGTACCCCTTGATTCAATGGTTCATTTTATACGCTTTGAAAGCCTGCGGTTTCTTGATGAAGACGACCCTCAGAGAATCATTACATGCAGATTCAGATTTCAATCCGATTTGGAAAACCATATTACGATGTTATACGGAAGAACCTTTAACCCCACAGCCGACCCGACAAATGGAACAGTAGATGTCATGATAACCGATGAAATGATGCACAAACACAAAATGATACCTGAAGGTGTTTATACAGTCAGCAATGTCAGCTATGCAGGCGGCATGGCAAATACAAACACTGTTTATGTACGAGTAGCCGGAGTATTCCAACCGAACTCGGAGGATGCATACTGGCAGTCAATGCTTTTAAGCGATACATTTTTCCTTCCCTATGAATCCTTTGAGACCTTTGCCGGCCACCCGTTTTCATCACACATGAGCGAATCATATTTGTTGATCTTAGATTACGCGGGGATAAAAATCGAAAACGTCACTCAGATAACTGAGGAGTATGCTAAGGTTTACAGTGAAATAGCAGCGAACTTAGACGTATTTACACAAAAACCGATTACAACTACATTTATGACGGTTATCGACAGCTTTGAAAACAGAGAGGGAAACCTGCAGTTCCTCTTGCAATTATTAAATATTCCAATACTGATAATGCTGTTTTATTACATATTTATGATTGCTAAGATGAAAATATCAGACGAAGAAGCGTTTATTGCGGTAATCAGAAGCAGAGGTGCTTCGGGAAGGCAGATATTTTTACTCTACCTGCTTGAGTCTGTAGCAATAGGTCTTACCGCTGTGATTATCGGGCTTCCGCTCGGCTGGGCGATATGCCGTGTTATCGGGTCTGCAAACGGTTTTCTTGACTTCGTTTCACGTGCTGCACTTCCGCTTCGGATGTCAATGCAAGTATATATGTATGCAGCCGTTGCCTTTTTATGCATCGTTGTTGCCGCAGTTGTTCCTGCGCTTGCATACAGCCGGACGTCAATTGTAGAGCAAAAAAGAAAATTAGCCCGCCCGAAAAAACCCATATGGAAAGTCTTGTTTATCGATGTAATTACTCTCGGTTTATCATTGTATTATTTGTATGTAATCAGAGATCAGACCGAACTGTTTCAAGGTATGGGCTTTGGCGGCACCGAAGCTCCAATAAGCTTACCCTTATACTTTATTTCAACCGTATTTGCAATAGGCGCAGGTTTATGCTTCCTGCGTGTTTACCCCTGGCTTGTTTCACTTGTATATTTAATTGGCAGACGTTTCTGGTCACCTGTGACATATGCGGCTTTTCATACCATAAAAAGGTCCGGGGGAACGGCAAACTTTTTAATGCTTTTTATCATTATTGCTTTGTCAATAGGGTTATTTAACGCAGGAGCTGCGCGTACAATAAACCGAAATGTTGAAGACCGGATATTCAATGCTCTCGGCAGCGATATTGTTACTCAGCAGTACTGGACCCAGCTCGATGAACAAGGTAATTATTATATGTCGGCAAGCATGATTGTCGGAGCATTTGGTCCCGGGGGTTCTGACAGGGTAACAAGCGAAGGTCCGATAATTTATGAAGAACCGCCTTTTATAGATTTCAAAGCACTCGAGGGTGTTGACGGCGTTGCCCGCGTAATGCAGATGAATGCAAGCATCCGTTTTAACCGAATGAACCCGACCGTATCATTTATCGCATTTGAACCATATGAGTTTGCACAAACAACATGGTGGAGGTCGGACCTTGCTCCGTATCACTTAAACGAGTATATGCAAATAATGATGGAATACCCGAATGCGGTTATTCTTTCTGAAAGCTTGCGTACAAGACTTGGGGTCAAAGAAGGAGACAGAATAAGGATCGAGAATCTTCACAGAAACAGGCAGATGGAAGTATATGTTTTTGCTTTTGCCGAGTTCTGGCCTTCTTTTGAACCGTTTCGCATATCACCCGCAGGCGAATATTTACGAAATCATTTTGTTGTTGCTAATTTTGATTATTTATCTGCAAACGTTCCTAAAAGCCCGTACAATGTATGGATAAATAAATCGCCGGGCGTATCAGATGCATTTATATATGATCAGCTTGCGGAAATGAGCGCATCATTCAGACACATCGAGACAGCTACAACACGTTTGGTGGCAGCAAAAAATGACCCTGTAATTCAAGGCACAAACGGTGCAATGTCACTTGGTTTTATAATCGCCATGGTCATTTGCGCAATGGGTTTTCTGGTGTACTGGATACTGTCAATCAACGCAAGGATGCTGCAGTTCGGTATTATACGAGCTATGGGGATGACACGCAGAAAACTGCTGCGGATGTTGATTTATGAACAAATTCTTGTTTCGGGCACTGCTCTTATTGTCGGTGTAATAACAGGTCATCTTGCTGTAGTGCTGTTTGTTCCGAACTTCAGCCTGCTCTACTCGGGCAGCGATCTTAACATTCCGTTCCGCATCTTCCTGTCGGGTGATGATTCGATAAGAATATACATAGTTTTCGGTATAATGCTGTTATCATGTTTACTGGTACTCGGGCATATGCTCAGACGCATCAACATTGCCAAAGTAATAAAATTCGGCGAGGATTAAAATGAGTAATGATATTTTATTTAATGTGCAAAACGTCAGCCGGCTATTTTTCTCGGGAGGAGAAGAGGTGCATGCGCTTAATGATGTAAGCATTGATATTCCGAAAGAGCAGCTTATTATCCTGCGCGGGCGTTCAGGCTCGGGTAAAACAACCCTTATTAATATCCTCGGTGCTCTTGACCGTCCGACTTCGGGAAATGTACTTTTTGAAGGCAAGGAAATAACCGGGTTTAGCGATAGAAAACAAGACGAGTACCGCAGGAAAAATGTCGGGTTTGTTTTTCAGTCGGTTGCACTCATGTCAACTATGTCTGCATTTGAAAATGTAGAGTTCGGGCTTCGTATTGCGGGAATGCCTTATGCCGAGCAAAAGGAGCGGGTCAAAGAGTGCCTTTCAATTGTCGGGCTTGACGGGCGTATGTACCATCATGCTCATGAACTCTCCGGCGGTGAGCAGCAGCGTGTTGCGATTGCACGGGCAGTGGCACACAGACCTGTTGTAGTTCTTGCAGACGAACCGACAGCCGAGCTTGATACAACTACCGGACTGCAGGTTGTGCGTTTTTTCAAAGAGATAATTAAAGAACAGGGCACAACAGTAATCATGGCCACCCACGACCCGAACATGGTGGAAATCGGCGACATGGTAATAGACCTCGAAGACGGCAAGGTAGTTGAGGAATTAACAAAAAACGAAAGCAGTTAAAACGAAAGGAAAAGCTTTTTATGCAGCAGACTGAACTTGCGGTAAACTGTGAAGGTTTAGTAAAATTCTATAAAACCAAAGACTTTGAAGTAATGGCACTGCAAGGGCTTGACCTTGAGGTTCAAACAGGCGAGCTGATGGCGATTATCGGGAGCAGCGGCAGCGGTAAATCAACATTGCTTAATATACTCGGCGGGCTCGACCGCCCTACGGCGGGAAAAGTCAGTGTTAACGGACAAGATATGCTCACAATCAGCAATAAGGAGCTTATTAAATACAAGCGTGAGAAAGCCGGATTTGTCTGGCAAAACAGCGCACGGAACTTAATATCATATCTTAAGGTTCAAGAGAATGTAGAGTTCCCGATGGTTTTGAAAAGTGCATCCGGGAAAAAAGCACGTGCAATAGAACTGCTGGAGCTTGTGGGGTTATCTAAGAAACGCAAATCAAGAATTGACGAGCTTTCGGGAGGGGAGCAGCAGCGGGTTGCCATTGCTATTGCTCTTGCAAACAACCCCGGCTTGCTGCTTGCAGATGAACCGACAGGTTCGGTCGATACCAAAACCACGGGAATGATTTTAGATATTTTTTACGAGCTCAATCAAATGGGTAATACCGTAATAATCGTCACACATGACCTTGCAATTTCGCGCAGGGTCAACAGAGTGCTTGCAATACGTGACGGAAGAGCAAGCAGTGAATATATAAGGCAGAACTTATACGCCGAAGCTCTTGATTCAATAGGTGACCTGCGGGGCGACTCAGCCGAAGGCGAGCATGAAGAGCTCCTTGTAATCGACAAGGTCGGACGCGTCCAGCTTCCAAAGGAATATATCGACACCCTGAAAATCACCGGCGGAAAAGACAAAGTCCTCGCCGAACTCGACGAGAACCGCATAATCCTTGTTAAAAAACAAAAAGATGAGTAACAAAACGGGTCTGTTGTAAAATATGCAACAGTCCCGTCATTGCGAGGCAATCTGTGGCGCACAGGGAACACGAAGCAATCCTGTCGAACCCCCCGTCCCCTTATTTTTGTTTCCCTGCTTGGCGTTGTGCCATAACGAGGTTGTAATAGATACCTTTTTTCTTTAATAATTCAACATGTGTACCTACCTCAGCCACGCTGCCCTCATCGAGAACGATGAGGCGGTTTGCGTTTCGGAGAGTTGAGAGCCTGTGCGCAATAGCGATTGTTGTACGGCCCTTGATAAGCTTTTGTAAGCTTTCTTGTATTAGCGACTCCGTTTCGACATCGAGTGAGCTTGTTGCTTCGTCTAAAATCAGAATATCGGGATTCTTTATAATCGCCCTTGCGATGGACAAACGCTGGCGTTCGCCGCCGGATATGGAATGCCCGCCTTCTCCGATTAATGTATTATAGCCGTCTGCGGTCTGCATGATAAAATCATGTGCGTTGGCGGCTTTACACGCTGCAATCACTTCCTCAAGCGTAGCATCGGGTTTTGCATAAACTATATTGTCAAAGACGGTTCCCGCAAACAAAAATGAATCCTGGAATACAACTCCGATGTTTTCATGCAGATATGTCTGTGAAATGTCTTTAATATCGGTATTGTTTATACGGACGGTTCCGATGTTCGGGTCATACAGACGCAGAACAAGATTAATAAGTGTTGATTTTCCGACACCCGAACGCCCGACAAGACCTATCATTTCACCGGGTTTGATATCGATATCAATGTCCTTTAAAACCGGCTCATATGACTTATACCCGAACGAAACCCCGTCAAACCTGACACCTCCCGATATCGGCACATTATTCGGATGCTCGGCATCTATAATCTCCGATTCCTCTCCAAGGACCTCAAATACCTTGACCAGGCTTGTCATCGCACTTGCGAGCCACCTCGGGAAGGAAACAAGCCAGCGGAGCGGCGCATATATAAAGGTCATACACATGGTAAACAATACAAGTGCACCTATTGTGAACGTCTCTCCGATAATAGCCCTTCCGCCGAAATATAGCACAAGGAATTCACCAAGACCCGTAAGAAACATCATAAGCGGGAACATTGTTGCCCAAAGCACTTCATTATCTGAAGATATTTTAGCAAGTTCCTTGTTGACACGTGAAAACTTTTTGAGCTCAAGCTCTTCATTCCCGAACGACTTGACTGTACGTATCCCTTTAATAATATCATGCAAAATGGACTGGCATTTCGACTCCTTGCGCCATTGCCTTTCAAAGCGGACGATAATTATCCGCCAGAATCTCGACATTACAAACGCAATGATCGGAACGGGTGCAAGCACAAGCAAAGTAAGCCTGAAGTTTACGAACATCATTATTACAAGCGATACTGCAAAAAGTATCATATGCTCCACCGACCAGCGTCCCGCATCGGTCAGAAACTCCCTGATGTTTGCGGTATCCTGCATAATACGGCGTATAAGGTCACCGCTTGTGCGCTTTGCAAGCGACCCCATTGAAAGGGTTTGCACTTTTTCATATGCTTTAACCCGAAGGTCGTTTGCATATTGAATGGTTGCCCTGTTGAACCTTCTTGAAAAGATGATAAAAATCAGCTCTCCGACAATCCTCGCACCAAGCATTGCAAGCGCTACGGTTGCAACCTGCGTTAAGGTACCTGTCCTCGGCTCAAAGAAATTATCAATCAAATGACGGTTGAACAGTACGACCATAAGAAACAGAATACTCGATATCGTCAAGAAAAACTGTGCAGTTACAAGGGTTTTAGCATACGGCTTTAAGTATGAGTATGCAATCTTAAAAACATTTGATTTACTGTAGCAGAAGAGACACACATTCATTTCCTCAATAAACGAACGGCCGCATTTTTTGCATACGCTCTCCTCCGGTTTATCGGGAATGATTGCATCACCGGTTTTTATGTAATAATTAATAATTTTGCAAAGCTCACCTGCTTCCTTAAGGCCCGACATGGAGAAACGGCACAGGATATGCTCTCCCGGTTTTTTATCCCCGTTTAATTTTAAGTACAACAAACCACAGCCGACCCCCGCCTTAACCAATGCCTCTTTAACGTCCGATGCATTGATTTGGTAAAGGGTTTCACCGTCCGATACTGCTGTAATTTCGCCGTCATCCGAAAACGAAACAGTACCTTTGGCAGGCTGCATATTCAAATTCAAATCATACTTAAAAATATGCTGTTTGATGGCTGCTCTCCTTATGATTTCTGCATTATACCTTCTTATTTCTCAATTATTTCTGCATTCTGCATTCTTATTTCTTATTTAGAAGATGTATGATTCAAGCTTCTTCAACCCGTTTTTACCAAGGGCACAAAGGCTTTTAATCATATATCTGTTACCGTCGACATCGTAGATTATAAGGCTGTCGTCTGACAGCATGCGGATGTTTTTGTTTACATCCTTGACTGCACAGTTCTTTACAAATGTTGTGTCGGAATCTGCAACGCTTATAACAAGCTCCATATAAACATAACCAAGCTTGTCCTTTACCGATTTAATATCCAAAACCTCGGGACAATAGTAACGCCTGTTTAACTCGTCGAGAACAATTCCGTATTGCTCCCCGGAAAGGTCATCAACGGACTTTATTATGCCTATTTCTTTGTTTTCGCTGTCTGCCACCGAAATATACTCCATCGGCAGACCTATCGGCAATGCTCTTTTAAGCGTAACATGACTGTAATCCTCGCCATTATATTTAAGCCCCGTAAACCCGCTGTCGGCAAGATAAAACTCCGCCTTACCCAAATCCAAAGCCCCGATATCTATTTGCTCAATAGACCCCATTTCAATAACTGTATTTTCCATCTGCTATTTCTCCAATTTCTGCACTTTGCATTCTTATTTATTTATTATTTCTGCATTCTCATTTTTCATTTATTATTACTCTCCCCGCTGTCCATATTGATTACCCGAAGCCCTTCGAGTTGAATAGTATAGAGCTTTTGGTACTCACCTTTTTTTATCAGCAGCTCCTCATGTGTCCCTGTTTCGACAACCTTGCCCTCATCAATTACGGCAAGAGAATCGGCGTCTCTGAGGGTAGAAAGACGGTGTGCGATTGCAATTGTTGTACGTCCCGACTGCAGTGTGTTCAGCGAGTTTTGGATATTTGCTTCGGTTTCCGTATCCATGGCGGCTGTTGCTTCATCCAGAATCAGGATTGCCGGGTTTTGGATTATTGTGCGGGCAATGGAAAGACGCTGCTTTTCTCCTCCCGAAAGGTCCTGACCTCCCGAGCCAACTCTTGTTTCGTAACCGTCGGGCAGGTTCATAATAAAATCATGTGCAGAAGCCGCCTTTGCAGCTCTTATGACATCCTCTATTGTGGACTCGGGAACGGCATAACGGATGTTGTCTGCAATACTTCCGATAAACAGATAAATATCCTGAGATACAATGCCGATATTTCGCCGAAGCTGTTCAAGCGGAAGCTTTTTAACATTAACGCCGTTAATTGTTATGCTGCCTTCCTTAACATCGTATAAACGGGCAATAAGATTTGCGAGCGTGGATTTGCCTGCACCTGTTTTCCCGACGATTCCAAGTGTTTTACCGGAAGGCACGGAAAGATTTAATCCCTTGAGAACAGGTGTTGCAGGGTCATATTCAAACCAGATGTCTTTAATTTCAATATCGCCGTTTAAGTCTTTTAATATAACAGGTTCGTCAGGGTCCTCAATATCCGCTCTTGAATCGATGATTTCGAACATTCTTTGCGCCGAGTCTACACAACGCGCCCACCAGTTTGAAACCCATGTCATAAACTCAAGCGGCCCGTAAAGCATTGAAAGATATGCAATAAAGGTCATAAATGTACCAAGCGTCACTTCGCCGTTTATAACCATCATGCCGCCTACGATTGTGATTGCCACCTGACCCGAAAACATAAACAGGTAAATTATAGGAAACGCCGTAAACCCGACGTTAAATGCCTTTGTTTCGGTGCCTGCCTGCTTGACTCCAACCTCGGAAAAACGCTCGGATTCGTCCTCCTCACGGGCAAAGGCTTTGATTACACGCTGGCCGTTTATTGAATCGCTCACCATCGAGTTGAGCTGTGAATTATACACCCAGTTTTTATGATGGAACCGCCGGAAGAAACCCCATAAAATGCGGAACATCAGAACCGATATAGGTATAACCGAGAGACAAACCAGAGCAAGCCTCAGATTTAAGATGCACATGAGTATGACAATCCCGATAAAAGTAAGCCCGTTTACAATTACAAAAGGCAACCCGTCCACGAAAAACCAGTAGATATTTGTAGAATCACTATTGACTCGGTTCATTAAAGCACCCGTACGTTTTGATGTATAAAACCCAACGGAGAGCCTTTGCATTGCTTCAAAAATCCGCAGCTTGATATCATAGATAATCCAGGGCACAGTCCTTGCAAGCACATATGAATACAGGATGTTAAGCCCTGTGCCGATAACACGGACAAGTAAAATCATAAGAACGACAGGTCCGACGATATTATAAAAACTGCCGCCGACGGTCAGCACTTCGTCAAAGAAAAATCTTGCTCCGAGAAGGGGAGAAATGAGTGCAAAGGCAGTGCCTGCAATCATTACAATCATTACGATAATAACTTTTTTCAAATAGAACCTGAAAAATCCCATAAGACGTTTTGAAATTGAAACCTTGTCAAGGCATTTAAGACATAATTTACGCTCGGGCTCGGGATATCTTGTCCCGCATTTCGGGCAGAAAAGCTCATCATCAAGCAGAACATCCTTAAACGGGTCCTCGTTCTTATTGATGTTTTTAACGCACTTCGTAAGTTTTTCGGCATAAGACAAAAATCCGATTGAAAAGAGAAGCAGGATTCTTTCTTCGATATCTTCGTTGCTGCTGTCGGTTTTAGCGGGGTTGCCGGTTTTGTCGGGGCTGTCGCTTTTCTCGGGGTTGCCGGTGTCGGCTTCGTTTCCGGATTTTGCATCTTTGCTTGTTTTGTTTTTATCAGAGTCTTCACTGCTCTCGTCATCGCTGTGCGGACTACTGTAAAGCCGCCCTGTGGATATAAGCTTTTCTGTTTTAAGCTCGCCAAGTTCGGATAAGGAAAACACTTCCATATCCCTTGCTTCATAGAGAGCAACTATCCTGCGGGCACCCGAAGTCTTTACAACCTTTTCCTCACCTGTCAGGATGTAAATATTTTCACGGTCTATAGCAGTATAGACATCGGCATAACCGCCATCTTTAGTCATGTCGGTATGAGTTGCATATATGAAATTTTTCGTATCCACTCCCTGCGCAGAAAAAGCCTGAAGCACATACTCAGGCACATTCGTTTTCACAGATAATCCCCCACGACGAAAACTAAATAATAATATTGCGATTAAAATTTTACAAAAGCGAATGAAATAATATCACGCAAATAACAGAAAATCAAGCAAAATAAAGCAGGAATAAGGTAGTGTTTTATGTCAAAGCGTCTTTTTTGAAATAATGAAGTAACCAAGCGACAGAGCCATACCGCCGATGATGTTGCCGAGGGTTGTGGCACTGAGGTTTTTGAGCATTCCCATGAAAGTCGAAACACTCACGCCGTTCATGGTTTCGAGACTGAACAAGGTCATATTCGCTATTGAGTGCTCGAAGCCGCATATTACAAAAAGGTAAATACACCAGAAAATCATAATGAGCTTGGCACTTTCACTTTGCAGTCTGTACATGCACCAGACACCTGCACAGACAAGCAAATTACAAAGAATACCCCTTACAAGAAGCTCCCAGAAGAGCGGCTCTGTCTTTGCATTCATTGCAACATGAGCAGCTTCAAGTACGGGACCCTGGAGATAACCGGTACCTAAAAAGAGAGCGGCTATCAGTATCGAACCGGCAAGATTGCCGATATAACAATATATACAAAGCCCGATTGCGTCACGAACCTTTATTTCACCAAGAGCAATACCTGCCGTCATTACGAATACATTACCCGTAAAAAGCTCTGCCCCCGCAAAAACAACAAGGCTCAAAGCCGCAGCAAAGCTGATACCCTGCAGGATTTTAATTCCGGCAAAATTATCCATCATACCTGCCATAACAAGAATGGTGATCATACAAAGCCCGACAAAAACACCCGCCATCATCGAACCGACAAAATAGCCGATTTTCTCGGTTTTGTAAAAATTCATTTTATACTGTGTAGACTCTCTGAGCTTGTTATACCCGACACTAATCAGCATTTACATACACCTCATACGTAAAATTAAATCAACACATGCGATTATAGTCCCGCAACCACTCAAAGTCAATGAGAAAAAGCAGCATCTCTGTCCGATTGCCCGTTGAACTTTATCTGTTTTTGAAGTAAACTAAAAGAAAAAACGAGGAGGACTTTACGTTGAACAGAAAATGGGAATTAATTGAAAAAGACGGCTATTGCCTGATTGTAAACGACGGCGGCCCAACACTTGGGATAAGTACGGCAAACAAGGATGCGATTATTGAGGCAGACGGTTTTGCATTTAAGGACTTAAACCGGAACGGAACACTTGATGCTTATGAAGACTGGCGGCTCCCGGCAGAGGAGCGTCTTGATGATTTAGTCAAAAGACTCTCAATCGAAGAGATTGCCGGTCTGATGCTGTACAGCTCACATCAAATGCTGACAATACGGCCCGAAATATTGGCGCGTTTATATAAAGGCAAGGATACACGTGAAAACGCATGGGATTTGTCGGATATGCAAAAAGCATTTCTAAAGGATGACAACCTTCGCCATGTTTTGATTGCGCTGATTGATAATGCTTATACAGCAGCGAAATGGAATAACAACGCACAGGCATTTGTTGAATGCATCGGTCACGGAATCCCCGTAAACACAAGCACCGACCCGAGGCATAATATTTCATCAAGCGGCGAGTTCGACATGGGTTCAGGCTCTCCGATATCCAAATGGCCTCAGCACCTCGGTCTTGCCGCCGCATTTGACCCGGCGGTTGTAGAGGAGTTCGGGAGAGTTGCATCAAAGGAATACAGGGCAATGGGGATTGCAACAGCTCTTTCACCTCAAATTGATTTGGCGACCGAACCGCGCTGGAATCGCTTCAACGGCACATTCGGCGCAGGCAGTTTATTATGTGCCGATTTGGCAAGAGCTTACTGCGACGGGTTTCAGGAAACTGACGGTGAAAACGAAATAAACGAAGGCTGGGGTTACGACAGCGTAAACGCAATGGCAAAACACTGGCCGGGCGGCGGCTCGGGCGAAAGCGGCAGAGATGCGCATTATGCTTACGGTAAATATGCTGTTTACCCGGGCAAAAATTTTGACGAGCATATGATTCCGTTTACCGAAGGTGCATTTAAGCTGAAAAGCAAAACAGAAATGGCATCCGCAATTATGCCGTATTATACGATTTCATACGAAGAAGACAAAAACGGCGAAAATGTCGGCAATGGATTTTCAAAGTATATAATTACCGACCTTCTCCGTGACAAATACAAATATGACGGCGTTGTCTGCACAGACTGGAACATTACACATGACATGCTCGATTTTGAAAGCCCTATAACAGGCAAACCCTGGGGCGTTGAAGATATGTCCGTCACAGACCGCCACTACAAGGTACTGATGGCAGGTGTTGACCAGTTCGGCGGAAATGATGATGCAAAACCTGTTATTGCAGCATATGAAAAAGGTGCGACCGAGCTTGGTGAACCGGTTATGCGCGCTCGTATGGAGCTTTCGGCAAAGAGACTGCTTCGTAATATTATACGTGTAGGTTTGTTTGAAAACCCGTATATTGATGCCGAAGAAAGCCGTGAGCTTGTCGGTTGCTCCGAATATATGAACGCCGGATACAAAGCCCAGCTCCGCAGCGTAGTTATGCTGAAAAATAAAGATAATGTTTTACCGCTGAAAGCGAAAGCAAAGGTATACATACCGAAACGCCTTACAAAAGCAGGCTCAAACTGGTTCGGAATGCCTGTGCCTGAGGTCGAGTGCATCCCTGTGGATTTGGAAGTTATCGGAAGGTATTTCGATTTTGTTGATAATCCGGATGAAGCCGACTGCGCATTTGCGTTTATCGATTCTCCCGAAAACAAAGCATATAACAAGGATGAGGGATATGTTCCCATCAGCCTGCAGTACAGGCCATACACCGCAACAGCTGCACGCTCCAAAAGCATCGCCGCTCCGGGTGATGACCGTTCATACAAAGGTAAAACAATATCACACCGTTATGAGCCTCATCTTGACATGGTTCTTGATACAAAAAAAGCAATGGGTGATAAGCCGTTAATAGTCTTTTTGAAAGCAAACAACCCTGTAGTCCCTACCGAATTCGAAGGCTCTGCAGACGCAATCCTTGTAGACTTCTGCGTAAAACCCGAAGCCTTGATGGACATCGTTTCCGGCAAAACAGAACCCTCAGGACTCCTCCCGTTCATAATGCCAAAAGACATGGCAACAGCAGAAACCCACTGCGAAGACCTCCCCTTCGACCTCACCCCCTACACCGACTCCTGCGGAAATGCATATTCCTTCGCCTTCGGCCTAAACTGGTCCGGTACCATAACCGACGAACGCATAAAACGGTATAGGAAATTTTAGTCTATAACATGAAAAGGGGACGGAGGAACCGTCCCTTTTATACAAAATCGTCCACGAAAGTTAATATCACTCATATATACAAAGCAGCGTGACAGGTACAGTGCTTTATCATAGAGTCAAGCAATTACGTATAACTCAACAGCAATGGTGATATTATTCCTGTATTTATCATTGTGCTTTTCTGAACTTAAAATAAAATGGTGGTTTTCCGGGCAAGCCAATTATCGCCTCACCAAGTCCTAAATTGCTTATATCCCAATCTTCAACAACATTTGCATCTCTGATGTTCTCTGTAATTCCTCTTGTTTGAACAGCAGACATGTAAGTTTCTTTTTTTCTATTAACTCCGTGTAAATCCTTTATATATTGTTTTGAAGATGCATCATTAACACGAAAAGCAACAGATGTCAGAAAACCGGACATAAGGCTTCTTGCACGTTGTTCACCGTAACATTCATAGATCTGTTCAACATTTTGAATACCAATCATGAATTTTACACCCAAGCTTCTACCAAAATTAACTGCATCATCCACATGTTGTAAGTTTGGAATCAATCTAAATTCATCAGCAATAAAATACACGCTTCCTTCGCTTTTCTTTCGGCACAGAGCTTCTTTAATTGCTAAATCAAAAAGTAAGCTGTAAATCGGAGATAACATGGCACCAACACCAATATCATATTCAATAAAGACCATTTTACCACCTTTGGAACGCACTATATTACGCATTGATAGATTGCCTTGTTTTTTAAAATTACCTAAAAATATTTCACGTGATAATTGTTGAAGTTCTGACATAACACCTTGCGTTTGAGGAGAGCGGTCATCTGAAATATAGCTAATCATTGCTTTTAAGTCATTGTGTTGTGAAAGCATTTCACGAAGTTCAGATAAAGGTGATGAATCTAAAAATGCTCTCAAAGATTGATTGTTAACTATAAACTTATCCTTATTTCTGGTGAAATGCGTCAAAACTGCAGCAAATAAATCCTTTGCAGCATTTGGAAAAAACGGTTGACTTGATTTTTCAATTCTTTGATGAAATAGTGCTTTTGATATTTCAACTATGTTTTCTTCCATATGCTCATCGTTTTCAATTTCATTGAAAATATTCCAAAAATCGATACCATTTGAACCTGTTGCAGTATTGTCATTACTTATAACCACATCTCCCGGGTTATAAAATGATTTATAAAAATCACCTTTCGTATCAAAAATAATAATTATATCGTCAGGGGTCATGCTTCGCTTTAAAAGTGCAATTACTTGGTCAAATGCATTTGTTTTTCCTGTACCTATCCCACCAAGGAAAATAATATGACGACTTAATAAATCAGTATCAAGTGGTACAACCAGATTTGCATTATTTTCATCTGTTCCTAAAAATGCACAAATAGGATTATTCACCGGATAATTAATTGGTTGGTAATATAAATCATTACCATCAAAAACTTCAATTTGCTTCATAATTCCGCCTCACTAATATCCCGGACCGCTATAATAATCATAATCGTTATTATTTGATTGCGGAGCAGTTTGGCTTTGTTGCGGTTGCGGAGCAGCTTGGCTTTGCTCCGGTTGTGGAGCAGCTTGGTTTTGTTGCGGTTGCGGAGCAGCTTGGTTTTGTTGCGGTTGCGGAGCAGCTTGGTTTTGTTCCGGTTGTGGAGTATTTTGACTTTGTTCAGGTTGTGGAGTGTTTTGACTTTGCTCTGTTTGCGGTTGAGTCAGTTGCTCTTGTGCTGCTTGTTGAGTAGTTTGATTACTAGCTTCTAATTGTTGTTCTGTCTCTATATTACTACCTTGTTCTTCGCTTTTGTTCTGTTCATTTTCATTTGAAAAACTATCAAATGGCACTAAATCACCGTGTTCATTTCTATATAAATGAACACCTTCTATCGGCATGGGTTCTGAACCATGCATATTATGCGCAGCTTGCATTAATCCTTCAGCAAGAATTGGTGCAGCAGCTCCTGCTCCTTGTACAAATCTTGCAATTCCTTCCTCAGCTCCTGGTGCTACTATATTATCAGGAAGAACTCCCATAACACTTGCTGTAACATCCGGATTTGCCATAAAACCACCAGAAAAAGCATCCCAAGCCAAACCTATAGTAGATGGCTCATGAGCATCGTGAGTAATGTCACCTATACCTTCAAAGGGTTGAAACCCTGTATATTCAGGAGTATTATCTATGCTTTTAATAACGTCTTGTACATCAGGGTCATTAGAAATAGAATCATCAAACATAACACAAAAAACCTCCCACTTTATCTATTTGCCCATTTTTGGATGCCGTAGTCGCCGAGTTTTTGAATATCGCTTATTATTGCATTTATTTCACGAATAGCATTTTCTGATTCATTTGTTGGAAAAACTTCAGAAAACTCAATACCACCATCTTTTTTCCATATCCAAAATCCACTGCTATGTTTTATTCTGATGGGTGCAGCTCCCTCTAAACCGCCTTTTGTTTTTATTAGTAAAATTAAGTTTGGTTTGAGACTATATAAAGCTAATCCAACAATAATGACTACCAGTGTTATTATCCCAAAAAGCATTGTAAAAATGCCCGGACTGGAATTATATCCATATAAAAAATCTTCGAAGTAGCTTATTAAAAATGGTATAAACATTGTTGGCGGCATAAATGCAGCAGAACTAATACCAAGCAAAACTAACTTCAAAAGCCACTTTCTATACAAGAAAAAGAATGCAAGCAAACCGGCTAGTCCGATGAGAAAATTTACTACTCCAAAAAATCCAGATGGCGAATTTTTACGGTCACGTAATCGTTGCATATCCTTATCATATTGCTCAGAACGCTTATCTAATTCTGGTTGTAAATTTTCTGGATTTCCAAATCTATTTCTTAATGCTTCAACATCAGTTCTGTATTTTTCTTCAGCTTTTTGTATTTGATTATTTATTGAGCTTATTCGACTTTCATAAAAATAACGATCTATACTGATAAATAAACTACTACTTAATGCTATCATGAGTGTAACGACAATTATTCCAAATAATAAATAGATAAACCCAAACCTGTAATTACGATGAGCTTCAATACCTGAAAGTTCATTTAATGCAAACTCTTGTTGCAATGTTGTTCTGCCACCAATAGAACGTCCTACAGCACGAAATATGACTCGATTGTTAGTGACTTGCAAACGCCCTTCGGCTCGTTCAAGTTTGAACAAATTTCTTAATATTGCAATATTATATTGCTTTACAGGGATTTCATTTTCATTCGATTTAATACAATTTGGAACAATAGGAATACCACGCTCATAACAATCTGTAGCATTTCTTTCCGGCTCACCAATACCCATTCTATTTTTAAGCGACAATACGAAATTGCTAAGTGCAGATTTATTAGAAGAGTTAATTTTCTGTTTTGTTTTTCTTTGTATACCAGCACGATTAGGAGCACTGTTCCTTATGGGTACATTACTCCTGTTCTGTGATACATTTCTATTTGGAACGTTTCCCTGTTTTAATATCTTTTCTTCGTTTGCTATATTGCTTACTACGGGTGTATTGGATTGTGTAAAAATACAATCACATAAATCTCCGGGTTCAATATAATTTCCACATTGCTTACAAAATGTCATATATTTTCCTCTTTTCTATCTGTGTTATTATTTTTATCGTTATTTAAACTATTTAGCTTTCATTAAAACTCACACCGCAATTGGCACAAAACATACTTTCGTCGGATTTTTTATCCCACACTCCATGGTAAATGTATTTTTCTTCTCCTGTTTTCAATATTCAACTGTATTTTCCCGGGGTTTCCCCCGAGAAACGAAAAATGCCGTGTACATTACATACACAGCATAGTATAAGTGCGACACAATCGGTTACAAACAACCTAATGCTTGCGATATATCGCGAACCGTTGTAAAATAACCAATGGCGATGCAAATGCATTTGAGCAAGTGTTGTCAAGGGTACAATTCTGATATTCTTGACTTTTTTGCTATTTTTTCCACTATTTGAGAATGAAACTCTTAACTGACCGTTCAATTGGACACACCTTGTGGGATAATATTTTTGTGATGATAGAAAAATTACTAAAAGGGGGAAATCAGGTATATATTATTTCCCTATTTCATTGCATTTTACATAGATATAGTATATAGTATAAAAAAGTATTATATATATAGTGCTGTTGGAGGAAAAATGAGTAATAAACAAGTTCATGTCAGATTAGATGAAAGATTATATGAATCTCTTGTTGATTATGCTTCTGATACAAATAAACCTATGCAGGACTGCGTTCAGGAGGCATTAGCTTTTTTATTCAGAAATAAGACTAAAACCAGAGAGACCGGAGAATTTACTTTTATTGATTTATTTGCCGGAATCGGAGGCATGAGATTAGCATTTGAATCCTGCGGTGGTGAATGTGTTTTTACCAGTGAATGGGACAGATATTGCCAAAAAACTTATTATGAAAATTTTGGAGATCTCCCACATGGTGATATAACAAAAATAGATGAAAAAGACATTCCGGATCATGATGTTCTTGTTGCCGGATTTCCATGTCAGCCATTTTCAATTGCCGGGGTTTCAAAGAAAAAAAGTCTTGGGAGAGATACCGGATTTCTTGATATAACACAAGGCACATTATTTTTTGATGTTATAAGAATTTTAAACGAAAAGCGTCCTCGTGCTTTTCTATTAGAAAATGTCAAAAATCTTAAAAGCCACGATCGAGGAAACACATGGAAAATTATTATGGAATCACTCCAAGAATTAAATTATGAAGTATTTACTGAAGTAATTGATGGACGAATTTTTTCTCCACAACATAGAGAGAGGGTTTTCATTGTAGGATTTGATAAAAACTATTTCGGAGATAATATTATTTTTGATTTTGATATAAATAAACCTGAGAAAAGTCTATGTGTTAAGGATATATTGGAAGATGAAGTAGATACAAAATTTACATTATCAGACCATTTATGGGACTATTTACAAAAGTATGCAGAAAAACATCAAGCAAAGGGGAATGGTTTTGGCTTTGGGCTTGTCGACCTTAATGGCGGAACCAGAACTTTAAGTGCACGTTACTATAAAGACGGTTCAGAAATATTGATTCCACAAAAGCAGAAAAACCCGAGGAGATTAACACCAAGAGAATGTGC
>Ga0123356_10001272_pt1 | contig 27887 bp, 25 predicted proteins | sample TergutEmb28metaG_2_FD_92546 | JGI IMG/M metagenome (GOLD analysis project Ga0123356, IMG submission 92546) | Embiratermes neotenicus P3 segment gut microbial communities from Petit-Saut dam, French Guiana - Emb289 P3 | ecosystem: Host-associated > Arthropoda: Insects > Digestive system > Gut ...
CGGCGGGTGGGGTGCGGCTTACTCAGCGTGATATTGCGGCAATTGTCGGTACAGCTCGAGAGGTGGTCAACCGCTCGCTACGCTATCTTGATGACCATGATCTGCTTGAAATGCGCAGACAACAGATTGTTCTCAAAAACCTTGATGGTTTAAAAGAGATGGCTGATTATAGCCCTCAACAATAGTTGATATTTGGAAAGGCTTTTGCTATATTAGAGCCCCCGATTACGGGCATGGACAAAAGCACCTGTCTTATGTGTAACAGGATTTAACATATTCATCTAGGGCTAAGTAAGCATCATTCATAGCGGATTCAAGCATAACCGTTACCCATGGGTAACGGTTATGCTTTGGTGCCGGGGTTGTTAGTCGCCTCACCATCAAATATGGCTGAGTCATGTTTGTTGGCGGCGGTCCAGGCGCTTGGTGTGATGTGGGCGAGGTGGCCTGCGAGCACGATGATAGTCGTTGTCCGTAGGAAATTTGTCAAAAATAGCCCCTATTAACAAGATCACCCCTAACTTATGTCCCCCTTTGGCGTTATTCTTATTAGAGGCAACAATCTTGTAGGTAACTATGTAACTATGTCCAAAGGGTAAGGTGTATCACCAAAAAATCTAGCAAAGGAGGAAATCACAAATGTCAAAATGGAAAGCAAAGAGTTGCCCTAAATGCGGTGGCGATATCTTTTTGGATATGGACGAGTACAACTTCTTTGACCATTGCTTGCAGTGTGGCTATGTGCGCAATGCGGCTGGTATTCTTTGTCCAGAGTGTGGGCAAGAGATGGCCAATGAGCTTGATGGTTATAAGTGCGACTACTGCGGAAATACCAGCACTATGCCGGCTGTGACTACGCAGGCCTAAGGGCTTGTTGGGCGAAGGCTGGCGGTCGAGTGAGCGGCAATATGATTGCCGCTTATTTGTTTCCCCTCAACCTTTGGGCAATCTCGGTGGTATCGAGCCCGTATACCGCAAGTGTCTTAAGACGACTAGTCTCTCCTTTGCGGAGTATTACCTGGCGGCGGCTAAGCATTAGGAGATCTGCCAGGAATTCAACTAGGGCCCGGTTGGCCCGACCTTCTATGGGTGGTGTCGTAAGACGCACCTTCCAAATGCCTTCCACCTCACCCACAACCTCGTTTTTAGAGGCTCCGGGAATAACGCGGACAATTATCTCGGATGGAGTGGGTCGGTCTGGGATCAAATCAAACCTTTCTTTGGTGATGCCCGGGGCAAGGGGAGCCCCGTGCTGACACGCCTTATTCTAACCTTGCGGCTCTTTATTCAAGCTGTCTTCTAGGTTATACTCTCAGATAATATCATCACCTTGGGGTGCCGTCCATTCGGGGGTGCGCACCCAGGGAGAAGGTGGGGGAATTGAGCAATCTTGAAGAGGTTATTCTGGACCTTCTAAAAAGCCGGGGTCTTACCTTGGGGGTAGTGGAGTCGGCCACTGGGGGGTTCATCTCGCATCGACTCACTAATGTGCCGGGTATCTCGGACTGTTATAAAGGCGGGGTTACGGCTTATGCCAATGAAACCAAGGTTGCCGTATTAGGGGTTTCCGTAATAACCCTTGAGCGCTATGGTGCGGTTAGCCCGGGGGTTGCAGAGGAAATGGCTCTTGGGGGGCGGCAATCACTCAATGTGGATGTTTGTATCTCAGACACAGGCATTGCCGGGCCGGGGGGTGCGACCCCAACGAAGCCCCTGGGGTTATTCTATATAGGGCTGGCCCACAGTGGCCATGTAGAGAGCCGGGAACACGTTTTTACTGGTAGCCGGGAGGAGATCAAGGCGGCGGCGGCAGAGGCGGCCCTATGGTGGCTCAGGGAATACCTGGCGGGGCTATCCTAGATGACTGTTTGGCCGGAGAAACACGTAGTCACCTGCTTTTTGGAATGCCAAGGACGCATTTTGCTCCTGCGGCGTAGCTCAAAGGTTGGCAGCTTTCAGGGGATGTGGGCCGGGGTATCTGGTTATGTGGAGGACACACCGGGGAGGCAGAGCCTAACTGAAATACGCGAGGAGACAGGGCTTGGTCCGGAGGACGTGACCCTGATTATGGAGGGGTGTCCCCTGGCCGTAGACGACGAGGAAACTAGTACCCGTTGGATTATTCACCCTTACCTCTACCATATCCCCAGTACCTGTGTAATTACTATTGATTGGGAGCACGACGAGTATCGCTGGGTAGAGCCGCAAGAAATAGCCGATTATGATATTGTGCCCAAGTTGCAAGAGGCTTACCTAAGTGTTTGCGGGACGGCCTAGCCCAACCCCTGGCTCGTTGCGGGGGTGCCTGAGGGGTGTTATACTGCACCCGTTTATTTCTTAGATGAGCAGGAGTATTATCATGAAACGAATTGACGGGCGCGGTTTTGATGAACTAAGACCGGTTAAGTTAACCGTGGGTGTTCAGAGTTTTGCCGAAGGCTCGGTGCTAATTGAGGTTGGGCAGACACGGGTTCTCTGTGCGGTTACGGTTGAGGAAAAGGTTCCCCCTTTTCTCCGTAACAGCGGAACGGGCTGGATAACGGCTGAGTATGCCATGTTGCCCCGGGCGACACATACCCGCAGTATGCGCGAGTCGACTCAAGGCCGGGTTTCGGGTCGCGGACACGAGATCCAGCGCCTCATTGGTCGTTCGCTTCGGGCGGTGACCGATCTGACACAACTCGGCGAGCGTAGCCTGTTGGTGGATTGCGATGTTTTGCAAGCCGATGGCGGCACGCGCACGGCAGCAATCACAGGTGCCTATGTGGCCCTATATCAAGCGCTGTCAGGCTTAGCCAGCGTAGGGGTCCTTTCCGAGGTACCCCTGAAAAGCGCGCTGGCTGCAACCAGCGTGGGTATCGTCCAGGGCCGGGTGTTGCTCGATCTCTGCTATGAAGAAGACTGCAAGGCCGAGGCCGATTTTAATGTGGTCATGACCGGCAAGGGCGAGCTGGTCGAGGTGCAGGGTACGGCCGAAAGCAAACCTTTCAGCCGGGAAACCTTGGAAAATGTGCTGGCGCTGGCTGAGAATGGCGTGAGGAAGCTATTCGAAGCCCAACAAGAGGCAATCGATAAGATTAGGGGGTAAGACCCTAGGGTCTTACCTGCCCGCTACCCATACAAATCCATTTGTAGCTGGTAATCTCCTTTAGCCCCATCGGCCCGCGGGCATGCATCTTCTGAGTGCTTATGCCCACCTCTGCCCCCAGTCCAAACTGCCCGCCGTCCGTAAAGCGGGTGCTGGCATTGACCATAACGGCAGCGGCATCCACCTCGTTAAGGAAGCGCATGGCTACGGAATAGTCCTCGGTAATAATGGCCTCGGTATGCCCGGAGCCGTAGCGTGCGATAAACTCAATGGCCTCATCTTGCGATTCGACGACCTTGACGGAGGCGATAAGGGCCAAAAATTCCCGACCCCAGTCGTCGGGTGTTGCCGGCCTGAGGGTCAGGCCCGGTTGATTTTGCAAAATGTTGAGCGAGGCATCGTCACAGCGCAGCTCAACCCCTGCCCGGGCCAAGGACGCGCCCATAAGGGGAAGGAAAGCCCCAGCCACGTCTTTATGTACCAGAATGGTATCAAGGGCGTTGCAGACGGACGGACGCTGCACCTTAGCGTTATAGATGATGTCAGTCGCCATTGTGAGCTCGGCAGTCCGGTCCACAAAGGTATGACACACGCCGAGACCTCCGGCGATAACGGGCATAGCGGCGTTGTCGCGCACATAACCGATTAGCCCGGCCCCTCCGCGCGGGATAACCAAGTCGATGAGGTCGCGCATCTTCAGGAGTTCCCCCACCAATGTTCGGTCGGCGTCCTCAATAAGCTGTACGGCCTCGGCGGGTGCCCCAGCATCCGCGAGTGCCTTGCGTACCACACCCGCGAGGGCGTGGTTGGAGCGGATCGTCTCTTTCCCGCCGCGCAGGATAATGGCATTTCCAGACTTAAGACACAGCGAGGCGATGTCTATTGTGACGTTGGGGCGGCTCTCATAGATGGTGGCAATCACGCCGAGCGGCACGCGTTTTTTGCCCAAAAGGAGACCATTGGGCAGGGTGCGCATTTCAAAGACTTCGCCTACAGGGTCGGGCAAGGCGGCAACGGCTAAGACGTCGGCGGCCATGGCTTTTAGTCGGGACTCATCTAGACGAAGCCGATCTAAAAGGGCTTCGTCCATCCCTGTTGCCTGAGCCTCTTGGTAGTCAGCAGTGTTGGCGGCCAGAATCTCTTGCTGGCAGGCACTTAGGGCTACGGATATGTTTTGCAACACCCGGTTCTTGACCTCTGTGGACAGACGGGCAAGGTTGCGGGCCGCTGATTTGGCCAGTTGGGCTTTTTCGAGCAGTTCGTTATTCATTGGCGGTTAGTCTCCCTCCCTATTCTTTCCGGAGCCATTTTACTCTTTTTGCATGGGCGCTGTCATAGTGGGGAGTAATACAGCTCCGTGCCTTGGAAGTGATAACAACATTAGAGTGGTTAAGTCCTTGGCAGGGCAGGAGCGCATGCCGCATTACTTTTCAAAGCGTAAAAATGCGACAACAATAAGTAGACACTTGCGTCATGATACCGTAAAGCCCTATATTACCAATAGTATCCATCGGCAAGGAGCAGAAATGGACGGATGGATTGTCGTAGGACTTGGGGCACTTTTTGTGGTTCTTGGTATTCTCGCTTTCTTTTGGGGACGGCGAGAGATGAACGATTATTATTTGGTTATCAGCCAGCGTCGGGATGTACGGGAGTTTATTGAACGCTCGCCACTTCGCCCGGAGCCTGAGGCCCTGAAGATTGGCGGCCTCATTGCCGCTGCTGTAGGCGTGGTTCTGGTAGTACTGGGGCTGGTTTGGCTGTAGGGCTTGCCCGCGCTCGGTTATTTTAACTCGCCGCTACCACGGAAACGGTAGCAATAAAGGGGGAGAAAACCCGAGACCGCCTTATTCACGTTACGGGTGAGAAAACAGCGCCCTTGACGCCCGTCGGCGAGCTCTATGAGGTAACCGTCGCCGTCGTCGATGCGGCGGAAGTCCGATAGAGTAAGCTCGCCCCACCAGTTGTTGGGGGACTCATCCAAGAGGCGGTAATCCACCTCCATCACCATTTCGCCGGTGTAGGCGCGAAAGAGTTTGCCGTTAGCCACGCTTTACCTTCCTTAGTAACTCAAATCAGGGCCAGATTGTTGCGATGTACCACTTCGGCACTATAATCGTGCCCTAAGATTCCGGCGATTTGGCCGGAACGGGCCCCGGTGATCTTATTTAACTCTACTGAGCCATAGTTACTGATACCGCTTCCGAGTTTACCGCCTGTCTCGTCTACGATGTCCACAATGTCCCCGCGCTCAAATTCACCCGTAACTGCCCTTATTCCGGCTGCAAGCAGGCTACGGTGTTGGGTTACTATGGCCTGGGCGGCACCAGAATCGATAGCTAACTGCCCCCGGGTGCCGAGCCCAGAAATCATCCAACGCACCCGGCTCTCCCGCCGTCCTGCGGGCAAGAAGCGGGTGCCGATAGCTTCGCCTAGGGCGAGGCGGGTAATAACGTCTGCCTCACGCCCCGAGGCAATGATCACGGTTACCCCGGATGAGGTGGCGAGTTTGGCGGCCTCAATCTTGGTTGTCATGCCCCCGGTAGCCCCAGTGGCATGCGGCCCAGCCGCAACGGCCTCAATGGCAGGGGTGATCTCGCTTACCTCGGTAATTAGCTCTGCCTCGGGGTGACTATGGGGATCGGCGGTGTAAAGCCCCCCGGTGTCGGTGAGCAGTATCAACAGATCAGCATCAACTAAGTTGGCAACCATTGCAGAGAGGTTATCGTTGTCGCCGAAGCGTGCTTCTGTCAGCTCATCCACAGCGACTACATCGTTCTCGTTAATTATGCCGATAATGCCCAGATCAATTAGGGCCAGCAGGGTATTGCGCGCATTAAGATAGCCTGCGCGATCGGTGAGGGCTGCTCTTGTTAAGAGGGCTTGGGCCACGATTAGCTGGTGGCGTTCAAAAAGCTCCTCATAGGTTTTCATGAGCTGTCCCTGCCCTACGGCAGCCAGCACTTGTTTTAGGGGGATACCCTTGAGTTCGCGAGTTGATTCTTTGACGAGGCCAAGGCGTTGCCTCCCGGCTGCAACGGCACCTGAGGTGACGATTAATATCTCGTATCCCTGATGGTACAGCAAGGCAACTTGGGCAACAAGCCTTGACATAAAATCTACGTCAAGACGCTCTCTCCCTGAGGTAAGCAGGTTGGTGCCGAGCTTGAGCACTATGCGCTTGGGTGTTCTCTCGACCATAATAGTTGAGTATTATAGCAAATTCGCTGTTTTCTGCTAGTTATTTTGTATGCCGGAGTACTAGCATGCCTCCAAAGACGAGTTCAACTACGTGCGTAACCATAAATGGATCAACTATGGGATCAACCCCATAAAAAAATCAACGATTTCCTATGCCCACCAGTATTGTATAGAGAACTCAATCAAATTCCAATTAACATAATATGCAATAGTCCCATATTGGAGTTTATCGCTTACCATTCACGCACAAACTTAGTGTGTTTTACCCAAGAAGTATTAATAGCCAATATCTAAGGTGGGAAAACAGCCGCATGGCTAGGCTTTCCTCCCTATTTCTTCCCCCAACTGGTATCTACGCTACTTTTAGCACCTCTCGCAACCTGGTCTGAAGTTCTTGTGACAAGTTCAATCCTGCTGCCTTTGCTTTGTATTTCAAGTTGCGGGGGATACTGACATTGGTTCGCTCAGAAGTGATGTCAGTCTCCTTCCGGTAGATATCAAAGTCGACGTCCACGCACATCACAAGGTCGCCCGATTCCCCGGGTGGAAGGGATGAGGATGGTTCAGGAACCTTTCGCCCCATATCCTGTGCGCTGATGGCCCACATGTTTATAGCGTCTCTCGCCATGTAAAGGGCCTCAGCGAGATTATCCCCCTGGGTACCAATATTGAGATCGGGGACACTGACATAGTAGCCAACTTTACTTGGGCGCAAAATAACTGGATATGCTTTCCTCACAAAATCCTCCCTCGGCGTGGCTATTTTATTAGCCCTCGACGTTTGATTAGATCTCGCGCTAGGTACTCGTTGATTTCTGCGTGTCGCGGCACTGATTCGGTGGCCTGCCCGTTGGTATAGAGAGCATGGTCTCCTCCCTCTCGTAGCAACCACCAGCCGTTTCGCTCCAGCAGTTTTACCAAGTCTTTGCGCTTCATCTTCCCATATTATACACAATAAAGTGTGTATGCACCAAGTATGGTGTTTGGTGGCATCTTGTAGTAAGTGCGAGAATCAAGGGGTGTTAGAAAAGGGTATAAGGACAAGGCTGGCCGCTTTTGGTATTTCAATAATTTGGAAGATGCCGCGGCTGTTCGGCATAAGCGGAGGTTGAGTTTTGGGACTTTCTTGAAGTAGGGGCACAGTAGAAAATCTCAAGCAAGAAAGCTAGCAATCTTGAGAGTTGGTGCCAAATCAATGCCGCAAGGAGGTCAACGCCTCCTTTTTTATAGCTAAACTAAGAGATATTGAATATTTCTGCTACAATTCAGACAGGGACCGGTCATTGGCCGGGCCCGTTTTGGCGTTTAAGCAATGAATATAACTGGGCTGTTGGCTCTTATCGAAGGTATGCCGGCTTTCCGTACCCTGGAGGAAAAGCTGGCGCATCAGGACGAGCAGGCTTTTGTCATCGAGGCGGCGCGGCCTTATGTGCTTGCCGCGCTCAACAGACGTTTGGCTCGACCTATCCTGATAGTCACAGCGCGCGGGGACGGCGCAAGGCGCTTGGCGGAGCAGCTTGTGGCCTGGGTAGGGGCGCCGGTGCACATTATGCCTGAGCCGGAGACACTGCCTTACCAGCGGGTAAGCATGGAGGCGACGGGCGAACATGAGCTAAGCGAAGCCTTAACCTATCTGATGATGCCAGGAGCTTCGCCACCCCTTATGGTTGCCTCTGCGGCGGCGCTATCTAGGCTATTGCCCGAGGCCGCCGCCTTTAAAGCGGCGCGTCGCAGGGTGCAGAAAGGCAATAGCCTAGATCCTCTGGGTCTTATGGCGGAGCTGATTGCTTGGGGCTATGATGTCCAGGCCTTGACTGAACTACCGGGGCAGACCAGCCGGCGCGGGGGCATTGTAGATATCTTCCCGCCCACAGCCGAGTTCCCTGTCAGGCTGGAGTTTTTTGGTAATACCATTGATAACTTGCGTCTCTTTGAGCCGGCATCACAGCGCTCCTTAAAATCGGTGGATGAAATAATCTTTGGTCCGGCTTTGACTTCCGCCCCCGTATTTATGGCCAAGCAGGGGTTGTTGGAACGGGCCTTTGCCTCCTTTGACCTCTCTGGTCTGAGCGACGAAACAAGAAATCGTTACGAGGAGGCTCGAGCTTGTTTTGCCTCCGGGCAGATGCCGGATGAGGCCGCTTTTTATGCCACCCTTTTTAATCGGGATTGTGCTTTGGCATATTTACCAGACAATGCCCTGGTTGTGGTGGATGACCCGGAGGGGGTGCGGCGTGAGCTTGATTTTATGCATGATGAGGCTGAAAAAGTGCTCGCGGAGCGGCTGGCGGCTCAGGAGTTACCCCCTGGCTTCCCCCGGCCATATCACACAAGTAATGAGCTTGAGGCCTGGCTTTCCGCTAAGCGTCGGCTGATTATGCCGGCCTGGGAGGGGGTTGGGGAGGATGGTTTACGCCTTGACTTTGAGGTTATGCCCAGCTTTGCCGGACAGCTCCCCCGTTGGACAGAGCGGGTAGATGCCCTGCTACGGGACAATAAGCGGGTGACAGTTGTAAGCCATCAAGCAAGCCGCTTGGCAGAACTCTTGGAGCGTGAAGGGTTGGTGGTGGCTGCGCGCGACGATATTGAAACGCCTCCGGCATTGGGTAGTCTCACCCTGGTTCCGGGTATCCTAGCAGGGGGCTGGATTATGGGGGATACCCACCTTTTTACCGACCACGAGATATTCGGTTTTCTTAAAAAGCAGCGACAGATCAGGCGCCGCCCCGTCGCCCGCCGCAAACTATACGTAGATCTTCGGCCGGGGGACTATGTGGTGCACGTTGAGCATGGCATCGGGCGCTTCAATGGTATTATTACCCGCGAGATTGAGGGGTTAACGCGTGAGTATATGTTGCTGGCCTATGCCGAGGGGGCGTGCCTGTATGTGCCCACGGATCAGGTAGACCGCGTTGCTCGCTACGTAGGGGCCTCCGATACCCCGCCGACTCTCTCTCGTTTGGGCAGTTTAGAGTGGGTAAGGAGCAAGGAGCGTGCCCGCGCTGCGGCTGAGGACATTGCGCGCGAACTGCTTAACCTCTATGCGGCCCGGGAATTGGCCCCCGGGTATGTATTCTCCCCCGACAGTGTTTGGCAGGTTGAGATGGAAGCAGCCTTTCCCTATGTGGAAACCCCCGATCAGCTGGCCGCCATTGCCCAAATTAAAGAAGATATGACCCGGTCGCGACCCATGGATCGCCTGGTAACGGGTGATGTGGGTTACGGCAAGACTGAAGTGGCCCTGCGCGCTGCCTTTAAGGCGGTCATGGATGGCAAGCAGGTTGCAGTGTTGGTGCCCACAACGGTGCTTGCCCAGCAGCACCTTGCAACTTTCTGCGAGCGCCTCGCCGCTTTCCCGGTCAAGATTGATATGCTCTCGCGCTTTCGCAATCATAAAGAGCAGCAGGAGATCATTGAACGCTTGGCCGTGGGCACGGTGGATATTATTATCGGTACCCATCGCTTACTTCAGAAAGATGTGGTTTTCAAAGACCTGGGGTTGGTAATCATTGATGAGGAGCAGCGCTTCGGGGTAAGCCATAAGGAACATTTTAAGAAACTTCGGCGCGAGGTGGGGGTACTCACCCTTTCGGCGACCCCGATTCCGCGCACGTTGCATATGTCTTTGGTGGGGGTGCGTGATATGAGTGTCATGGAGACGCCGCCCGAAGAGCGCTTGCCTATCAAGACCTATGTGGCGGAGTACAACGAGCGCCTGGTGCGCGAGGCCGTAATACGTGAGTTGGAGCGGGGCGGACAGGTCTTCTTCGTACATAACCGCGTGCGTAGTATCGAGATTATGGCCGAAAAGCTGCGCACTTTGGTACCTGAGGCGCATATTGCCGTAGGCCATGGTCAAATGGACGAGGATGCCCTTGAGGTTGTGATGACCGATTTCACTCAGGGAATGGTAGACGTCTTGCTTTGTACTACCATTATTGAGTCTGGCCTGGACGTGCCCAATGCCAACACTTTGATTATTAATCAGGCTGACAGAATGGGTCTTACCCAGCTTTATCAGCTCAGGGGGCGGGTGGGGCGCGGGGCCAACCTTGCCTATGCCTATTTCCTCTACGATAAGGACAAGCGCTTAACCGAGGATGCTGGCAAGAGGCTACGCACCATTTTTGAAGCCACCGAGCTTGGGGCGGGATTTGGTATTGCCATGAAAGACCTGGAGATTCGGGGTGCGGGCAATATCCTGGGGGTACGTCAAAGTGGCCACATCAACGCCGTAGGTTTTAGCTATTATACCCAACTTCTCGCTGAGGCCGTGGAGGATATCAAGGCTGAGCGTATTGCCGTCCAGGCGGGACTACCAGCACCGCGGCGGGTTCACCTGCCTCCGCCAACGGTTGATCTGCCTCTGCCGGTTTTCATCCCAGAAAGCTATGTGGTTGATGACGAGACGCGCCTTTCCTTGTACCAGGGCCTTGCCGTAACGCGTGATCTGGAGAAAGTGGCTGTATGGGCCAAGGATTTTCAGGATCGTTTTGGCCAGGTACCGCCGGAGGCAGCCAATCTGCTCTTTGCCCTAAGGGTGAAAATACTGGCAACAAGGGCTGGTTTGGCATCGGTTGCCACCGAAGGGGATGATATCGTGCTTCGCCGTCCGCGTGACACAGCCTTTGATATCCCCAAGTTGGCGCGGCTGGCGCGCCCGGGGTTAAAACTGGCTCCATTTCAGGTTAGGCTCAATACACGGGTAATAAGCGGGGGGTGGCAGATGGTGCTGGAGGAGATTTTGGGGGAGTTGGGTGGGTTATGAATTGCCGCAACTGGGGAATGATTAGGCTGCCTTGTACACACGGCAGAGAGCCGTCCTAAGCGGCCAGCCCCCCGTGACGGGGCTGCAAACCTCAGGGTTGTCATCCAAGAGGACATTAACATTGGACTCCCAAACCCTTTGCTGGGCGGGGGCAGTCTCCGGAAGCTCGGGATACCACCAGCCATGTTCGGCATGCACCACTTGCGGCGGGACGCGGTCCGAAAGTTCGGCCCGTTGTCGGATGCGTCCGCGTGTTGTTTCTATCCATACCCAATCCCCGGCCATAATACCTAAGCCGCCGGCGGTTAGGGGATTAATCTGCACGAGGGGGTCGGGATGTTGGCGCCTTACCGAGGCTACCTGGCGCCACTCGGAGTGGAAAAACTCGCGAATACGCCCGCCGTTGATGAGGGCTAGAGGGTACTCTAAGGCAAGGTCGGGGGTACTCACGGGGGTTTCGGCGGGTTCGGTGTAGGCAGGCAAGGGATCGTACCCCAGTTTTTCCAGAATAGTGGAGTACAGCTCAATCTTGCCGGTAGGGGTGGCAAAACCCCTCTCTTCGTATTTGCGGAAGCGGGAGGGCTTAAGCTCGCAGCGGCGCTGGTATACATACTCATGGTGGGTTAGACCAAGCGGCTTAAGCTGGGCATCGTAGTAAGCCTCAAGGGTAGGCCAGGGCCAGTATACCCCTTTCCCCAGTCGTATGGCCAGTTCGCGGTAGATGTCGTAATCAAGCTTATGTTCGTATTCCCCGGGGATAGCGGCGGGCAGGGCGGCTTCGCCCGCGACCATGTAGTTGGCATGAGAACTGAAGTCCCACAAAACGGGTGACTCCAACCATGATGCGGCGGGTAAGACATAATCGGCCATGGCCGTGGTGGGGGTCGGGAACAGATCGGCAACCACAACAAGGTCAAGGGAATCCATGGCCTCAGACACCAGTTTGGGGTTGGCTTGTGTTACCAAGGGATTGGCGGCGAAACAATAGAGGGCGCGTACGGGGTATGGTTTCCCGGTGAGCATAGCGCGATAAACACTGGGGGCATGCGCGGCAACATGGGGGGCGAAAGGTTTGCCCCATATCTTGAGGGAGTGGGGGTTAATCATCTCCAGGGTGCGGCGGGAAAGTAGCTGAAAACGATTGGCGCCAATCTGTTTCTCTGCCTGACCGGGCGGGAAGCCTATCTTAGGTTCAAGCTCGCTGTCGGTAAGGATATCGGGATGTGGCCCCACCTGCTCATCGCCCCCGGGGACATCAATATTGGCCGTAAGGGCGGCGAGGGCCCAGCGTGCCTGGAGGGCCGGGGCGACATTGGGGTTGTGCTCAATACCCAGCCCCTCGACAAAACAACCGGGGCGGGTAGTGGCGTACAACCTGGCACATGAAGCGATTAGCTCCGGGTCAAGCTGGGTAATAGCGGCTACGCGAGATAGGGGGTATTCTGCCACCCGTGCCTTTAAGGCATCAAAGCCGTGACACCACTGCGCAACGAATTCCTGGTCATATAACCCCTCGTCTATGATGACCCCGATCATCCCTAACAGGAGGGCGGCGTCTGTGCCGGGTCTGAGGGGTAACCAAAGCTCCGCCTCTTCGGCGAGGCGGGTACGCCGGGGGTCAATTACAATGAGCTTGGCGCCACACTGGCGGGCGGTGCGTATCTGCGCAGCCGTAATGGGGCGGCTTACCAGGGGTTCGGTGCCGATGACCAGGATACAGCGGGTCTCGGGGCGTACCGAATAGTGGGGAAAGTAACCCGTCAGGATGTCGGCCATCTTGGCGCGGGGCAGGTAGCAGATCTGTCCCTGGGTGCAGTTGTTAGGGGTACCCAAGGTGCGAAAGAAGCGTCCCAGGGCATAGGGGTCGGTGCGGTAACCGGTTCCGCGCGCCCAGGCGATGGACTCCCAGCCGTACTGATCAGCCAGTGCCTGAGTACGGGCGGCAATTTCGTCTAGGGCCTGTGCCCAGGGAATAGTCTCCCACATACCGCTACCGCGTGCCCCCGCGCGCTTACGGGGGAAGTTCAAGCGATTGGGGTGGTAGATGTATTCTTTGACGGCGCGGAGGCGAGGGCAGGCTGCGGGAGAGGGGTAAACGGAGCGTGGCCAGTCGGGGTCGGGGCGCACCGATGCAAGGTGTCTGTTTTCGACATCGACCAGCAGGCCGCATTCGGCCTTGCACCAGACACAAACCGCTCTTTTTGTTGCTAGCACAGAATGGTCACTTAATAATATGGTTAGCGTTGCCAGCCAGGAAAAACACACTCAAAAGCGAGCAATTTCCCCATACGGCCAAACCCCGTTTAGTTGGGGGGTTGTTGCCCGCCAGACGGTTTTGGTGGTTGTTGCGGGCGGCGCGGTGGCTGTCCTTGGTGGCGCTGTCCCCCGGGCCGGTTCTGGTTAGGCCGATTCTGACCACCCTTAGCCTGCGGGGAAGGGCGGACCCCTGGCCCCGGTTTAGCCTGGGGGTTGGGTTTATGGGGCTCGGGGCGCGTCGGGGTGGTTGGCCGTGGGGCTGGTTTGGGGATAGCTTTTTCCGCCGTCTTGGGCAGTTCGTTATCTGTTGCGCCTTTGTCGCGGATGTAATCCATGGCATCTTGGACGGTAATGATTTTTTCAACGTCTTCGTCGGGGATACTCACCTTGCGCACCGGGGTGGTGAAATCCTCTTCCAAGGCCATAATAAGCTCAACCATATCCAAAGAGTCTGCCCCAAGATCGTCCACAAAACTGGAGCTGGGGGTAACCTCCTCTTCGCTTATGCCGAGTTGGTCTACGGTAATCTTACGGATGCGTTCGAAAATGGTTGCCAAGTCATCCTCCATTGCTTTCTGTGGCCAGGTTGCCAATTGCGCTAAGGACACCATTCACAAAGCGGGGAGAGCTTTGCCCCCCGAAATCCTTGGCCAGTTCAATAGCTTCGTTGATGGCGGCTCGAACAGGCACCCTATTATCGACCAACACCTCGAAGATTGCAAGCCTGAGGATATTTCGGTCTATCACAGCCATTTGTTCAATGGGCCAGGCGCGGGCGAAGCGGCGGATATAGTCGTCAATGCGGATTTTATGCGCAAGCACCCCTTGGACGAGTTCGGTTGCAAAACGACTGTTATCCGGGGAGAGGATAGTCGCGGCCAACTGGCGGCAGACGACTTCTTCGGGCTCATGACCGGTGGTATCAATCTCGTAAAGGACTTGGAGGGCGAGCCCCCGCGCGCGGTGCCTTTCATTAAATGACATAATTGTACTCCCTGTTTTTGGAAAAGCTTAATAGCAGGTCATTCCTCCGTCTACAGTGAGGACATGCCCTGTGATGTATCGGGCATCATCGGAGGCTAAAAAGGCGCAGGCGGCGGCCACATCCTCTGCTGCACCTAAATAACCCACAGGGATGCGGGCGAGGGTCTCTTGACGAAACTTGTCGGGAATTCGGGCGGTCATTTCGGTCTCAATAAAGCCCGGAGCAATGGCATTGACCGTAATGCCGTGTCTGCCTACCTCGTGGGCAAGGGAGCGGGTAAAGCCCATAATTCCCGCCTTGGTTGCGGCGTAGTTGGTCTGGCCGGTATTACCGATTAGACCGGTGACGCTGGCAAGGCTGATGATTCGCCCCCATTTACCCTTGAGCATAAGGCGTACGGCGGCGCGGCAACAAAGGAAAACACTACGGAGGTTGACGGCCAAGACGTCTTCCCATTGTTCATCGCTCATGCGCACCAAAATCTGATCGCGGGTAATCCCGGCGTTGTTGACCAAGATATCCAGCCGCCCGAATTTAGCCACAACAGCCGCAACTATTGCCTCGACATTATCACCAACACTGACGTCTCCGGGCACGACCAGTGTTGGGATGCCGAGGGCTGCCACCTCCTCTGCTGTTTGGATGGCATTCTCTGGCCGGAGGCTATTTAGGGCGAGGGTGGCCCCATGGCGAGCCAGGCGAAGGGCAATTGCTTTCCCGATGCCCTGGCCGGCACCGGTGATAAGGGCGACCCTGCCATTAAGGCTCATGCGGGCAGTCCTCCGTTAATGTAAGCATCAACCCCTGCGGCATCGCCTATGCTTAGGGTGCGTGCGTTGGGGCAGGTACGTTTGATAAGCCCGGTCAGTACCCTGCCGGGGCCGATTTCAACAAAGGTATCTATCCCGCGGGCGGCTAGGGCTTCAATACCCTCTTGCCAGCGTAGGGGATGGGTAAGCTGGACCGTGAGCTCTTGTTTTACGTCATTCACATTACGGAGGGGGGTGGCGGTGGTATTGGCCATGACCGGCAGGAGCGGGTCGGTCCAGCTGATATCATCTATGGCGGAGGCGAGGTCGGCGGCTGCCTGGGTCATGAGGGGGGTATGAAATGGACCGCTTACCCGAAGAGGAACGACCCCATGAGCCCCCTGCTCTTGGGCAAGCCTGCCGGCAGCCTCAATTTGAGGAACGAGGCCGCTTAACACAATTTGGTTGGGGCTGTTGTAATTGGCTATGAAGACCCCTGTTTCATGACAGATGGTCTTAAGGAAAGGTTCGTCCAGCCCGATCACGGCTAACATGGCTCCGGGGAATTGAGTACTTGCCTGCTGCATAAGCTCGCCGCGGCGGCGGGCAAGTAAGATGGCATTTGTGGTAGACAGAGCCCCCGATGCCGCCAAGGCGCTGTATTCGCCCAAGCTGTGTCCTGCCGTAAAACAGGCGATGAGGGGGCGTGCGCTTTGTTGAATAGCTGCCAGTATGGCTAAGCTCAAGGTGACGATAGCAGGCTGGGCGTTAGCTGTTTGGCTGAGGGCGTCATCTGGTCCGGCAAAGGAGAGACGCGACAAGGCAAAACCTAAGGCTTCGTCGGCCAGATTGAAAACGGCGCGAGCGGCAGGAAAGGCATCATAGATATCCCGACCCATGCCGACGAATTGGGCACCTTGACCGGGGAATATCAGGGCGATGCGCGGGATAGGGGTCACGGGGACCTCCGTCGTATTACGATCCCTGTTTTTTCTTTTTCTCTTTGGTTTCGATGACGATGACCTCGCGGCCGTTGTAATAGCCGCAGGTAGGGCACACCTTATGCGGTTCCTTAGGGTGCTGGCACTGTGGGCAGGCCATTAGGGCCTGGGCAGATAGCTTAAGATGCTGGCGCCTTTCACCTTGGCGGGCGCTGGCGGTTTTTCTCTTTGGTAGTGGCGGCATTTTTTACTCCATGTATAAATTAGAAACTAAGATTTAAGACCGGGGCAGTCCGACTGGCAAAGGGGTTTCATCGGGATGGCTGTTAGGATATATTGGCGGATGGCCTCGGCGAGATCAAGGGTCAAGTGTTCGTCGATGGTGAAAGCCCCAGCTTCTTCGGGGTTGGGCAGCAACAACCCGGAACTCACGTCTGTGGCTGGAAAGAATTCTTCATCAAATTTGATGCGCAGGGGGCAGTAGTAGTGCTCCAAGCAACGGGCGCAGGCTAAGGAAACATCGGCGGAAATGTCGGCCTGCACCAGAATGCTGCGGTTGGTGCGCGTGAGATTGGCTGAGCCTTGCACGAGACTAGGGGGCGCCTCGTCCACGGCAATGGCATCGTCTATAGCAATAGCGCGGGTGCTACCGACGGGTCCTTTAAGCATCTGAGAAACATTAACCTGCAACATACAATTTGTAATTATACATATTTTACCCAATTTATGCCACTCGCGCTATTTGGAGAATTACGCCCACGGGGCGGTTCCCCGCCATTTTCTTTTTCCCCGGATTAGTTGTCTCCGTCAAAAGCGTGCGTAATTCATCCGGCAAACGGAGAAAGCAGAAATTGCGACATATGTATAGGCGCTTCTCCGCAAAACTTAACACAATAATAAACAGACCGCCACACCGGTAAAAGCATGGCGGTCTGTGAAACGCGTGGTTTGTTTGGGTTTAGAGAATGGGTAATATAGTGTATTCTACCCAGATGTATGCAGGGGCAGCATCGCGGTCTTCAGCTGAAAAGCTGTAGAAGAGAATAGATGAACCATTTTGATTAATGAACGAACTAGTTGTATCACCATACATTATATAAAAATAACTCGCGTTAATAGGTATATAGCTGAAGCCAAACCCTATGTCCCAGGTGCCACCACAATTTACTAGTGTTTCTACTCCTGTTAATAGGATCGCATCTGCGCGATACTCCGCCGGAGCGGTTATCTCTAGATAAAACGTCGTGCGGTAAACCTGTTTTCCATCGAAAGTAACCCCGGTAAGCTCCTGTTCAGGACCGCGAGTGCCAGTATGGCCAGTAACAATGCCACCATCATCCATGTGAACACCGTCATCTAGAACATACGGGAACGCATTACCAGCGGGGCCTGGAGCACCCTGAGGACCGGCAATGGTAGAATCAGCACCGGGAGGACCTGGAGGCCCAGAAGGCCCGGTAGGACCTTGAGGACCGGTAGCTCCGTCATATCCGGCAGGACCGGCAGGTCCCTGAGGCCCCGTAGCTCCGGTTGGACCAGTAGCCCCCGTAGGACCGGCAGGTCCTTGGGGTCCGACAGGACCCTGAGGACCAACAGCCCCCGTAGCACCTACTGCCCCTGAGGCTCCGGAAGGACCGGTAGCTCCGACAGAACCCGGAGCCCCGGAAGGCCCGGTAGCCCCTGATGCCCCCGAAGGACCTTGAGCTCCTTGAATACCTTGAATACCCTGCTGACCTTGGGCCCCGGCAGGACCGGTTTGTCCCGGGGCAAACACTCCAAAGAGTGCCACACCCAAGGCAACCAGCGAGATGGCAATGCAAAGCACTGCCCACATCTTGCTCATACCATCCTCCTTGTTAAGTATTTATTACAATCCCGTCGACTAAGTCGATATGTTCCAAACTGCTAACATCCACACAAAAAGAAAGACGGCTTACCCCATAACAGGGAAGCCGTCAATAATAAGGGCTGTATTCAGTTGTATTAGGTGATTAAGAGATGCAACTAGTTGCTTGCTTGCTTGCTTGCTTGCTTGCTTGCTTGCTTGCTTGCTTGCTTGCTTGCTTGCTTGCTTGCTAAAAGTGTGTTCATAGTTTCTGCTTTGTCAAGCATTTCGTTATGAGTGCATAGTGACAAATTGCCCTTATTATATTACTCACAAGATATTTGTCAATAGTTCTCCTGCGTGAATCCCTTAAGACTCCGTCCCCAAAGGATATAAGTCAAATTGTGCGCTTATTACCAACGACAGCATTCTGAAAGCATGAGCAAACACAAGCCTATCAAACGATAATCACGCCGCGGGCATAACTATGGGATTAATCGTTACCTCGCCGTCATCAAAGCCATCCGCACCGAAAGGAGAGATTACTATGAGTGTTGCGGGACACCCGCCACCAATGGTCATCACATCATTCCCGTATCGGTAACGGGGATATCTTCGGAGCTGATATATGCCCCGGCCAATATCATGATTTTGTGCGACGACTGCCACGCCCTTATGCACCTGGGCGATAGGATGATAAAACGGGGGTTGGTGGCAAATCGTATTTGTCAGGGTCTGAATCCTTTAGCCTGCGGCGAGGTTTTTATGGAGACGCCTTTTGGTCAAGAGGTGTTTCAGGGCATGCCGCCAATAACGAGAAAAGACCGACCTTGGTCCTGAGTATCGCATAACCCGGCGGGCATACTCAGCCATATCGGGGTTATAGCATTTGATGTCGCAGGCGGTACAAAAAGGTTTGGGATCCTTGGGGCACTTTTCTGTTCGTTTCTCCACGTAGCAAACATATTCGGCACACTCCGCGCAGAGGCGAAGTGGGCGTTTGCCATATATTCCTGTCTGCGTCCCCTCTGATATCAAAACGGGGCGAGGGGAATTCATATGGTGGGCGGCGCAATACCACTCGGTGAAATGAGCGGCAAGATCGGTGTCCCTGGCCTTAGGCGTTTTTGGAGTAAGCACGACGTTAGTATAGCACGCCCCATGGCGCTCATAATTAGGGGAAAGCACCCCTGGACGGAACAGACCTGGGCTACATCTTCTCGGGGGCAACCATTCCCATTAGGTGCAGGGTGCGCGCTAGTACTGTTTTGGCGGCGGCAACAAGTTTAAGTCGGGCACCGGAGAGCGCCGCATCATCTTTTGCAACCACCCGGCATTGTTTGTAAAAGCTATGGAAAGCGGTAGCCAGTTCTTGGGCATAGTAGGGCAGGTGTTGTGGCTCCAAGTTTCGGGCGGCGAGTTCAATGACCTCGGGGAGTCTGATCATTTGTCTGATCAGGGCGAGCTCGGGCTCGCCTACAAGGAGGGAAGTGTCTCCGCCGGGGTAGCTTAGGCCGTCCTCGTCGGCGAGGCGCAGAATGCTGGCAATGCGGGCGTGGGCATATTGAACATAATATACGGGGTTTTCAGAGGATTCTTTCTTGGCCAACTCAAGGTCAATATCCATCTGGCTGTCGGCGGAACGTGCCAAAAAGAAGAAGCGACAGGCATCTGCGCCAACTTCGTCTATGATGTCGCGCAGGGTAATAATATCCCCAGAGCGCTTGGAGAAGCGCACGCTCTCGTCCCCGCGGCGCAGAGATACAAGCTGGGAGATAATAATGTGTAGCCGTGCGGGGTCTATCCCCAGAGCGGTAAGGACGGCTTTCATACGCGTCACGTGTCCTTGGTGGTCAGCTCCCCAAATGTCGATCGCACGCTCAATCCCGCGTCCGACAAGCTTGTTGGCGTGGTATGCAATGTCGGTGCCGAAATATGTGGCGGTGCCGTCAGAGCGGATGACAACATTATCCTTATCCTCGCCCAGGGCGGTTGAGGTAAACCATGTTGCCCCTTCTTTGTCTGCCAGATAACCCCGCTCGCGCAGGGTATCGAGTACTTGGGTAAATTCCCCGCTGTCATAGAGACTTTGCTCGCTAAACCAACTATCGAAGCTTATGCCTAGGGCCTTAAGGTCGCGGGCGATGGTATCCAGCATCTTTTGCATGCCGAGTTTACCAAGCTCGGTATAGCCTTGGGGGGCGTCAAGATACCGGTTGCCGTATTCTGCGATAAGCTCTTTGGCCAAATCTATCATGTACTGGCCAAGGTAACCTGCTTCAGGCATAGCGACGTTGCGCCCCAACTCCTGATGGTAACGTGCCCAGAGTGACTGGTAGAAGGCATGAATTTGGTTGCCGGCATCATTGATGTAGTACTCTGTCTGAACGTTGTATCCCGCGGCGGTAAGTATCGCGGCCAGGGTTGAGCCAAGTACGGCTCCACGCCCGTGCCCTACGTGCAGAGGGCCGGTGGGGTTGGCGCTTACAAACTCAACATGTACTGATTGACCTTGGCCCAAGGGGAGATTGCCATAGTTTTCACCCGTGGCAAGAATGACGTCAACCTGAGAGGCGAGCCACGATGGGTTGCAGATGAAGTTGATGAATCCCGGAGGAGCCACGTTCACTGAGGATAGCTCGGGACAGGCTGGCAGGTGCTCACTAAGGATGCGGGCAATGTTGACGGGATTCATAGCGCAGGCGCGCGCCAGCTTAAGGGGGAGGCTGGTGGCATAATCGCCGTGGGTGGGGTTCTGCGGCCTCTCTAAGATTATCTCCGGTACAGCCACGCGTGGCAGTTTGCCCCCCTGTTGGGCCTGCTCAATAGCTTCAGTCAAAAGGACGGCCAGTCTTTGTTTTAAGGCGAGAGCAGTCAACTTGTTACCCCCAATAAAGAATACACTTGTTTTTGTGATTCCAAGATACATGCACCTGTAGTACTAATAAACCGAAAATACATGGGAAACGCTTGCCCCGCCGCCAGTGATAGTGGCACGTGCCGGGCCTTTGCCAATAGAAGAGTCAATTGTCCACGTCCATGACACATTGCCGGAGGCATCTGATGTTTTGGGCTCCAGCCCTTGGGCCGTACTGGTGACGATACTGTTGTGTACCACCCTTATCTGATATTCGGTATGGGGCTTGCCATGAATAGTGATGGTGGTTGTCTGATCGCGGCTAATAGATGTTGGGCCGGATACAATAACCAGGGCCGTTCCTGTTGGTGGCGTTGCAATGCTATATATCGCCGGTGTAGTAGTGGTTGTGGCTGTTGTTGATGATGTTTGGGTGATGGCCGCAGTTGTTGCAACAGTAGTTGCGGAGGGCTGACTTGTTGGCACCGAGGGCTTTGGTGGCGATGAGCAACTGCCCAGCATGATAGTACTTGCAGCCAAGATGCCGACTATTTTGATCAGCCTATGCATTCACTACCTCCCTGGGTACATAATACCGGATGTTGAGAGGGGGTCGCTCCTAATCCCCGTTGCCGTCTGCTCAGTCGAAAAAGTCAATTACTCCTTGTTGCCGGGGCCATCCCCGGACAAAAGGAAAAATGATTATATCACGTAGGCGGGGGCTATGCATAAACGTGCCGTCGGGGAGGTAAAAAGTCGAGTTGGCCCTGACGGGCTCTGAGGACCGGTGTATTGGGGGTGGCGGGATAGCTTAGCTCCAATCACCCTTTTTCTCCGGCCAAAGCCGGGATATTTCGGAGGCCAGAGCTGCGTGCTCCAAGGATAAAAGATCGGGGTCTTGGGCAAAAAGCAACTCAGCCTCGGTGCGTGCTGCCTCAAGGGTGGGGACGTCGGAAAGCTTGGCCATGCGGAGGTCGGGGAGACCGGACTGACGCGTGCCGAAAAACTCTCCGGGGCCGCGGAGTTTTAGATCTTCATCGGCGAGCTTAAAGCCGTCAAGGGTATGCTCGATGATATCTAGACGAAGCAGGGCAATGTCTGACGGGTGATCGGCGAGGAGGATGCAATAGCTTTGGGCGGAGCCGCGCCCAACGCGCCCTCGGAATTGGTGGAGCTGTGAAAGCCCAAACCGGTCGGCACTTTCAACCATCATCACTGTGGCATTGGGTACGTCAATACCAACCTCGACCACGGCGGTTGAGACTAAGATGTCGACGTCACGGCGACCGAAGGCAGACATCACTTCGTCTTTCTCTCGAGAGGACATATGCCCATGGAGAAGGGCAAGTCTGAGGTCGGGGAAGATCTCCCGCGATAACTTTTCAAACTCGGCCACAGCTGAACGGGCTTGGATAGTCTCGGACTCCTCAATAAGGGGGCAGATAATAAAGGCCTGATGGGTTTCGGCAACCTGTTTACGAATGAAGCGGTAGGCACTCTCGCGCTGTTCGGGCTTAAGCCACTTAGTTTTGATGGCCTGGCGTCCGGGCGGGAGTTCGTCGATGACCGAGAGATCCATGTCGCCGTAGATGGTAAGGGCCAAGGTGCGGGGGATAGGGGTGGCTGTCATGGCGAGGGTGTGTGGGTTAAAGCCCTTTTGGCGGAGCGCTCCGCGCTGGGCGACCCCGAAACGGTGTTGCTCGTCAACGACAACAAGTCCCAGTTTTTTAAACCGAATGCCCTTTTGGATAAGGATATGGGTGCCTAAGACAATGTCTACCTTGCCCGCGGCAACAAGCTTTTGTGTTGCGGCCTTAGCGCTTTCCTTGACGTCGCCCATAAGTAGGGCCACGCTCAGCGGCTTACTTAAGATACCCTCAAAGGTGGCAACGGAGGCGTCTGCTGCGATCTCGGTACCCATCGTGCCAAGCAAGCGACGGAGGGTTTTGAAGTGCTGCTCGGCAAGTACCTCGGTGGGGGCCATAAGAGCCCCTTGATAGCCATTGTGGATGGCCACAAGGATGGCCAGGAGGGCTATCACCGTTTTGCCGCTGCCCACATCGCCCTGCAAAAGGCGTGCCATGGCGATAGGGCGGGATAGGTCGCAGATTATTTCATCAAGAACACGCGCTTGTGACTTGGTAAGCTCAAAAGGGAGGGCGGCGATCATTTTTTTGAGGAACGCCGGGGTTTGTTTAAAGGGGGCCCCGGGCAACTCGGCCTGCCAGCGCCGTTTGCGCGCCAGTACGCCAAGTTGGAGTAGGAAAAGCTCGTCAAAGGCCAGGCGGCGGCGGGCCCCTTCCTTAAGTTCAAAGCTGGCCGGAAAATGATAAGAAATCAGGGCTTGGGTAAGGCTGGGGAAGCCCTGTCTTTTTATGATGTCGGGAGTAAGGAAGTCCGGCAGGGTGGGGGCATACTCGTCTATCGCCTGTTTCATTAGACGGCGCACCTGACGCTGGTTGAGACCGGAGGTAAGGGGATAAAGCGGCACCAGGCGACCGGTGTGAATGAGTTCTTGGTCGTCTAAGAGCTCCCACTCGGGTGATTCAAAGACCGGCCGACCCTGAAAGAGTTTAACCTTGCCGGAGAGGACAATGGTTGCGTTTGCCCTGAGATTCTTGGCAACCCAGGGGTTGTTGAACCAGACGGCGCGCATATTACCCGTAGCATCGCCCAAGATGGCTTCGGTAGAGCGCCTTCCGCCGGGCAGAATAAGACGCACCTCCCAGACGTTGGCCTTAATGGTTTGCTCCGGACCTTCAGTAAGCTGGGAAATGGTCTTAAGGCGGGAGTAGTCCAGATGGCGGTTAGGGAAAAAGTAAAGCAGATTGTGGATGGATGATACCCCCAGTCGGGCGAAGCGTGCGGCTAGGGCGGTATTGATGCCCTTAATGGCGGTAATGGGGGCGCCGGGATTGGCACGAGGGGTGATAGAGGGGCGCCTAATCGGGGTGCGCCGGGGGGTCGCCGGGGTAATATAGTCGACGTCCTTAACTGGTTGACTCGGGGGAGCGCTCAATAAGGATAAGACGTCGCAACTCCACTGGCGTCGGGTGGCAGGATCCTTGGTGCTATAGCAAAAGTCAGGAGGGATTATCTTACGGAGGCGGCGCAAAAGGGTGGGGTCAGTTTTTTCCGGAGGGGTCTGCCCCAGCAGGTTGGTTAATAATCTATCCAGTCCGCCGGAGACTGCTTTGTTGTCGTAGCCCCTCTTTTCTTCCTCCGCCAGCACTTGACGCAGGAGGCTTATATCCAAAGACATATTGTCTCCAGGGTAGTATTGCAGGCATCTGGTTGTCGTACAAGCTGGTGGCAACCGGGGTTGAGAAAATCCTGCTGCGCGTTATAACGCTTGAATACTCAGATGTGGCAGGTGCAATGAAGGCAACTCAATAAGCTTCTTGCCCGTGTTAATGATGGCATTTTCCACGGCGGGCAACTTTTCTCGCAAGGCCAAGGCCAAGGTGCCTGGGCCGGTGTGTGCCCCCAAGGCGGGACCCAGGCGCGAAAGGTGGATGAATTGGCTATCAAGCATGGTGCTAAGACGACCCCGCAGGGTCTGGGCTTCGTCTGGGGTCGTGCTATGGATAATGCCAACTTCCTCTGTGCCCGCAAAGGTTTTCAGCGAAGCAATGAGTTTATCGATGCCCTTAGGGCGGGTGCGTACCATACCCGCAGGGTGAACCTCGCCATTTTTGATAGTAATCATAGGTTTGACTGCAAGCAGGCTGCCAAGGAGGGCCTTGGCTTTGCCCAGCCGTCCGCTACGGAGGGCGTATTTCAGGGTATCCAGTAAGACTAAAATATGGGTACGGCTCATGGCGCGCTTAGTTTCGGCCAGGATATGGGGCAGACTGGCCCCGGTCTGGGCGAGCCTGGCGGCGGCAACGGCAAGAAGTCCGGTTCCCATAGAGACGGTGGATGAGTCTATGACCTCAATACGGCCTTGGCCCCCAACTAGTTCCTGCCCTTTGAGGGCAGAGCCGTAAGCGCCGCTGAGGTGACTGGAAATATTGATGGTTAAAATCTCATCGGCATCTTTCATTAGCCGTCGATATGTTTCGGCGAAATCGCCGGGGGTGGGCTGGGAAGTTGTTACAGAGGTATTGCCATCCACCATTCCGTCATAGATTTCCTGAAGGCTGATGTCTACCCCGTCGCGATAACTCCGCCCATGTAAGTTCACGTAAACGGGCACGACGGTGATATCTAGTTCCCGGGCAAGATCTGGCGGCAGATCGGAAGTGCTGTCGGTTACAATCTTGACTGTTATGGCGATTCTCCTGAACTAAATTGACCTTATTCGGGGGCTATTCAATGGAAACTATATAGTTGTAATGGGGCTGGCCGCCGTAGACGATCTCTACTTGGAGATGAGGGTAGCGGCTCATGATTTCTTCCTTGGTTTCCTGGGCCTGAGCCTCGTTAGTTTCAGCCCCGAAGTAAATAGTCAGTACGTCGCTCTTCTCCGGGGAAACCCGACTTAGGGCATTGTAGAGGGCTTCCGCGGGCTCATCGGCAACAGAGATGATTTCGCCGTCGTTGAGGATGCCGATGGCTTGCTTACCCTTGATCTTTAGTCCGTTGATTTCGGTTGCCCGCATGGCGTGGGTGATCTCGATGGTATTGGTCGATGCCAAGGCTTCGTTCATGAGTTTAAAATTGGTTTCGCTGTCGGCTTCATAGTCAAAGGCGAGGACGGCAGCAATGCCCTGGGGGATGGTTTTGGAGGGTACAATACAGACCTTTTTATCGGTGAACTGCGGCACCTTTTCGGCGGTCATGATGATGTTCTTGTTATTGGGCAGGATGATGATATTGTTTGAGGAGAGCCTGTTGACCGCCTGAAGGATGTCTTTGGTTGAGGGGTTCATAGTCTGCCCGCCGGAGATAATGGCGGCAACACCCAGTGATGAGAATACCTCACTCAAGCCGTCACCGGCGACAACAGCCACAATCTCTGTTCCTGCCACCGGGGTGCGGGATTTTTTTCGCTCCAAGAAATCCTGATGCTGTTCGTCCATATTGCGCATGCTGGCGCTGTGAACCGTACCGAGGGAGGTGGCGAGCTGGATAATCTTGCCGGGGTTCAGGGTATGAATGTGTACCCGGACAGTATGGGCATCGCCTACCACGATGAGCGACTGCCCTTGCCGTTCAAGTAGTTTTCGTAATCGCAGGGGATCAAGCTCCTGCCCCTTGAGTAGGAACTCGGTACAATAACCGAAAGGGTCGTCTTGTTCATCGACGCCTTCCATAATAATCATTGCTTTGGGGGTGGTAGGGAGATTACTTGCCACCATCTGGGGTTTATGGAATTGCATGGACTCACCCTCGCCCCGCAGATAGCGCAATGCCCCGTCTAGAATGGTAAACAGGCCTTGCCCTCCGGCATCAACAACCCCGGCATCCTTGAGGGTCGGGAGAAGGGTGGGGGTATTGGCAACCGATGCCGCGGCCGCGGCGACGGCAGTTTCCATAACCGAGGTAATATCGGCATCGTCACGGCTTGCCTGATCGAGGGCTGCCCGAGCGGTGTCTTTGATGACGGTGAGGATGGTGCCCTCAACGGGGTTGTTGAGGCCCTTGTAGGCTACCTGGGAGGCTTGCGAGAGGGCTTCGGCGATATCCGCCCCGCTCGCCGTCTCTTTATCCGCAAGTCCCTTGGCGATTCCACTCCAGATTTGAGAGAGGATTACCCCCGAGTTGCCGCGTGCTCCCATTAAGGCGCCAATGGCCATAGCTTGGGCAATGGCTGAGATACTGAGATCATTAACCTTAAAGGCCTCTTCGATTGTGGAGCGCATAGTAAGGGTCATGTTGGTGCCCGTATCGCCGTCGGGGACGGGAAAAACGTTTAGGGCATCAATATCGGCGGCGCTCTTCTCAAGCCAAGTGGCGGCCGCAGCAAACATCTCGCGGAAATACTGGCCGGTGATATGGCTGGTCGGTTTCATAAGCTGTTTATCCCTTTTCGTTTACTGGGCTTGTCAAAAAACGGGGGATTGTGGTAGCATTAGTGCATCTAAAAAGGGCATTCTACACCAAAACAGATAGCTAGTCAAAGGAGACAATCCCTATATGAGATGCGATATTTGCAGTAAGGCCGGGCAGTTTGGTCATAATGTAAGTCACTCAAAGCGGCGCACTAACCACCGTTGGGTGGCTAATATCCAGTCAGCTAAGGTTGATCTGGAAGGCAAAGAGGTCCGCCTTAGCCTGTGCACTCGTTGCCTGCGCACTGCCCGCAAGGCAGCCCAGCCAGCGGTGTAAACGCCGAGTTCATCACCATTAGTCCAGACCCAAGGTCTTCTTAGCCCGCCTGAGTTGGCGGGCTATTTGTTTTGGTGCCGTGCCGCCCGGTACGTTACGCGCCGATAGCGATGCCGCCAGGCTCATCCTACGGGCATCGTCGCCGAAAAGGGGGCTGAAGAGGCGATACTCCGCCAGGCTTAGTTGGCGCAAGGATTTACCTTGGGCTTCGGCGTGGGAAACAAGGCGGCCGACTATTCCGTGAGCCTCGCGGAAGGGTTGGCCTTTTTTAACCAGATAATCCGCGAGGTCGGTTGCCAGAATGCTATCGTTATCCAAAGCGCGCCCCATCCTGACATCTTGGAAATTGGCGGTGGCGATCATGCCGGCGAATACCTCAAGGCTCAGTATTAGGGTGTCGGTTGCGTCAAATAAGGCCTCTTTGTCTTCTTGGAGATCGCGATTATAAGCTAAGGGCAGGCCTTTAATAGTGGTGAGAAGGGCTAAGAGATGCCCGAAGACGCGCCCGGCCTTACCTCGCCCGAGTTCGGCAACGTCAGGGTTTTTCTTCTGGGGCATAATACTTGATCCGGTAGTGTAGGCATCGTCAAGCTTAACAAAGCCGAACTCGGCGGATGACCACAGTACCAGTTCTTCGGCAAGGCGGGACAGGTGGACCATGCAGATACTCCCTGCCGCCAAGTACTCCAATACGAAATCCCGGTCAGCCACGGCATCCAAGCTGTTTTGACTGATTTTGGCGAAGCCCAACTCTGCGGCCACCATGCTTCGGTCGAGATTATAGGCTGCCCCGGCCAAGGCCCCGCTGCCCAGGGGCAGGGTGTCGGTACGTCCCCATGCGTCCTCAAAACGGGCATAGTCCCGCTCCAGCATTTCGAAGTAAGCCAGTAGGTGGTGGGCAAGCAATACCGGCTGTGCCAATTGGAGGTGGGTATAGCCTGGCA
>Ga0123356_10001273_pt1 | contig 27878 bp, 24 predicted proteins | sample TergutEmb28metaG_2_FD_92546 | JGI IMG/M metagenome (GOLD analysis project Ga0123356, IMG submission 92546) | Embiratermes neotenicus P3 segment gut microbial communities from Petit-Saut dam, French Guiana - Emb289 P3 | ecosystem: Host-associated > Arthropoda: Insects > Digestive system > Gut ...
ACCGCCAGCTCGTCCACGAACACGCACGCCCGGCTCCAGTCGATGAACCCCGACAGCAGCGCGTCGCGCACTTCCGGCAGCCGGGCCAGGCCCTCCGATAGCTCGAGCTGGCGGCCCGCCGACCGGCCGGTCAGCGTCAGCTCCGCCGCCAGCTCATCAGCGACATGCTCGGCCGCCCGCGACGACCCGGCCGCCCGCCGGCCCGCCAGCGCCCGCACCGCGGCAGCCAGGCACGCCTGGCCGTGGGCGGCCTGCCGCTGCCAGGCCCGCAGCACCCCGGCCAGCTCGTCATCGGACAGCCCCGCGTACCCCTCAACCGTCGCCTCGGCCAGCAGCCGGTCCAGCGCCCAGCCGGGCAGCATCGAATCACCCAGCCCGCCGAACCCGAACGATGCCGCCGCAGCCGCCGGGCCCGCCTCCCACGGCAGGCCGGTCACCGGCGGCCGGGCCTCCACCTCCGCCCGCAGCAGCGGCGGCAGCGACCTCAGCCACGCCTCCGCCCCGTCCCCGTCGTCCATCCACGCATCCGGGTGATCCGACGGATCCCAGCCCGCATCCACCTCGTCATCCCACGGGCTGCCCGCCGGCCCGCCCCCGGCATCCCCGTCCAGGCCGAAGAAGTCGAGCCGGCCCTCGTCATCGACACCGAACTCCTCGCCCACCGGCTCCACCTCCCCACGACCAGCTGAACGAACCGTTTCGCTCACACTATCGAGAAGGTCTGACATTTCTGCGGCTGCTGCCGTGCCCGCGGGGTCCATGCACTGGCAGACTCAGCTAGCACAGGCCACGGCGGCGAAGGGAGTCACACCCATGAGCACCGTCGAAGCAAACACCGAGGTCGCAAGCAACCCCGTTCCCGAAGTTAATGACCTTGAATTGACCACCGCACGGGACGCCCGCGTCGGTGCCGTCACGGTCCGCCGCCTGCTGCCCCTCCGGCTGCGCCGCAGCGTCGGCCCCTGGTGCTTTGTCGACCACTACGGCCCGATGGACGTCGACGGCGTCGCGGGCATGAACGTCCCGCCGCACCCGCACATCGGCCTGCAGACGGTGACCTGGCTGCTCGCGGGCGACGTGCTGCACCGGGACAGCCTCGGCAGCGAGCAGCTGATCCGGCCCGGTCAGCTCAACCTCATGACCTCCGGGCAGGGGATCGCGCACGCCGAGGAGTCACCAGCCAGCCACGACCCGCAGCTGCACGGAGTCCAGCTGTGGGTTGCGCTCCGGGACGGGAGCCGCCACGTCCCGCCCGCCTTCGAGCACCACGCCAGCCTGCCGCGAACCGGCCTTGGCGGCTTCGCGATCACGGTGCTCATGGGCGAGCTCGCCGGGGCGGCCTCACCGGCGACCGCGTTCTCCCCCGTCGTCGGCGCGGAACTGACGGCCGCCGGGCGGGCGGCAAGCTGCCTGCTGCCGCTGCGGCCCGATTTCGAGCACGTCGTGTTCGTCGCTGCCGGGCAGGCGAACGTGGACGGCGTCGACCTGGCAGTCGGCCAGTTGCTGTACATGCCGACCGGGCGGCCCGAGGCGATTCTCGCCGCGCCCGCGGGCAGCACGCTCATGCTGCTGGGCGGCGAACCGCTAGGCGAGCCCTTGCTCATGTGGTGGAACTTCGTCGCCCGTACGCCTGAGGAGGTCGTCGCGGCGACTGCCGCGTGGCAGGCGGGTGAGTTCGGCTCGGTCGGCGGCTACCAGGGCGATCCCCTGCCGGCGCCGCCGCTGAACGCAGCGAGACTCCGCCCACCGCAATAGGGGAACGGGGTGGTATTCACTCGCCGCCGCCACCCCGCCGTGCGGTACCCGATGCTGATCGACGAACCGGCAGCAGCGCCTCAGACGGCTAGCATGGTTGCGACATCGCTCTTGCGAGGCCTATATGACCGTTTACGTCTATAAGTACGGAGGTCAGGGGCCCAAGCCGTTCTCAGCGGCGTGGCCGCTTCCGTGGTTTGGCCTCACTGCAGACACCGAGGAAGAGCTGCATCCCTTCGCTGAAGAGCTCGGGTTCAGCCGTCAGCTGTACCGGCCTCGCAAGAATGGCTCAGAGGTGCTCCCGCTGGTCGGACACTACGACCTGGACGAGGGAGAGCGGGACCGCGCCGTTGCCAAGGGAGCGACACCGCTCAGCACGCGGGCGCACGACAAGATGCTTCGTCGGCTGGCCAAGGAGCGCGGGGTCAGACTGCCATAACCGCACGTGCGTCCGGCGTCCTGATATCGCCGGGCACATCTGGACCTGCTGTGCGCCCGATGTGTAGCAGCCAACGCGCTAGCCGCCGGGCCACGACAGCTCCCCTGAGCGATGATGCGCCGCCTCGGATGACCTGACCTGCGGCGGACCTGCTGCAGAGCGCTGGCCCGGAGGTGATGCCGTCGTGCATCCAGCGCGTTAGCATCTCGCCATGCGAACCCACGATCAGCGTGAGACCGTTGCCTCGCGTCTCGTACGCATCGTGCGCTGGCAAGAGCAGAACACGTCGCAGGTATGGCTGCTTGCCGGCGCTACCGGGCTGACCGTGGGTTGTATCGATGCGGCGATCTTTTCGCCTCTCCCGGGCTTCGTTTACGGGATCGTCTTCACGATTGTCTTCGGCCTTGGGCGCCAGTACCGCCTCCGCAAGCGCCGCGAGACTGGCACATGAATCCCTCGCCTGCCCGCCATAATCCGGCATCGCCGGCACTCGCGGCGGTTCGCGCCGCTGATGTGTACCCAGTGCGTACGATGGCCAAGATCGCTGATCTTGGTACTGCTCGAGGAACACATGCTGGCCTGCAGTAATGAGTTGTAGCCCCGACCGGATTTGAACCGGCGCTACCGCCTTGAGAGGGCGGCGTCCTGGGCCGCTAGACGACGGGGCCAGGGGTGTTAAGCGGCCATCAGGCTAGCGCACGGCCGAGGCCCGCGCCAAACCGGCGACCCCTGGGGAACGCTACCCATGCATAATCGGGCTGGTGCCTGGTACTTTGCGCGGCATGGTTGCCTTCATCATCATCCTGATCATCGTTGGCTTCATCGTTGGCGCGATCGCGCGGTTCCTCGTGCCGGGCCGGGACAAGATCGGCTTCATCGGCACGACGCTGCTCGGCATCGTCGGCTCGTTCGTCGGCGGGTTCCTGTGGGAGCTCGTCGAGTACCACCAGATCGAGACGAACCACTTCCGCAGCGTGGGCATCATCGGCTCGGTGATCGGAGCCGTTGTGGTCCTGCTGATCCTGCGGGCCACCGGCGCCGAGCGTGGTCGGCGCCGCTCCTAAAACGCTGGGGTACCAGGACTCGAACCTAGACTAACGGGGCCAGAACCCGTCGGGCTGCCAATTACCCCATACCCCATCGGATCACGCCAGCCTGGGCGAATGCCGTCGGTGGTGCGGTCCAGCCTGAGCAGTGTAGCCGAACCCGGACGCGCCGGCCAACGCACGCGCACCGGGTTCAGCTGCTGTCCACGACCCGGTTCGTGAGCGTGCCGATGCCCTCGATCGACACCGAGACCGTGTCCCCCGCGACCAGCGGACCGACCCCCGCCGGCGTCCCTGTCAGCAGCACGTCACCCGGCAGCATCGTCATCACGGCGGTGACGTAGCTGACCAGCGTCGGGATGTCGTGGATCAGCAGCGAGGTGCGGGAGTCCTGCTTGACATCCTCGTTCACGGTGGTCGTGAGCTGGATGTCGGCAGCGTCGAGCTCCGTCTCGATCCACGGCCCGAGCGGGCAGAACGTGTCGAAGCCCTTTGCCCGGCTCCACTGCCCGTCGCTGGCCTGCAGGTCCCGGGCAGTGACGTCGTTGGCGCAGGTGTAGCCGAAGATCACCTCGGGAACCCGCTCGCGGGGCACGTCGCGGCACAGCCGGCCGAAGATGACCGCCAGCTCGCCCTCGAAGTCGACCCGCTTGGACAGCTGGTCTGGCCGGATGATGGCGTCCGCCGGGCCGATGACCGCGGTCGATGGCTTCAGGAAGATGAGCGGCTCGGATGGCGGCTCGTTGCCCAGCTCCCTGGCGTGCTCGAGATAATTCCGGCCGATGGCCACGATCTTGCTCGGCAGCACGGGGGCGAGGAGCCGCACATCGAGCAGGGAATACCGGGAACCGGTGAGTTTCACCTCGGCGCCCGGCCCGAACGGGTGGCCGGACACCTCCGCCACCGTCAGGGGCGCGGCCTCGGCGCCGTTGCGCTGCTCGCTGGCCTGAGCCGACTCGCCGTCGACGACGCCGTACCGAACCTCGTCACCAACAGCGAATCTCGCGATACGCATCCCGTGCTCCTGGTCCGGCGTGCTCGTGCTATTGCAGGTAACCCTCGACCTCACTCGGCGGCCGTGCTGCCAGCCCACTCGGGTCCTCGCCGAACTCGCGGCGGGCACGGCGCTGCCGCAGCAGGTCCCAGCACTGGTCCAGCTGCTCCTCAACCGTCCGGAGCTGCTCGTGCTCCTGGTCGCTCGTCAGCTCCCCTGCCGCCAGGCGGGCGCGCAGGTCGTGCTCGGTATTGATGAGATCGCCGATGGTGCGGAAGATTTCCTTATCGTCCATCGAGCACCCTCCCTCGGGGTTCGGCCGGTGCTCATCTTCGCATCGATGCGCCCCGGGATGGCGACCGGGGCGCGCCAGCGCATCCGCCGGATACCGTCAGTGAAGATCGCCGAGCAGGTTCTTGTTCCAGACCAGAACCTGATACCGGCTGCCGACGTCATAGACGTGCGCAGGCGGCCCGAAGGTCGCCAGAACGGCCCGCCTCGCTGTGAAGCCCGGATACTCGGAGGTCGCCGCGCGGGTGAGCACGACGAAGTTCGCCGACGACTGATGCGGGTCATACCAGTCACTCTTGTATTCGGTGTGGTACGGAACCACCCGTCCGCCCACCACCCAGACCTGGCGGATCTGGACGGCGTCACTGCTGGTCAGGGTGACAACATTCGCTTCCCAGTAGCCGGACAGGCCGGTGTGCATGTGGTGGGCCGCAAGGAAGGAAGTCAGCTGCTGATTCTGCGGCGGCACGGCTGGCTGCGCGACTTCATAGGCAAATCCGCCCAGGTAGCCAGCCAGGACGAGCAGCAGGACCGGAGCGAACCGCGCCGCGACGAGGCGCCTGGCAAGCAGCCGGCCGGCCAGGACCGCGCTGAACGGCAGTACCGCCGCGATCTCACGCGTGTAGATGACGGCGCTCGCCTGCGTGCTGATCACGTACGCGACCAGGTTGATGACGACGGCACTGACCAGGACCTGGTCGACCAGGTCCAGGTCGCGCAGGAATCGCCAGATGGCGAACACTACGGCCCACCCCGCCAGGACGACGCCGACCAGGTGCAGCAGCAGGACCGCGGTGCCTGCTGTTACCGGACGGCCGAAGGGGTCGGCGCCCCCCAGCAGCAGCAGGCCCTCCGCCGCAACGTGCAGATGGTGGGGCAGCTGGGCCGGCGGCGCGAGCTTCGCGACGGGAGCCCACGTCCTGAACCCGCCGTGGGACTCGATCAGGTGCAGGGCCAGCTCCCCGACGAGGCCGCCGGCCAGCGCGGCCGCGCCAAGGCTAACCGTGTACCACTGGGACTTCACCGGCTGCTTGTCGGCAGCGACCGCCCGGAACACCCGGATGGCGCAGACAAGCGCTAGCGGCAGCACGCCGATGTACAGGACGAGAGTGTCCGCGACGGTGACCCAGGCCAGCACCAGGCCAGCCACAACCGGCACCCACCGGCGAGCGCGGGCGCGGTCCAGGATCAGCCAGACGACCAGGACCGGCACGGTTGTGCCGATGTGATCGGGCGACGAAAGCAGAACGTTGGTCCCCGTGGCCAGCTGCGGGGCCAGCATGATCCCCGCCGTCACCAGCACCCGCACCAGCGCCTCGCGGCCGGTCGCGGTTCCCTTGGCCAGCAGCGCGGCCAGCACCACCACCAGCGTGTACGTCATCGCCGCCGCCACGTCCACGACGTCCGCGTGCAGGCCCCGGATCAGGTCCACCAGCATGTACTGCGGCAGCTCGGTCGTGTAGAACGACACATCCGTGAGGCCCCAGCCGCGCAGCAGCAGGTTCCCGTGCAGCATGTCCCAGGCCTGCAGTGCCTGCGACGCGCCGTCTGAGTTGACCGCCCGGGTACTGGCAAGGCCCAGATAACAGCCAAACAGCGCCGCCGTTCCGGCCACCCAGCCTGCCGCCGTCAGCCACCGGCGCCTGCGAGCCGAGGCGCCCGGCTGCGCCGTCCCGGCCGGGCCTGTGGCCTGGCCAGTCTTGGCTACGAATTCGCTGCTCGCGGTCACGCCGCAGAGATTACCGGAATAGCACCCCAGGGCCTCACGTGCCGAGATCGCGCAGCAGGTTATGGTGCCAGACCAGCACCTCATAGGTGCCGACATGGTAGGTCCGTGCTGGCTTGCCGAATGACGCCAGCACAGCCGGAAGGTAGTTGAATCCCGGGTATTCGGGCGTCCCGGCCGTCAGCACCACGAAGTTGGCCGACTCGTTGCGCGGGTCGTACCAGCTGGAACTGGACTCCCACTGGTACGGGACGACCCGGGTGCCGAGCGTCGTGATCTGGCGCAGCCGGATTCGTTCACCGGTGGTCAGCGTGACGACGTTGGCCTGCCAGTAACCGGACAGGCCGGAGCGCAGGTGGTGCGCAGCCAGCCACGACGTCAGCTGCTGATTGTCCGGGGGCAGCGAGGGCTGTGCGAGAGCGTAGCCGAGCCCGCCGAGATAGCCGGCCAGCAGCACGAGGAGCGTGATCGCGACTGGCCTGATCGCCAGCACCCGGTCGGCCAGCATCCGGCCGGCCAGCACGGCGCTGAATGGCAGCACGGCCACGATCTCCCTGGTGGCGAGGATGGAAGCGGACTGGGTGCTCAACAGGTAGGCCGCGAGATTGATCACGATCGCGGTCACCAGGACCTGGTCGACGAGGTCCCGGTCCCGCAGGTAGCGGCGTATCGCCACGGCGGCTCCAAGGCCGGCCACCAGAAGCCCGGCCAGGTGGAGCCAGAGAATGCCCGTCTCCGCGGTCACCGGTCCGGCGCCCAGGAAATCCGCCCCGGCCAGCAACAGCAGGCCCCGGCCGGTCACGTTCAGGGAGTGTGGCAGCGCGGTGACGCCGTGCAGGTGGGCGATGGGAGATTCGACGATGAAGCCGCCGCCCCCCTGGATCAGCTTCAGTGCCACCTCGGCCAGTGCCGTGGCGAGCACGGTCCCGGCGCAGAGGACGATCTCGTACCACAGGGAGCGGAGCGGGACGCGGTCTGCCACGAGCCCGCGGCAGATGCGCGTCGCGCACACCACGACGACGGGCAGCACGCCGATATACAGCACCAGCGTGTCGGCGGCCACGGCCCAGCCGAGCAGCGCGGCGGCGATCACCGGCACATACCAGCGCCGCCCGGCCCGGTCGAGGACGAGCCAGGCGAGCAGGACCGGCACCGTAGTCCCGACATGATCGGGTGAGGAGATGAAGATCTTCACGCCAAGGGATAGCTGCGGCGCGACCATGATCCCGGTCGCGATGAGCACTCGCGCTATGGCTTTCCGCCCGGTCGCTGTCCCCTTGGCCAGCAGCGCTGCCAGCAGCAGCATCAGCGTGAACGTCATCGCCGCAGCCACGTGCACGACGTCCGCGCCGAGCCCGCGCACCAGCTCGACCAGCATGTACTGGGGCAGCTCGGTCGTGTAGAACGACACGTCCGACAGCATCCAGCCGTGCAGCAGCAGGTTCCCGTGGAGCATGTCCCATGCCTGCAGGGCCTGCGCGGCGCCGTCTGAGTCGACGGCCCGGGTGCTGCCCAGCCGGAGGTAACAAGCAAAGGCAGCGACAGCGCAGAGTAGCCAGATGAGCGCCGAACGCCACTGCCGCACCGGGCCGACCCAGCGGCGGGCGGCCACGCTCCTGCCCAGCACGGCGGCACGATCGGCGTCGGCGACGAAACCGCCCCGCTGGGTCATGGGCTCCATTGCACCACCTCGCCGCCCGGTACGCGGTAAGCCACCGGCATCCTTTGACTGGGCTTGGCCTCGGCTCTAACAGGAGCATGTCGTGCATCGTGGCTGGTACCATCTGCCCGACCGCCGGCCACGTGGCGTGCGACACCAAAGGAGAGCAGCGTGGAGGTCTCCCGGCAGGACCACGTGACCGCGCCGGAGCGGCCAGGTCCCGCAACCGCCGCGACGGCGCCTGCCGCGCGGCGCTGGTGGCCGCTGCGCTGGTGGCGCGGATGGCAGCACGTCCCTGTCGGGCTGTGGTCGTTCCTCGTGCTCACGGCGGTGCTGCTGATCCGCAACGCGTACCTCTTCTCGACGAGGATCTACGAGAACCAGGACTACGCCGCCAACACGATCGGGGTCTTGCAGGCCAAGCACTTCCAGCTGCTGCTCGGCAACTACTCCAAGGAGAACTTCTACCACCCGGGGCCAGCCTTCCTCTATGTGATGGCGGCGGGCGAGTCGGTGTTTCATGACGCCCTGCACCTGGTCCCGACCCCGTTCAACGGGCAGTTCCTGGCCATCCTGCTGCTGAATGCCGGGCTGATCGCCGCCGGTCTCGCGGTGATCGCGCGGCACGCGGGCTCGGCCAGGGTGACGCTCGCCTGTGCCGTGGTGGCCCTCCTCTTCGTCGCGCTGCACCCGCTGACGGTCAACTCACCGTGGTTCCCCTACCTCTACTTCGCCCCGGCCGTGCTCATGCTGGTGGCGGCGGCGTCCGTCGCAACCGGGGAGACATTCGGGCTGCCGATACTCGCGCTGTCGGCCTGGCTGTGCATTCACGGCCAGGCCGAGTTCCTGGTGTTCGCGCCCATCATCGTGGTCGTGGCGCTGGCCGGCCATTTCTGGACACGCCGAAAGAACCAGACCAGATTGTTCGGTTCCGCCCGGCACTGGATCGGCGCCGCCGTCATTTCCATGCTCTTCGCGCTCCCCATCGTCATCTACACGGCTGAGCACTGGCCGGGGCAGTTCGGCCGGTACTGGGGCTACCGCGAGCATGTGGCGAAGAGCGGCCTGATCCACCACACGCTGATCACCTCGATCGGCTACACGATGCGGTTCTGGTGGCCAGGCAAGCCGTCGACGGCGTACGGCGACGTTCCCGGCACTGTGATCGCCCTGGTCCTGACCGCCGTCGCCGTGCTGCTCGCGCTCCGCTGCCCGCTCCCCCGGCTTCGCCGGTTCCTCCTGTGGTCCGTCGTGATGGCCGGCGTGCTGACGGTGGTCTTCATCTACTACGCCCAGACGGCTATCTCCGACAACAATCTCAAGAGCCAGTCCTACCTCGGCTACTTCACCTGGGCCGCACCCCTTATGGTGGTTCTCGTAATTGCCGCGGGCGCAATTGTCCATCTGCGAGACGGGCGCACGGTCGTGCTGCCCCTGGTTGCCGCTGTCGCTGCTGCCGCGGTGGTCGCCACCCTCGTGCCGCAAACCCAGGACGATCGGTTTGACCCGCCCGCGAAGTACTTCGGCGTGCCGCAGCTGCCGCAGCTGGTGCAGACAATGGCAACAGCCTCCGGCGGGCGGTCGATGGTGATCCGCATTCACGAAGGGGCCTGGTTGGACGCGGTTGGCGTCGTTGCGTACGGCGACCGGATAGGTCGCCGGGCGTGCGTCGTGGGAGCCAGGTGGGTGGTCCTGTTCCGGTCGCAGTCCGTCTGCACCCCGGCCGAGCGCCAGACCGGGGTCACCTTCTGGTTCTACAACCCGCAGACGCAGGTCGCGCCCGGCCAGGTCCTCGTCGCGCGACTGCCAGATTCGCTGGTCACACGGCAGTTGAAGACCTGAACTGGGATGAGAGCATCTGGCAGCCGGGTGGCGGCCAGGTCCCGATAGTATTCGGACATACACGGCAATGCAGGATGAGGTAGCGGTGACGCTTCAGCGCAGTAATTCGTTCGAGCGCGACGTGGTGGTCGTCGGCGGGTGCGGTCATGTTGGCCTGCCGCTGGCGATCGCGTTCGCAGACCGAGGTGCCCAGGTCGCGGTGTACGACATCGACCCGACCGCAGTTGACCTGGTCAGCAGCGGCCACATGCCGTTCCAGGAGCGCGGGGCCGCGCCGCTGCTCGAGAAGGCTGTCGCCAATGACCGGCTGGTGGCCTCGGCCGACCCGGCGATCGTGAGCACCGCCGCGCACGTGATCGTGGTGGTCGGGACGCCAGTAGACGAGCACCTCAATCCTGACCAGCAGGCGGTCCCGAGAGCGCTGGCCGCGTGCGCCGACTACCTGCGGGACGGGCAGCTGCTGATCCTCCGGAGCACCGTCTACCCGGGCGTGACCGCGCTGGTGGAGAAGCTCGTGGCCCGGCTCGGTCATGCGATCGACGTGGCCTTCTGCCCGGAGCGCATCGCCGAGGGAAAGGCGATGACCGAGCTCTTCGACCTCCCGCAGATCGTCTCCGCGCGGCGCGACGAGGCCTACGACCGGGCCGCGGCCCTCTTCGGGCTGCTGACCGACCACCAGGTCCGGATGACGCCAGAGGAAGCAGAGCTGGCCAAGCTGTTCACGAACGTGTGGCGATACATCAAGTTCGCCACCGCCAACCAGCTCTACATGATCGCCAACGACCGCGGGCTCGACTTCGAGCGCATCCGGCAGGGCCTGATGCTCGACTACCCGCGCGCCGCTGACATGCCCGGGCCTGGCTTCGCCGCGGGGCCGTGCCTGCTTAAGGACACCATGCAGCTCGCGGCGTTCAACAACAACAACTTCACCCTCGGCCACACGGCGATGACGATCAACGAGGGTATGCCGCTGTACCTGGTCGACCGGCTCAAGCGGCGGTTCGACCTGGAGTCGATGACAGTCGGCATCCTGGGCATGGCCTTCAAGGGCGGCTCCGACGACATCCGCTCCAGCCTCGCCTACAAGCTCAAGCGCGTGCTGACGTCCGTCGCCGCCGAGGTCCGCTGCACCGATCCCAACGTCACCGTGGACCACTCGCTGCTGCCGCTCGACGAGGTGGTGGAGTCCAGCGACCTGCTGATCATCGCGGCGCCCCACCAGGAGTACGCCAAGCTGGAAACCACCAAGCCGGTCATCGACATCTGGGGCCTCCGGGATGGGGGCGTGCAGATCTGATGGCCAGGATGCGCCCGCCGAGCCATGACGACGCCGTCGCCGACATAGCCCGGCGGACAGTGGCGGCGCCGCCTGGCGCGCTGCGCGTCTCGGTCGTCATCCCGGCCTACAACGAGGGCGAGGCCATCGTCCCTGTGCTGGAGCGGATTTTCGAATCCGTCCTGCTGCCGTGCGAGGCACTCGTGGTCGTCGACTTCGAGGAGGACGCCACCAGGCCGGTGGTCCTCAGGCTGGCCGAGACCGAGCCCCGGCTGCGCTGCATGATCAACACCTACGGCCGCGGCCCGGCCAACGCGATCCGGTACGGCATCGACCACGCGTCGACCCCGGTCGTCGTCGTAACCATGGCCGACGGCTGCGATGACGCGCGGCAGATTGATGACCTGGTCCGGCTGGTCGAGTGCGGCGTGGTCGTGGCGGCGGCCTCCCGCTACATGGCGGGCGGCCAGCAGGTCGGCGGGCCGATGTTCAAGGGCATGCTGTCATCCCTGGCGGGCCGCAGCCTCCACCTGGTCGGCCGGGTGGGCACCAGGGACGCTACCAACTCGTTCAAGGCGTACTCGGCCGCCTTCGTCCAGGCCGTCGGGATCCAGAGCCGCGACGGCTTCGAGATCGGCCTCGAGCTGACGGCCAAGGCGCGCCGGCTCCGGCTGCCGATCGCCGAGATCCCGACCATCTGGCTCGAACGCCAGCACGGCGTGTCCAACTTCCAGGTAGCGTCCTGGATCCCGAAGTACCTCCGCTGGTACCGGCTCGCCTTCGGCCGCCGGCTCTCCCTGGAGGCACTGCTCAAGCGCACAACCGAGAAGACAAGGTAGCGATGCAGAAGATACTGGTCACCGGGTCTGCCGGATTCATCGGCGGGTACCTGGTGGAGGAACTGCTGAGCCGCGGCTACAGCGTGGTCGGCGTGGACAATTTCTCGAAGTACGGACAGGTACGTAAGTCCTACGACGACCACCCGAACTATCGCCTCGTCGAAGGCGACGCCCGCGACATCGAGCTGATGACCAGCCTCCTCTCGGATTGCGATCACTTCGTGGCCGGCGCCGCGATGATCGGCGGTATCTCCTACTTCCACGCCTACGCTTACGACCTGCTCGCCACCAACGAGCGGATCATCGCGGCTAGCTGCGATGCGGCCCTCGCGGCGCACCGGGCCGGGCGGCTGAAGAAGGTCACCTACATGTCGTCCTCGATGGTGTTCGAGTCGGCTCAGTCATGGCCGTCGTACGAGGGCCAGGAGCGGGAGTGCCCGCCGCCGCTGTCGTCCTACGGCTTCCAGAAGCTCGCCGTCGAGTACTTCGCCCGCGCCGCGTACGACCAGTACAAGCTGCCGTTCACGATCGTCCGCCCGTTCAACTGCGTCGGCATCGGCGAAAGCCGCGCGCTGGGCGACGAGGAGATCATGTCCGGGAACGTCAAGCTCGCCATGAGCCACGTCGTTCCGGACCTCGTGCAGAAGGTCCTGAAGGGCCAGGACCCCCTGCACATCCTCGGTGATGGCAATCAGGTGCGGCACTACACCTACGGCGGCGATCTCGCCCGCGGCATCGTGGACGCGATCGAGCATCCGGACGCGCTGAACGAGGACTTCAACCTCTCTACCGCGGAGTCCACGACCGTCCTCGAGCTTGCGACGCTGATCTGGCAGAAGATCAAGGGCGCGGACGTGCCGCTGCGCCTCGTGCATGACGAGCCGTTCGAGTACGACGTGCAGCGCAGGGTGCCCAGCACGGACAAGTCCAAGCGGATCCTCGGCTTTGAGTCCACCACCTCGCTGTCGGCGATGCTCGACGAGGTGATCCCCTGGATCCGGCAGGCCATCGCCGACGGCATCATCTGATCGCTGGGCCGGTAGCAGCTGTCACCGCCACGTCACACCGGGCGGCCTAGCGTGACGGGGTGCTGCTCACCCGGGACCGCATCATCGCGGTGGCGATGGCGCTGATCGAGGCCGAGGGACCCCAGGCCGTGTCCATGCCGCGGCTCGCCACCGAGCTCGGCTGCGGCGTGATCCCCCTCTACAGCCATGTTCGGTCGACGTCGGATCTGCTCGACGGCATCGCGGCCACGATCGTCTGCGGCGCGGACACAAGCCCGAGGGCCGGGACCGCCTGGGCGGGCCAACTGCGGGCGCAGGCGCGGGCGGTCCGGCAGGCCGCCCGCGCCTATCCGCGGTGCAGCGTAGCGGTGGCCGGCCGCGAGCCGGCCACCGCCGCCATGCTCCGGCCGACCGAGCGGGTACTGGCGACCCTGCGGACGGCGGGCTTTGGCGGCCCCGACGCCGTGCGAATCGTCCGCGCGATCAGCGCGTACGTCGCGGGTTCGCTGCTACTCGAGATTGGCGGCGCGGCCGGGCCCGGCGGCGGGTTCGACCCCGATGGCGATCACCACCCGCTCCTCAGGCCCGGCGAGTTCCCGCAGGTCACTGCCCTGGCGGCGGAGCTGGCCAAGGCCGACCCCGACGCTGACTTCGAGTTCGGGCTCGACCTGCTCTTAGCCGGCCTCGACTCCCTGCTGGCCGTCCGCGGGGGCCGCTAGCGCATTCCTGGCGCCGGTACCCGCCACGCCGGCACCCGCCGCGATCGCGAGCGCCAGTGCCAGCGGCAGGACCAGAGCCCACCGCAGCCCCGCCACCGAGGCGAGGCCGCCGATTACCGGCGGCCCGACGAGCAGGCCGGCATATCCGGCGCCCGCCACCTTGGCGATGCCGCTCGCAGGGTGGTCCGGGTCGACCCCGCCGGCGGCGGACACCAGCAGCGGGAAGGTGCAGGACAACCCGGCGCCGAAGGCGGTGAAGCCCAGGATGACCGCCGCCGGCTGGTGCACCAGCAGGCTCAGGCACATGCCCGCCGCAGCGAGCAGGCCGCAGCCGCGCATGACGGCCGCCGCGCCGAAGCGGGCGTTCAGCCGGTCCCCGGCGAGCCTGCCGAAGGCCATGGCGAGGCTGAATCCCGCGTAGCCGAGCGTCGCGAGTCCGGCCGACGTGCCGAGGTTGTCATGCAGGAACACCGCGCTCCACCCCTCCGCGGAGCCTTCCCCGAGGAGCGAGCACGCCGCCAGGACCGCCGTGATCAGCAGCACCGGCGTCCACGATCGCAGGAATTGCGGACCCCGGCCGGCCGCGGCCCGGGCGGTGGCCGCGGCCGGTGTGGCCCCGTTCCGGTCCGAATCGCCAACCAGCCACCTGCCTGCCAGCGCCGCAGCGCACACCAGCGGGACGCCCACAGTGACGAAGTTCAGCGCCGGGCTGATCCCGGCCGTCGCGAACAGGCCGCCGAGCAGGGCACCGGCCAGGCCGCCGAAGCTGTAGCAGGCGTGGAAGGACGTCATGAGGGGCCGGCCCGCTGCGCGCTCGACGAGGACAGCCTGCGAGTTCATGCTGACGTCGAGCATCCCGGCGGCCAGGCCGAAGGCGAACAGGGCTGCCATGAGGGCGGGCAGGCTGGGCGCGAGGCCCAGCGCGATCGGCAGCAGCGCCGAGCAGATCCCGCCGACCATGGTCGCCCGCCTGCTGCTCACCCGGTGCACGATCCGGCTCGCGATCAGCACGATGACCACGAGGCCGGCCGGAGACGACAGCAGCGCGAGGCCCAGCACGCCGTCGGTCAGCTGCAGGCTCTGCTTGATCGCCGGGATCCTGGCTAGCCAGGCGCCATTCGCCAGGCCGAGGAGGGCAAAGTAGACCAGCACCGCGACGCGGGCGCGCCGCCATGAGCGAGTGGTGGTGGTCAGGCTAGCCCGCCACCCGCTCGGCGATGTCGTCGCCGATCTCCGGCGTCGATCGCGGTGACCAGGCACCCTGCCGTTCCAGCAGGTCGTCGGACACGGCCTGGTCGATCCGGGCGGCCTCGGCAGACAAGCCGAGGTGCTCGCAGAGCAGGGCGGCAGACAGGATTGTCGCGGTCGGGTCTGCCTTCTGCTTGCCTGCCAGGTCTGGCGCGCTGCCGTGGACCGGCTCGAACATGCTCGGCACGGTGCGAGCGGGATTAATGCTCGCGCTCGCGGCCAGCCCCACGCCGCCGGCCACGGCCGCGCCGAGCGAGGTCAGGATGTCACCGAACATGTTGTCCGTGAGGATGACGTCGAAGCGCTCCGGCTGGGTGACGAAATACACCGCGGCGGCGTCCATATGGCAGTATTCCGCGGTCACGTCCGGGTAGTCGGCAGCGACCTCGGTCACGATGCGCCGCCACAGATCGCCCGCGTAGGTCAGCACGTTGCTCTTGTGCACGAGGGTCAGGCGGCGTCGTGGCCGCTCGACCGCCCGCTGCAGCGCATACCGGGCTACCCGGCTGACCCCGAACGCCGTGTTGACGCTATCCTGGGTGGCCACCTCGGCCGGCGTGCCCTTGCGCATGATCCCGCCGGCCTCGATGTAGGGCCCCTCGGTGCCTTCCCGGACGATGAGCATGTCGACCTGCTCGGTGCGCACCCCGGCCAGCGGCGACGCGACGCCGGGATAGAGCCGGACCGGCCGCAGCGTGACGTACTGGTCGAACTCGAACCGCAGCCGCAACAGCAGGCCTCGCTCCAGCAGACCGCTCGGCACGGTCGGATCGCCGACAGCGCCGAGCAGGATCGCGTCGTGCTGGCTGATCTCGGCGAGCACCGCGTCCGGCAGCACCTCGCCGGTCCGTTTCCAGCGCTCCGAGCCGAGGTCATAGCTGGTCGGCTCGATGGTGACGGTGCCGAGGGCGCGCAGGACCTTGATGGCCTCGCTGACGACTTCGGGTCCGATGCCGTCGCCGCCGATCACGGCGAGCCGGATGCTTCGTTCAGCCACCCCGCTACGATATCGGGCAGCCTCAGACAACAGCGAGCGTCAGTCTCCGTCCAGGTCGACGACCCTGGCCACGCGCGCGCCGGTCGCGTCGGCGATCTCGCCGAGCAGGTCGAGCGGCACGGCCGAGTCGGCGGACAGCACCAGCATCGCGTCCCCGCCCTGCGCCCGGCGGCATACCTGCATGCCGCCGATGTTGATCTTGTGGCTGCCGAGAACCTGGCCGACCGCGCCCACGACGCCCGGCCGGTCCACGTAGCCAAGGAAGATCATGTGCTCGGCCGGGGCGATCTCCGCGTCGAGGCCGTTCACCTCGACGAGGCGCTCCGCGAGCCGCAGCCCGGTCAGCGTGCCGCCGACGGAGACCAGCTGGCCGTCCGGGGCCGTGCCGCGAATCGTGAGCAGGTTACGCCAGTCCTTGCTGACCGTGTCGGCCGTGATCGTGACCTCGACGCCGCGCTCCTTGGCTACCAGCGGGGCGTTCACGTACGTGACAGGCTCCTCGGTGACGTCGGCGAACAGGCCCTTCATGGCGGCCAGCTCCAGGACGCTGATGTCCAGCCCGGCGATCTCGCCCTTGGCCTCGACGGCGACCGACGCCGTCGCGCCGCCGGCCAGTGCCGCGAAGATCCGGCCGAGCTTCTCGCCGAGGGGCAGCCACGGCCGCAGGTCCTCGGCCACCGCACCGCCTTGCACGTTGACGGCGTCGGGCACGAACTCGCCGTCCAGCGCCAGCCGTACCGACCTGGCGACCTGGGTGCCGGCCTTCTCCTGCGCCTCCGATGTGCTCGCGCCGAGGTGCGGTGTCGCCACGACGTTGTCGAAGGCGAACAGCGGGCTGTCCGTGCACGGTTCCTTGGCGTAGACGTCGAGTCCCGCGCCGGCGACCCGGCCGTCGCGCAGGGCCGCGGCCAGCGCCGCCTCGTCGACGATCCCGCCCCTCGCCGCGTTGATGATCCGGACGCTGGGCTTGACCACATGCAGTTCGCGGTCGCCGATGAGGCCGATCGTCTCGGCGTTCTTCGGCAGGTGGACACTGATGAAGTCCGACTCCGTCAGCAGCTCCTCCAGCGACACCATCCGCACGCCGAGCTGCGTGGAGGTGGCTGGCGGGGCGTACGGATCGCACGCGATCACGTTCATCCCGAACGCCAGCAGGCGCTGCGCCACGAGGGCACCGATCCGGCCGAGGCCGAGAATGCCGGCGACCTTGTCCTGCAGCTCTACGCCGGTGTAGGCGGACCGCTTCCACTGGCCCCCGCGGAGCGATGCACTAGCCTGCGGCACGTTGCGGGCCAGGGCCAGCAGCAGCGCGACCGCGTGCTCGGCGGCGCTGACGACGTTGGAGGCGGGCGCGTTCACGACCATGACGCCGGCCTTGGTGGCGGCCTCCACGTCGACGTTGTCCAGGCCAACCCCGGCTCGTGCGACGACGCGCAGCCGGGGACCGGCCGCGATAGCCTCCGCGTCGATCTGGGTCGCGCTGCGGACGATCACGGCATCGACGTCCGCCAGGGCCGGGAGAAGCTGGCTGCGGTCCGCGCCGTCGGTGTAGCGGATCTCAAACGATGATTCCAGCAACGCTATCCCGGCCGGCGACAGCTCCTCGGCCACAAGGACGACTGGTGCAGGCACGATTCCTCCGGGTGCCAAGGCGTCAGGGGATTTTTGAGTCTACCGGGCGGCCTTGTGAAGCCCTTCACAAACCCCTTGCCTGCGCGGGCGCAGCTTCGGGCTCGGCCGGAGGTGGCGAGACCTGAGGCGGAGAGGCCGGAGGCGCGGCAGCCGGACGCAGCGAGGCGCCCGCTCCGCGACCGCCGGCCACTGCCAGCGCCTCGATCCGCTGCGCCGTCATCGGCCTCGCGACAAGGAAGCCCTGACCGAGGCCGCAGCCCATGGCGCGCAGCAACTCAAGCTGCTCAGGCCGCTCGATGCCCTCGGCGACGATCTCGATGCCGAGGTCGTGGCCGATCTGGACGATGGTGCGGGTGAGCATCGCCAGCGTGCCGTCGGTACCGAGACCGGCCACGAACGACGGGTCGATCTTGATGATGTCGACCGGCAGTTCGCGCAGGTACGCCAGCGAGGCGTACCCGGTGCCGAAGTCGTCGATCGCGAGCCGGACGCCGAGGGCGCGGAGCCGGGCCAGTCCTTCCATGACGGGCGCGTCGATCTCGATCAGCACCCGCTCGGTGACTTCCAGCGTCAGGGCCGACCGGGGCAGGCCGCTGTCGTCCAGCGCAGTCAGCACCATCTCGGCGAAATCTGGCGCGCTGACCTGGCGAAGGGAGAAGTTGACGGACAGCCCGACCAGCCAGCCCGCCTGCCGCCAGGCCACGACCTGGCGGCAGGCCTGGACGAGCACCCATACGCCCAGCGGCACGATCAGCCCCGAGTCCTCGGCGATGTCGAGGAAGTCCGCAGGCGCGATGTGCCCGCCGGCACGCGACCAGCGGACCAGCGCCTCGACGCTGGCGACTCGCGAGGTGGACAGCTCCACCACCGGCTGGTACTCCAGGCTCAGGCTTTCGTCCTCGATCGCGGCCCGCAGCTCCGAGGACAGCTCGATGCGGCGGATCACATCGGCGTGCATATGCGCCGCGAAGAGCTCGACCCGCCCGCCGCCCGCATCCTTGGCGCGCGCCATGGCCAGGTCGGCGTTGCGGAGCAGGTGGTCAGCCAGATCAGGGTTGGCGAACGCGACGCCGACGCTTGCGGTGATGGAGATCTGACGGCCGGCCGCCTCGAATGGCTCGGCCGCGATGGCCGCTGCCACCCGCTCGGCCGTCTCGACGATCTCCTGCGGGCTCGCCGCGCTCTCGATCAGGATCGCGAACTCGTCGCCGCCCCAGCGGCCGACGGTGTCGTGAGCCGGGATCAGGCCACGGATCCTGCGCCCGGCCTGGGCGAGCACCAGGTCGCCCGCCCCGTGCCCGACCGAGTCGTTGATGGCAGTGAACCCGTCGAGGTCCACGAAGATGGCCGCCGCCGGGAACTGGTCCTTCGCTCGTTCCTCCACGTAGGACCGGTTGGGCAGGCCCGTCAGGCCGTCGTGGAAGGTGAGCTGGGTGACCTGCTGGCGCAGCGCCACCTGGTCGCTCACGTCCCGGCCGGTGACGAGCAGCAGGTCCGGAGCGCCGTCCTGCACGTACGGCGACACACTGCCCTGCACGTGGCGCCAGGTGCCGTCGGCCGCTCTGACCCGGCACGCCAGCTGGCCGGCCCCCGCCGCGTGCAGCGCAGCCGCGAGGTCATCGGGGTGAACGAGATCCGGCAGCCGGGTCCCGGCGAGTGCCTCCGGCGTGTAGCCGTAGCGGGCCACCGCCTTGCTCGCGTACCGGATCACGCCAGCCTCGTCGCAGAGCAGCACCACGTCGCTGGTCCGGTCGGCCAGCTGATGAAACTGACTGGTGGCGTGCTCGACCCGGACCGACGCCGCTGCGGTCTGCCGGAGCAGCCCGGCGACGCGGACGACCAGGCCAAGGATCAGCACCGCGCCGGCGAGGAGCGGAAGCGGACCGGTGTTCCCCCAGCGCACCAACGAGAAGACGAGGGTAACGAGGCCGCCGGCCGCCGCTGCCGTCAGCGCGAGCCCGGTCGCCAGGGGCAGCCGGGACCGCCCCGGACTGGTCCCCGCTAGGCCGAGGCTGCCCAGGAGGAAGATCGCCGCCAGCCAGGCGAGCTGCGGCCAGGTGCCGGGATGCATGCCGCTCGCCCTGGCCTGCACGGCGAGGAAGTCCCCGATCGTGGCTGCGAAGAGCGCGCCGTACAGCAGGAGTCCGGGGCGGCCGGCCCGGACCGCCGGCCACAGGGCCACGGCCAGCACGACCAGGTCAGCGATCGGGTGAATGAGGTCGACCGCGAAGAATCCCGGTCCCACGCCGGTCGCAGCGTAGGCGTCACGCAGCACGGCGATCCAGCCGACGGCGAACGCGCCGAGCGCGAGCAGGACGCCGTCGGCGATCCAGCCCGCGGGCCGGGGACCCGCGGGCGCTGCCGGGACCTGTGCGAGCCGAACGAACGCGACGACGACGAGCGGCAGGGCACACAGCGCCAGCAAGTCGGTGAGGGTCAGCTGGATCACCGCCGGGGTGATGTCTCCGGCGCTCGCCCCCTGGGCGGCGAAGGCCGCGCCCCAGGCCACGGCCGCGGCGGCCAGCCAGCGGCAGGTCACGTCGCCCTGCCGGGACCGCCGGACCAGTAGCACGGCTGCGGCCACCGCCAGGGCTACCCCGGCAGCCGCCCAGGCGATAGCTGACCCGCTCATGGCGCGCAGGCAGGTCCGACAGGCGGCACCAGGCGTGCGTGCACCGTTCCTCCCGTCGGCCGCGTCCCGTAATGACCACACCGAACCGTGCGGAGCGCGAGCCGGACAGGTACCGACGGCAACGTGCCGAGCAGGGGCGATGCCTGGGCAGTCAATGCCAGGCGCACCGGCAGGCGTACCGGCGCTGACCGGAGACGTCCTGTGGTCTCGCACTTTCAGCGAAGCGAGACGACTCTACGGCGCGCAGGTCACGCTTCGATTGAGCAACGGCCTACAGACGGCGACAACCTTTCGACGGCTCGCTAGCCCGACGCGGGCCGGGCTATGGCTGAGGCGCGGGCCTCGTCGCGCCCAATCCTGCGCTAGCTCTTCCGGTATCGCTCGGTCACGAGAAAACTCTCGCGGATGCATCTCAGCACGGGCAGCGCGGCGGCGTGTTAAAGGTATGTGTGCTAACGACTGGCGGATGACCGCTCCCGCGACACACGTCCTTGCGCTGCCGCCACTCCATCGGTGAGGTCGGGCATGGCAGAAGACGGGGACGCACTCCTGAGCGCAATCCGGGCTGTGCAGGCGAGACCAGTAGCGCCGGCCGCTGATGCCTTAGGTCCGACCCGGACGACATTGTTAGCACGCTGTTCCAGGCCCATGCCGTGGCGCTGGTGCGGACAGCCAAGCTGCTCGTGCATGACCGGATGAGCGCGGAGGATGTCGTCCAGGACGCCTTCCTGGGCCTGTACCGGGCGCTCCCCAGGCTCAATGATCAGGACCGGGTCCTGCCCTATCTCCGGACCGCCGTGGTCAACCGATCGCGCTCGGTCATGCGCGCGAGGCGGCGGGCACTGGCCCGGCAACCTGAGCACGCACCGCCAGCCTCCTCGGCTGAGTCGGCGGTGCTGATCGGCGAGGACCACCGGCAGGTGCTGGCCGCTGTCGGCCGGCTGTCGCGCCGCAGCCGCGAAGTGCTCGTCCTTCGCTACTACCTTGACCTGCCTGATCAGGAGATCGCTGAGGTACTTGGAGTCAGTCGCGGAACCGTCTCCTCTACTGCCTCCCGGGCCCTTGCCGCACTGGCACGCGAACTGAGGGAGGAGCTGTGAGCAGGCTCGAAGATAGGCTGCGTGCTGCATTCCGCGCCGACGCGGACACGGTCACGCCGGACAGCGTGGCGCCCTATGCGCGACAGCCGGGCAAGCGAGCTGCCAGGCGAACCAGACTGCTTCTCCCGGTAGCGGCGGGCATAGCGGTCGCAGCAATCGCGGCAGGCGTGTGGGCAGCATCGCTAGTATCGCCGGATCGCGCCCTGCGCCCCGGCACTGCGCCGTCGGCGCAGCAGCAGACGCCGGATCAGGGACCGATACCTGGATCGCTGCCGATGCCGGTGATCGGCCAGCAGGCTCCACGGGCCGTCGCTTCGTCAGCGGCGGCCCCTGGCGTCCCGCCGTTCTTCGTTACCGCCGAACCCGACAATGTCCCTCATCAGGATGATCTCGTTGTCCAGGACACTGCCACCGGGAAGATCACCGGAATACTCGTGCCGCCGAACGGAACGTTTTTCCCGTCGGTCGCCGCGACGTCCGGCGACCGCACCTTCGTCACCGCTGTCATGCCGCACGACGGGCAGCCCTGCCTCGACCAGCTGTACCAGTTCCAGCTCAACAGCAGCGGCCAGCCCGGGCCCCTAGTGCCGCTGAACGTCACCCTGCCCGGCAACTTCAACGAGAATGACACGCTGGCAGTTACCCCAGATGGTCGCCCCATCGCGTATTCCACTTACGTGTGCGGTGAGGGCACGAGCGAGTTTGGCGTCATTGACCTCACCACCCGGCACGTCCGGGTCTGGTCCGCCGGCGAGGGGGCAGCAGGCTTCGCGAGTGGCCTGACATTGTCGGCCGACGGCCGCCTGCTTGCCTTCGCGGAGCAGGGCGCCCCGCGAATCCTCACCACCGATGCTTCCCCCGGGCCGATCCTCGCCCGTAGCCGGATCTTGTCGTCTCCCGGCGCGGACTGGGTCGCGCTGGCCGGTGATGGCTCCACGTTCTATGGCTGCACACTGTCGATCTCGCGATTTAAGGCGGATAGCAGCACCCTGACCTATTACCGGCAGACTGTCGGCAGCGCGCAGCGCCAGGTCATCGCAAGCTGGCACAACCTCAACAACTCGGAATGCATGGCGACTCTCGACCCGTCAGGAAGCTACCTGCTCATGCAATTTCCCAGCATCAGCTCCGACGAGCAGCCAGCCACCCTTGACCTCCGTACCGGCACCATGACCAGCATCCCGGCCCCTCCCTACTACGGGCCGCTCACCGTCGCCTGGTGACGCTTAGGCCCGGTGCGGCCGCGGCGCGAAGCCGGTGATGAGTGCGCGCAGCGTGACTGCAACGGCATCCCTGGTCGCCGTAGGCTCGGCCGAGCCGGCGATGAGCAGGCCTGCCCGGGTCAGCGCGCCGAGCAGCAGCCTGGCCAGCGTCGGCGGATCGTCAACCCGCAGCGTCCCTGCCTCGTTGGCCGCTGTCAGCGCCGCCACGGTGGCCGGGAAAGCGTAACGCTCGTCGAGCTCGATAAAGCGAGTCAGCCCGAGCACCGCCGGAGCGTCGGTCAGCAGGATCCGCTGGACCTCGGGCTCGAGCACCTGGTCCAGGAAGACGCCGAATCCGGCGAGGAGCAGGTCGACTATGTCGCCGCCGTCGGCGGCGGCCGACATGGAGGCGGCCAGCAGCTCCGCGTGCACCTGCTCGAACACGGCCTCGAACACAGCGGCCTTGGTCGGGAAGTGGTGGTAGAGCGCGCCGGTGGTCACCCGCGCCTCGCGGGCGATGTCCTCCACCGACGTCGCGGCGAAGCCGCTGGCCCCGAACAGCCGCCGTCCAGCAGACACGAGGGCAGCGCGCGTCTGCGCCACCTGCTCCGACCGCAGCGACGGGTGTTCATCAGCCATGCCCACTGTGTAGCTCATTCCGGACCCGTTGCGCACATCGCCGCGCTGTGACATAGTATCACTATGTTCAAGAGCGACGATATGCAAAGGAGGGTAGCTATGTCTGCCGCACTGGAGACTGTCCGGGCCGATGGCGTCGCACTGCTCGACATCGGCGTGGGCCTGACAGAGCAGCAATGGCAGGCGCCATCGGGCTGCGAGGGCTGGCGGGTACAGGACGTCGTCACGCATATGGCCAACCTGTTCTGGGTCGTCGTCGACCCGGCCAGGCTGCCCGCGTCCGAAGGCGTTCCGACCGAGCAGGCTCAGGAGGCGGCGGTTCAGGCCAGACGGGGGATGTCCGGGGCCGAGGCGCTCGCCGACTATAAGGAGGCCGCCGGACCTGCGCTGGAGCAGCTGGCTCAGATCGAGACCCTGGACATGGAGCTCCCCCTCGGCGATCTCGGCACCTACCAGGCCGCGCTGCTGCCGCTGGCGTATAGCTTCGACCACTACACCCACATCAGGGCCGACCTATTCGGGCCGCGCGGCCCGCTCGGCGGCAGCCCGCCGCCGTCGGACGCCGATCGCCTTGCCCCGGTGCTGGACTGGATCGAGGCTGCGCTCCCTCAGCAGAACCAGGCCGCGGCGCAAACGTGCTCGCTCCAGCTCGAGGTGACCGGCGCGGGGGCGCGGTCGATCTCGTTCGGGTCGGGCCAGCCGACAGCTACGATCCGGTCCGACGCACTGTCATTCGTCCGGTGGGTGACCCAGCGCGGCAGCTGGGCCGAGCTCGGGGTGCACGCGACGGGCGACGCTGCGACGCTGGCTACGGCGCGGGCACTCAAGGTCTTCTAGATCAGGCGAACCGCGTCAGTACTCGCCCGTGATGACGTTCGCCAGCGGCTGGCCGGTCAGATAGCGCTCGGCCTGCGCCCTGACCAGCCTGTTCGCTTCCCGCTCGGAATACGGTGTCGACGCACCTACGTGCGGCGTGATGAAGACGTTGGGCAGCGACCAGAGCGGGTGACCAGGCGGCAGCGGTTCCGGGTCGGTCACATCCATCGCGGCCGCCAGCCGCCCGGTGCTCACCTCGGCGACTAGGGCGTCGGTCACCACCAGGGTCCCGCGAGCCGCGTTGACGAGCAGGGCACCGTCCTTCATCCGGGCGAGAAATGCCGCGTCCACCATGCCGCGGGTCGCTGCCGTCACGGGAGCGAGCAGGATCACCACGTCCGCGTCGCCCAGCAGGCCGGGCAGGTCGGAGACCGGGCTGACGCCATCCCTGGCCGACCGGGCGACGCGCCGGACCCGCACATCGAAGCCAGCCAGCCGGCGCTCGACCGCCTGCCCGATCGAGCCGTACCCGACGATCAGCACGGTCGTGCCCGCCAGCGTGCCGGTGAACCGGTAGCTCCACCGGCCAGCCGCCTGCTCGGTGGCGAAGTACGGGAACTGGCGGAGCGACGCGATGGCCGCGCCCACGACCCACTCGGCCGTGCTGGCGTCGTGCGCGCCGCGAGCGTTGCACAGCACCGCGCCGGGTGGCACGTGCGGCCGGACCTTGTCGAAGCCAGCGGTCAGCGTCTGCACGACCCGCAGCCTTGGCATCGACGCCATCGCCGCGAGCGCCGGCGGCGCCGGGAAGAACGGCGGCACGTAGAACTCCACCTCGGCAGCCGACGCCGGCAGGTCCCCGTTCCCCGGTGCCACTACCTCGACGGTCGCGCCGCGCAGCCCCGCCAGCATCTCCGCCACCGGCTGCGCGGGCACCCAGATCAGCACTATGCGACCTCGCAACTCTTGCCGGTATCCGCCGGGACGGCAGCATACTGGGCCTGGCTGAGCTGGATCCGGGGGAACACCGGCTGCGGCCTGGGCAGCTGCCCGCCAGAGTCATCGACGGCAGCCGCGACCCTGGCGGCCAGGTCCGGCACGAACGGCCAGATCTCCGCCGCCAGTATCTGGCAGGAGGCGACCAGCGCGCCGAGAACCTCGTCGAGCCGGCCGGCCCCGGCGCGCCCCGCCCGGCCCAGGTGCCACGGCTCGGTCGCGTCGACGTACCGGTTGCCGTGCTCGACGATCTCGTACACGGCGGCTGCGGCGGCGCGGAAGTCGAATCTAGCGAGCGCCGCGCGAACCGCATCGGGGGTGCGCTCGACAGCTGCCAGCAGCCCGGCCGCGTCGGCCGGCCACGGCAGCGCGCCTGCGTCGCTACCGGGTGCCCGTCTGTCGGACGCCGCAGCAAGCCATCGGCTAGTTCCGTCCGGGCGGCTGCAAGCCCGTACGGCCCCGTTCCGGTATTTGTGTGCGATAGAGCCAACACGGCTGACCAGATTGCCCAGGCCGTTGGCAAGGTCGGCGTTGGCCCGGCCGATCAGCCGGTCCACGGTGAAATCGGTGTCGCCCACCCTCGGCACATCCCGCAGCAGCCACCACCGGAGGGCATCCGTGCCGTAGGCGTCCGCCAGCGCAGCCGGATCGGTGACTTCCGGGCTCGCCGCTGACTTGCTGATCTTGCTGCCGCCAGCCGTGAGGTAGTCGTGCACGGAGATATCTGTCGGCAGCGGAGCGCCGGCCGATAGCAGGATGGCGGGCCAGTACACCGCGTGGAACCGCAGCACGCCCTTGCCGACCAGGTGGACGCGCCGGTCGGCCCCGACCCACCAGCGCCGGTAGTCGTCCTGACTGCCGCCATACCCCAGAGCGGTGACGTAGTTCCCGAGCGCGTCCCACCATACGTAGATCACCTGGCTCGGGTCGCCGGGTACGCCGATCCCCCAGCCGCCGGCGCGCTCGACGGACCGGGAGACGCTGAAGTCCGCCAGGCCGCCGTCGATAAAGCCGAGGACCTCGTTGCGCCGGCTGGCCGGCTCGATCCGCAGCCGACCGGAAGTGATCTCCTCCCGCAGCCGGCGGGCGTACCGGGACAGCCGGAAGAACCAGTTCTCCTCAATGACGTGCTGGGGCCTCGTGTTGTGCTCGGGGCAGGTGCCGTCGGCGAGCTCGTCCTCGGCGTAGAACTGCTCGCAGCCGACACAGTAGAGACCGTGGTAGTTCCTGCGGTACAAGTCCCCGCTGGCCTGGCAGGCGCGCCAGAGCCGCTCGACACCAGGCCGGTGCCGCGGGTCGCTGCTGGTCCGGATGAAGTCGTCGAAGCTCAGCGACAGCTGCTCGCGCAGGCTGGCGAAGGCGCTGGCATTTCGGTGGACCAGTTCCGTCGTGCTGATGCCCTCGCGCTGCGCCGCGAGCACGTTCTTGAGCGAGTTGTCGTCAGTGCCGCTCTGCAGCCTGACCTCGTCACCGATGCGGCGGTGGTGGCGGGCGAGCACGTCAGCCTGGACGAGCTCGAGCGCGTGCCCCACGTGTGGGCGCGCGTTGACATAGGGAATGGTGGTGCTGAGATACAAGCGGGTCATCGGAGCCTCCTGGTGAACGTCAGGGGCGCCGACCCGCACATGAATCGAGGCCCCTTCGGGACCTCGTGCGGATGTGAATCCTGGCAGCGTCAGATGGCCCCGGCTAGCGGGGCATCATCTCCTGATGCGCTGCGCACTGCATGTACCACATGGTACCTGACCGCCGACAGAAACCCGATGGTGCCACGCACCAGGCCGCCCTAGCGTGTGGAAGATGGCGGACGCGGCGGATCTCGTTTCACTGGACGATGACGCTTACTACCAGGATCCCCTGGCGCTTTTCGCGCGGCTGCGCGAGTCTCGCCCGGTCGCACTGGCCCGGATGCCAGACTTCGGACGGGTGTGGATCATTACCCGCTACGCAGACGTGCGGGCGGCTCTGGCCGATCCCCGGCTAGTGAACCAGCCTGACCGCGGGCCGGATGACGGCGGGTCCGTCCCGAGCGTGCACGCACTGCTCAACACCGATCCGCCCGACCACACCCGGCTGCGCCGCCTCATGCAGAAGGCGTTCACGCCGCGCCGCGCCGCGCAGCTGCGGCCGCGCACCGCCGAGATCGCCACGAGGCTGCTGACTCAGATGGCCGCAGGCGGTGACGTCGTCGACCTGCTCGGCGGGTACGCCCGCCCGCTCCCCATCACGGTAATCAGCGAGCTGCTCGGCATCCCGGAAAGGGACCGCACGTGGATCTGGATCATCGTGACCGACTACGGGAAAGGCGGCGCGGAGCTTCAGCGCGTGCCGCAGGAGCTGGGCACCTACTTCACCAGGCTGATCTGCGCCAAGCGCGCCGAGCCCGGCAACGACCTGCTGTCAGCGCTCATCCTCGCCCACGACGCTGCCGGCGAGGACGGCGCCGAGACGGCCCTGACTACCACTGATCTGCTCTCCGCGGCCTACCACCTCGTCATGGCGGGCTTCGACACCACCGTCAACCTGATTGCCTCCGGCACCCTGGCACTGCTGACACACCCCGAGGAGATGGCCCTGCTGCGCCAAGACCCCTCGCTGCTCCCGGCAGCCGTCGAGGAACTCCTTCGGTTTACCAGCCCGGTGAACCACGTGAGCGCCCGGTTCACCAACGAGGACCTGCCCGTCGGTGACGTCGTGATCCCTGCGGGCGAGTGGGTTGTCATCGCAACCAGCTCGGCCAACCGGGATCCGGCGCAGTTCCCCGACCCGGACCGCCTCGACCTCAGCCGCGACTCCGGCAGCCACGTCGCCTTCGGCCACGGCATCCACTACTGCCTAGGCGCTCCCCTGGCCCGCATGGAAGCCGAGGTCGCCCTCGGCGCCCTACTCACCCGCTTCCCGGAGCTGTCGCTCGCGGTCCCATCAGAGGAACTCCGCTGGCGCGCCGTCAGCCTGATGAATGGCCTGGAGTCCCTCCCCGTCCGCCTCGGTCGCCACTGCTGATCGGCGCCAGGGTGGCGAA
>Ga0123356_10001274_pt1 | contig 27868 bp, 25 predicted proteins | sample TergutEmb28metaG_2_FD_92546 | JGI IMG/M metagenome (GOLD analysis project Ga0123356, IMG submission 92546) | Embiratermes neotenicus P3 segment gut microbial communities from Petit-Saut dam, French Guiana - Emb289 P3 | ecosystem: Host-associated > Arthropoda: Insects > Digestive system > Gut ...
AAATTACCCGCTAAATCAAGTAATTCATAACCTAATTCTGTTAATTTATGCACAACAAATCTTATATAATCTTCATTTCCTTTAATTGTTATTTTATATTCATATCGTGCCATACCTCTTTCATCAAGAGTTGAGGCTGCTTCCAATATCTGTTTTTCTATTTCTTTTAAAATACTTTGTGCATTTAATGCTAACTGAGATAATTCATAAGCTTCTTTTGCAGATAACATTACATCTCCTAAATATGGAGGGCGCAACAGCTGATACAAACTGTTCGATCACAGCAGTCATTCCGGATTTCCAGCTGTATATTGCCCATTGAATGAAAAGCCCAGCACATCAACCTGCTTCGCAAGTAACAACAGGTTAAGAAGTCACACAGATATCCGTGCTGGCTTCTCATATAAGATAGCTCAATTTCCGAAATTACCGCGAACCAATTCTCTTTTCTTTCTTGTAAACTTCTATTTGTTTTGCAAGATCAGGAATCATACGCAAAACTTCTTGACGAGTTTGTCGACTTATATCTCCAGTAATACCGAGATTTATATTTACATTGCTTTGATCAACCTGATCTACAAGTGGTGTAACGGACTGGATGTTAGACGATGTACCGACGCCACCACCATCAGCGAATTTACGAGCGTTGCCACTGTTAATCGCTTCAAGAATTGGACGGAATCTTCGTGTAGCACCCGCATTAACGACATATTCACCGTGGGACAGCAAAGCAGGAACGCTGTCAGAGTACCCTGTTCCAACACCATTGATTGCACCCCCTTCGGCGCGTCGTTGTGCAAACATCGAAAAGATTTTCAAAAGATCAGGTAATTTTTTCAACATTGCATCTATTTGTTCTTTGAAGGTTTTTGTGGCAGTTTCAGCTGCATTACCTAAAGCTTGTTGTCCTCCGCCTGCAGTATTTCCACTGCCCGAAGCACTTCCTGCCATACCAGCAACCATACCAAGAAGTGAAGCACCTGTAGATATATCACGCCATTTATTTGCTTCACCCATATCAGGTTTAATTTCTGGCATCAGACTTCTGGATTCTTGAACGCTTGAACCTAACGCATTGAGCCCTACGCTTGCTAAAGCTTTTGCATCAAAGTTCTTTGCAGAATCTTCAAAACTAGATGACCACAGATCGGATAAATTCGTTGAATCAAACTTAATTCCTGGTTCGCCACTCGTCCCAGAAGTGAACAAATTGCTCCAATCTACACCACTGGTCGAATCAAGTTTTATATCAGGTACATCGATCTTTATACCTTGTGTGCTGCCAGTTCCACCAAATAAATTCGACCAATCAATTCCACCGGCTGCTGTAGTTGCAACACTTCCGAGATCGAACTTGATCCCAGAACCTCCACCCATACCTCCGCCAGATATATTTATATTCTGAGTACCACCTGCTCCACCGCCTGTACCAGCAAATCTCAAATCATTTGCAGCTTGAGTCAATGCCGATGCTGCTAAATTCAAATTATTTGCACTGTTGATAAGTTCAGTACCAGAGAAACTCATACTTTGAGCTAAACGATCAAGATTTGCTTGATCAAATCCATATTTATCTTCACCACCAAGGAAAGCATTTTTAAAATCAACTGCTGAACTTGTTGGATAACGCGTTGGTTCTATTGATTTATCTGCAGTACCAAACAAAGCTGATGCTGCATTCTGACCAAGTTTAAATATACTTTCAAACATGAAATTACCACCACGTCCGGTTATACCAGCGCCAGTAGTAAACCCTGTAATTAATTGATCCCACATCATACTTACATATTTATCTAAAAGATCTTTACCAAAATCTTTCAGACTCTTCTTACCCATTAATACTTCTTTCAATCCATCAGTAAATGAATCTAATAAATCTTTACCCCAATTTTTTGTAAGATAATTCAGTTGTGTGGAATAAAGTTCAGCTTGGTCTTTTAGTCTTGCTAATGCTTGCTCTTGTTCAAGTGTAAATTTTCTAATTGCAGCAGGATCATTCGCAAATTGTTTTAATCTTTCAGGATCAAATAATTTTTCATATTCAAGCATTCCTTCATATAATTTTTGATCAGCTAATCTAACCACATTAACGTCAATACCTAATTTGCTTGCTAATACTTCTGTCTTTTGTAATCGAGTTGCTTCTACTGAACTTCTTAATTGTTCTTGAAGTTGTTTTAATTCTAAAGCATATTTAGCATATTCATCAACTGTTGCTAATCTTAAATTCTTTTGTGCTTCAATTACTTTTTCAAACAGATCTTTCTGCTGTTGTGTGAATTTAAATTGCTGAGGTTCTAATGTAAATCCTAAATCTGCGCCAGACAGTATATCTGCATATTCAGAACCCTTACGGTATTCTTTTTGCATAGCTTTAGTAAATTCTTCTCGCCATCTCTTTGCTATTTCTTCAGCATCTTTTGAAAAATATCCGCTTTCGATCATCATACCACGTTTGATGTATTCTGTCAAACCTTGCTTAATCTGCTCTGGAACTTTTTCATATTCCAAACCAACATCACTCAATGCTTGTTTAAAATCACTTTCTGTAAGTTTAACAGAATTAACCATATCAGTAAAAGCAATTTGAACTTGTTCAAGATTCTTTAAGTTTGGAACATGCTCGAAAGCTTCCAAAACCTGCATCATCTTAGTTGCAACACCTCTATATCTATCTAAATTCTTATAAAATTCTCCAATACTAACTTGTAATCCTGAACGACTCAAAATATCGCTAAGTTTTGTTTCTTCAAACAATTTACTAATTTGATACTCAAGTTCTTTTAACTCTTTACCTAAAGCAACCTGAGCACCTTTTGCTAAATTTGGTACGCCAATCTGTAAACCAATATCATATTGTCTTTGCGCTAATTTTTCAAAAGTACGAAGATTAGCACTGGAAAGCTTTGAAATTTCTTGTGCACTCTTTCCTGATATTGCAGCAAGTCGATCCATCCATTGTGTTGGAAGGTTTTCTCTCTGTACATTAGGATCTCGTGCATACGCACCTTTACGTTGCTCAATTTGAACAGCTAAACGACGAGCTTCACTTGCATAACCTTCAGCTTCTGCTCTCAATTCTGCTTGTCGGGTAATATCTTTTTCTATTTCTAATAGACGAGTTGCTTGAACAGCAGCCTCTTCCATTTCTTTTCGTTTACTTTCAAGAGGAAGAATATCAGGTGAGCGAAGTGCCATAAAAACACTTTCAAGATCATTCAAATTAAATATCTGTTTAATTGCATCAACCCTACTTATTTCATTTAATTGATCTTTTACATCACGTAACAAGTCTTTCTGACGTTGAATCAATTTCGCAGTTAGATCTTGTACATCTTTTCCTTTACTTGCTTCTACTGCAATTTGATATTGTAAAGCTTTTATTTCTAATAATGGACCACGCATTCTTTCAAAATCTTTAATAGTAACCATTGTTCTCAGACTTTCGTCCAAGGGTTCTACACCAGAAAATTTCAAAGCTAAATTCAACTTGTCAAATGCTGATAATCCTGAAAATTCAATATTTCTAAAGAATGCAACCATTTGTTCATTTACTTTTTCCAACCAAGCTGCATCACTATAGCTGTCCAATGCTCCATTAATAATTTTATCAATTTCCATCTGTTGTCTTGCAAATTCATCTGTCAATTGTTTCAAATTCTTAGCAACACCAGGTGTCAAGCCTTTAAATAACTCATCTGCATTAGGTATCATTCCAGCGAAAGCTTCTTTAACACCAGATATAGAAAGTGTTTTATTTAATACATCTTTTAATTTATCCGCTGCTTCACGTGCAGCCTTATCATCTACCCACTCTTTAGCAAATTCTTTTCCAGTAGTTGCACGACCTATATTAAATAATTCTTCAACAGTAGTTACTAAATTCTTTGATAGACGAGCTTTACTACGCGCTAATTGTGCAGTTTGTTCATCAAGATATTTTGCTGTAATTTCATCAAGACTTGCTACAGTAGCTTCTGATAATCCACCAAAACTGTCTTTATATTTTTCTTGCGTTGCTTCAATATTTTTATGTAATTCTTTCATTCCACGATTCGTTTCTTCAAACTTAATCGCAGTTTCTGTAGCATTAATCCAATCAATATATGCCAATCTAAGTTTGTTAATTGCTTCTGCATGACGTTGTACATCTTGCGTGGATACAGTAATTTTACTCCCATTAACAATATTATTATAACGTTTGATTTCATCAAACAAAGCATTATTAGCTGCTCTTACATCTTTAGCAAATTCTTCAGGAATATTACCTTCCATCAAACCTTGTCTTAATTGCTCATAACGTTGCGGTACACCGAGATCTCTTCCGAGTTCCATACCTTGACGTCTTGGAGCCATTACTTGTTCTTCCATCCAATCACGTATCTTTTTAATATCTTGAGCAACCTGACCTGTAAATGAATCTAATGGGCCTTCATAGTCTTTACCCCAAAGTCCATACCACCACGTTCTTACTGCATGTGACATTCTCGCCGGCAAAGCCAGCATCCTTTGGAAATTCTTATAAAATTCTTCGAAGAAAGCGCTAGTGTAATCAAATAAAATTGTTATACTAGATTTAACTGCTTCTAAACTCTCACCAATCACTCCTGGCATTGCATTAACTAAATTTTGTCCTATCATTTGATCTAAGAAATCTAATAAATTCCATTCAGCAAATGCTTTATCAAAACTCCCTTCTACCAGTTTCTTAGCATTAAATTTAGAAGCATTATCAACTATTTTCTCAAGACTCTTGTTCGCCTCTGCAAATGCTTCTTCATCTCTATACCCAAATATCTCAAGTTCTTTATTAAGTTCATCAATCTTTTTAGCTTGTTCTACAAATCGTGCATCAAAAGCTTTCTTTTGATTTTTAGTCATTCTTGAAAAATCGATAAGACCATAAGCAGCACCAAAATCTCTTGTAGCACCTGCCATATTAAGCTTACCAATTTCTTTTTCCATTTTACGTCTAGATTTTTGCTGTGATTCAAACATTTCTTGTTGTTTATCTTCTATAAGTTTTTGATATTCTGTATATGTACCAGTAATTATTTCATATGCTAAACCAATACCAAGACCTGTTAAAGCTGTTTTAGCAAATTTTACAAGCGTAAGCCCGCGCATAAAAGCAACAAGGCCACCACCAGCTTTTGCTATTGAAGAACCTAAACCTGTAAATACAGAACCAAGTCTTGCAACAGCTGGTAAACCTTTCGCGCTTACAAGTAACGTAGTAAATTTACCAAATACTGTACTAACAAGAGGAGCAGCTGCTATCACCCTGAAAGTACGTAATACCATTGCTTGAAATACACCAAGTCTCAAAGTCGCTATCATAATCATTGTATTTAAGCTCTTTACTATACCCGTCATTAAATCTGTCCAATAACTGTGTGTAATAATCTTTACCAACATTGTTGCAAACATTCTAAGTACTTTACTGCCAAAAGCCATGACTGCTGCGCCTGCTATTGCAAGCTTAGTCTTCGCTTGAGCAGCAATTTGCTCAAACAAAGTAGCCGCAGTTTTATAAGTAGTAGTACCAACAATCGCTGTTTTCATTGTCTTACTAAATATAAGTATTTCCAATCTAACTAAACGAATGATATTACGAACTCTTTCCATTCCAAGTACAAATTCTAAAATAAAAGGCATAGCAACTATTACACCTTCTTTCACTCCGAAGAATGCTGAGGCAAGATTATAGGTAATAAAAGCTCGGAATAATGAACCAAATTTTCCAGAAATACCTGACATCATGCCAAAACCCATAGCTCCACCGATTTGCTTGGCAGCCGCTACTTGAGCCATTCCAGCTGCTTTTGTGGCAGCTTTCATTTGTGTGGCAAATAATCCAGTCATTCCATTAATAGTAACTAACCAATAAGCTTTGAATGAATTAAAGAAAGGCATAAATGAAGCAATTTTTAAGAATACAAGAATATTGGCAACAAACTTTGAACCAATTAACTTACTAATTCCTGTAAACTGATCAACCCAACCAAGGGTCATCTTGGTAAAAGTCTGTAAAGCTGTCATATAAACATTTACGATTACTTGAATAATAGCTTGAGAAAGAATCTTTAAAACAACACCGAGACTCTTCATCAAAGCCATAGTAGCTTGTTCACCTAACAAAGCATCTGTCAAGTGAATAATCATTGATAAACCTAATGTACGCCCTAAAATCGGGCCAAAATCACCCATATCTTGAACTAACTTTTTACTCATCAAAAATACAAAACCTGTAATTATTGCAGAAGAAGAATTACGTAAATAATTTAATATTTTATCTACTTCTGTTTTAGCTTTTGATGTTGATTTAGGATCAAACATCTGACTAAAAAAGCTGGCAGTTCTATCAACTAATTTTGCAGCAGTATTATTAACAGTTTCAAAGAATTTAATTATATTATCTGCTGTAAATTTCTGAGTAAAACCAGAAAAGAAATTCTTCATAGTACGAGAGACTTTCTTCATCATTCTATCGATCGTATTAAGCATCTTATCAAAATTCTTTCTAAACGTATCAAACATTTTTACAATAGCGTTACTAATTGAATCGAAAATCGAAATAAATGTTTTACTAACAGTTTCACGATATCTTTCTGTATCATCCATTAAATCTTTAAATTTTGCTCGTATAAAATTCCATAAAGCAATAAAACCTTCTTTAGTTTTATCAATCCAATTTTTTTGCATATTGAGTGAGCTAAACATACCCAATACACTTTCTTTAAATGAATCAAGGTAATTACCCATCTTCGTCCACATCTTTAACCATTTATTAATTATATCATCACATAAGTCAGTCCAATAGCTGTGACCAATTACTTTATCATAAATATTCGCAAATACATTAATTACTCTTGCACCAAAACTGCCAACAGTAGCTAAAGTGTCATAAGCAGTAATATCCCAAGTTTTTGTGATCATTATTCTTAATTTATTTAAATGACCTGCAATTTCAATAAATACTTTTCTTACTTGTTCATATTGTCTGGTAAAATCAAAAGTATCAGCAAGACTATACATGACTTTATCAACAACTGCAACTATTTGCATAAATCTTTTATGTATTTCTGCTAATACTGTTCCTACAACTGACAATAATGACATAAATCCTTTTTTAAACTTTTCATAACCTTTTGTCAAATCAAATTTATCTAAAATAGTAATAAATAAAATATCAATTTCTTTTAATAATGCAATAAAATTTTTCTTTATTTCGATAAGCATTATATTCAAGTTTGATGATACTAAAAGATTTTTGAATATATTTTCTGACCCTAAAGCTTTTGTTAACCACTGAATACCTTTTGTGAATGCTAAAATCAACTCATTGATAATAATTGGGCCAACTGTCGTTACTGCCAATGTAAGACCGTTGACAAGTTGCTTGGAGAAGCCCTCAATATTCATGAGCTTCACAAGATCACCCTCATATCGTATTTTCTTTATTGTATCCCAGAATCTAACGATCAGTTTCTCAAATACACCTTCATTTACATCAAAGAAACCTATGTATCCTTGTCTGTAATCATTTAATTCTGAGAATCTTGCTTTAAGCGCAATAATTCCTTTATTTACGTTATCTACTGTTTTATCGACAAATTCATTAAATGCAGCAAGAGGTCTCGTAATACCCCTAAACTGAATTGTATTATTTAATTCACCCATTCTAAAACTAAGAGTATCAATAATACTAGTTATTGCTTTACCAACGGTTAGATTAACATCTTTAAATGTAGTTGCAGTCTCTTTTTCTACTTTCTTTAATGCTTTAATAATTGCTTCTGTTGTTACCGAGCCTTCAGAAGCTGCAGTTCGTAATTCATTAATTGTTATACCCATCCCCTTTGCAATTGCTTGCGCAAGAGAAGGTAATTGTAACATCACAGAATTTAATTCTTGACCTTGCAATTTTCCAGCAGCAAGTGCTTGAGCAAATTGCTCCAAAGCATTACTGGAAGATTGTGCAGATACGCCCGCTATTGCTACTAATCTATTAATCGTCGTAATTGTTTCTTCTGCAGTTTTCAAATTTGATGCTTGTGCTAAACGTGAAAACACAAGCACAGTGCTCTTCATTGAAGTTTGAGTTTGACGAGATACAGCAAAAAGATCTTTTAATTTTCTTTCTGTTTCTTCAGCTTCAACACCAACCAACCTGAGTCGATTGCCGAATGTAGTATAATCATCAAGAGATTTTACAACTAATCCGCCAATCAACAAAGTATTCAACATTTTTACTGCTGAACCTAATTTATTGAAAGCAGATGTTGCTCTATTGACTCCAGATGTATCAATTCGTGAAGATGATCGATTTAAACTTTCTACAGATTGACCTAATTGTGCTACTTGTTTTGAAAATTTATCGTCAAAAACTTTGAATTTTATATCAAGTGCATCTTTTCTTATCTTTGTTAATTGATCATCAATGTTTGCTAATCGCGAATCAATTTGCGCGGTTTTCGCTTCTAAAGGTATAACAAGTTTAGACATTTTCTTTTCTTAACACCTCCTCTACGAATCGCGTCCTTTCTTCAACCTCTGATGCGTAAGGAGCGTGATTAATAAAAGCACCTGGAGTTTGTTCCCACGAGTTACGAAGATGACCTGTATCTACTGGAGTATTCGCTACAATCTTTTTAAAAGTCTCTCTTGCATGTTCACTTACTCGATCACTGAAATTGTCATTATTTCTGGCCACGTTCAACCTCCTCAAACTTTGCGCCACCTTTGGCACGTTTAGCCATTTCAAGAATTGATTGTGGTACAGAATACATTAATCCGTCATCATCTTCTTCAATCTTTGTCTTATCAATTTCAATTTGTGATTTCTTTCCTTCTTCTAATAATTTAAGTCTTGGAAGAACCTTTTCAGGATCTTTTACCCCAAGACATCGTAATATAACAGATATACTTTGATCAAATTCATGTAATGGAGGTCTTCGTCGAAAATATTCCAACCAACCTAGAAATTCCGGATAGGGCATATGCTGCTTTATTTCGCAAACATATCTCCCTAACCGGAATGCGACTTCGTGATACTCTAGGTCAATATCACCTAAGCGTTTTTTGCCTCGCCCTCTTTTTCATCATTCTTTACACCATTATCTGTCATCACTGCGTTAATCAAATTATGCAACGTCTTGAATGACAGATGTTTCTTTGCTTCTTCAAGCGTAGTACCATCATCATGAATTGCGTGTTTGAATAAGAATTCGATAAATGCATCTTGACGCTTCTTATCATTTTCAAATTGAGTATCGTTAAGTCCTTGCAGTTCTTCAACTTCATTCACAGTAAGATAGTATGCAGAGAGAATAATCTTCTCTTTCTTGCCATCAACTTCGACTGGAAGATCGTGGGTGATGCGTTCCCCAAAAAGGGCTTTGAGTCCTTTCAAATTGCTCATGATTGCTCCTTGGCTTGAGCCGATGTAGGAAAATGTGATTGGAACCTTCCAATCGCTGCTTTCAAAACGTTTATATCAAAATCATTTGGTATGGATTCAACGAGATTCTTGATTGAGGTAAGATATAATAAGGTCTGTAATGCCTCTTGCGATTTTTCAACGCTCAGATCATCCAGCCTAGCGACAGTCTTATTCTCTGAAAAGCTAATAGCCTTCAGCATATGTCGCTTGGTTTCTGCCACTACGAACGCCTTATCAAAAGGGATTTGTTCAGCCATCTTAATCGACGGTGTAAAGACCAAAGAACTGCGATTGAATAGATACTGTATATGTGCTCTGGTCAGCGTCAGTCAAGTTCGGTTGAACCGTCGTTGCTTCAAGCTTTCCGAAGAAATAATAAATCGAGTTACCAACTGTACCCACACCTGCACTGGTTGAAGCATACTGCGTAGCACCAACACCGGAAGGTTTGGCTTGCAGAATAACGACACGGAACAGCTTCAACTTGCCGTCACCAACCGCACCACCAATAATGGTAGCTTCATCAAGCTCGGAGCCAACAAAGTTGACGCCAAGTTCGAACGAGATTGGGTCAGCCTGACCCTGCACCTGGACGGACGTCGGTTGTCCGAAGACAGGAACGTTGATCAGGTTTGGCGGAGTACCGAGACCAGGGAATTCACGAATATTGCGCAGACGCACAAAGTTGCCATCAGCGGCAGCACCGCCAACGTTCGCAACTTCGGTCGCAAACATTGCATCGAGATCATCTTGACGAGTACCAGAAAGTTCAATTTCTTCAATAGAGGGAAGCAAGGCGGGGTTAGCCATCGAGAGGATGGTGTACATCCCTGCGCCAATTGATTGTGAGTGAGCCATGCTCAATCTCCTGTAACGTAATGTTGGAAGTCAATGATATACGTGTAAATTACTCGTGCATCATTTTTTGTACCTGAAGACGCGTACAGATTTCCGCTAAATAATTGCGTTTGTACTCCGGAGGTGTTATCACCGAATGTCTTCCTTGCCAGAAAATCTTCTAGCAAATCTCCGATTTCAGCTGGTCTTCGATTACCAATATCTTTAGTAACAGAAATATCGACCCGCAATGTTCCTGCTACTGATTCTAAATTTACACCTTCTTTATCCCATGATGGTATAACTCTCACAAACTCAGCTTCGGAATCCGAATCAGCATTATCCATGACTGTAGGGATTCCGTGCCTTGTCCATTGAGATAAACCAAAAATAGCTTGTATTTGATCTTGACTTGTAGTAAATTTACCCACTGCCTTTCATCTCAACAACTGTCAGAAGATATACAACGATATCATCCACAATCGGCTTTTCAATTGCAAAAGTTCCATAACCTTTAATATCAATCCTGTCGTACAGATACATATCTGTAACTCGGTCTTTTTGTATTAGCAGTTCAAGCGATCGTAATTTATCATCATTGATTTCATCTCCTTGAATTAATGCAGTTAAAGTTTGAGAAATCTCTCGCTTTTCTACTGCACCAGATTGCATGTTGACATATCGGTCATTTGTACCTCGAAGGGTTATCTCGACCTCAATATCTTTGAACACTCGAAAGATGATATCAACTGCTTTATTTAAAGTTTTCTTTAACTTCATTAATTAAATCTCCAGACTTCGACAGTTCTACCTGGCCATCTTGAAAAATCAATATAAGGATCAAGTAAATCCATAACACGAGAAGGAAAGACTCTCGCGCTATCAATATCTTCAAAAAACTCAACTTCAGTCTTCGCAGATCTGACACGCTTGATTCTCTCAGTCTCTTGATCAAGTACTGTTTCATTACTCAATAAATTGAGCGCAAGTTCATAACAAGCTTTCTTTATATTTTTTGGAAATTCAGCATCACCGTCTCGTTTTAATATCCTCGGCCATTCGAACTCTTGGTTCTCTGACTCTCGTCGTCCAAGCCAAGGAATTTCTTCCAATAGCGTTGTAGCAGTGCTCAAAGCTTGAATACGTGTTTGACGGCTTGCAGTTTGCCATGCTTCTGAATATAAACGTAAATCAAAGTAACACTGAGCTTCCTCAAGTGTTACGTATGAAGAGATTGCATCCATAATGTGCCCTCAATCCAGTGAAGCGTCCGAATGCGATCAATGCTCTTCTTAGCTGTGGAAAATTGTAAGAATACGACAATTGAGCATATTCTTAAAATTACGTTCGAAATTACCAAGAGCATCTGCAACTTGAGTACTACCAGTAGCATCATCAGGAAGAGACATGAGTTGCCCTTGTCCGCCATTGACACCACTATAATCGAGATATTCTGCGAATCGTTCTTTTGCACCACGCCAGTTGTAAGCATATGGATGAAGTACATAAGCCCAACGTGCCCACAGTTGACGAGAACCCGCGCCCTTGTACGAGGAAGCCGCACTCTCGATTTCAAAAGGAATCGAATACGGCTGGGAACGCCAAGAGAACGAACCGGGAAGTACCAGATAAGAAACCTTCTTACCAACGATTTCACGACCAGTGGCTGCAGCAGTGTTGATTTTATTGATTTCACCTTCTGACAATCCCATGCGCGCCCGTGAAAGAGCAATGCGGAATTTGCCGTTATAAAACGTTTCTAAATCAATTTGTCCATCACGCACTTTGTCGTCTTGAATCAAGTTCGCTTGACGTAAAGCAGTGATAGTACCGAGATCACTCATAAAATACATATAGGGGGATTCATAATCTTTCCATGCTTTGGAAATAACTTCAACCAGAGGATCAGCCAACCAAGCACCACCAGCGCGATCGCTCGCACGTTTGGCAATAAGTTGGTTTGCACCAAGGTCAACATAGAAACCATAATTAGGATCAAGAACATCATTCGTAAAGGTTTGACCACCAGCACCTGTGACACCCTTAATAGCTTCAGTGATGGAAATACCCTTCAACTGAGCCAGCAGAGCGGCATTGTGATCTTTTTCTTGAGCTTCATTGATATTTGCAGTTAAAGAAAGGAAGTTATCCTGCGTACGAATGATATCACCCGCAACGATGTGCGAACGACCATAAGTCGCAAGACGTTTTACATAATCACCGAACTGTTCATGCTCACTGGACGTATCGCCAGCAGCAGGATTGGTAATAGAACCAGTATTGATAACGATATCATGGTGATCACGCCACGAGAGCTGACCAATAAAGGTTTCGCTACGAGCGGGAATAGTTTGATTATCGACGACCATGCCCGTACCAAAAAGGCTACGAGGTTGATTGAAGAAATTCTCAAATGTACGAGTGAGAAGGGTCTGAAGAACGAGATCGTCTTGACCAATTTGTTGGAAAATAGCTGCCATCGTTTACTCCGAAGGTTGTTGGCACATCCTTTCGACAAACGTATTCCAGTCACCTGAAGCTTGTTTTAAGTCGTTAGGATCTTGTGTTGTACTGCTACCAGGAGACTTATCAGGTTGCTTTTGTACTGCAGAGGCAGGAACCTTTTTGTTTTCTTGTTGCTCAAACAAAAATGACATGGTTGGATCTTTACTTGAAGCTGCAAGATACGCACCAATATCCTTACCTTCGCTGTTCGTAAACTTCCCAGTTTTCGAATCCTGTGTAAAATTATTATCAATTTCGGACTTGAAAAATTCGCGAGCTTTTGAATTTACAAATTTACCTTTATCAAGTTCAGCATTAATAATCGAATCTCGATCAGCTTTACTCTTATGAGCCACTAATTCATTAATTTGTTTTTCTTGTTCAGCTAATTTTGCAGTTAGTTGATCATTCAAAGCTTTTGTTGCCTCAAGAAGCTTGCCTTCTTTCTCGAGTTGTTTGCGTTTGTCCTCTTCGCTTTTATCAGTAAGCTCTTTCGTGGTTTTCAAAGCTTCTTCAAGCTGCTTTTTCAGATTAAAAATTTCTTCATCTTTTTCTGCTTTTTTACGTTCTTTCTCTTCTTCCTCTTTCTTTTTCTTCTCTTCTTCCAATTTCTTCAGTTCTTCTTCAGTCATGTCAACCTCCAATGCCATACCACGATCGATTTGTCGTGAAATCTGCGGCGTTGAACTTTAAGAAATCCTCAATGGACAAGATATCGGATTCCCTTAACAATTTACCCCCAACCTTAGATCTACCAGGTATAGGGATAAGCCCCTTCTCGATAGCGGTGTTTAACCACTTGTCATATAACTCTTTCGGAAGGCCTCTTTTACGCATTTCATCAAGGGTAGCTTTGATCGAATTGGACGATAGTGCCCGCTTATACAGATCATAAAGAGCAAGTTTGGCTGCGTTTAAATCCTCTACGTTCGTGAAAAATGCATCGTGAACAGTTGAGGTAGCAATACCATTCTTCTTTCCCCATAGATGAAAACGTTTTACAAGTGTAGCGTCATTTGAGTGATTACCATTCACTCCGTATGCTGTAGCTGCCTTGTTCACATCTGCAATATCATTAAAAGTATTTGATGTATCTAACAAACTCTCCCAGAGAGTTGGTTCTGTTTTCTGAGATACTTGTACAATATTTCTTGACCATGTACCATCCTTATTTTTATAAGACAGTAATTCGTCAAAGCGTTGTGTGAATTTCTGTTCTAAAGTTTTATTATCCCAATTAACCCAAGGTACTTGCGTCCATTTTTTTGGCAAGTCATCTTTAAATCCAAAATTAAATTTCCATAATGTGCTCTTTCCACCAGATATATTTAAGCCGTCAATCACTGGATATTTAATTTCTCCAAACTTAATTTTAAATTCATGTCTTCTGAACGAATTCGTTTTTACTCCGAGCAGAAAATCGGCAAGAGTGCCGTTTCTATCCCAAAATGCAAACTTCTGCATTGTACTTTCGAGCATACTCTCATGTTTTAAATCAAAAATCCACATCAAAACTTTACGAATAATTGGATTATTAACTACTTTGCCCATTTCATTTTGGCTTAATTTAGGACGAAGACGCCCTTGAAGTATATAAGTTTTTAATATTTCTGATAAAGCATAATCTGATTGTCTTGGATTTGCAAACTCTAAATAATCTTTAGCTAAACCACCGAAGAACTTAGTAAAATCTTGGAGAATTGGAGCACTCTCAGCAAGATATTCACTCATAATTGCAGCAACTTTCTCGAAATCAGCTGGTGTAATAATATCCAAATATTGTAATGACATTTTGTTTAAAAAGTCTCTGGAACTCGAAGATAAGAAATACAACTCCTCCATCAAATCATCTCCAGGGCTGAGACCTTTGCGGAGCATATCTCGAATATCTTTTCTCAAAGCCATCAATTCTTCATATTTACGAGGATCACTTCTTTTGTATCGAGCGGCAAATGCTGAAATCTCGTCTAATACTTTACCCATATTGTCCGAGGAAACTATTAGACGGTCTCCCGTCTTCGAGAGAGCCTTAGATAGTTTTGCCTCCACATTCAAAGCACCAGTTTTTTTACCAGCACCGTAGAATGTAACCATGTTCTGTGCTTTAGCAGCTTTACGAAGATCTTTTTCTGAAAGCATCGATCGTTCATTTAATCTTCTAAATCTTGCATCTTGAAATGTTAATGAAGCTATTTCATCATAAAGACGGCGTTTCTGATCTGTCATAATAACATTTGACATAGAAGCTAATTGTTTATTTCTTGTAGTTAATGCAATAATTTGAGCACCAGATGAAGAAGCATCTTGCTCAAGAGCCAATCCAATTCTAAATCCTTGCAATCCTGTAAGTCCTTTTTCTGTATATAAAGCTTTCACATAGCCAACTTGCTCATATGGTTTAATTTTATTTGCAATACGTAAATGTTCATCTATTTTTGATAATTCTAAAGCGAAGCGTAATACTTTTGCTTGATCTTCACCATCAATAAAACCATAAATCTCACTTGACAGAATCTTCCGGATCGCATTTGGCTTTCCGTTTCTTAGATCGTAACCTAGTTCTATTAGTTTTGGACGCCAATACTCTGCAATTTTTTGTCTTCCCACAACTGTTAGTGAATTCCATGACCTCTCGAAGTAATCATCTAATCCACCTAATACAGAGCCAATATGGTCTTCAATAATTCTGAAGCCGGTTGGTGTTAATTGCTTTCGTGTAGCTGTATTAAGATATGGACGGAAACCCTCTCCAGCCTGCGGACCAATAAAACCTCTTTCATAAATGCGCGCACGATGATCAATAAAAGGAATATTACTAAATGCACTATCGCGTTTCACAAGCCATTCCATAACTTTAAAACGTTCATAAGCATCTTCGCGACCTGATATATATTCTTTATACGTATTTAATGCATCATAAAAAGCTGCTTTACCTTTATCATCTTTAAACATTAATAAACGCACCATTGCATCATGAAAATCTTTATCTATTTTAAATTGTGAAGAAGCTGCCCAATTAAGGGCATTAGCTAATTCAGCATCTATCAAAGTATCAGGTACAACTGCATCTGATACAATAGATATAAAAGTATTACGATTTTTATAATCGAAATAAGTTTTATATCCTGGTTTTATATAAAGTTTTTGTTTACGATCAAGAATTGGCATTCTTAAACCGATATCTACTCTTCTACTTAATATTCCATAATCGACCAATTCTTTTTCTGTAACCCGTACAAACCAAGTACTTGTATCATATACTTGACCAAAATATTGACCAGTCATCCGTGCGTGCATCCGACGTTTTTGTACACCAAAAGTCTCTAATACAAATAGGCCTTTATTTTGATTTTTCTCTAATATACTCATTCCAAGTGTAAACCATTCGTTTCTATCACCACGAATAGCTGCAGACTGATATATCTTTTGACCTAACCATATTGCAAGATTATCGCGCTCAACTGTATCTCCTTTAATCAACTTCATAAAAAATTGCTCAATTATCTTTTGACGCTCTTCAAGTGATATTCTTCCCCAAAATTGAAAAGGTATTGATTGCGTAAACAAACCATTATATTTCATAGCAAGTATTGGCAGTCTGTTATCTTCAAAAGTTCTCATTGCTAGAATATTATCTACAAACTTCGCTGCAATTGATTCAAGATCAATCTGACCAAGTACTGGATCAACATAATTAATTTCTTTCAATCGTTTAAGAACATCACCACCTGTACGCGTAGCTCTTTCAAGCGCATCACTAATATTATGAATATCAAATTTAATTTGTGATACAGAAACTGCTTTAAAATTCTTCCAAGCTTCTCCACTTTCACGATATCGAGTAAATAAAATACGTAAATTATCTACAATAACTGCTTGCTCATTAGATGACATTTTGTTGTCTAATGACATAATAAAATTAATAATAAATTCTTTATCTTTAGACAAAAGCACTGTACTTTCTTCAACCAAACGAATTCGATTCTGTAATATCAAAGGATTAGGTGCATAAAGTCTCGGATCTTCCCAGATACGTGTAATTGGATTATATCTACGTTCTACATCAATATTTAATACCGATAATTTATTCTTTCTTTTTGTTGCAAGAGTAATGCCTCGATAGTTTGTCAAAGAGAGTAAACCATCAAGTTCTTGTGTATTTAATAAATAATATTCACGAAGATTATCCACTAAGTTCAAATTATTATATAAATCTTCTGGGGTACGAATGGACAAATCCATCATATCTAATTTCTGCTTCGCGAGGGCGAATCTTCTGGTATCTCCGACTGCTTCTGTTTCATTAAGTAATAATCTAAGACGTTGAATTGTCATTGTTTCTGTGTTGAAATTTACTTTTAACTGTCCGCTATGAAAAGCATTATAAGCTGCGGAAGAACCTAAATGCCTAAGCTGAACTTCTGTATTTTGTGCAAGTAACCAATCTTCATACGATTTAATATACGCTATTTGATCAAGAGCAGCACGTTCATCTCGATGTAAACCTTCAAGATTTCTTGTCCTGATACGATCAAGAGATTTGATCTCAGCTAATTGCTCAAAGTTTTTAACTACTGGAACACTTGCGCTACGACAATTAAAATGCAGTGGAGGTTGAAATCGCAGATCTTCAATCGCATAAATTGTACCATGATGAGAACGACATTCACCAGTAGTTCTACTATCGAGAACCGCTACAAACATCCAACCACGTAATACATCTGCATTTTCATCATATACAGCAAAATCAGCTTGATTGTGTACACTTGTCATTGCAGTGGTCGTAAGCCCAATAGATTGTGCACGAGTTATTTGATGAATACCTTGTTGTCTCAATAATAAAGCAAGTTCTTGCGGATTCATTCCTTTTGACATACCAATACGAAGAACTTGTTCCAAACGTCTTCGATCGACCATCTCAAGATGTCCCCAACCTTGCATTAATGTCTTTTCAAATAGTAATGGTCTTTTTAAAACAATATCTTCTGCAATACTCATTGATGGACGTTTTGATCGCCATATTCTTGACATAATTGATTCAAATTTCTGATAAGTATATGATATTTGATCTTTTGCCATCTCAAGTAAATCACGTTGAGAATCTGTTTTTAATGTATTAAATAATTGCGTTTGTTGTTTTCTCAATAGGTCTGCGACTTCTTTTTGTCTACTCTTATTAAGAATATCTGCAACTACTTTCGAATGATCGTCAAATACTGCTAAAGTGTCATTACGATACTTATTTTCTAAATAGCGAAGCATCACTTTTCTATCTATACTCGAATTGAGAAGTGATTGATTAAACACGAGAATTACACCATAAAAATGCTGTAGTGATCTGTATCCTCAATAAATAAATATAATGAATCTGTAAGTTTCAGCATTCTTTTCTCTTCCAACAAAATCTCAAATACTTTTTCACTCACTTTGTTTATCTGGCTCGTTTTGCTGTCCAAAATTGTCATCTTGTCTCCTTGGATTGTTTCTGGAATTCATTAATCCTCCCGCAACCATTTCATCTTCTGCGATTTCTAATTTACCTTTTTCATCATCATAGTTATCAGATATAAGTCCGTTTTGATGAAGCAGACGAAGCCATTCAGATCTCGGTACAAGGCTGCGTTCATACAAACCAGTGAAGAATTCGAGTATATCTTTGGATGTAGATTGAAGTTGGAAGTCATCAGAGAGACCGAGGTCAAACTGACCAAATGCAACATCAATCTTATACCTAAACGAAATCATAAATCTAATAATATCAGAGAATGTATTTGATATGACAGTTTGAACTGCACCAAGTTTAGCTACCTGAGAAGCATTGCGTAATTGAAGTGCTACACCAGATTGATTCCCTTCTGGAGAAAGCATTCGAATACCCATACGTCCCATTTCATCAATATTATCTGATATAGCCTCTTGCATATATTTAAGACCTTCTGTTGGCATTGCAAGATGCTCTGCTTTATCCTCTTTACCAAGATGTAACCAACGACCAAGACCTTGGCGTGTATATTTATTAATATCTTCTGCTTTTTTATCAGAATACACGATTGGCGTAAATGCTGTAGAACCGTACAACAAGTGATTTCTACGAGACATTTTGTTATACAGAGAAACGTCTTTATCTATGATTGGTTGAAGTACAGAAGTACCTGGACAAATATTACCACCTATAGGCCAAGCGGGAATAAAGTCAAGAGGTTTACCATTGTATTGAACACCCATCTTAACTGAGCCATCCCAAGACGTACCATCTTCTTTCAATACTTCAAAATTATAAATTCCATCTTTGAGTCTATGTATTGTATACAAAGGCAGCATCTCTGGGTTAAATTCATCTCTACTATCTGGATCTTGTACATAGGAACGTGTTACCAATAAAGTCAGTTGATCTTTATCACCTAACTGCCAATTGACAACATTCTCACTGTGTATATACTTAGCTCTTGGCATTTCACCATCTTCATCTGGAGTCTCTACATATACCCAAGCATGGTCAGTCTTAAGATAGTCATCAATTACTCTGGCTGCCAGTGCAAGAAAAGGCATACCATCTTCACCAAAATCACTGAGTATCCATTCACGAATTTCTTGATTCATATTGTCATCAAAACCTAATTTCATAATTGGTTCTTTACGTGTTAAGCCATTTACCACTAAGCGTGCAAATTCAGCTGCAAATCCTGGAAATTCACTTTCGGATACATAAAACTGATATTTCTCTTGTTCCATATTCTCTGAGAATGGGATCAAGAATCTATCTTTAGGCGATGTCCCCATACTGATATCAAATGCACGAACATTATCTTGACCCGATGTAAATATTTTATTCTTTTTCCAACGAAGTGCTAACTCATTATAACTATTCTTTATATATGTGTTAGGATTACTGGTTACCATTATCGCTCACTACGTTCACGTGTATAAGTATCATAAGTACGTTCACAACCTAATCCTCTTGCTCTTGCGTCATCAAGCTCTCTCGCATACTCACTACCGAGCCTTGATAATGCGACTGACATGTCGGCGTGCAAATCGGCAAGTTTTCTTTCTGTCTGAATTGCTGCGGCATTTCGGGTATTGTCGATATCGACTTGACAGTTGTTTCGCATGCGCTCAAGCTGCTTATCATAAGAACTACGCAAAGTAATTTCAAACTTTTTGAGTTCATCTTCAACATTGACTGCTTCCTCTCGTATTACGTCTTGGGTTTTAGCGTGATCTTCTGTAATTTTAATAACTTGATCTTTTTTATCTGACAAGTCCGCTAGTACGCGAACTTCTTCTTTTAACTCAGCTTTTTCAACTTTTGCTTTATGATCAAAATAGCCTTTCCAGTATCCGCCTAAGGAGCAAAGGACTGCGATCCCGATGACGAACAATAATTTAGTACTGAGTGACATGTATCAACCCTCCATTGAGCTCTTGTAGCCACACCTTTACATAAGAATTTACCATTTGGTAATTTTGCTATATTACAATCCTTCTTTTGATAAAAACGATATAACCAAAAAGAATCACAATATCCTTTCCAATTCCTATTCATTGCATTTTTATACATAGAGCTATTTGGTGCATAATTACTCTCACCCATATTTCCTATAAAATCAAATATAACTGCCACCGATTTATTCATAGATTCCTCATCACAACCTAAAATAGGCAGATTAGGGTATTTATTCTGAAATCGATCAAATTCTTTTGTAGTACGAATATCAAACCATTCTTTACATTCGCCTGGTGACATCCAAGGATGACTCATCGTAATAAGCTTACCATCAGGCGTCCTCGTTTCTCCTGCACAAATCGTAACTTTATCACCTGGTACTGGAATATGTGGATCTGGACGCATGCCTTCATTAACTAACCAGCCTGTCCAAAGTGTTCCCGCCAACGCACCAGTATAGGCTACGCGTTTCAATACCAAACCGCTATCAATAGCCATTCGTTTCGCTCCATCTAAAGATGTGAACTAAATTCCTTAAATTTTAAAGCCTTTCTCTCGACATCCAAAAAAGGCATCAACAGCCATCTGCGCAATCGTTTGACCTTCTTGAGTCATAGCGAACGCAGGCAATTCTCGAAGTGCAATTTGCTTAATACCGGCTACAACATTACCTCTAGCCATTGCAGCTGCCACCTCCTCTTTGTATGTATGGTAAATTTTTTCTATTCTTGGCCCATCAAGTATTTTGGAAGCTATGGCATAAGCTGTCATCAAAAGATTAAGACTTTCTAATGCACCCATTTTGCTGCGCTCTTCATTGACTTTCTTATTTTGTTCTGAATATTGATTAATCATTGGAGTTAATTTATCAAGTTTTTCTGTGAGAGGTTGCAATTGTTTATTAATCTCTTGCTGCACTGCATCATTATTCAAAGACATACTAGCAAAAGGATTACCAGGTTGTCCTGAATTGAGTAGATGCTTGAACATAGGATTATTTGCCAAACTTGACATATCGTTTTCTTGAGACATGAGGGCTTCTCCGCTTCACTTACGTTCAGTAGAAAAGGCACTCATGGTGCTCTGTTCTTGCCTAGTTTTTAGGCGTTATTCTGAGTAGATGTAGCGGTGTTTGTTGCCGTGCCGGAACCAAAGTTCACAGACTTGGAAACGTTAGTACCACTGATCAACTGTTGATTGAAAAGAGAAGCTAAAGCATTGAATTGAAAATCAGCTCGATCAGCCCTTCTACGATTCTCAGCTTCCAACAACTGCAACTGATTCTGGTTCTGATTCGAGATCATCGTAATGTTGAGTTCGTTCGTGCGACGATCATTATCCCTGTGGTCACGCTCACAGCATTGTTTCAGCTGTTCGTAAGCAATCTGCGAAGCCTGCATCGCTAAAGCAAATTGTGCCTCTTTGGTTGCAGTCACAGAAGCAAACTGAGCGCGTTCAGTAGCCATGAGTTGAGCAGCATTTGCTTGACAATTAGCAATCTGCATCTCAAAAAGAGACCGATTGATATTTGCAGCAACAGCTCCAGCAGCGGCAGCAATTTCTTGCTTAATACCACCAAGAGCCATCATCGTGTCAAAGTGCTGTTGTGTAGAGCTGGCACTGTCTATGCGATCTTCGATGCGAGTTTCCGCACCTTGGATTTCACAACAGCAAGAACAACCTTTGCCTCCACAACCGCAGCCTCCGCCACAATTGCCACCACGCCCGAAGCCATCACCACCGCCCCAAAAGCCACGGCTGAAAAGACTTCCAAGCAAAGCACCACCAAAACCCCAGCAGCACCACCAAAGCCACCACCAAATAAGCCACCTGCTCCCGAAGAAGCGCCAGAGTGATCGTACATCCTCGTACTCCCAGAATGATGTTTGTGATAAGATTCACGTCCGTCATGAATAGCCTTATGAAGCTTATCATGTGCGTCCTTCACACAATCATGCATTTCCTCGACATCCTCTTCAAGCTCCTCCAGCTTGTCATGAGTGACATCGTGGTCATGCGCTGACCGGCGATGATGCTCTTTCAGCATCGTGTGAACCTCGGTATGCGGAATATGGTCTAAACCATCCATTGAATTACTCCAATGTTACTTCGCCTACCACAAACTCCGGATCTTAAAGATCCCTGGTTATACTATATGTCAATGATATTATTGACTGATTAAAAGTGCATTTCTAAAGATTCGCGATCTTTAATCTGCAATTATTCTAAATCAAGCTACTTTGAACTTACCATCTGATTCTTCAATTACATTCATTAAAGTACTTTCTGCAGTTTTCACTTCAAATCTTACTATACGTTTACATCTAGGACACTTTGTTTCTAAAACGCCATCTAATTTACCGATTAGTCTATTGCATTTGCATCTTATAGAGAATAACTCATCTTTCTTCATGTCTTGCATGTTCCTCTTCCTTTTTTATTAGTGTTATAAAAAGCTTAGCTATGCATACGGAAGCCAAACTTTCAATGCAGGCATGGCGACGTAGAAAACATAACCCGATTGAAAACGCAAATACAATAAATTAATATTGTAGATAGGCGATGTGCCTTTCAAGATAATTCTTAATTAATTTAATATCACCAATTAGATAACATATTTTCTGCCCAGAGTTGCCCCATCATATCGTTGCTGTGATCATTTAAATGTAATCCGTCATGCAAACCTATTTGCAACAGGTTAGATGTATCTTTAACTTCTCCCCACAGAGATAAGAAATCAACACCTTTTTTAACTTTTAGATTATTTAAAAAAGTATCATTTAAAACACTATACATAGCATCTCTAAATAAAGCATTACGCGCCATATCCCTGCCCTGTGAAACAGGAGTATATGTCAGATAAACTTCATCTATTCCCGCTGCTAATGCATATTGCGTAATAGTAGTAACAGATTCTCTAAAATCATTTGTTGTCAAAGATGGGTAAGATACATCAGAAGAACCTATCAATAAAATTAGAACTTTTTTTCCTATCGCACCGGGGACATTTGCTAAAAATTTACCCATAAAACCCATAGGATCAAACAAAGGATTTCCAAAAGGTACAACACGCCATGAATCTGCTGGCGTAATAGGGCGCATATATTGCCACGGTAAAGTATCAGCACCTGTAAAATCTGAAGTTCCAACTGGAGGTGTTGTTGTTAAAGGGATATTTGCTGTACCCCACGTAACCTTATTTTTCCAAATTGCCCCATCAGATTGCATATATAAACCTGGACGTGTGGAAAAATTTGCTTCCCAAGGTATCATAAAACCTAGTTGGCTAACTGTAAATGTACTTGCTCCAATTGCATGATTATAAACTGCACAATTTATACCTTCTGTCCCCAACCGTTCAGCAAATGCCGGAAAACCGGAACGGCGGTTGCCATTAGGTTTTTGTGGGTCTTTAATCGGGCTTCCTCTGCCGTTATTGTAACCATTTATTAAACCACTACCTTCGGCAGTAGAGTGTCCAAGAATAAATACACTTACAAATTTACTCAAAATTGCGCTCCGAAAAAACCGCCTCCAGGATTACTATTGTAAGCAGCGGCAATCTGATTTAGATTCACAGGAAGAGCGGGAAGTTGTGCATAACATAAATCTTTAATTCTCATTCTCATACCAGTAACAGCTGCTGTTGGAGCTTGCCCGCCAATAGCTAAGGCAGTAGTTAGGCTACTGTGTGCAGGATTCGCCCAAGCGTTTGCTGAAACGCCATAAACTAAAATTCCATCAAACCAAATATAACAACCTCTGTTTGGGCCATCAAAAGCCCACATAACTTTATGTTCTGAATCAATCGGAATAGGCATTAAAGAGTCAGAATGCAAATTATTGCTTATCCCATCGCGTATATAAGTTCTAATTGCTTGTGCAGTAACTCCTAACATAAATCCGTACTGATTGAGAGTATTACCTGCAAAAAACATCAATGTCTCGTCAAACTCCTTCAAACTGAGCGTCATTGCAAGCATGACACAATTAGTATTAATGTTAGGCGAATCATTAAGAGTAAATAAAGTTCTGTTGGTTGAATCTGTTCCGCCAACGATAGCCCAGCCTTTCTCACCCCACAAATTAGCCTTTGTACCTAATACTTGATTTGCTAATAGCTTTCCTCTTACGTCTTGGGGATCATTTGTATTATTAGTTAATACTTTCAAAGGAAAATGCGAACCTAAAAATAAATTTGATTGTTCAGGTATAGAATCAAATTTTTCTGCTATCTCTTTTGCAAGAGATAAAGAAGAATAATCATTTAACAGTGCCATGTTAATCTCCAGCAAAGATTGCGTTTTTGTTTTCAAGCATAAAATCAATTAAAGCGCCTGCGAGACGTGTATGTCCTGGTAGTTCAAAATGCAAGCTATCAGGAACCCATTGTGAAAACACACTACCAGGAGAGGTCCATGGTGTTGGTAATCCTGCACGCGCCTCAAGATCATCTAATAGCAAGCAACCGAACCATCTTGCGAGAACTTTCAATGCATCGTTTATGCAATCTCGACGTTTTCTATCGTAATTATGGTGTGTAAATATTGGAATAAAAATTATAGCCTTGCGAGGATTCAATGACGTAAGTCTATATAAGCACGATGCAAAAGCTGTACATAATGTCGTATTTGTTGCATAAGAACCAACACCCGATGCGATTGTTGTACTTGAATCCCCATCAGTATTCCATGTGCTAGTACCGGCAGCGATAGTTACATAAGGATCACCAAGACGTGCAAGAAAAGTTAGATCATCTAAACCTTCTACCCAAGTAGTACCATCGTACGTACCACGTAAATAACCAATAATATCATTGTTTGCACCGACTATGCTAACACCGTTAAATCCGACAGGGATGCCTTGTCTAAAAACACGATTCAACCATGCATTATCATTTCTTCGATACGCACGAAAAGCAGAGCCGCCGACAGCATTATTAGTAATATGCATACCAAGAAAAGCAGCAGCTTTTTGTGTAAAACCATCTGTCGAAGGATTAGGAGTAACAGAACCTGACAAAGTAGATGCGCCATGTACAAGCAGTCCGATACCTTGGAAGGCGTCTCTCCATAAATCGTTTCTTTTAATTACAAAAATACCGGGCGCTTGTTCATTATTACCGTAAAGATTTTTCAAAGAATTGACTTCAGGAACATTTGTAATAGTATTACCAACAGGGGCGATTTTTTTCCAATCGCCATAATAACGGAAGGTAAAAGTACCTGTATATGCTGAAACATAAAATTGATCGCCTGCAATAATAATTTCCTTATTCATATTTACAATCATTGCTGCGACATCATTATCAGCCATAGGGGTTGTTAGTCCGACAGTCCGAGGAGCATAGGCTCCTTGTGTCATAATATCGGCAAAAATGTCGAGATAATCAGTTTCTGCAATATTCCATAAACGAAAATAGAAACCTAACCTTGGAGCCAGCACAGGATCATCAATCAATTCAACTGTATAACTTGTAGTACTAGATTCGGCTCTTGGGACAGTATTACCTGTGGCTATTCCAATATCATACATGTGCGTAACCATTTGCTGCACAGTAGTGAAACGCCCGCCTGTAATTTGCGGAACAACCGCGTCACCTTCAGCAGAAAGGCCCACACCGTCAACAGTACCAGCATCGTGCCACCGAAGAATTGACGCAGAAATAATACACAGTCTAAAAGCTAAAGAAGCCCACCTAGTTCCATTAGCATACGGCAATACTATCAAATGTGGAGTTTGGCGACCGGCTAAGTTTTGAAAAGTAGCTTTCCTAATCCCCGATAAACCTGGAAATCTTACTCCCAAAGCTGACACATTCGTGTAAGGCATTATAGGATTGAAAGCTGCATTTCCTAATCTGCTATTGGTATTGCGTTGAATTTCAAGATAAGGAGCAGATTCCGTAGGGGTATGAGTAACAGTATAAGAAGGAGGAGATTGCAAATCAACTGTTACTTCATTTCTGCTAACCCAATATAATTCAGGATTCACAAACATCGAAGCATCTGGGATACCACTAATTTGATCTACATTAAAATCAAGAGCAAATTCAGCAAGTTCAGTTTGTGTAACTAAGCCTGATAAATCCCCTCCACCACCTAGTAAATTGAGTTGTTGATTGATTGCTGTAAATTTACTAATATTTTGTTCATTCAATTGACGTTGAGTTGTAATAGAAGAAACAGCTTCTGTAGAAGGTGAAGAAAGAGTTAATTGATCAGAAGTACTTGCTCCTGGTTCGCCACCTACACTTAAATTAGCAACTGTTTGTTCGAGAACTGATAAATTTATATTAGTTGTTTCAAGACCGATTTGTAATGTACTTACTGCTGTAACAGCACCAGAAGCAACTGTTTGTGCGCTACTAGCTAAACTCTGTGCATTAGATGCAGTAGATTGTGCAGTTGAAGCGTCATCAATAACAGAATTAACTGCAACATGTATTGGATTAAGATGTTCAGCTTTTAAATATTCACCATCTACAAAAACTTTCGTGAGTTTGTCTGTCATTATCTTCCTCAGTACTTATTAAGGACTTCCTAATCGAGTACTTCCAATGACGAAGTCAATACCTAATTTTCCGTATTCCGATAGATCTCCGCCGCCAATTGCGGTCTTAACCGCGTCGTCTATAAGTTTTTTAATCATTTCCAGCAATTCTGTAGACAAAGTATTTATAGGTAATTGTAATCCATAGACTATCTGTGCTTCATTCCAATTCATGTTGGTTTCCAGCTTCCGAATAACTTTCTCAGAAAGCACATGGATTACCTTACCAAGAATATCTGTAACACTGATTGAAATATCAATAATTGATTGACCTAAGTCATGAATCTCACATTTTGGAAGTAAAATATGCGGTACAAAAAGTGTAATAATACCTGATTCATTATTCTGTAATAGATATTGATTAGATTCAATCCCATTAATCCAACATCTAAAACATAAAGGAGTTAAATCAATCGGTTCATAGAATTCAATAAAATCAAAATTTGCACCATTAAGCTCTGCAATTTGTATTTGTGTATCATTAATACGTATTGCCTTCACTTCACGTCTTCTACCATTTGTAGTTAAATAAAAATTACCACCATGAAAATTATGTGAAACTGCTGTCTCAATAATTAATGGATAATCTGTTACTATAGTTGCTGTTTTTGTGACAAATACTCGATTAAGTAATTGCCAAAAAATATTCAGATCTTCATTTAGATTGATTTCCACTCTTAGCTACCTTAAACGATGCTAATGGCGAATTTCCTTTTTTTCTGCTTTCAACATAAGCAGTACATTTCTCAATCAAAGCATCAAATGTATTACCAATTTTATTAAGCTCTTTTTCTATCTGTCGTATTTCTTGTTGTGATACTTGAATTTGGTCAAGCATGATAATTTCCCCGTAGCGTGCAATAGTGATGCACATATTAAATGTTTTGCTCAAATTTCATTTGTTTACTTTGCTTTAATTAATTCAATAAACATATCACGAAGCTTCTCAACTGCAGAATTGATCTCAACCAACTTAGTGTTAATATTTTCAAAACGTTCTTTATTGTGCTTTTCGAATTCATTACGAGAAATCATACCATTAAGTCGTTCTTCCAACTTTGTAATACGATCTCCAAGTTCTT
>Ga0123356_10001275_pt1 | contig 27861 bp, 29 predicted proteins | sample TergutEmb28metaG_2_FD_92546 | JGI IMG/M metagenome (GOLD analysis project Ga0123356, IMG submission 92546) | Embiratermes neotenicus P3 segment gut microbial communities from Petit-Saut dam, French Guiana - Emb289 P3 | ecosystem: Host-associated > Arthropoda: Insects > Digestive system > Gut ...
AGTGGTGCTCCGGGATTCTACAATGCCCTCAACGGCGGCTTTATCTGCGAATGGGACAACTAAACCCAAACCCACCAATCCCTCTTCTTCTAATCCATATTTTTATCTTTTCCCAAAAACAACTTCGTATCTTTTTCTTTTGGCGTTTCATGGGTATTCTACGTTTAATAGTTTGTTTGTCATCCACATCCACAGACTTCTGGGAGTATTTTTCGAATAAACGCTTGATTTGGTGTTTCAGCATACTGCAGATTCAAACTGTTCTGGCGTCTATTATTGTACCACTCAATCAATGTATCAAAACAATCATTGGTTGCGATCATGCTCACTCAAAGATTCCCTTTACAGGTTCACGCTTTTGAACCTTTAATAGATTTTTTTGCATTTCAACTATATCCGTGCTATCTTTTGCTGTAACGTAGCTATCTAGTAGCTTTTGGTTTAGCTCAAAGAAGGTATGTCCCCAGGGAAAAATATCTAGTATGTTTTTTGCCTCTTGCTGGAATCCCGTAATGTAGAGGGTTGCGGCAATAGCCTCTGCGGTTGTCAGTTTGGTTAGTTTTCCAAAATTGACAGGGTTACCCGCAATCAAAATTGGCAGGCAACGGCTTGTGCCTCTAACGTGTTCGCCCATGACCTTTTGGGCGTGTTCCCAACTACAATCTAAGCCAACAACGCCGAACTGTTCAACCCGTTCCCGATCTGCGGGGGAAAGCGCTATTTCACTAAACGGGTTGAGTACGATTGCACGTTTAGGTAAGAATTTAATTTTGGTGACTATACGCGCAAATCCTCGGCGGCTAAGGCGCAGAGCCGTATTCTTTTTGGGATCATCTTGAGCCGCATGATAAATTGTTATCCTAACAAAAAAACCCGGTTGCACCTGAGATGAATCTTCAGCGCTCACTTGACCTTTTCACCTTCAAGTGATCCATAGGGGCTTCAAGGATTTGGGCAATCCAATCGATAAGATCGGTGGCAACCATGTGATAGCCACATTCTGAGGCAACAAAATCGCCTGCGGCACCATTTACAAACGCACCGGCAACAGCGGCTTCGAAGGGTTCAGTATGTAACGCCATCAATCCCGCGACAATTCCCCCTAAAACATCTCCTGTTCCACCTACGGTCATACCAGCGTTACCTGTAAAATTGAGTTTAGAACGGTTAGAGTCGCAGATGATATCGACTTTACCTTTTAGAAGTATGGTAGCATTTAGTTGCTTGGCTGTTTCTTTAACTGCTGCAACCCGATCTTCTATGCGTTCAGGTAGGGTTTTGCCTGTGAGTATGGAGTATTCGCCTCCATGAGGCGTTAGTACCAACGGAACTTTAAGTGATCGTTTGAATTTGGCAAACGCCTTTAGCCCGTCAGCATCAAGTACCAACGGTTTCCTAGCGGTCTCAATTTCCTCGATGCAGGATTTGACGAACTCTTGAGTTTTAGGCTTTAACCCCATACCTGGTCCAATTGCAACGGCATCGACAATTTTGATAAACGGCTTGAGTGATTCAAGATTATCGGGGCTTAGGTTATCACCTTCAAGTTTAATCGTGATTAGATCGGGGGAAAGTGAGCTGATCTGATAGGCGTTTTTTTTGGATGTGGCTAAATAAACCAAGTCTACCCCTGTACGCATAGCTGCCAACGAAACCAGCACTGGTGCACCCGTGTAAACCTCGCTTCCGCCGATGACCAATAGACGACCAAAATCGCCTTTATGACCTGTTGCGCTTCGAGGGTTGATGGCTAACTGTACATCCCCTGGACCTGCAAACTGTTCGAGTTCCACGGGCAATCCGATGTCACCTACGACAACTTCCCCACTGTATTGTTTAGCTTTCTTCAAGCCCCTTTTGGCTTTATGGAACGTTACCGTCAAATCCGCTTGAACAGCGGTTCCCAGTACTTCACCGGTATCAGAGTCGATTCCGGTCGGGACATCGATGGAGAGTTTAAAGCCTTGCGCGGCATTTATGGCGTTGACAACTTGGTTTATGGGTGCCCGAAGTTTTCCCTTAGTTCCTGTTCCCAGCAAAGCATCGATTACTACATCGGCAACTATAGCAGGGATCGAGGCGCTATCGCTAACTTCAACCAACGGTATTTTGGATCGCAGTGTCTGTAGGATAGCATAGTTTTTCAGTGCCGCTTCATGACCTATATCACATGCTTTGCCAACCAAAAACACCGAAACTTTAAAGCCTGCTGAGAGCAGATGCCGGGCCGCTACAAAGCCATCTCCACCGTTACCGCCCAATCCGCAAACGATTGCAATACGATTACCTTTGGGGAATCGTGCAATAATCTCTTGTGAAACATTTTTTCCCGCCAGTTCCATGAGTTGCAGGAGGCTAACCCCGAAGTATTCAGCGTTAACTTCTAAGGAGCGCATTTCGCGGCTGGAAATGAGGCTGGTTTGGTTTTGCATATTGACGCCTCTTATCATTAGTTTCATGGACAAATAAGGCTATCTCTGGTTTGTATACAAAAGCATCTCCCAACACACTTTTTTAGAGCTGAACTTTTTAAACGCGTATTTCGCGGTTGGAACTGAGCCGGTTTGATTCGAAAGTTACCCTGGTGATTTATTCATGTAGACGACCATTTCCGCCGTATACAAAAGCATCTCCCAACACATTTTTTTAGACTTCAATTTTTCTAAACCTAAAAGAAACTTTGCCAAAAAACGATTTTTGTTCGAAAAATTTCGAAGCATATATAATCATGCTTGGACAAAGATTGATTTAACGTCAAAGGATGTGGTTTGAGTTTACAAATCTCTAAAGAGGATTTGTCCGGGATCATAAATCAGTGTTTATTGTCAAAAAAACTCAAAAAAAATGAAAAAATATAACCAAACAACCGCCTAAGCCCAAACTTGAGCAAATCAAACCCCCAACTCACAACCAAAACCGCCCAACACACATTTTGGCCAATAAATTTATGTGATAAAACACAGGTTATGCCTTCAAAAATCTGCCCAAAACCATAACAAGTAACTGTGTGCTGGCAGGGTTCCTTCGATTCACCCAAAATCGAGCTGTTTTTGGTAAAATTTTTTATCTGACGCTTCGAAGGATCTTCGAAAAAAACTCGAAATAACATTTTTTACATTAAACAGTTAAAAAATCAGACATTGAACAATTGATATTACTGTCAATAGTTAAACACTTCCATGTATGGCGTGAAAAATCTGACTACGATAGCCGAAAAACCAAATTATGCAACCACCCTTTTTGTAATCCTGCCAATTTTCATGCAACCAAGGGAAAGATTATTTTTTGTGGCCGCACGTAAAATTTCCCTGAGGGATACCTTTGACTGGCGCATTTGAGATTTGGAAAAAAACTATGTTTTGGCGATGCTTTCGTATACAACTCGCCCCACATCACAATTTAAACCCCAAATCAGCATTTTTTGCCGTAATATACTCAATATACTGGAGACTGCCCTGTGAGTTTTGAGTGTAACCTGTTAATTTCGGTACTAAAATTAACCAAAAATGGTGTTGCTTTAACTAAAGATATCAATACAGAAGCAAAACTGCCCTCGACCGTATGTATGATATTGCTACAAAAACTGCAAAACGAAAACCTCATTAAACTCAAAAATGACACAATAGAAACCGACAGCGAAAATCGTATGCAAATCGCAGTTAAAGCCATCACCATGGGCGCAGACATACAGCGCATAAGCACCTTGTTACACTGGAAAGAATTCGAAGAAATCGCCGCTGTAGCACTCAAATCCAACGGCTACACCGTCTACAATAACGTGCGTTTTAAACACGAAAATCGACGATACGAAATAGACGTAATCGGATGCCGAAAACCCCTTGTAGTATCTATTGATTGCAAACACTGGGCCCATACAATAACCCCTGCAACGATGCGAAAAATCGCAGAAGAACAAACCAAACGCACAAAAGCCCTAGCCTATACCCTACCCAATGCCAAACTAAAGCTCCAATGCACACAATGGGAAAAGGCAAAATTTATCCCAACAATTCTCTCCCTAATGCCAAACACCAATAAATTCTACAACAAAGTTCCCATTGTGCAGATCCTTTCCCTACAAGATTTCATAAACCAATTGCCCCTTTACATAGAAGACATTAACACCTACTCCAAAAAATTCACAACTCTACCCACCAACTCTAACAACACCAAGAATAATCTTGGCAGTGAGAGCTAAAATTCATCATCAATAAACTATTTTCCAATCTTAAGAATACCCGTTTTTGATAGTCTTATTGCAGGGTAGAGACTTAAAACAAACATGACTACTAACGTTGAAATTAGCCAAATAGAAATCGTAACTAGCGTTGTGACCGTTACAATAGGGTTAGTCATCAAGATCAAAAATGTAATAATTACACCAAAAGAAAGGCCTACACCAAAACTTGATAGTAGCACAATCATGCTCTCAAATGCTGACAAGTTGATGATTAGTTTAGGCCTTGCACCCACTGCACGTAGCACAACAAACTCTTGACGTTGCTCATCCACAACTAGCATCATGTAGCTAACTAAGCAGAAAGCGGCCGAAGCTAAACTAAACAGCGGAATAAACATAATGGTTTGCCATGCGGCACCTAAAAAGGCCTCATTTGTAGCTAGCGTTGGCTCTAAATCAATGACTTCAAGGGTAGAATCAATCGATTTAGCGATATGGCTTATTTCCGCGATAGTTACCGCCCGATCAGATGACTCTTTAGGGGTCACTAAAAGCAGGTTCGGATATGCTATGCCGGTGGCGTTCATCAAGGTTTCTAAGGGTACATAGGTAACATTGCCGTTGTTTAGGGGGTCAACACAAACGCCAACTATCTTTAAAGTTGTGTTTGTAACCCTGATACTTTGCAAAAGTGGATCAGAGATGTTAATGCCTTTACTCGTATCACGGCAATACATGGTTTGAGCAATAGAATCTCCTATGACAGCTTCTAGGGGGTCAGTCTCGCTTAGGCTTCGGCCTATAGATGAAAAATCTGCCGATATATCGCTGGGATTTACGCCGATTACAAGTGCAGTCCCTTCTCTCTTGCCGCCAATAGCGGTATGGACACCGTTGAGTGCAGTAAAATTGCTGACTTCTTGAATATCCATATACAAAACCAAACGTGGAGCAACTGACGCCACATTTGATATATTGTTTATCCGCTCTGTAACTTCTCTTGAAACGGCGAGTTCAGGATTTGCATAATTAAAATCATCCCTCTGTGGTGTTCCTGTAAATTTGGATAGCAACAGTTCATATTGACTCCCCATGTGGGGGTAGGTAACTGCAATAAGTCCAGTTCCCGCACCCGAGGTTTTCTCTATCCACCCCATTGTGGTATCTTTAGCAATTATACCTCCAGCCACTGAAATCGTAAGTAAAATAAAAACAACCGAAAGCAAAATAACAATACGTGCAACAGAAGATATCCGTCTAACCATACTCCGCGAAGCAACACGCCATGCCAACCCTGAATGCGAAAGAGATTTATGTTTACCCCCAACCACCAAACCATAATAGTTAACAGGAGAGAGCGCATCAAGGGCCGTTATTCTTGTTGCTTTTAAAAGGGGTTGCAAACCAAAAAACAACGCTAAACCGAAAAAAACAACAAAAACTACCGGTGCAAACCACCAATTACCCAAAACATAGCCCCCAAAAACAATGGTTGCCGCCACAAAATCAGCAATAAACCCACATACAACACCCAAAATACAACTCAAAATCACTACACTTAACAGCTCAGTCATAAAGTATCCACCGACCAAACTATTGGGACAACCCGCCGCTTTTATCAGACCAAAGTCACGAGTTCTCTGAGCCATCATCAATGAAACAATAAACGAAGTCAAAACTGCACCTACTAGAAAAACCAAGATACCAATAAAGAGAATAAATTGTCCAAATACTGAAGTTAATGCAATAGTGAATACATTTGACGATGCAGTTAATCCAACGCCTACCCGACTGCTAAACAGAAGCAGAAACAGCGTCGAGGCTACACTCAATGTTAAAGTAACCACTACAAGACCAGTTTGGAGCCGCCTGCGAAGCAAATCGTTTATGGGAAAACCCGCACCCCTACTCATCAGGACTCGCCAATTGGCCATCTTTTAATGCGATTACTTGATCTGCAAGCGCACGAATTTGAAGATCATGCGTAGAAACAAGAACAGTTTTCCCATTCTCCTTGAGCAAATGAAGAACCTGAAGAATTTTCTCAGCATTTTTTACATCCAAATTCCCTGTGGGTTCATCAGCTAAAATCAACTCTGGATCGTTTGCCAAGGCCCTTGCAAAAGCGACACGTTGCTGTTCCCCACCACTGAGCTGAGCGGGAAAATGCGTCTCTCTATGTTCCAACCCAACCATCCTAATCAACTCCAAAGTACGCTCCTCAATTTCACTGGGCGGTTTTCTCTGCCACTCCATAGGAAACGCAATGTTTTCAGCCACCGTCAGCGTAGAAACTAAATTGTAGGCTTGAAAAACAAAACCAACATGACTGCAACGAAAGTCTGAGAGAAAATCCTCATTCTGCCCGACCAAAGGTTGACCAGCAACAAAAAGCTCCCCGCTACTTGGGCGATCAATACCGCTTATAATATTTAGCAGTGTCGTTTTTCCCGAGCCCGAGGGACCACACAAGACTGCAAACGTAGCTTTAGGTATCGCTATGGTCAGGTCTTTTAGAACCTCAACCTTACCGGTATCAACCAGATAGGTTTTTGATAGGTTCTGTGTCAAAACCATCCAGCGATTCTCTTCACTTACAGCCATCTAATTCCCACCCAGACAGTTGAGGTTTTAGCTAAATAATACTTGAGGTACACTTCTTTACACATCACCCTGGTAGCAGGTGTCAATACTGAGGTTACCTCGGTCCCGCTTTAAAATCCGCACCTTCTCAGGCAACTTGTCCTTCTCCCAATCAATCCAGCTTATTTCGCGAAACAGCCACCGCTTCCCCAGATGCGCTGCAACCACCGCATGTTTCTCTGCATGACCCGAGGGGATAAACTGGTCCAGAAAACGAAAGAGCTTATCAATCTGCGCCTTAGGAAAATACGCATAGTAGGTGGCGTTTTTGACTTCAAAGGCGTAAAGATGAGGTCCCCGACGTGCGATGACGTCTGGAAGGGGATTGAGACTGGGATTGCTAACAGGCACACGAACCGCGTTGTAGCCTTTTTTTTGCAACAATTTTACTAAAGCGGTTTCACTATAGAAGCCTCTTTTACGCCAGCGCCTAAGCCGTACGCGATCAAGTTCAGTGCTCAACAAGTCTCCCTCTTCTGCACCCTAATTGGCGTCGGTTTAACATAAAAATTATTGCACCCTATGGCGCAAAAAACTGTGTCGGGCGATGCTTTTGTATACAGCATTTATCCATTCGGTGAAGCTGGTGCACGCTGGTGAACATAAAAATTAATGGTAATACTGAACACACTATAATCACCCAATAGAGATTTTACAACATTAACACACTCAAAATATAGGTGCTATATGCAATACTAACAGCAACAAAAATGCTCAAGCCTCAACATACCAAAAACACCCCAAACCGCAAAGAAAAATTCAACCTATGCCGGTATACAGAAGCATCACCAAATACACTCCAAACCCTTTTTACTAACCTAAAAAGTTAATCGCCCAATAGAAAGTTTGTCCGATGGGTTAGAGTTGGAAACTTTGACGTACAAAATTTTTTTTGTTGCTTGCTGGGTGGGTGGTGTTTTACTCAAAGTTTGCTTTGTGTTGGGGGTGGTATTGTTTGTTGTTTTTTTAGGCCGAAGGAGTTTCGAAAAATGGTGAGTTTGCTTGGTCCGTGGATTTTCGACAGTACTTATATGAGGCCCCGATATTCTCCATGCCAAGCCCCTAAGTACACAGTTAATCGCTGTTAATTGTGGCGGGTTGATGAATTGGGGTGATTTTTGAGCTTTTTGTATTTGTGTTTGGTGATAAACTTTTGGTGATTTTTCTGTGAACATATTTTCGGAGTTAAACAACTGTGTTTTATGGGTTTTTATATGTAATAATTTGAAAATATGGCTATTTTATCTAAAAATGACCAACGCTTTATCGTTAATTTTTGAGGTTTTTGGTTAATGCGAGTTCTTGGGGCGATAAATGAAACTTTGTCTATTTGTGTGGGGTCTTCTATTTTTGCTTCTCTCTATTAGGTGCACAATTTTTTTAAAATGTTGACTGATGTGGTTTTAGGAATATGGCGTTTATCCGCGTGTTTGTTTGCTTGTTTTTTTGTAGGTTTCTTTTAGTTGCTTTGGCTTGGTATGCGTTTTGGTTTGTAGATTTTTTAGTTTCTGCTGGTGATATCTGGAATTGATCTGTTGCTATACAATAGTATGTAACTTATCAACTGACGGGTCAGCCTTGAAGGGGGTAAGTTGTAGTGGGGATCGGTCTTTTTTACTGGTTAGTCCTTTTGTTTCATTAGCTATTGTTACATCGGGAGTTCTTCAAGAGGGTACTTTTCTATTTGATTGTGCACTTTACGACGGTGCCGGTCATGTTCTTCTATGGTTTCATAGAGTTGCCCGCAATCCCGGCATCGGTATGATGTACCACTCAAAGTTCTATTTGCGGTATCGTCATAGTCTAGTAATGCATTTTCCAAATTTTCCTCGTCGATAACTGTAAAATCGCCCGTAGTTGTTTCTGAAGCGTTAACTGGTTTCATCTAAAAGTTGCCTCCAAAGGAAACACCTGCAAACTAGTCTGCTTTAGGTTTTAAAGGGTGTGTGGGTGGCTCATGACAATAACAAAACCCTCAAACCGTTTTAACAGTTTAGGGGTAAATAGGTATCGGTATACAAAAGCATCGCCCAACACAGAAATTTTGAGTACACTGCCGACAAACCCTTGCAGAGGCATGTCGGGAGCGTTCACTTGTCCACTCAATTTTTACTGAGAGCGAAATTGGTTTTCTTGATCTCACAGATAAACTTCAGAGGCCATCGGTGCGTCAGGTATCAGCTGGTGCTGTTCATGTTTGCGCCTCATGTAACCGGTATCTTGATCTTCCGAATATAATCCTGCATTTCTTGTAGATATTCAAGTGTTTTGAAGAACTGGTTTCTAATTGCTGTATTTACCAGCGTCCATCCAGCGCGTATGTCCATCTGTGTTCATGCTTTTGTTGCCTGATAAGCTTTAGCCGTTTATAGGGGAGGTGAAGTTGGACTTGGCAATCTCTTTTTTGTGGAACCGCTATTATCCGCGAGACTGTACCTGTATCATTCAAATTATGGATGTGTAGAGCAAAGATAAATCTGGAATGCTGAAGCGTTTGTTTTCGTTGGTTTTTTCGGTTGTCGTAACTCTAAAAAGGTGTTAGCTCCAATAAACTTGCTGGTTTAGACCATAAACGTGAGGTAATTATTGTTTGTTTTAACTGTTTACTGTAAAAAATTTCCATTCGGAGGATTTTCGTGTTATAGTTTCAAGCTATGTACTAAGCAACCGTGTTTTGAAGATGCAAGACGGTCAAAAATGTTTCAGATAGCCGCCGTATCGGAAGCAGAGAAACCGTTTTAGGCTTATTTTATGTTGCGTGATTGGGATAGATGATGTTTAAAAATCTGTTTGAAGCGTAAAACCCGTTTTAGTTTATGAGTATATAAGGTTCGCTGGTCTTCGTTTTTAGTGATGTTGTTCGGTTTTGATTCTTTTGCTGGTGCCCTTTGAGCGCATTCTTGCCTTCTTTTTAGCCTCGATGAGCTTTGAGGGTTTCTCAGCTAGTGCGTCAGGTGTGGTTTCCTCAATTGGTAATGCATCAGTCGTATCTGGGAAAGCCATTTCTGTTGCCAGTTTGGCACCGTTTTTGTGCATTGTTTTCAATGCGCGGTCAGCATCTCCCGGAGTCGTGTTGATGCCCATGGTTGCATCCATTAAGACTATGGTTTCAAACCCCAACCGGCAGGCATCTAGAACTGTATTTAGGACACAATAGTCAGTGGCTAATCCTGATGTAAATAGCCTTTTTACATTGCGTTTGTGGAGTTCGTCTGCGAGGTTGGTGTGGTCAAAGGCTGAGTAGGCCTCATGGTCGGGTTGGGTTGCTTTGGAGATGATTTGGGCGTTTGGGGGGAGTTTGAGGTCGGGGCTGAATTTTGCGCCTGCGGTGTCTTGTATGCAGTGGGACGGCCACGGTCCGTTTTGGGCTTTGAATGATGTGTGATTTGGGGGATGCCAGTCGCGGGCTGCAATGATTTGTGCCTGGGCGGTTTTGAAACGTTTGATATAGCTATTTATGGCCGGAATTATTTCATCGCCGTTTGGAATGGGCAGGGCACCGCCGGGTAAAAAATCGATTTGGATATCCAGTACTATGAGCGCATCGTATTCTGTTAAACTGTATGATGTATTCAAAAATGTCCAACCTTCATTTTTCTTAGCGTGAACCTGAGGAATAAACTTTTGCATCCCACTTATCAGGCGGTTCTTCGCCAAAATTAACCGCTAATGACACGCTGTAAATGGGAATATTGCAGGGTTCCTTAAATTTTCATGAATGTATGGATGGTTTTTAATCCCTTTAATGTAAAAAGTGACCATTCGATATTTTTTCGAAAGACATATCCCCGATGATTTTCTATTGTAGACTTTGGTTGATTTGCTCTTCAGGAAAGTGGCTGGCAATTCGCAATATGTTCACGTATTGCAACCGTTTTCTATGCGCTGAAGTGGCTGAGGGCGCTTGAAAATCAGGTAAATGTGCTCTAGGGGGCAGAAGGGCAAATAAAAACAATATTTGGGTGTCTGATGACTAAACTTTGGATGATTTGATTTTTTTTTACTGTATGTTTATATAAGCTTCGCTTTTTTTCGAAAAACTTTCGCATCAAAGAAGAAATAAGACGTTTCGTTTCTGTAATTGATGTGGTGGTTTTTGGCGTTTTTGGGTGTTGTTTTTAGTTGCAGTTAATTTGTCTGTTGGTGGTATTGGCATCAAAGTGGGTCTGGAGTGGGCTCTATTTTGTTTGGTTGATGTTTTGGGTTGGCTGGTTTTATGTTACTAATGTAGAGATATGTCGCTTTTTGGCGTAAATGTTAAGTACTAGTTACATCAAAATATGTAAACGTAATAAACAAGAAAAAAGTAGGAAGATTGAAAAATGAATACACATAAATCAAGAAACAAGTTATTGGCAATCGCAACAACACTACTACTAATTGCATCCATGACACTAGCAGTAATACCACTAACAACCGCGAACGTAACCGATTTGGATCTAGACTACTACTCAGGCAACGTTGGCGATACAATTACAGTCACAGGTACCGTGACTAATCCAGGCGCTACCGTATCAATCTACTGGAATTCTATCTCCTCAGCAAATAGACTAAATTCAACACAACTAAGCGGCTCAATCCTAGACTTCTCAATTGAGATAACCATCCCCACGGCTCCTGCCGGCTACCATGCTATCATCGCTGTCGAAGAAATCGGCTCAACTGGTGGATCTAGCGCCGGTTCAGATGCGGTAGATTTTCTTATTGAACCTAAAATTACCCTAACTCCAAACAAAGGTGTTGCACGCGACATTATCACAGTTACAGGTACTGGCTTTAGCCCTGGAAGCACAACCAATACGATTGATCTTTATTTTGATGGCGATCCAATATCAACGACACCCTCAACAATACGCGCAGATGCTACTGGCAGCTTTACGGCAACCTTTGCTGTACCAACCCTCCTCTCAGATGGCCTCTATTATGTTGAAGCAGAGTCTACTGGAACCGGAGATTATGCCTATGCAGAGTTTACAATTGGACCAGTGATTACTCTTACTCCAAAAGAAGGCCCAGCAGGCATAATTGTTACAGTGAACGGACGTGGATTTAACCCCAGTACACTTGCCGACATTGTTTTCGAAAATTCCACATACTCTAAGATAGTAAAAGAGGATGTGACTGTTAATTCAGCAGGCAGATTTACGACCACCATAGTTATTCCATCTGGCGCTATAGGCGATTATACAGTTACTGCAACAGATGACGGTGCACCTACCAAGTCTTCGGACGAAACATTCCACATAACAGCTGCAACTAGCATCACTGTTGTTCCGGCAATAAGCGAACCCACATCAACAGTCACAGTTATTGGTCGCAACTTTGCACGCGTTGCAGGTACAAAAGTAAATCTAAATCTTGATGGCTACGACTATGGCGATTTTGCTGTTGATGCAAACGGCTCATTTGAGGTAGATATCGTAATTCCACAAATCCAACTTGAATATCACGACTTAACTGCAATCGATACCAGCGAACTAACTGCAACGACAAAATTAGGCGTTGCAGCACCCATAGCAGTAGCATCTCCAGCTTCAAATCTTGAATCCGGTCAAACAATAACTGTCCGTGGTCTTGGCTTTGACGTCTTAGGCGATCCCTTTGTTGCTAACATCACTATAAATGGCATTCTAGTTGCAGAGGGTATTAATCCTGGGCAACTAGTGACTGGTGTTTTGGTGATAGTTCCAGCACTTCCAGTTGGCGCTGCTACGGTGAAAATCACAACTGACATCGTTGATCTGACAGCTCAAACAACCATAACTATAGCGAAAAGCACAACTGTTATAGTAACTCCTCAAAATGTTCTAAGAGATACTGACGTTGCCATTTCAGGCATATACTTTACAGCAACACCTACCTTAGTTAACGTAACTATCGTTAATGTATCCAATTCTAGCATTAGTTGGACCAATATTCCAGCAACTACAAATGCAACAGGCGGATTTACAATAGACTGGCATGTTCCTATACTTCACGGTAGAGTTAATGTTCCCACTGGCGACTATACAGTTATCGCGACTGACGCAAATGGCTTAACAGCTAGTACAACCCTTAAGATAGTGGCGCTTGATGTAAAAGTTACTACCGGTGCAAACGTATATGCTCAAGGTGCAATCGGCAGTTTCCAGTTATCTAGCACAGCACAACCAGACGGAGAAATAGCAATCTATGATACTGACGGATTCCTCTACAGCATCATCACAATTAACAGCTATAGCTGGGTTTATAACGCTAGGACATTCAGATACACTTATCCCATCAGCGGTTTTGGACTTATAATGGGTACTATGTTCCAGCTCTCCAATGATGCAAAACTTGGCAGTTGGACATGGGACGCAACTTTCAACGACGCAGGCGAGGACATAATTTTCGCAAATACCTTTGAAGTTATCGATGCAACCGTGGCGGCCCAAGGTCCCCCGGGTCCTCAAGGTGAACCAGGTCCACAAGGTGCAGCAGGTGCAACAGGTGAGCCCGGTCCTAAAGGCGACACAGGTGACAGAGGCGCAACCGGCGCATCAGGTTCTGGCTCTGGTTCCACAGGCGCAACCGGTCCAGCAGGCGCTCAAGGTCCCCAAGGTCCCCAAGGCGTCCAAGGTCCTAAAGGCGACACAGGCCCACAAGGTCCAGTCGGTCCATCAGATTATGAAGGTACTGATGAAGCTATAGCTACGACAGCAAATGCAGGCATTATCATAGCAATCATCGCTTTGATCATTGGTGTACTAGTAGGATTCCTTGTCTACACCTTACGTCGCAAGGTTGCCTAGAAACCTAAACCTCAATTTTCTTTTTTATTTTTTTTCTTCTTTGTTCGACTGTTTTGTCAACGTATTTCCTGTTCAAAAGTTTTCTGATATTTCTATTGGTTGTATATTTTCCAGTTGCTGTATTGGTGTTGAGTTGGCAAACGGTCTCTGTGTTAGGGGCGGCTAGTTGGCTGACAAGATAGTTTTGATTAACACTGCGATTTATCTTTTGTTAACTGGTTGGATATTGGTTTGTTGTTGCCGTATGTTTGTTGACTGGCGGGGGTTATTTGTGAGTTTCTGTTTTGAGTTTTTGTTTTTCTGTAGGGTTGTGTTATGATTGTGAGTATTAGGAGTGTAATGATAATGATAATGATAGTGACGCTGATGGTGATTGGGTTGATGGGACGTGACGTTTTTGGTGGGTTGAGGTTGGGTGGGGGAGTGTGGGTTGGGTTGGTGTTGTTGGGGGTTGCTTGGAGTGCGGCTGTGGCGTTGATTAGGCCGTAGCCGAAGAATATGTCTCTGTTTGATTGGTCGTTGGGTTGCAGGTTGGTTGCTGTTTGGCAGAGTATGTTTCTTATTTGGATGTTTGTTAGAGTGGGGTTTTTGGCCCAGATTAGTGCGGCTGTGCCTGTGACGTAGGCGGTGGCGTATGATGTTCCGGTGCCGCTGTGGAGTTGGTTGTCTGGGCCGATGGCGTATATGTCTTCGCCTGGTGCAGTGAGTTCGATTTCGGGTCCGGTGCAGGCTTGTTCGAGTTTACGTGTGTCTTCTTTTATTGCTGATACGGCTATGGTTGTATCATAGCACGCTGGACAGCCAACGCCTGATGCGACTTCGCCTGTGTTTCCTGCGGCGGCTACTATTAGGATGCCTTTGCTGTATGCTGTAATGAGGGCTTGTTTTAGGGCGTTGTTTTCGTCGGTAATGCACCAGCTTATGGATATGATTTGTATGTCGTTTTCTATGGCCCATTGGATGCCTGAGATGGCGTGGTTTAGTTTGCCTATCCCTTGGTCGTTTAGGACTTTTATGGCGTATATTTGTGCGTCGGGGGCGATGCCTGTGAGTCCGGTTGTTGAGTTATGTTGGGTGTTAATTATTGAGGCGATCATGGTGCCATGTCCATATAAGTCGGTTGTGTTTGTGTTGTTGTCTATGTAGTTGTATCCGCCGTGGATTTTTAGATCATCGATGGGATTTATACCTGTGTCTAGGATTGCGATTTTTATGTTTGTGCCTGTGCTTTGGGTCCAGGCGGTTGTTGCGTTGATTTGTTGGGGGGCCCAATTTATTGTTCCTGTAGGTTGGGTTTGGGTGTTTTCGGTTATGTAGGCTATGTTTGGGTTTTGGTTTAGTTGTTCTATGGCGTCTTGGGGTAGTATGGCGTGGATTGCGGGGATGATGTTGTAGCTTTCAAGGATGGTGGCGTTGTGTTTGTTGAGTAGTTGGGGGTTGGGGGTGTTTGTGAAGCCTACGATTACATCTTTTATGGGTGTTTGTTCTGGGTTGGGGTTGGTTTGGGTAGGTGGAATTATTATTGTTGTGGTTAGTGTTAGAATAATTATTGTTAGGGTGAGGCTTAGAATGGGGGTGGTGATTTGTTTCTTTTTAGCTTCATACACATCTTATGTAAAATATGCATTGACTATTAAGTCTTGTTTATTGAAGAAAAATTATTTGAAGAAATGACTGTTAGTCTTTTTCTTCTTCTTTGATTGCGCATTGAAGTTTTTTTATTATTTCATCTGCTCTTAGGGTTTCAACCTTTAAGGTGTAGAGCTGACGTGGTGTGCGCAACTTGAGTTTAACGCCGTCTTTTAGCCTTTTAACTTGGCATTGTTTAGCTTTGGCGCTCATAGCTACGAATTTATCAACATCAAAGATTTCAGATGGCATACATGAGTCCTCTTGGAAGTCCGCAATGAACATAAGGCAACCTCTTTTTATCTGTTTTGGTTCATCACACTTATATCCAATCAATCCATACGTATGCTCTAGAAGTATTTAATTAAGGAGAACAGGCAGATAAAACAAATCCACCTTGTCTCAATTATTTTAATTCTTGCGTTGCTGATTTCATCAACAGCCCTACTAGTTTCCTACACCCAAAGCAGCAACCAAACCCTACCCAAAGAATCCGTCTACGTCGGAATTGCTTTTTGCGGCGAAACCGTAGAGCAAGCCAAAACGCTAATCGACAAAACCAAAAACTACACAAACCTCTTTATCCTAAATGCCGGCCAAAACATCCTATGCACTAATCAGATCGCTGTTATGGAAATTCTCGATTACGCCACAGACGCAGGCTTAGACATCATCGTGAACTTGGGCAGCTACACCCGAGAGACGTGGCAGCAACGCTTTGAAATCCTCCTCCAAGCTAGAGATGCTTATGGGGATAAATTTTTGGGAGTGTACTATGATGATGAACCCGCAGGGATGCTCATGGATTGGAATTGGGAACAAGAATTCTATATAAGCACCCGCCCCTTTGGACCCTACTCAGCACAGCTCCAAGAAAAACTCAAAGCAAATACTCACCCAGACAACTATAGCCTAGAAGCCCAATGGTTTAACTGGATTATGGAAAGAAATCCCGGACATAACGCCCTAAAAACCAGTAACATAACCACCTACACCTCCGACTACACCCTGTACTGGTTTAACTATCTAGGCGGCTACAACGTTATGCTAGCACAGTTAGGCTGGAACAACAGCATCAACCAGCACCTCTCGATGGCACGCGGGGCTGCGGCCCTACAAAACAAGGATTGGGGTACAATTATAACCTGGAAGTATCGAGAGACACCCTACCTCGATACCCCCGATAACATCTATGAGCAACTAGTAGCATCCTATGATGCTGGCGCTAAATACATTACTATCTTCAATTGGCCCTATGACACCGATAACCCCTACGGTATTCTCACCGAGGAACATTTTGATGCCATGGAACGCTTCTGGAACCAAGTTGTTACCAAAAGAAACCCAAGTACTTCCCAAGCACAAGCCGCATTAGTTCTTCCCAAAGATTACGGGGCGGCCTTACGTGACAATCACGAAAAAATTTGGGGCATATGGCAACCTGACGACAAAACAGAACTGATTCATGAAAACATTGAAAAACTCCTTGAAGAGTATGGGCTTGGCCTTGATATAGTCTATGATGATCCTGCATACCCCTTAGAGAACTATGGCAAAATATACTATTGGAATCAAACGCTCACCTAAACAGTCAGGTCACACCCGCACACGCTAATTTTTCTTTGAATGGATGCCCAGTTTAAGGTTAACCTCCACGGTATATTCTTTCTCGTTTTTTCCAAACGCGAAATTCCAATCTTTAACCTCTACCTCCAAATCCTTAAACTGTTCAAGGATTGCATCTTTATAATCCTGACAGGTTTCCCCAAACTTCTGCAACTTATCTGAAATGTTAGATTCAGGCACACATACACCTCCTAAGACGTTTTAGCTATACATTAGGCATGTGATTGATAACTGCTTTTAAAAATATGTGGTTGTCTAAACACAACAGCAAAAAACCATACCCCCAAACGATCATATATCCGTAGCATCAAGAGGAACTTTTTTGACAACCTACAAAGTAGGCATCTCGGGCTCTTATGGCGGATTTAACCTAGGTGACGAAGCCATTTTGCACAGCATCATAAATCAGCTTCGCAGAACCGTCGATGATATTGAAATCACTGTTTTTAGTCGAAGCATACCCGACACCAAAGCAAGGCATCAAGTCGATGATGTGGTAGATGTTCGAGCCCTAACAAGAGTCGAGATCACACCCAAGATCGATTCACTCAATCTCTTTATTTTGGGCGGGGGCGGAATTTTTTTTGACAAAGAAGCTGAGGTCTATCTGCGTGAACTCGAAATTGCACAGCAAAACGATGTTCCAACAATGGTTTATGCTGTCGGCGCAGGCCCGCTCAACAACGAGAATTCCCGTAAAAGAGTCAAAGAGGTGCTAAGTAACGCTAATGCTATAACTGTCCGGGATCGGGAAGCAAAAAAAATCTTTGAAGATATAGGTGTAGACAACCCAATCATGGTGACTGCTGATCCAGCATTTCTGCTAACCCCTGAACCTCTGCCTAAAAATGCACTAAAGCGCGAGCAAGTGCATGGGCAACGGATATTGGTGGGGATCTCGGTACGTGAACCTGGACCCGCGGCTCCCGATATCGATCCCAACTTTTATCATGGCCTACTGGCTAACGCGGCAGATTTTGTTATCAGCCGGCTTGATGCTGATGTGATTTTTGTTCCCATGGAACGGGCTGTTTTTGATGTGCAACATTCCCATGCAGTTATATCCAAGATGCTTCAGCCTCAGCATGCCTGGGTCTTAAAAGGGGACTACTCTCCAGGACAACTCCTCACGGTTATGAAACATTTTACGTTTGCAATCGGCATGAGACTGCATTTTTTGATTTTCTCTGCACTCCAAGGTGTACCTTTTGTGGCACTGCCCTATGCATCCAAAGTTAGTGGGTTGCTCGATAACCTGCAGGTTCCTATGCCGCCGCTTAACCGAGTGGATTCCGGTTTAATTAACGCCTACATCGACAAAGCCTGGGACGACCGTAACACAACAAAAGCCCATATCCAGCAACTTATACCCAGTCTAAAGGCACTCGCCGCTGAGAATAATCGTCTTGCGGTTGGTTTGCTCAGGGGGCAATGTTCTGATAAAGCAGAAGCGCCGATTGAGGTTGACGCTAAACAGGTGTGAACTATGCCGCTGGCTAAACGCTCTGTGGATGAAGTTGCGTTGCCGCCACGGCGTGCCAAGGTGATACCTGAAACCGATGTATTGGTTGTGGGTGGTGGACCAGCGGGAATCGGAGCCACACTGGGTGCTGCCAGAGCAGGAGCCAAGGTATTGCTTGTGGAACAGTATGGATTTTTGGGGGGCTGTGCAACAGCCGGGCTGGTTTTAACCATGGCATCCTACTACACATCCTCAAACAGTTCCCTAACAAAAACAGCAGACGTCACGCTTTTTCCAATCGATCATGGAGAAGGCAGACCAATCATAGGGGGTGTCTTAGCAGAACTGGTGGAGAAACTGGTTTCGGCCGGTGGAGCGTTTGCGCCCTCTGCGCAGACTGGGTTTATGGTGCCTTTTGATCCGGAGGTCTTCAAACAAGTTACTTTGGCTATGCTTGATGTAGCGGGGGTGGAGATGCTGTTTCATGCGGTTGCCAGCGGAGTGCTATGTAACACCACAGGGGTGCAGGGGGTGGTTTTTGAAACTAAATCGGGACCGGTGGTTGCTAAAGCAAAGGTTATTGTTGACTGCACAGGCGATGGAGATGTGGCTACTTTTGCGGGGGCACCATTTGAGGTAGGTCGAAGCCGAGACCAGCGGGTACAGCCGATGACTTTGATGTTTCTTTTGGAGGGGGTTGTTTTAGAGCAGTTTAATAACTATGTGCAGAGTCATCCTGATCAGTGGTGTGGTGCAAGGGGATTAGAGGCCCTTATGCAACAAGCCAAAGAACAAGGTGAATTATATGTTCCCCGAGAAAATATTTTATTGTTTGGGGGTGTCCATAAATCAAATGTTCTGGTAAATAGCACCCGTATCATCAACGCACAAGGAACCGACGTGTGGGATTTGACGCATGCAGAACTAGATGGACAGCGCCAAATTGCTGAGTTAACCCGTTTCTTTCGCAACTATGTACCGGGTTTTGAGAAAGCCTCAGTGCGTCAGAGCGGCGTCATGACAGGCATCCGGGAAACCCGCCGAATTATAGGTGAATATCAGCTAACAGCAAAGGATGTCTTGGAAGCTCGAAAGTTCAAAGATGTCATCGCACTGGGTAGCTACCCAGTGGATCTACATAACCCCATAGGAAAGGGGACAATTTTAAAAAAAATTAAACCCGGCCAAGCCTACAACATTCCTCTACGTTGCCTAATTCCCAAAAAACCTGAAAATCTCCTCGTAGCTGGGCGATGCATATCAGGGACACATATAGCACACGCATCTTATCGCACCATGCCCGTGTGCATAGCAACCGGACAAGCCGCCGGAATATGCGCCGCCATAGCGGTAAAAAACAATCAAACACCCCGAACCGTCAACATTACAGATGTACAAAAAGAACTTCTAAAACAAGGTGCATACCTCGACATATAGATCAAGGGTAGAATAGCAGAGATAATATCCTGTTACGACTGATAAACCCCTAACTCTCTATAGGCGTTTTTTTGCTTGTGTAGAGCTGAGTATACATAGGGCGGTTTTCATTAGACGAGTTTTTAGTAAAATGGTAGTTTTGGTTGGCTTTTTTGTCGCTATTTTTATTAACCCAGCGTCTGCATCATAGAAATTATGCAAGCTGAATTTGGAGTAATCGGAGGAACCGGTCTCTGTGACCCTAAACTTCTCAAAGATATACAAGAAATTACCATAGATACACCATATGGTAAACCCTCTGGTGCTATCACGGTTGGTGCATTAGGTGGTAGAGTAGTAGCATTTCTGCCTCGGCATGGTAAACTGCACACCATCAGGCCTACCGACATAAACGTGCGAGCCAATATTTGGGCGCTTAAACGTCTAGGGGTAAAACGTATCTTGGCCGCGTCCACTGTAGGTTCGTTGCGCGAAGATTACCAGCCCGGTGATGTAGTGTTCTGTGACCAATTTATCGACCGTACTACCCGTAGAGAACAATCCTTCTACACTTTAGCGGAAGGCAAAGTGTGTCATATATCTGTTGCAGAACCTATGTGTCCTCAGTTACATGACGTACTCATGGACACAGCTAAAACCCTAAACATCAAGAGCCACAATAAAGGTACATACATCTGCATTGAAGGACCCCGCTTCTCAACCAAGGCAGAATCCAAACTATACCAGCAATGGGGCGCAGATATAGTTGGCATGACTATGGTCCCTGAAGTCGTTTTAGCCCGGGAAGCTGAAATCTGCTATGTAAACATATCCACCGTAACCGATTATGATTGTTGGAAAGACCATGCCGTATGCGTCGATGACATCGTGAATATAATGAAAACCGGTGTAGAAAACGTAAAACGTATCATCACAGAAACCATAACAAAAACCCCAAATACCTGCACCTGTAGCTGCAATCAAGCACTAAAAGGAGCTTTCGCATAAGGAGGAAACAACAATGGAGAAAACCGACAAGATAAACCTTGCAGATAATATCCGAAGAATCCCAGAATTCAAAGGAGTTGTCTTCTGGGACATAACCCCCCTTCTAAAAAATCCCGCCTGCTTTCGAGCAGCCATAAAACAAATCGCAGACCATTACCGCAACAAAAACATAGATCTGGTCGTCGCCAACGAAGCCCGTGGATTCATCATCGGGGCACCCATAGCTTACGAGCTAAATGCAGGTTTTGTGCCGATCCGCAAAAAAGGTAAACTACCCTACAAATGCATCGACCTAACATACCAAAAAGAATACGAAAGTGACACCATACAAATCCACGAAGACGCCATCAATAAAGACCAAAACGTACTCATCATTGACGATTTACTTGCAACTGGAGGTACTGCCAAAGCAAACCTTGAACTCGTAGAAAAACTAGGCGGAAAAATAGCAGGTATAGCCTTTCTAGTCGAACTAGATTACTTAGATGGCAGAAAAATACTCGGCGACAAATACGAAGTGTTCTCACTGGAAAGAAAATCAACAACAGACAGCTAATTATTGGCCATAAAAAACAGCCGCCACCTCCTCTTCTCTGTTTGGGCTATGACGGCACATATATTGATTTGTTGTCACATCATGACAGCAACTCAGGTTTAATACTCTTATCAGGAGAATAATTAGTCATAAAGGAGTTGAATATTTGGAAAATATTTTTGTAGAGCAACAGCCCCAAATCAGTGTTAGTATTGAAGATCCTATATTAAAGCCTAAACGAAGCGCATTTATTTTTATAACTGCAGAATCAGAATCAAGCCATAGGGCACTAGATGATTTAAGAAAAATTGAGGATGTTCAAGAAGTTTATCTTGCATTGGGGGCATATGACCTTATAGCAAAAGTCAGAGGAGAATCACTGGATCATATAAGAGACAACGTCCTTAAACGCATCAGAAACCTAAGCAGTATTAAATCAACATTAACACTAACCGTCATTTAACACCATTTACGAACAAAAATAACTCTATAAACGTGATGTATTGCCGATTTTATTAATGATTGTGTAACTTGGTTGTAGATACTTCTTCTTTATTGGTTAGCACAGAAACCCGAACCTCTTGGCCTTGCGGTGTATTCTGTAAACATTCATGGATATGCTTCCAAAACATCATGCGACTGTGCCAAAGTGGTGCATCACAGAGAGGACATTTAAACATTGGTTGAACCAAATCCAACACCATCACTATAGATTTGCCCTTCTAGAACATATCACTATGTGGCTACAACAATCCTACAACGAGAAAAACACAAAAATATTTCTTTTTCTTCCAAAAATGTGTCAGTAAAACTTATGGACGAAAAAATCGTATGGTAGGGAAATAGAAGATTGAATAGTCTATTTTTCACCTGTGATTTTAGAATTTAATTTGCGATGCAACTCTAATCCTTCTTTAAGAAATAGAATCATCGCCACCAAAGTCAGTCCTGTCAAAACCAAGAAACGCACTTCAATTACTAAAAAATTCTCAATAACTAAACTAAGCAATATCATACTTAATTCTGCTACAAATGCGCCTATAAAAAAGAAGGAATAAAACATCAATCGAGGCACAAGACTCTTGCCAACCCACACATGCCCATCGATAGATGCTTTCTCTTTTAGGATATAGTTTCCGTAGCTGTCTTTCGCTATCAAGCCAAGATTTTCGAGTTTTTGAAGGTTATAGTATGCAACGCTGGTGCTGCTTAGTTCTGCGCCTCGTGTTACCTCTCTAACACCGACCGGTCTGTCAGCACGAACAATGAACGCATATACGCTTAATGTGTTGCCTTCTAATTCATTGTTAGCCAATTTCGTATCCTCTTGTTAGGTTATTGGTTTACAACGGGTTTTTGCAAATATCTAGTATCATGGTAGGTCGAACATATGGATGTCTAACCCTAAGTCTTCAAATGTTGGAATATATCCCACGTGGTTGGTCTCGTATACTGCCCTTCCCAAACTATCTAACTCTGACAGTGCTATATAGTACAAAATGTCGTTACTAGTAGGTGTGACGGTAATTACTGATGACTCAAGGGGACTGCTTGGATGCTTGTAGGTTATCTGCAGTACTCGGGTGATTTCGACATAGATTGTTTTGGCGTCTCTTAGGTTAGCTAGTGCCTGTGCCGATTTTTCGTCTCCAGTTGCAGATAGATAAGGTCCACCACCAAAGTTATGATGACCTTTTGCGGCTGTACTCCATTCAGCGGAATAAAAGCCTAATGTGTTCTCTTCGACATAACCAAGCGCTTCTGTAAGATCATATATTGTTCCGTCTGCAAAAGTATAGGTATTCTGGTTGCTGTTTGATTCTGTGATTGCATCGATGATACGGGCGGGGTCATTTGGGTCGGATACCTTTCCAGCAATTGCAACACTATGAGTCATGTTGAGAATTGAGGTTTGGTCAGAGTAGAAATGGAACTTATAGACTTCTATTTTTGCATCTACATCTTCAAGATTGGCGCCCTCAGGTGTTATGTCATAGCACATGAGTGTACCAATGCTTCCTCCGTCAGGGATTTCCATGCGGTAAACTGTTCCATCTACATCGACGCAAGTTGTATAGGGCTCGTCATATAAACTTCCGATATAGGGAATAGCGATGATATTGAATATATTGGGATTGAAATATGGTTGTGTACTCTGAACTGTGACCCCTGATATGGGTTGAAAGTATGCTATGGGCAAGACAGTTGCTATTCCGATTACTAAGGCAAATATGCTTATAGCGGCTATTTTCTTCTCGATTTTCATTGTTTTTTCACACCTTCATATTCTACGGGCAATACATAACTATACATTTAGAACACTATTTTTCCAAAGTGTTCTGCTGTTAGAACACCTCTTAAAAATGTCCCTGTGGTAGTAGTGGTAGTAGAGTAAAATAATCGCTTTGAGGCGGAAAGGGTTGCTTTATTGACGTAACCCATTGGTGAGCGCAGGGTAGCATCAAGGATTGTGAGTATGTTTTTATCTCATTATTAACATCATTTTTCCAAATTCATTTTTAACCAACCCTTTGTTGTCTCTGTACAAAAAGCGCACCTTTATAACCTCAACAGAATAACATTCCCACAAAAGAAGCATGAGAGGCAATGTGATGTCTGCAAACGCTCGTTCACTAAAATATGTGTTGGGCTGGTTGATTGCAGGCACCCGAGGTGGATTGACTCGTGCGAAGATAATTGAAGGTTTAAGGGAAACTCCCCAGAACGCTAATCAGTTGGCAACACTACTTAAGATGGATTACAAAACGATGCGACATCATCTTGAGGTGCTGGAGAAAAACCGTATGGTAACTTCTGTGGGGGATCGATATGGTGCAACATATTTTCTTTCACAGACTCTTGAGGACAACTATGGCTTGTTTGAGGAGATTGTGAATAAAATCGGGAAAAAGTAGAAAAAGGAGAACAATCAAGAGGGAGAAAATGATGAATAGAAAACAAGCTATATTCGTTCTGCTTATCGCTTTGTTAATTTTATCTACATGTGCAGCAATTTTAATTACGCTCTATCAGGTTGAAATGAATGATTTTCCCTTTGAACAGAGAGTATATCGCCCTAACCCTGCAGATATCGAGTTGTACTATTGGGCACGGACTATACTCTCAACGATAAACATAGTTCTAATTTCAGTGCTAATCGCTAGTTACATCAGTATATATTTAAGGACTAAATCAGAATTTACTGTAGGTTTGTTATTATTTGCAACTTTTCTGCTTATAAAGGATGTTGTTTGGAGTCCTTTCATAATCGGTGCCTTAGGTTTTGGCATCTTTGGACTTGGTCCATTTGCGTTTTTGCCTGATCTCTTTGAGATGGCGGCTCTTCTTGTTCTGTTCTACTTAAACGTCAAATACTAACAACCCCTTTCATGTTCTACAAGATATTGGGTAAAATATGGAAAAACTATTTAAGAATGAAAACTGCACAAACAAGCGGAAGAGATCCAAATGACTCAGGAAGTTCAAGCAAAAAATAGCCACAGCATAACAGTTATAGCCTTAGGCCTTATTTGCATCATACTTGCAGCTAGTACAATCGCAGTAGTTAGCCTCTATAAGCCCGATCAAACCGAGTTAGATAATAAAGACAAAACCATCGAGGAGCTAAACAATCAAATAACAGTACTAACAGATCAGATATCATCTTTAATGCTGAACCAAAATGATAAAAACGATCAAAGCGCAGAGATTAAGTCGCTAAATGATAGATTAGCCGTTTTAGGAAGTGATTTAGCAGCAGCAAATACCCGAAATAGCGATGCTCAGAAGATCATGAACTTGGAGATTTCAGACACCATCTTCAACAAGACAGTGACACAGGAAGCCGGTAAGGCAACCATCATATACGAAGAAAAAGTGCCCTATGCCGGTTACATCAAGATAGAATCAGCCAAATCAAACTCAACTTCAACCTACGTTAAAATCAGCTACACCTACAAAGATCTACTATTTGATTACAAAGTAACCTTAGGCGACAAGGACAAGACCGTATTGCTACCAATGTTACCGTGTACGATAAAGGTTGAAATCGGCAATGAGAATAAAGACGTGGGCGAAGAAGAAACGGTATATGATAACAAGGTAGATGTCGTAGCCACAATGTATTGGTAGACATCATCACAATTTCCCCTTAATATCCACATTTTTTTATACCTTGACTGCATTATTTTCAAGATTTAAGTTGTGAATGTTTATCAGTGCAAAATTTGTTGCAAAGTAACAATAAATGTGGCTAAAAATTTATTGCAGAGTTGGCAGTTGATGATGTCAGTAGCAATGTTGATGTACATTTTGGTTATTTTTGAATAGTTCCATAAGTTTTGGCATCAATTCGTATCCATGTTTAATGAGTCCCAAGTTACCTTTTGCACATTCGTTTTCGGAGAATTTGGTTGAGTTGCTGTTGTGGTTGGTTTTGCCGCCGGCGATCAGTAGTGCAACGGGTGTGTCGGTGTGGATTTTTTTTGCACAGGGTGTGGCGTGATCAGAGGTTACACAGATTAGTGTGTCTGTTAGTGTGATCTGTTTGAGGAGGGGCCCAAAGAAGTATTTATCAATGGCTGCTATGAGTTCTGTTTTTAGTTTATAGTTGCCGTCGTGGCCGGGTTCATCGGGGCCTTTTAAGTGGATGTAGATGCAGTCATGTTGGGGAAGGGCTTGGAGAAGTGCCTTTACACGGATTTCTAGATCGTTGTGAAGATTGGCGGTGGGTGGGGGAAGCAATGATGCGTCCATGCCTACAAGTTGGGCGATGCCGCGTTCTGTGTGCATATCTGCTAGGCAGGCAAAGTTGACGTTGTACTGTTGGTTTATATTAAAGAACTTGGGTAACAGATGTCCGGCGTCGCGTGTCAAAATAACATTGGCTTTGAGTCTGCCTTCTTTTGCGCGTTGGATGTTTAGTGGGTGGTTTTCCCAAAGTATGTGAGATTTTTCGATAAACTCGTTAACCAAGTTTGCTGAGACTTTAGCGGCTTCGGTATTGTCCTCGGGTTGAGCGGTTTTTAGTACCATATCCACATTGGTTAGGGCAACACCTATACCGTTAACTATGGTATATGCGGGATCGCTGTTGGTGATGCGACTAGAGAGAGGGCGGGATTTGCTTTTTATAAGCAGAACTGCGCGGTGTCCTAGGGTGTTTTTGAATTCGAACTCGGCAGGATACGAAGTTAGCTTGACTTCTTTGTTTACTGCCTCGGTGAGTTTGATGGCTTCTTCTGTTGTGAGGTCACGGCCAACTCGGCGATCTATGATGGCTTTATCTTTGCCTAGGGTTGCAAAATTGCATCGCAGGGCTAAATCGCCGTCTTTCATCTTTAACCCTGCGCCTGCGGCTTCAATTACGCCTCGACCGGGACTGTATTTGAAAGGATCATAACCCAACAGAGAAATCACGGCTGCATCGCTCTCAGGTGCAATACCTTGACCAACAGTGTACATTAGGCCAGTTTGGCCTATTTGGGCCAGTAAATCTAGGTTGGGCGTTTGTGCTGCTTCAAGGGGGGTTTTGTTGCCTAAGGCTTCGATTGGCAGATCGCCCATGCCGTCGATGACTATGTAGAGTAGTTTCAAGTTATTTCCTCTTTAGCTATGGCTTGCCTGCAAACTATATTGAATATTTTGCTTACCGAATTATTTCTTTAATGTTAAAAGCTTTCGGATCTCGGTTTGTGTTTCCTGCGGGGTACCGGTGGTGTTTACAAGATACACTCTGCAACTCTCAAAGATCCTGTGAAAGAAACCGGTTCTGAGTTCAAGTTTACGTTTATCTCGAACCATCTGATGGGGGTTGCAGAAGTCATGTTCGATCAAGTAGATTAGGGCTTCTTTGACGTTAAGAGGTGTTACTGTGTGTTTGTCGGATGGGTCCCGTTTGAGCAGGACAATAGTGTGGAGGGTTGCCATGGGAATTACGCCTCCGCCGCCTACTATCCAGCGGACATTTACTATCGCTCGCCCCCGTTCATCAAGCTGGGCTTTATCTATCAGCCGTTCATATTCGTTCCAGATTTTGCCAATATCTGCTTGGATGTAGGTGTTTTTTTCTGAGCCAAACGCTAAGGGTTCGCGTGAGCTGAGCCGCACAAAATACCAGTCATCACTAATTAAGCGTGCAGTGGGAATCCGTAACAGGCCCCAGGAATGGGTGGTTTTGCCCGTTCCGGAAGGCGCAATGATGGATACCCCAAGACAGCTAATGTCTATAACTGCACCATGAACTGAGTAGATGCGGTGTTCATCCTCTAAAATATCACCTGCAACAGCAAGGGCTATGCTCTTAACCCAGCCATAATAGTCTACATTTATGAGAAATGCTGTTTTGGTGTAGGAATCATAGCGAACACTCATCGGTTGGTTGGGTTCAGATACAACGATGAGACGACCGTGACTGCGAATGTTTTCATTTGCGCTATAAAAATTGTCTTCCCATAAATCCTTTATCTCCTGAATTCTGCGGGTTTTTGTAATATACAGGTGTTTAGGTGGTGGAGTGTGTGGTTAGGGCGTCAAGGGGCACTTTAAGGGTTTCAAGTATGGCACGTTGTAACTTTGTTAACGGCGTAAT
>Ga0123356_10001276_pt1 | contig 27860 bp, 19 predicted proteins | sample TergutEmb28metaG_2_FD_92546 | JGI IMG/M metagenome (GOLD analysis project Ga0123356, IMG submission 92546) | Embiratermes neotenicus P3 segment gut microbial communities from Petit-Saut dam, French Guiana - Emb289 P3 | ecosystem: Host-associated > Arthropoda: Insects > Digestive system > Gut ...
AAGACCCAGGTCTTTACCCGCCGCTACTCCGACCACTTTCGCAATCGGTTGACCCACACCATCGAAGTCGCGCAAATTTCACGCACCATTGCCGCCGAGCTCGGGCTGAATGTCCACCTGGTTGAGGCCCTTGCGCTGGCGCACGACATCGGGCATCCGCCGTTCGGCCACGCGGGAGAGAGGGCGCTCGATTCGGTCATGCGGGAGCACGGCTCTTTTTTCGATCACAACCTGCACGCCTTGCGCATTGTCGAGGACTTCGAGCTGCGCTACGCAGCCTTCCGCGGGCTGAACCTGACCTTTGAGGTGCGGGAGGGGATTATCAAGCACTCGCGCGACTACCAGGCGGCGGAATTTCCCCAGCTTTCCGAATACCTGCTCGATCACCGGCCGCCGCTCGAAGCGCAGCTCATCGACTCGACCGACGAACTGGCCTACACCACCGCCGACCTCGACGATGGATACGAAGCCCACTTGCTCAGTCTTGACCAGATTCGCGAACAGGTGCCGGTGTTTGCCCGCTTCTTGGATGATGTCCGTGCGCTTTATCCCGAAGCCGCGAAGAAATTGCAATTCAACGAAGTATTGCGCCGCATCCTCGATCGCTGGGTCAGCGACCTGATTGACAACACCCGGAAGCAACTTCAGGCGCTGGGGAGCGGCCGGGACCCGAAGCGCGAGCCGGCGACAGGCGGAGAGGCGGCCGGCGTTACCTTGAATGAGATTCGCGTCTGGCCCAAACGCCTGGTAAGTCTCAGCCCGAAGGTCGAATCCGAGCGCGGCGAGAGCAAACGGTTTCTGTTCGAGAACCTGTATTCGAGTCCTGCTCTCCAGCCGGAAAAAGAGGACGCCGAGCGGGTCATCAGCGAGCTGTTCGATTTTTGGATGAAGTATCCGGAACGGCTGCCGGCCAATCATCAGGAGAAGATGGACTCCGAACCGCGGGCGCGGATCGTCTGCGACTACATCGCCGGCATGACTGACAACTACATCTCGGAGCAGTATGAAAGATATTGCGGGAACTTGCAGAAGACATCCTGATGCCGCCAGGTTCTCGAGCCTCAGGTGAGTCTTCAGGAATCCGGGCCGAGTCCCATCGCGATCACTTCGGCCAGGTGCAGGGTCGTTCTTGCCGTCGACTGCTCGATCTGTTCCCGGCAGCTGAAGCCGTCGGCGATAATGAGCCAGTCTTCGGGCGCGTTGCGCACCGCAGGCAGGAGTTCGAGCTCGCCAATGGCCATCGAAGTGCCATATTTGTCCTTTTCAAACCCAAAAGACCCAGCCATGCCGCAGCATCCCGCAGCCGGCATCTCACACTCGATTCCGATCCGCCGGAGCACCGATTCCTCATCGGCCATTTTCATGATCGATTTGTGATGGCAATGGCCGTGAACTAGAGCCTTGCGCTTTAGGGAAGGCAGGGCAAAGTGGTTCGCCTGTTTTTCCAGGAACTCGCTCAACAGCATCACCCGGCTTCTGAGCTTCCGGGCGCGGGAATCGTCAGGAAAGAGATTGAGCATCTCGTCGCGAAAGACCGACGCGCAGCCGGGCTCGAGCACGACAATCGGGACATCCCCGGCCATCTCGCGCTCGAGGGCAGCGAAGATGCGCAACAGGTATTTTTTGGCAAGATCCAGCATTCCAAAGTCATAAAGCGGACGCCCGCAACACAGGTTCCGGGGGGGAATCCGGACCGCGAAGCCAGCCCGTTCGAGTACCTTCACGGCGGCGCGCGCAGTCTCCGGGTGGAAATAGTTGTTAAACGTGTCCGGCCAGAGAAGGACGGCGGGTCGAGAACGGTCCCCACGCTCTCCTCGCCTCTCGTACCATCTGCGAAAGGTCGGGTTTTGAAGGCGCGGCAGTCTGCGCTGGGGAGAAATTCCCGCGGCCCACTTGGCGGCGCGGCCAAGGACGGGCGCCTGGGTCAAGAAATTCGCGATTCCGGGTGCGAGCGCAGCCATCCGCGCCCACTTCTCAATTTGGGCGAAAGCATAGTGGGCCGGCGGGTGAAGACGGCCTTTGTAGTAATGCGCCAGAAATTCGGCCTTGTAGGTGGCCACGTCCACTGCGACCGGACAGTCGCTCTTGCAGCCCTTGCAGGCCAGGCAGAGATCGAGCGACGCCTTCACATGGGGGTCGCGCCAGTTCGAGGGGATCACGTCCCCCCTGGTCATCTCCCACAACAGATGGGCGCGCCCGCGGGTTGAATGTTCTTCTTCGCCGGTGACGCGAAAGCTCGGACACATCACTCCGCCCTCGTACTGGCGGCACTTTCCGACACCGACGCAGCGCAAGGTGGCCTGCGCCAGGCTGCCGCTATCCTGGGGAAACCGGAAGTGGGTCTCAGGCTGCCAGGGCCGGTAGTCGGGTCCGAGGCGCAGATCTTCATCCAGTTTGTTGGGCTCGACCACCTTGCCCGGGTTCATCTTCCAGTCCGGGTCCCACAGCTGCTTGAATCGGCGAAACGCTTCGACCAGCTCTGGACCGAACATCTTCGGATACAGTTCCGCCCGCGCCTGGCCGTCGCCGTGTTCGCCCGAAATCGTCCCCCCAAAGGAAACCACCAGGTCGGCGGCCTCTTCGAGGAAGCTGCGAAACTTCCTGATTCCCGCTTCCGACTGCAGATCAAAATCCATGCGGTTATGGGTGCAGCCGTCCCCGAAATGCCCGTACACCAGGCAGCGGTACTGGTAGTGGTTCGTCAGCCGGATGAACTCGCGCAGATAGCGCCCCAGTTTTTCGGGAGCCACCGCCGTGTCCTCCCAACCCTCCCAGCTCGGCGGCTCTCCGGGGACGTGAGAAGCCGCGCCCAGAGCCGACTCCCGCACCTCCCAAACTTTCCTGGCCCAATCGGGATTCTCGAGCAGGCGGAAATTCCGGCCATTCGAGCGGCGCCCCAGCCCGCCGATCGCCGCCTGCGCCTGGGCGCGGGCTTCGGCGGAGGTGGCCGCCCCGAACTCGGCGAGAAGCCATCCCCCACCCTCGGGCAGGAGCCGAACACCTTCCAGGTTGATTCCTTTCTTGCGCGTGTACTCGATCAGGCGATCGTCCATGCCCTCGAGCCCAATCGGCCGGTGTGCCAGAACCTCCGGAACCAGGTCGGCGCACTCGTATACATCGCGGCAGCCGATGACGAGGAGCACGCGCTGGCGCGGACTTTCAACCAGCCGGCACCGGGCTTCGACCACCGTGGCGCAGGTCCCTTCGGAGCCGACCAGCGCCCGCGCTACGTGGAAGCCGTTCTCGGGAAGCAGATAGTTGAGGTTGTAGCCGGAAACGCGGCGCGGAATATTGGGAAATTTCCGGCGCACCAGCTCGGCATACTGGTCGCGAAGCGCCCTTAACCCGGAATAGATCTCTCCCCGCCGGCCGCCTTCGCGAATAATTCTTTCGAGCTCGGAATCCGAGGTCGCGCCCACCGACATGCGAACCCCGTCATAGGTGACGATGTCGAGCGACTCGATATTTTCGTCCGTCTTGCCCGCCATCACCGAGTGCACCCCGCAGGAGTTGTTTCCGATCATGCCGCCGATGGTGCAGCGGCTGTGGGTTGACGGATCGGGCCCGAAGGTGAGATGGAATGTTTCCGCCTCGCGCCGCAGCCGGTCGAGGATGACCCCGGGCTCGACTCTCGCAACCCGCCGCTCGGCGTCGACTTCGAGGACCTTGGCCATATACTTGGAGAAATCCAGGACCACCGCAACATTCGAGCACTGGCCCGCGAGCGAGGTGCCGCCGCCGCGGCAGAGAATGGGCGCTTGGTACTCGCGGCAGAGGGAAAGCGCCGCGATTACATCGTCGCGATCGCGGGGAATCACGACGCCGATCGGAACCTGGCGGTAATTCGAGGCGTCGGTGGCATAGAGCGCCCGGCTGCCGCGGTCAAAGCGAACTTCGCCGCGCAGTTCGCGGCGCAGGGCGGATTCAAGCGCCCCCGATTCTTCCTGTGTCCGTCGTTTCCCCGGCATGAGGGACCATTAGCCCAGGTTCCATGAGGGAACCGGTTGGATTGAACGACCGGAAGCTCTGCTTTCGTCGAGCTCCCGGGCCCTTCGCGGTCTATTTTCTCTTGCCGGCCATCGAAAATCGAGGGGCGGCCGGTTTGTGCCCGGCTTTCGAACCAAGGCGGCGGCCGAAGATATCGCGACCGGCGCGCCATCGAGATCCGAGGCAAGTGCCTCGGGAAATTATCCCGCGTAGCGCGTGGAGTAGTCCGAAAGGCTCAGGATGAGAAGCAGCAGGAGCCAGAAGATGGCCGAGATCAAAACCGCTTTGGTCATCTTTTCGCTCGTGTATTTGACGTGCATGAAGAACAGAACCACGATGGAGGCCTTGGCGGTGGCGATCACGAGCGCGACCACGGTATTGAAGATGCCGAGATCCACCGTCGAAATCCACGCCGTCAGGAACGTGGCCGCGATCAGAATCGCCCAGATGAGCCAGTAGAATCCACCGGGAACAACATGCTCGGAGTGATCCGCCATAGCGCGCATTAACCTCCTGGCCGCCGGTCAATCAGGTATAAGAGCGGGAACAGATAAATCCACACAATGTCCACGAAGTGCCAATAGAGGCCGGCAATTTCGACCGGCGTGTGGTATTCGGGCGAAAACTTACCCCGCCATGCCATCCAGGTGATCACGGCAAAGATGCCGATTCCGACCAGCATGTGCGCGGCGTGAACGCCGGTGAGCGCAAAATACAGGGAGAAGAAAATCTTGGTTGCCGGCGCATCGATGTGCAGGTTGGGGTTGGCGCGCACCAGGTCGTCGACGCTGAAGGGGAACGTCGGCACGTGGTGCTCCACATATTCCTCGTGCCACTCGTATCCTTTTACGGCGAGAAACACGACGCCGAAGAAAATCGTGGCCAAGAGCAGGCCCAGCAACTGCCGCCTTTTCCCGAGTTGCGAGGCGCGTACGGCCAAGGCTACGGTCAGACTGCTGCAGATCAGCACCGCGGTGTTTAAGGTTCCGGCAACCAGGTTCAGGCTGCGGCTGCCGGCGGCGAAGGCGGAGAAATATTCCCGGCGGTAGATCAGATAGCCGCAGAACATACCGCCGAAGAACATGATTTCGGTCGCCAGAAACACCCACATGCCGAGCGAAGCGGCGTTGCGTTGCTGCACTACGTCGGAAAAGTGGTGCCGGAGCTCCGGACGGCCTTCGTGTTCGGCGAGAGGCGGCTCGCCCAATCCCGCGGCTCTATCGCTCAAAGGTCACCTCTTCGGGCAGCGGCATGGTCTCGTATTCATACGCTTCCCAGGTCACTACCGGAGTTTCTTCGAAGTTAAATGTCGGTGGCGGCGAAGCCGTGCGCCACTCCAGCCCCGTAGCCTGCCAGGGATTGTCGGGCGCCGGCTTTCCGTAGCGCAGCGACCACAGAAGGTAAATGATCGGCAGGAGATAACCGACGGCCAGAATGCTTGCGCCCGCGGTCGAGAGCACATTGTATACCTGATATTCCGCCGGATACTGCCAGTACCGCCGCGGCATTCCGAGATATCCGACGAGGAACTGGGGGAAGAAGGTCAGGTTGAATCCGATGAAGACGATGAGAGCCGCCAGGCGTCCCCAGCTCTCGGGATACATTCGCCCGGAGATCTTGGGCCACCAGAAATGCATGCCGCCTAAAAAGCCCATGACCGCACCTCCCACCATCACATAATGGAAGTGGGCGATGACGAAATAGGTGTCGTGAACGTGGACGTCCACTCCCAGGCAGGCCAGGAACAGCCCCGTCAATCCCCCGATGGTGAAGAGGCCGATAAAGCCCAGCGCATAAAGCATGGGGGTCGAGAAGGAAAGCGAGCCCTTGTACATGGTCGCAGTCCAGTTGAAAACCTTGATGGCGGAAGGCACGGCTACCAGGTAACTCAGGAACGAAAACACCAGCGCGGAATACAGGGAAATTCCTGCCACGAACATGTGATGGGCCCAGACCAAGAACCCGATCACGGCAATGGCAATGCTCGACATGGCCACAAAGTTGTAGCCAAAGACGCGCTTGCGGGAGAAACAGGGAATGATTTCGCTCACCACCCCCATCGAGGGCAAAATCATGATGTAGACCGCGGGATGGGAATAGAACCAGAACAGGTGCTGGAACAGCACCGGATCGCCGCCCCGCGAGGGATCGAAGATCCCGAGATTCAGCACCCGCTCCAGTACCATGAGGAGCAGGGTGATGGCGATGACCGGCGTCGCCAGGAGCATGATCAGGCTTACCGCGTAATGCGCCCAGATGAACAGCGGCAGGCGCGACCACGTCATGCCCGGTGCGCGCATGCGGTGAACCGTGACCACGAAGTTGAGCCCCGTCAGAATCGAAGCAAAGCCGGCGATAAAGATGGCCATGGCCGCCTCGACCACGTGGGTGTTGCTGAAGAGGCTGGAGAACGGGGTGTAGAAAGTCCATCCCGTATCGACCCCGCCGCTCATGATGCACCAGATATACAATGCGGCGCCGGCGATATAGAGATACCAGCTCAGGAGATTGATGCGCGGAAATGCCAGATCCTTGGCGCCGATCATCATGGGGACCAAAAAGTTCCCGAGCACAGCCGGGATCGACGGCACCAGGAAGAAGAACACCATGATCTGCCCGTGCATGCTGAAGGCTTTGTTGTAGGTGTCCGCCGTGAGCAGATCGCCGGTCGGGGTTAGCAACTCAAGCCGGATCAACAGCGCGAAAAACCCGCCGATGAAGAACATGGCGGTGATCGAAAGCAGATAAAGCAGAGCGATGCGTTTGTGGTCCGTGGTCAGCAGCCACGAGCCGATTCCGTACTCTGCGTTCACGTAGTTCTTGCGTTCGGTGCTTACTGCTGTGGTAGCCATTTGATTTCCTTTACTTCGATTCCGGCGGATTTCCTCCCGCCGCGCCGGAAGTTGCAGCCTGGCCCTCGGGAGCCGGGTTTAGCGACCGGATGTATGCGATCAGCTCGTTCAACTGGTCTTCCGTCACCTGGCCCTGCCAGGAGGGCATGATGTTCCTGAATCCCGACACGATCTTGGCGGCGGGAAACAGGATCGACTCGCGGATATAGTTCTCATCGGCAACCACGGAGCGCCCGTCTTCGAGTTGCACCGGGCTGCCGAACAGGCCGGTGAGGTTCGGGCCGCCCCTGAGTCTCGATGTTGTGGCAGGTGTTGCAACCAAGCTGCTGAAACAAAGTCATGCCGCTTTGCGCCAGCGAACCGCTGGGCTGCCCGCTCGTCATCCATGCCTGGTAGTCCTGGGGGGCCATGACAATGACGTCGCCGACCATTCCCGAGTGCATCGTCCCGCAGAACTGCGCACAGAACAAGTGATAGGTCCCGGTCTTGGTGGCGTGAAACCACAGGGTGGTGTAGCGGCCGGGAATCACATCCTGCTTGATGCGAAATTCGGGCACGAAAAAGCTGTGAATCACGTCCTGCGAGGTCATGACGAGTTCGACGTCGCGGCCGACGGGCACGTGCAGCTGATTGATCTCGCGGGGGCCTTCCATGTGTTGAAGCTTCCACATCCACTGCTTGGCCACCACGTAAACCTGAGCGGCGTCGCGCGGGGGCGTGCGCATGCTGAAGTAAAGCACGGCCCCTGCGGCGAACATCAGCAACATGATCCCGAACGGCGCCACCGACCAGACGGTTTCAACCAGCAGCGAGCCTTCGATCGGCGTAGCCTCTTGGCCGGCACGGCGGCGGTACTTGAACGCGAAAAGGGCGATGGCCGCGAAGATCAGCAGCGTCATGGCCACAGAAACCACGGTAAGGAAAATGAAAATCCAGTCCTCGTAGCGCGCGTGGACGGATGCGGCCGTCGGCCAAAATGGAAGATTGTCAAACATGTTGGTTACGAGCTCGTTTGCCTCCTGTGTTGGTGATCCGGGCCGCGATAGAACAGAAACAGCAGCATGCCTCCGAGCGAGACCACGGTGAAGCCGCCGGCAAGCTCGAGAACCCGGCCGATGAGCGCGTTGTACCTCCCGGTCACCGGATCGTAATGAAAGCAATACAGAATGACTGCATCCGCCAGGTTCCCGATCTTGTCGCTCGAAGCCTGGACAAGCGACAGCCGGAGGTCTCGCGGCGGGAAGTCGACCCCGTAGAAATACTGCGCCAGCTTGCCGGTGGGTGTCGCCACCATGATGCCGGTCGCGTGGGCGAACTGGCCGTTCTTGGCGTCGTATGCGTAGCCGAAGCCTGCGGCCCGGGTGAGGGCGTGAATCGAGTCTTCGCCTCCGGTCAGAAAGTGCCAGCCGGCCTCCGCGCCCGGCCGCTTATAGCGGGAAAGTATGGAGGCTTTTTTCGCGGCGGCAAGCTCGGGCGTGTCCCGGGGATCAATGCTGACCGTGACGATCTCGAATTGCTCGCCCACATTGAAATTCAGTACTTTGAGCGCGCTCTCAAGACCCACCAGCAGTTCCGGGCACAGCATCGGGCAGCGGTAATAAACGAAGCTCACGACCACGGGTTTCGAGCCGAAATAATCACCCAGGCGAACCGCTTTGCCGCTCTCGTCGCGAAAAGCGAGATCCAGGGGAAGCTCGTGGCCGAGGTGCTGTTCGATCCCGACATTTTCGAGGCCCTTCGGCTTAACGTCGGCCGGAGTGGCGATCACTCCGTCCGGCGCCGCGCCCCCCTGCGCGAATGCCGGGGATGAGAGACCGAGCGCAAGGATAAGGATGAAGATAAGGATAAGGATAAAGACAAGGACAACGGGGGGGGCGCAGGCGCTGGCCCGCGCGCACACCCGCCCGTCGAATTGCTGATCCGGAGCGAAAACCGAATGGTTCCATTGACTGCTCACGGCTTTTTCCCCTTGGGTGCGGCCGTCTTTGACTGGTTGCTGGTGTCCGAGGCCTCGGCCGCAGCCCGCGCCAGATTCACCGGCGCGACTGGCATGGTGCCGGTTTTGGGAGAGGTCGAAAGCCCGCGCTGGGCCACAAGCTCGATCGCCTGGCTAATGGGGATATGCGCAATCCCGGCGTTTTCATCCACCCAGCCGTAGCTGTTCAGCTTATCCTCTTCCCCGTAGCGAAAGCCGGCGAGCTCGTCGCGCTCGTTTTCCTCAAGGCGCGGTTCGGGGAAGCTCAGGATGCGCGAGGTACGCACTTCGCGGGGGTTGGGCTGAACCGCTACCAGGGCGGTGCGAACCTGCTCGTGCCGCCGGTTGAAGGAGTCGAGGAAATAAAATATCCCCCAGATCACGTAATAAACCAGGACTCCCAGTATGGCGAGCGAAATCAGGAACCCGAATATCGGCCGCGGCCCCAGATCCTCGTGCTCAAAGCCAGTTTCGTTCCCGTGGTTTTCGTCGCTGCCGATTTCCGTCCGATCGTCAGTCATGGGACACCCCCGCGTATTCAAGGAATTCCTGCCCGTGCAGGTCGTAAACCGGCACCAGCGGCCTTGACTTCAGATTACGGAAGAAGAACGCCATCCACAACCCGCCCATCGCAATCGGCACGATGAGATCAAGCACATATCCCTGGTCAAAGGTGAGTGTCTTGTGGAAGTTAGCCTCGATGTACCAGAACAGGTCCAGGAAGCGCATGAATATCAGCCATGCCGCCAGCCACACCAGGGTTCGCGCATCCCGCTTGAACGGCCGCGAGAGCAGAATCAGGAAGGGGACGCCAAAATGAAAGATCACCAGCCCCAGCCCCAGCACCTCCCAGCCCCCGTGCAGCCGGCGGGTAAAGAAGCGGATCTCCATCGGCAGATTGCCTGCCCAGATGATGAGCAGCTGAGAGAAGCTGAAATAGGCCCACAGCAGGACGAAGGTGAGGATCAGCTTGCCGTGGTCGTGCACCTCTTTCGGCTTCAAGAGCGAGCGAGTGGGCTCATAGGGCAAAAGGATGCGCTCGACGATCACCATCATGCACATGGCGGAAAGGCACTGGCCGGCGATGAAGATGAAACCGAACATGGTCGAGTACCAGTGGGGATCGATGGACATGACCCAGTCGATCACCGCGAAGGAAATGGTGAAGGCGTAGAGAATCAGGCCCGGAGCGGCGATAGTCCGAAAGCGCGGGCTCAGGTTGGCGAGCGGAGGATGGTCCTGCTCCGCCGACCAGCGGGTGAGAACCCGCGCCAGCACCAGCCAGATCGCAAAATAGACGATGGCGCGTCCGATGTATCCGTTCAGGAAGAAGAAACCCGCCGTTCCCCAGGGTCTCAGGTAGTCGCGGCTCATCTGCGCGAGGTGCTCGTCGGGCCCGCTATAGTGGAGCCAGCCCGGCCATCCCCCGGGATCCTCATGATTCCCGCTGTACAGGTAGACCATCCCGGCCGCCGCAATCGGGATAAAGAGGCCGGCCATGAGCGGCAGGACGTTCATGGCCGCCTCGAGCTGGCGGCGGATCACCATGCCCCACGCCCCCCCGGTGAGATGCTGGATCATCAGAAAGGCCATCGAGCCGAGCGAGATGCCCAGCCACAGCATGAATCCGATCAAATAGGAATGGAAAAACTGGCCGCGCGTCGACGGGAGAAACGCCAGAACGAGCGACGCGGCCCCGAAGACCAGGCCGACGAGGAGCGCCCTGCCAAACATCGTTTGCGTGACCTCGGGCGCCATCAATTCGCGCGCATGGTTCTCGACCGGGCTCATTTCGGCTCTTCTCCTCGTTCCCTGTTTTGTGGAACCTCGACCGGCAGCGTCGCACCGGAACCCGGCTCTTCGAACTCAGGCGCCTGTGAGGGCACGGCATGGCCGCTCAGATCCGCCGCGGTCGCGTCCTGGCTCAACTGCAGGGCGCGGATGTAGGCCACGATCGCCCATCGGTCGCGCGGCGCGATCTCCTGGGCGTAGTCGGGCATGGCACCGAAGCCGGTGGTCATCACGTAGAAGAAATATCCGAGCGGCGCCTTGCGCAGGCGGTCGGTGTGATACGAGGGCGGCCGCTGAAAACCCCGCTGCGGAATCATTCCATTGCCGTCGCCCAGCCGCGAATGGCAGGGGGCGCAATAGATATCGAAGCGCTCGCGCCCGCGATCGAGCACCTCGCGGGTGACGGGAAACGGCATGTAGTCGCCGGGCTTGTCCCCCACCATGCCGGTGTAAAAATAGGTGTCCTCGTGCACCTGGCCGCGCGCCACCGTTCCCTCAACCGGCGGGCGCGCGGAGCGGAGGTCGGGATAAAAGTCGCTCTCGGCGAGCGGCTTGAAACGCGGCTGGTCGTGCATGTCCTGACGGCATCCGGCCAGCGCGACCAGCGCCAGAAGAGCAAGCCAAGTCGTGCCCGCAGCCGGGCGGCCCGCCCGGCGCGGTTTTCCCAGGGCGGCGAACAGGGATCTGGAAAGGCGCGCCATTTAGCTCGGCACCTCCGCCACCGAAAGCGGATTCAGGCCCTCGAGAAACTGCCGCGTGCCCGCAGGGTCGTAGTTTCTGTCCGAGGCGAAAATCACAAGGAAGAAGCGGTCCTTCGATGCCCGGGCGAACTGCGGCACGTTGAAGGTCGGGTGGTAGGGCATGGGCAGACCGTTGAGCGACAACATGCCGAACACCGCCGAAAGGCCGGAAAACAGAATCGTCATTTCAAAAGTCACGATGATGAAGGAAGGCCAGGAGTGCAGCGGCCGCCCGCCGATATTGACCGGATAGCTGATGGTGTTGATCCACCACTGCAGGATGTAGGCCGCGGTTCCGCCGAGCAGCCCTCCCGCCAGGCACACGCGAGCGACGCCGTTTCCATGGAATCCCACGGCTTCCGACAGCTCCTCCACCGGAAACGGCGCGTAGGCGTCGATTTTGCGGTAACCGGCGGCGTAGGTGCGCCGCGCGGCGGTGATGGCGTCGTTCACGTTGTCAAATTCCGCCATCATGCCGAAGATGCGGGGATGGTTCACGAGTGCACCTCCGCCTCGTGCTTGACCGTGATCTCGGCCTCGGGAATGAGCGTCTTTAACTCGGAGATCGAAACTGCGGGCAGCAGGCGCAGGAACAGGAACATGCCGGCGGCGAAGAACCCGAGCGTACCCAGCAGAATCGACCAGTCGTTCCAGGTGGGGTAGTACTGGCCGAACGAGGAGGGAACGAAATCGCGCGTCAGGCTGACAACCACGATGATGAAGCGCTCAAGCCACATTCCGACCAGCACATCGAGCGAGACCAGGAAGAGCCAGAGCGGGTTGGTGCGAATTCTTCTGAACCAGAGAACTTGCGGCACCAGGATGTTGGTGACGAGCAGCAGGTAATACCAGAACGCATACGGCCCGTGCAGGCGGTTCCAGCGCAGGAAGCTTTCGTAGCGATCGCCGCCGAACCAGTTTACGAACGCTTCGATAGCGTAACCGTAGGCGACGATCCAGCCAGTGGCCAGCATGACCATCGCCGAGTTCTCGATGTGCCGCGCGGTAATGAACTCCTCGATGTTGTAAAACTTCCGGATGGGAATCGCCAGCACCAGCACCATGGCAAAGCCGGAGTAGATGGCGCCGGCCACGAAATACGGCGGGAAGATGGTGGTGTGCCAGCCGGGTACGATGCCGACCGCGAAGTCGAAGCTCACCACCGTATGCACCGACAACACCAGCGGCGTGGCCAGCCCGGCAAGCAGCAGGTAAGCCGTCTCGTATCGGTGCCAGTGGCGAACGGAATTTCGCCAGCCCATCGAGAGCAGGCCGAAGATGAAGCGGACGCCTTTGTTGCCGGCCTGATCGCGCAAGCTGGCCAGGTCCGGAATCAGGCCCACATACCAGAACACCAGCGAAATCGTCAGATAGGTCGAGACCGCGAACACGTCCCATACCAGCGGACTGCGGAACTGCGGCCAATAGCTCATCGTGTTCGAGTAGGGGAACAGCCAGTAGAACAGCCATGGGCGGCCCAGATGGAGCAGCGGGAACATGCCGGCGCAAGCCACCGCGAACAGGGTCATGGCCTCGGCGAAGCGGTTGATCGAGTTCCGCCAAGTCTGACGCAGGAGGAGCAAAATCGCAGAGATCAGCGTTCCCGCATGACCAATACCGATCCACCAGACGAAGTTGACGATGGCAAAGCCCCAGCCGACGGGGATGTTCACGCCCCAAACGCCGACGCCCTTATAAAACAGCCAGCACACCGCCAGCAAAAACCACTGCAGGATGAGGAAGCAGAGGGCGAACCCGAACAGCCAGCCGTTCGTAATCGGCCGGCGCAGCACGATCGAAGCGATCTTGTCGGTGATCGAGGCAAAAGTTTGCCCCGGCGCGATGACCGGCGCCTTGTCTTCGCCCATTTCGACTTCAGTTGGTTTCGCCATATAAATCAGTTCTGAGCTTCTACGCTTGCTCTCTTCTCTCGGCGCCGCGCATCCTTCGGGCGGAGACGATCGAAAACAGAAAGTTTAACCTCCGGAGAAATCCAGCGTCTCGCCGGGCGTGAATCCTCAAGCCTTCTCGAACTCCGGATTCGGATTCCTGACTTCCCCGCCGTAAGTCGTCCGCGGGCGCGTATTCAGGTCCGCGAGCAGACTGTAATTGCGCGGCTTCGCCTTCCACTTCGAAACCAGGCTGCCGGGGTCGTTGATATTGCCGAACACAATGGCATTGGCCGGGCACGACTGCTGGCAGGCCGTCTGCAGTTCGCCGTCCGGGATGCTCGCCGACGTGAGCGTCTTGCCTGCGCGCGTGGCCGCGACCTCGGCATCGATGCGGTGATGACTGATGCGCTGCATGCAATACGTGCACTTCTCCATGACGCCGCGGCTGCGCACCGTGACATCGGGGTTGCGCTGCATCTTGAACTGCGGCGTGTCCCAATCCTGGAACAACAGGAAGTTGAACCGCCGCACCTTGTAGGGGCAGTTGTTCGAGCAATAGCGCGTGCCCACGCAGCGGTTGTAAACCATGTCGTTCAGACCTTCGGTGGAGTGGGTAGTGGCGCCCACGGGGCAAACCAGCTCGCAGGGCGCGTTCTCGCACTGCATGCAGGGCACGGGCATGAAGTGCATCTTCGGGTGGTCGCGGTCTCCCTGATAATAAGTATCGACCCGCAGCCAGTGCATGTGCCGGCCGCGATTGACCTGATCTTTGCCCACCACCGGGATATTGTTCTCCGCCTGGCAGGCGATGATGCAGTTGTTGCATCCGACGCACTTGTTCAGGTCGATGGCCATCCCCCAGGAGAATGGCTGATCTTTGTAGTCGAACCCGGGATAGAGCGTCTCGTTCGGCTCCGGGGCCTCGTCATCGAACTTCGGCTCTCTCCTGAAGTCTTCGAGGTCTTTCACCCGCACTGCCGGCCGCTGCTGGTCGCCCACATCCATGGTCTGATAGCCCTGCGTGGTGGCCAGCAGGTAGCTCCGAGAGAGCTTCGTGAGCGAGCGGACCGATGAAAAATACGGCGCGTCGCTGGTTCGCAGCCGGTAGGTATTGAATCCCTGGGCATTGCCGACGCGCCCGGCTCTCTCGCGTCCGTAGCCGAGCGCGACTGTGATCGATTGATCCGGATGCCCGGCCTGAATCCACACCGGGAGGTCGAGATGCGTGCCGTTTCCGGCTTCGACGCGCACCATGTCCATCGACTGGATGCCCATACGGCCGGCCATGGCCGGCGACATCAACACCGGATTGTCCCAGGTAAGCTTGGTCATCGGCTTGGGCAGTTCCTGCAGCCAGCCGTTGTTGGCGAAGCGGCCGTCGTAGATGGAGGGATCGAAACGGAAGTTGATTTCGATGGCGTCCCCGGCGGCTGGTGCGGCCGAAGGAGCAAAGTTCGCGTTCTTTAACCCAACCTGCTTTGGCGACGCCCCGGTACCCTCGATCCATCCCTGCTCGAGCGACTTGCGCCACCACAGATCGAAGTCCGCGCCGGAGTGTTTCGACTTCCAGTAATTCTCCACCAGTCCGTGGCCGGTGGGCTCGTTCTGTCCAGCCAGGAACCCGAGCAGCTCAATTGCGCTCCGGCCTTGATAGAGGGGAGCGATCAGGGGCTGCACGATGCTTACGGTTCCGTCGTAGGCCCGGGTATCGCCCCAGGCTTCGAGGTAGTGGTTCTCCGGGATATGCCAGTGGCACAGCTCGGTGGTTTCGTCGTAGTGCGATGCCAGATGAATTCGAAGCGGCGTGTTGCTGTTCTTGAGCGCGTCGTAGAAGGCGAAATCGGCCGGGGCGTCGTAGACGGGATTCGAGCCCAGAATGACGAGCATCTCGACCTTCCCCGCCGCCAGATCGCCGATCAGCTCCTGAAGCGACTCGCGCTGACTGCCGGTGAAGCTCAACAGGGGATCGGAATAGAAAACCGTCCTGCCGACGTTGCCCAGTTGCTGGTTGATGGCGTGGCAGAGCGCGTGCACCACGGCCGGCTGGTGATCGCCCGCAATTACGACGCTCGCGCCGCGATGCTCGGCCAGGTCGTTCGCGACAGCATCGAGGAGCTTGAGCTGGTCGTCATTGAAGCCGCCCGGCCGAGCCTTGTCCTTCCCGGCAGCGAGGAGCCGGGCCGCGTCTTCAATCCTCCCCGCCTTCACCGCCATGCGATGGTCCGCCTTCGCCCCGGTGGAGGTGGGAGTGCTCTCGACTGCGTAGAACCGGCTCATATTGCCGGAATCGGGATCGCGGCGCGCGGCGAAATCGCGGGCGTAGCGCGTCATCCCCGGATATCCGGCGTAGAGGAAGTCCGAATCGAGCGAGACCACCACGTCGGCGCGATCGAACTTGTAGGTCGTTTCAACCGGCTGGCCAAAGGCCATGCGCGCCCCTTCATAGACGTTGTCGCGATTGATCGGCTCCCAGAAGTGCCACTTGGCCTCGGGGAAGCGCTTGGCGACCGCCTGCATCTGGTCGGCGAGGGTAGGCGATGAAAACGGAGCCGAAAGAATCCGAATCCCCGCGCCGCGCTTGGCCTGCTGGCCCTCGAGCGGGCCCTCGAGCGCTCGGACGAAGTCGCTCCAGTTCACGATGTTCCCGAGGTAGGTTATGTTCTCGGCGCGGTCGGGATCGTACAGATTCAATATGGAAGCCTGGGCGTAGATGTCGGTGCCGCCGAGACTCGCCGGGTGGCGGTCGTTCCCCTCGATCTTGATGGGGCGAAATTCGCGGCTGGTCACCAGCAGCGGCGTCCCGTATCCCCCGAGCGTGAAAGCGGTCGCGTAGTAGAGCGGCCGGCCAAGAACCAGCTCTTCCGGCTGTTTGACGTAGGGAACGATGGGCTCGAAGGGCTGCTTGGTGCAGCCGGTCATCCCCGCAAGCGCGAGCGACGATCCCATCAGCTTGAGGAACCCGCGGCGCGAGACCGCATCCACCCACTCGGAGGCGCCCTTGGGGAATTCGCGGTGCATCATCTCGCGGAACTCCGGCTTGCCGGCGAGTTCTTCGAGAGAGCGCCAGAATTCCGGCGCGTTCTTCTCCTCAATTTCTCGGCCGAGCTGGACGAGTTCGTCCTTTTTTCCCGGACAAACGGCTTCGCGGTACGGTTTGTTTTTTTCTGGGCTCATCAAATCTCTGTGGTTGCTTCCCCACTCGCATCAACGTTCGCCGGACCGGCCTTACGGCCGGCACCCGCCTGGATGACCGTGAACGCCGAAGCCTGACGCCCGCCTTTTTAGCGGTGACAGGTCGAGCAACTCGTAATATCCATCACGCTCCGCAGGTTGTACTTGTGCGACAGGTACTTTCCGAGCGAGAGCTGATCGGTAAAGCTTTGTCCATCCACAACCACCGGCATCCCCCCGGTCGGCGGCTGATAGCGCATGTTGAACACCTGCTCGCGCGGACGCAAAACCTTCTCCGGCCCACGGTGGCAGCCGATGCACCACTCCATCTGCAGGGACTGGGCATTGAACATCAGCGGCATCCGGTCTACGGCGCCGTGGCAGGTGTTGCAACCCACTCCCTTGTTTACGTGAATGCTGTGATCGAAATACACAAAGTCCGGCAGATCGTTCACCCGGTTCCAGACCAGCGACCGGCCGGTGCGAAAACTCTCGCGTACCGGCTCGAGCATGGGCGCCGCCGTCCACATCTCCGAGTGGCAGTTCATGCAGGTGCGGGTTGGAGGAATGCCGGCGAAATCAGAATTTTCAACCGAGGTGTGACAGTAGCGGCAGTCGATTCCCAATCCGCCGACGTGATGCTGATGACTGAAGGGGGCAGGCTGCGGGCGCGCCACGCCCGCATAGGTCACATAGGGCGAGCGTTGAAAATTGACGCTTGCCCAGAGCGCGGCGGCGAGCGCGAAGATGCCCGCATAGATCGAGGTGCGGGAAATTACGTTAGCGGCGCGGTGAAAAATCTGCATTGATCAGAATTTTTTGTAATAGCGGGATCTGGTTACAGCCCGAGTCTGACTATGAAAAAAGTTGCAGCCCGTGGAAACGAAAAATTATAACAGCTCGCGAGAATTGTGAAATGGCGATTCGTGTTGGCCAAGGAATTTTTTTTTGCTGGTTTACCGCATAAGCGGCTCGTCCACTTTGCGCGCACCGCGGCTCCCCGCCGGAGAACGCGAAAAACGGTTCTACCGCAAATTCATCACCAGCAGCTTGGGCTCGGTCATATCTTCGATCGCGTAGCGCAGCCCTTCGCGACCGAGTCCGGAGTCCTTGACTCCGCCATAGGGCATATGATCGATGCGGAAACTGGGGACATCGCCCGCGATCACTCCTCCTACCTCCAGCTCTTCGTAAGCCTGAAAAATGCGGTTGGCATCGCGAGTGAAAACTCCGGCTTGCAGGCCGTAGGAGGATTCATTGGTGCGCCGCAGCGCGAGCGAGAAATCGTCGTAGGGTTCGACCGTGACCACAGGAGCAAAAATCTCCTGGCAGTTCACCTTCATATCCGGACGGGTGCCCGTGAGTACGGTCGGCTCCATGACCAAGCCATGCCGTCTGCCGCCCGATAGCAGCGTCGCTCCGTCTTCGAGCGCTTCCTCGACCCATTCGGTGGCGCGGATGGCATCGCTTTCGCGGATCAGGGGGCCGACATCGGTGGCGTCATCCAGGGGATCGCCAACCTGCAATTTGTTCACCTCGGCCAGCAGCAGGTCGGTAAACTTCCGGAAGGCCGGGCGTTCCACCAGAATTCTTTGCACCGAGATGCAGGTCTGCCCGGCATAGCCGAATCCGCCGGCGGCCGAACGCTCGGCGGCCCAGGCAAGATCGGTATCGCCGTGGACGATGACGCCCGCATTCCCGCCCAGCTCGAGCACGACTTTCTTCTTGCCGGCACGGTTCTTGAGCTCCCATCCCACCGCCGCGCTGCCGGTAAAACTGAGGAGCTTGATGCGGTCGTCGCTCACCAGGAGGCCGGCATCTTCATTAGAAAGCGGCAGCACGTTGAAGGCGCCGTCGGGAAGGCCCGCCTGCTCGACGGTTTCCGCCAGGAGCAGCGCGGTGAGCGGAGTTTGGGGAGCAGGCTTCAGGATGATGGGGCAGCCGCTCGCAATTGCCGGCGCGACTTTGTGGGCCGCCAGGTTGAGGGGAAAATTGAAAGGAGTGATTCCCGCCACCGGTCCGATCGGAAACCGCCGCACGATCCCCCAGCGTCCGGAGGTGAATTGCTGCCAGTCGAGCGAGAGGTATTCGCCGGGGATGCGCGTGGTCTCTTCCGCCGCCACCGTGAAGGTGAAAATCGCCCGTTCGACTTCGGTGCGGGCGGCCTTCAGCGGCTTGCCCGCCTCCTGCGCGATGGTGAGCGAAAATTCTTCTTTGCGGGAGGTAATCTGCTGCGCAATCGAACGCAGCACGCGCTGCCGCTCAAAGGCCGGAAGCCGGCGCGTGCTGGCGAATGCCCGGGCGGCCGCCGCGATTGCCCGTTCGCCATGTTCGCGCGTGGCTTCGTGAACCTCCGCAAGCGGGGCGCCGTCATAGGGAGCGCGAATCTCGACCGGCGTTCCCTCCTCCACCCATTTGCCAGCCAGGTAAAAGCCGCGCGTACGGACCGGGGTTGAGCTCATCTGGGCCATCTCGAGCCTCCGAAACCTGATTATAGGCAAGGCCGGAGGCGAATGTCGGAAGCCGCCGGGCAAGGGGTGGTCTTTAGGATCGCCGCTCGGCCCCTTGGCGCTCGAAACCCTCGATTCCCGGGGCGCCGGAGAGCTGCGCAGGCGAAACCCCGGCAGATAGAATTCGGAAGAATGCCCTGGCGCGGCAGAAATCTTCGGACCCTCGCCCAAGCTGCGGACCGAATCCGCAAACGCGACCTCTCCCCCCTCGAGCTGGTTCGCGAATGCCTCGACGCCATCGACGAGTTGAATCCCCAGTTGAACGCCTTCATCACGGTCACGGCCGAGGCCGCCCTCGCCGACGCCCGCCGGGCCGAGCAGGAAATCCGCCGCGGAAACTGGCGAGGCTGGCTGCATGGAATTCCGATTGGCTTGAAAGATCTGATTGACACCCGGGGCGTTCCGACTACCGCAGCCAGCGCGGTATTCCGCGACCGCGTTCCCGCCGAGGACGCGAAGATCGTGGAGCGGCTGAAAGCCGCAGGCGCCGTGCTCGTGGGCAAGCAGAACCTGCACGAATTTGCCTACGGCGGCAGTTCCCTGATCAGCCACTTCGGCCCCGTACGCAATCCGGTCAACCCCGAATTCATCGCCGGCGGCTCATCCGGCGGATCCTCGGCGGCGGTCGCCGCCGGCATGTGCTACGCAGCCATCGGCACCGATACCGCCGGATCGATTCGGGAACCGGCGGCGCTGTGCGGCGTGGTAGGGCTGAAGCCGGGCTATGGCGTGGTCAGCACCGAGGGCATCATTCCTCTTTCGGTTTCGCTCGATCATGCGGGACCGATTACCAGGACGGTTGAGGACGCCGCGATCGTTCTCGACGTGCTCACGGACCGGCCTGGCGCGAGAAATCTCCACGCCGGAATTAGCGACCTGGTCTTGGGCATTCCGCGCAAGTTTTTCTTTGCCGGCCTGGATGCAGAGATTTCCGCCGCGGTGGAAGAGGGCATTCGTCAGCTGTCGAAAGCGGCAAGGGCCGTGCGCGAAGTGGATTTCCCCGTAGATGAAGACCGCACCGTATTTCTCGCGGAATCGCGTGCTTACCACCGCGACCACGTCGAGAGGTGTCCGGAGCTCTATCATCCGGAAACGTTACGCCGGCTCAAAAGCGGAGGCCCGGTGAGCGCCGGTGAGTACCGCCAAGCCATCGCGCGCCTGGAAAAAGCACGCCGCGACAGTGGAGAGACATTTCGCGACGTAGACGTTCTTCTGACGCCCACCACGCCCCTTCCCGCGCCTCGCATCGGGGATCTCTGCCGCGATATTTCCCGGCTTCGCCCCGCCGAACTCGCGTTATTGCGCAACACCAGGCCGGCGAACGTCCAGGGCCTGCCGGCGATTTCCGTGCCCTGCGGATCGACGGCCCAGGGATTGCCGATGGGTCTGCAAATCATCGGCCCCCCGGCAGGGGAGGAAAAAGTCTTGCGTGCGGCCCGGACGTACGAATGCCTCACGCGGTCCGCTCCGTGAAGGGGCGCATTCGCGCTAGTCGACCGAGTGCACATCCTCGGGCAGCATCATCACGAAGTCACACTCCTTGGTAGCGCCGGAGCAGGAGAGAATGCCGCGGCGCAGGATCTTCGTGGGCACATCGTCGGGAAACGCGAAGTCAACGTTGGCGCTGCGCAGATTCTCCTTCAGCGACGCCAGCTTCTCCTGGCCGCTGATGAATTTTGCCGCGTCCACCTTCGCCCTCCCCGAGCTCGAGGTCACGATGACAAAAAACTCCGCCGTCCCGCCGGCGGGTGCGATCTTGCCCAAACGGAGGGTGCGCGAGGCCTCGAGGTCGGAGCGATGCCGTTCGACCGCCTGGGGCACATTTTGATCGCCGCCGACGAGCGCGGCCAGGCGTCCCTTGGTCTCAAGCGCCGGCCGCAATCCGGAGAGAGACTGCGCGTAGATGCGAATCGCATCCTGTGTTCGTCCCCGCTTTTCGTAAATCTGCGCCAGGTGGTCGCCGACTTCGCCGTGCTCGCCGAGCGTCCAGGCAGCGTTGACATATTTTTCCGCCTTGTCGAAATCGCCGCGCGCAAAGTAGACCCAGCCGAGCGTGTCCCAGTCGGCGTCGAGGGCGGAGACCATGCCCAGGTCCCGGTCCGACAATTGGTCGAGTGAAAGATTACGCAACGAATTGGCCACCGCCGTCACCGCCGACTCGGCATATTGCTGCGCCCGGTCGAGATGGGCCTTCTTCAAAGAAAGCTGATAGGCGATGTTGTTCCACACCTCGGGAGTGGCGGAAATTTCCGTGGCGCGATCGAATGCCTTGAGCGCCTTGTCGTCCTCGCCGAGATTGAGGTACGCATCTCCCAGGCCGATCTCGAGCCCGGCGTCATCGGATTTGAGCGAGACCGCCTTCTCCAGCTCGGGCGCGGCTTTGCCGTACTGGTGGGCCTCTGCGTACATGCTGCCGAGCGCCGCATGGGCGTACTCGCTGAGCGGGTTGATCTCGAGCGCCTTGTGGAACGCCGCGTCCGCCTCGTCGTATTTGCGGGCCGTCGTATACGCCCACCCCAGCGCGCTGTACGCGTATTCGTCATAGGGATTTAATTCGGCCTGCTTCTGGAATGCCCCGATTGCGTCATCGGTCTGGCGCTCGAGCATGTAGGCGCGCCCCAGATCCATCCAGGCGGTCTTGTGCTTGGGATCTGCGGCCACCACCTGCTTGAACAAATCAACTGCGGTTTGGTAATTTCCGCGATCGAAAGAGGCTTTGGCGGCGTCATACAGATCGTCGCCTTTTAGATCCGAAGAGAGCGCCGGAGCACCTGCGGCGCTGGAGTCGATGGACAGATGCTGGGTTGCGTCCGCCAGGACCGCACGGCGGAAAGCCAGGTAGTCGCTCGTCCGCGCCGGCGGCAGCTCGTCGATGCCGGTCTTGAGCGTGCGTTGGGCGGTGAAGACGTTCCCTTCTACCTTGTAAACCGCGTCATATTGCGCATAATCCCGCTTCATCGAAAACGGCAGCGGGGCGCTCTCGACGTACTTGGAGGGAAATTCCAGGCGCAGCCGGTAGGCATACTCAAGCGGCGAGCCCACCTTGATGGGATCGGTGCCGTCTTCCTCGGCATCGGCCATGGTGATCTCGGAAAGCGGCAGCACCAGGTCGAACTTCTTCTTCGACCAGTCAAGAAAGTTTGCCGCCTCGATCTGGTAATCGATCTTGAAAGAGGTGTGCGTGTCCCCGGGATCGCTCACCTTCAGGTCGGAGACGTCTCCGCTAAGCCCGGTGTAGGTGTTCAGCTGCTTCACGAAGTCGGTCCACTTGTTGCGCGGCACGCGGCGAAACAAGATGCGCATGTAGAGCTCGGTATCTCCGCGAAGTTCGTATTGAACATGCGCCCGCAGCTTGCCGAATTCGTTCACCCGGCCGTCGATCGCGGAAAACTGCCGGTTCAAGAGCGGCGGGTCGGCGGGGGTCTTCTCAAGATGGGGGGTGCCGCCGGGAGGAATCACGAGCGCCTGCTTGTCGCGTAAAACCGCCGAGAGCAGGCGGAAAGGCGCAACCTCGGTGGTGGTGTCCATCCAGATTTCGTCCTTGCCGAGCGGCACCATGGTGAACACATGGTCGAACTGCGAGGGCGAGGGGATGTCGGGATCAATCTTTCGCCCCGAATGGATGAGCACCGAGGAGGCGTGATAGCCGGAAGCCTCGAGCAGGGAAGCCAGAAGCGTGTGCTTATCCTTGCAGTCGCCATAGGCATTGTGAAGCACGTCCGAGGCCGGGTGCGGCTGAAAGCGCCCCACCCCGAAGGAGAGGCTGATATAGCGAAAATTGGGCCCGACATAATCGTAGAGCGCCTCAATCTTCTCGAGATCGGTCGACTTGCCCCGGGTCAGTTCGGCGGCCTTGGCGCGAATCTCATCGTTCGGCTGACGCCGGTCTTTTTCAAGCGCCGCGTACCACCGCCCCATCTCTTCCCAGCTGGAGAACGTGGTCATCTCGACGGCCGGCGCTTCCGGCTCCTTCGGAGTTTTTTCCTTCTTCTTGTCTTTCTTGTTTTTGTTCTTGTTCTCGTCTTCGTCTTTATCGACGTGAGAGCTGGTCCAGGTGTAGACGCGGCGGCCGTTTGCCTCGGCGATCTTCGGATCCTCGCCCGGCTTCGACTTCAGCTTGATCTTCCGGTCTTTGGGAACATCCACCGCCAGCTGCTCGTCGAGCACCGTGCCCGCCTTCGAAAAGTCGTGTTCCATCCAGAACTGGCCCGGCGCAAGCGGTGTGTGGGTGACGGTTACGAAGCGGTATTCCAGCTCTTCCCCCGGACGCAGGCCCGGAACCGTGATGTGCTTCTGGCGGTAGTCGGTATAGACCGGGGCCTCCTGTTCGAGTGGAATGCTCAGGTCCTGCACCGAGTCGGCGGGCGCAGTGACGGTTTCGCCGTTGAGCTTCAGCACGCGGACGAAGGGAATCTCGACGCGCTCGTTCGCCGAGTTGTAGCCGACGACGAGCTGTCCCCAGGCTTCTACTCCCGCTTCGCTCTGCACCTTGATCCGGGCATACAGTTCACGGCGTCCCGTGCCGTCATTTTCGAAGCGATAAGAGGTTGCGAGCTTCTCAACCACAAAGGCTTCCTGCGAATGGTCAAGCGGAGGCGCCGCAGCGGGCAGCGGGGGAGCCCCCGGAAGCGGTGTGGGCGCCGGCACTTGCGCGAGAGCAGCGGAAACAAACAGCAATGGAAGAAACGCGAAACGGCATCGAAACATAGGTCCTGCGCTGTTTGTACCGCATTCGTGCCCGCGAAGCAAGCCGAGGAGTGGCGCGGCTGGCGCGGACGGCGCGCGGAATGGCGCCCCAATCCCAGCCCAGGGCGGCCGCGCGCCGCGAATTCCCGCGGGCCGGGAAGGGAGCGTCGATCCAACTCCAACTCCAACGGAGCCGCTTCGAGGGCGAGCCCCCCAGGCTACCGGGCGATGGCTTGGTCGATAAACTTCGCCTGATCGCTCTTCAATTTCTTAAGCCCGTCGATCGGCAGATAGACCATGTGCCCGGTATCGTAGGTCGAAAACGAGAGCTGCGAACGGTATTTCGGCGGCAGATGAAGCTGATCGACCGAGTAACTGGCGGCAAAGTAGGGAGTCGCGAGATCGTAATAGCCCTGCATGACCAGGACCTTCAAGAAGGAATTCCGCACCAGCGCCCCGCGCAGCGCGCTGGCGGTATCCGGAAAGCCTTCAATCGCCGATCCCCAGTCCCATTGCCGGAAACCGGCCTCTCGCGCGAACACGTAATAGGGCATGTCGGTTTTGTAGCCCAGTTCGTTGCGAACGTAGTTATTGAATGCGGAGGTGAACGGCGGCAGAACATTGGCCTCGGTGGGATCGTAGGCGCCCTCCCCGGCCGTCGAAGGCCCCATCGGGGGGTTCGGATCAGGCCCGGTATAACGGCCATCCAGACGGCCGACGCGCAGCTTCTGGTCGATCAGGAGATAGTGGGTAAAAGTGTTGACGGTAATGCGGAGGTTGGCCTGATCGATTACCTCTTTGCTCAATCCGGTAAAGCGCGACAGCTGCTCGATGATTTTCTCGCGCTGGTCGGCGGGGAGCGCATCGCCCTCGAAGAGCGCCTGCGCATATTCGCCGGTGGCCCACTGTTCTGCTTGCCGCCGCGCCCCGGCCAGGTCTTGCTGGAGGTCCGGGGGAAGCTTGTGATGGTAGCCGGCGATCATGGTGAAAGACGGAACCAGGAAGACAAAAGGCTGGTCGTTGGTTCGGGTGTATTCCAAGGTCTGAAAATTTATGACGGTGGAAAGCAGGGTGATGCCGTTGAAGGCAATCCCCTGGGGCGCGAGATTGCCTGCGATCCCCGCCGAGCGCGTCGTGCCATAGCTTTCGCCAAACAAAAACAGCGGCGAACCCCATCGCTCGTAGCGGGTGATGTACAGGCGAATAAATTCGCTGAAGGAGTCGATGTCGCCCTTCACTCCCCAGAAATTTTTGTTGGTTTCGGCATTTTCCGCGCGGCTGAAGCCTGTGCCGACGGCATCCACCAGCACCAGGTCGCTTTTGTCGAGCAGGGTGTAGGGGTTGTCTTCCAGTCGATAAGGAGCCGGCGGCAGAAAGCCCTGCGGATCGAGCATCACTCGCCGCGGGCCGAGCGCGCCCAGGTGCAGCCAGATGGAGGCCGATCCCGGGCCGCCGTTGAAGGCGAAGGTGAGCGGACGCTTTGAGACCTCCTGCCCGTCAAGCGAGTAGGCAACGAAAAACATTTCGGCCTCGATTTTTCCATCGCTGCGCTTGATCGGCAGCCGCCCGGCGGTGGCGGTGTATTTCAGGACTTTGCCCTCGATTGCCAACTGGTGATGGGTCACAACCGGCGGCACTTCGGTCATATCGAAGCGCTCTTCTTTTTTCTCTTCCCCCGGCTTCCCCTCCGGCGGAGACGATGGCGCCGGGGCAGGTTCTGTGGTTTTCGCCGGCGCTTCCGGATTCCCGGGCGCAGCCGGTTTTTGCGGCTTCTTTGCCTGTGCAGCTGTCGGCGATGGTTGTGGCTGAGCAGCCTGATTCGCGTTTGGCTGCTGCGCCCGGGCTTCGGCAGCGAGAAAGCATGCCACCAGGATGGCAGCGAGACCGCGCATAGACCCTCCTTACTCTCAAAACGGAAACGCGAATTATACGTGCATGCAGCCTTCCCGGGGAAACTCCCGGCCGGGTGGCAAAGCGGGGGCGGCGCTTGCTCGCATCGCCTGCCGATCGCGTCCCGCCCGTGAACCCGGGCGTTCCATTAAGATTAAGATGATCGGGTGGAAACGAAAACCCGAGCTTTGACCCGGGCTCCAATCGAGATTCTCCGTACGGCGCAGCTGGCGAGAATGGGATGGCTGGTCCATGGTTTCAGCACCCGCAGCGGGGGCCACTCGAAACTGTATGGCGGCGCTGCACTCAACCTTGGCTTTACCACGCACGACTCCAAGGCCGCGGTCGAGCGCAATCGCCGCACTTTCCTCTCCGCTCTGAACCAGACCCTGAAGGCGGGATCGGGATCGAATTCTTCGTCCCTGGCGAGATCCTGGCCCCTGGCCGCCCTGCGTCAAATTCACTCCGACATTATTCACTGCGCTACGGAGGTTCCCGGCGAGCCGCTGGCCGGAGATGGACTGATCACGAACGTCCCCGGAATTCTGCTCGCGGTCCTCACTGCCGATTGCCTGCCGGTCATTCTGGTCGATCCCAAACACCGGGCCGTCGGAGTGTTTCACGCCGGGTGGCGGGGGACGGTGAAGCGAATCGTCGAAAAAGGGGTGGGGGAGATGCGGCGCTGGTTCGGGGCTGAGCCCGGCGGCCTGCGGGCGGCGCTGGGCCCGGAAATTCGCGGCTGCTGTTATGAAGTCGGGCCGGAGGTGCGCGAAGCCTTCGACTCGCAGTTCAGCTATTCCGATGAACTATTTCGCGAGACCAAAGAGCGCGACCCAATCCACGAAAAATATCCTTTACTGTTTCTCACGGCCCGCGCCCCGGGCCACAGCGAACTGCCCCAAAAGATCTTTCTTGATCTCGCGGAAGCCAATCGCCGCCAGCTCATCGCAGCCGGAGTCCCCCCGGAGAATATCTCCGATCTCAGTCTTTGTACCTCATGCCGCAACGACCTGTTCTTTTCCCACCGGCGGGAGAAGACCATGACGGGAAGGATGATGGCAGTGGTGGGAATTCGAGAGTGATCATGGGCTCGGACGGGACGGACCAGGGCAGGCCGCTCCGCCGCTTGTCAATCTGCCGCGACCGGCTCCAGGTGTTCGACCGCTCCTTCGAGATGCGCGAGCGTCTGCTCGACGGTGAGCGAATACATCTCGCGCCCCACCCCTTCGCCGGTCTCGAGCGCCGTCTTCAGGAAATGGCCCGCCATGGCGATGGCTAAAGGATCGGTAATGGTTTTGCCGGTTTTTTTCTTGTATTCATCCCACGCGCGCAGAGGCAGAGCCACCCACACCGGCCGGCCGTCGACAAGAAATTTGATGTCCACGGCATCCGCATGGCGGGTCGCCACCGCCACAATCAGGGCCTGGTAAATGCAATGCACCTGTTTTTTGGTCCAGCGATCGAGGGCGTGAAAGTCGCGAAACATGCCAATAAAACTATAACAAAAACCGCATGCCATCCCCGCCAGGATTCCCGGCGAGATTTGGACAGCCTGCGGGCCAATTCGATTAGAATGCCATGCCATGAAATATCGTAAATTCGGCCGTACCGGAGTAGAGGTCAGCGACATCGCCCCCGGGCTCTGGGGCATGGGTGGATGGAGCGGCTCAAGCGACAAAGAGTCGCTCGAAGCGCTTGAACTCGCCGTTGGTCTCGGCGCCAACTTTTTCGATAGCGCCTGGGCTTACGGTGACGGCAGAAGCGATGGATTACTCGGACAGACCATGGCTAAGAACCGCGACAAACAACTCTTTGCCGCCTCGAAAGTTCCGCCGAAAAACGATCGCTGGCCGGCGCTCGCCGCCTATCACTACCACGACGTCTTCCCGCCCGGCCACGTCTTCGAATATGCCGACAAAATCCGCAAACAACTGGGGACCGATTCGATCGACTTGCTCCAGTTCCACGTCTGGAGCGACCAATGGGCGGACGAGCCTGACTTTCCGAAGACGGTCGAAAAACTCAAACACGATGGAACCATCCGTCACTTCGGCCTGAGCCTCAATCGCTGGGAACCGGAGAACGGAATCCGAGCCATTCGCACCGGACTGGTCGACGCCGTGCAAGTGATCTACAGCATCTTCGACCAATCTCCGGAAGATGAACTGTTTCCCGTGTGCCGAGAACTGAACATCGGGGTGATCGTTCGCGTCGCGCTCGATGAAGGAAGCCTCGGCGGCAAGATGACGCGCGAGACGAAATTTCCCGCCGGAGACTGGCGTTCAGGATATTTCAATCCTGAGAATCTGGCCCGCACCATGGAGCGGGTGGATAAGCTGCAAGCCACTTTGCCTCCGGGAATGTCG
>Ga0123356_10001277_pt1 | contig 27854 bp, 27 predicted proteins | sample TergutEmb28metaG_2_FD_92546 | JGI IMG/M metagenome (GOLD analysis project Ga0123356, IMG submission 92546) | Embiratermes neotenicus P3 segment gut microbial communities from Petit-Saut dam, French Guiana - Emb289 P3 | ecosystem: Host-associated > Arthropoda: Insects > Digestive system > Gut ...
CGAGCAAATTGCCGAACTTCGCAAGTTGCTTATGCTTTACATCGATAAGAATGACGCACGGGTTAATGACATTATTATTGCTTTAAATAATCTCATTGAAAAGCCAAAAGAGACAAGGAGAATAGGGTTTTAGCTCTCCGTGTTCTCTGTGTCTTTGTGCCCTTGTGTGAGTTTTTGGGGTCGTATGACCTTTGTCATAATTAATAAAAATTTCTCAATAAATTCCTAATTTTCTAATGCGCCACGCACGCTCACGCCATATACATGTAAAACTTTCTTTTGAAAGTTTTATCTTTTCTAAGGAGTTGCTTATGAAAACAAATTTTAAAAAGAAATTTCACACGGAGACACAAAGGCACAAAGAGCACAGAGGTCATGAATATGAATGAAAACGAGATTGGAACAATTATAATTGATACAGCTATAGAAATGCATAAGGAGCTGGGAGCAGGATTATTAGAAAGTGTTTATGAAGTCATCTTTATGAAGTTACTTTCCCAAAAAGGACTGTCTGTTCAACGTCAGGTTTCAATCCCAATTGAATATGAAGGAGAACATTTTGACGAAGGATTTAGAGTAGACTTATTTGTTGAAGGCAAAGTGATAATTGAGCTAAAATCTGTAGAGAAACTATCAAACGCTCATAAGAAGCAATTATTGACTTACCTAAAATTTACAAATACCAAATTGGGGTATATATTAAATTTTGGAGACGAATTGATGAAAAACGGGATTTATAGAATTATTAACGGCGAAATAGAAGATTAATCCCTTTTTTCTTCTCCGTGTTCCTTTGTGTTCTCTGTGTCTCTGTGTGAGGCTCTTTTCAGAATGATCTTTTTAGTATTATCCGAATCCTTGTCTGCAGAGGAAAAGTGGTGTATATTTTTAAAGTACCGTCATGAGAGGCAGATGGAGCTATTAATCAACGATTTGTGCAGCAAGGAGGAAGGGATAATGAGAGCCGAAAAAGAAGTAGTAAAACTCGATCGCAGTTGGCTAAAATACATGCGAAATATAAGCAACGAAAAAGACAAGATAGATCTCGGCTACAAACTCAGAGCCGCAAGGAAAGAAGGCATAATTGAAACAAGCAAAACTATTGCTCGTAACTTGCTCGCCGAAGGCTCGACACATGAGTTTATTCAAAAAATCACCGGATTAGATCTAGAAACCATAAAGGGACTTTCTTCTGTTTCTTGACTGTAGTTTATAGTAATTTTAAGAGCCTGCGTTTGCAGGCTCTTTTTTTATTGATTGACAAAAAATAATGCATACCAATATAATAGTATCAGATGTACAAAAATATTGAGCTCAATCAGGCAGCTCTCAAACGAGGTTTCAGCGAGCGTGACATAAGTTGGGCTTTTACTTACTATCTTTATGATGGTCCTATGGAAGAAATGGAAAACAAGTATCTTCGTATAGGTTTTACACCAACTGGAGTTTTATTAGAGATTATGTATAATGAGATTGATGATTTTTCTGTAAACGTTTTTCATGTAATGAGATGCCGTAGTATTTACTACCATTTATTAAATTTGTAAAGAGGAATAGTAATGCCAAGAATGACTGAAGAAGAAGCATGGGCTCTTGATGAAGAAGTAACTAGAAATCCTCCTCGTGTTGATCCGTCAAAAGCACGTCATATATCCCGAATGGTGGTTATCGATGATTTTACTGCAAATTATCTTGCTTCTGTTTCTATCGGAAGCCATAAAACACCAACAGAAATCATAAGCGAAATGGTGCGGGAAAAAGTCACAGTTTCTGCAATGTAAACTTAAGTCCCATTATTGACTATCAAGCCGGAAAATGGCACTATATAATTATGAAACATTTAAATATACCAATATTAGCGCTGTGCGCGGCTTTTGCCGTCATAACACTTACCGCCTGTGAATCGTCGGGTTCACGGGTAACTCCGGAAGTCTTTACCGTTAATCATAATTCTCCGCAGATTCAAATCGGAGAGATCGAAGCTCAATTTGACGGCTTTTTAGGTATTACAGGAATAAGAAAATATCCAATAACTGTATTTTATTACCCTCGCGAAGACGCCGTTTGCCTTCAATATAAACAGGATTTTTTAACATACAATCAGTTCTGGAGCAGAGCCGGACGTGCGGTCTTTATAAACGGGCTTAGCCAATACAACGATGATTACGAAAACCGCTCCTTGGACAGAAACGGCGGAAGAAGGGCTTTGCAAAAATACGGCGTTGTTCAGGGATATTTAATTTGGCAGCAATTCGCATTTTCTGTCCGCGCCCGTGCAAATATGAATGTCGAAGTCGGTTATACTTTTAGGGATAGAACACCCTACTTTTCTATAAATCAGCGCCCTGCCGAATATATAGATAATCAAACAAGAGACAATGACAGAACAAGTTCTACTATTGCAATGCTCTTTACAAGAGCGCAGGCTGCAGAATTGGCTGTATTGTTCGATCAGCACTTCTTAAACGGAGCTGCTCCTACAGGCAATGCTGTTCAATCTAACACGCGTTTTGACGCTGACGACTATTCTGAAAATATTACAGACGTGAATAACGTAAATGTCGATGCTGAAAATGCTGACACCTACGAGAATGCCGACACTGATGCTGACGCCGACGACTATTAGGAATAAAACATGCAAAACGATGACCTTTTAAGGTCGGACCTTTCCAAGACAACTACTCTGATTAATGCCTGCAAAAAAGAAATGGCAAAACGGATTGTCGGTCAGGAAGAAATGGTCAATGGTCTTTTGACCGCTCTTATCGCCGACGGGCATATCCTATTAGAAGGCGTACCGGGACTTGCAAAAACTCTCGCGGTAAAAAGTCTTTCTGAGATTACTGCGCTTGAGTTTAAACGTATTCAGTTTACGCCGGATCTTTTGCCGGCAGACCTTACCGGCACTATGATTTGGGAACAGGCAAACGCAAAATTTTCTGTGCGCAAGGGTCCTGTTTTTGCCAATATAATTCTCGCTGACGAGATTAACCGCGCGCCGGCAAAAGTTCAATCTGCTCTATTAGAAGCAATGGAAGAAAAACAGGTTACAATCGGCGAAACAAGTTATCCACTGCCCGACCCTTTTTTTGTTCTTGCGACAGAAAACCCAATCGAACACGAAGGAACATACTCGCTGCCAGAAGCAGAACTTGACCGCTTTTTAATGAAGCTCCTTGTTGTGTATCCTCAGCCTGTAGAAGAGCTGGACATCGTAAAAAACAGTCCGCCTCTTTCTTTGGGTTCTTCCGGAAAAAGGGAGCCGCTCTCATTACTTTTAAATACAGAAAGGCTTACCTTTTTACGCCGCACCGCAGATTCGATTCATGTAGACGAAGGAATATCTAAATATATCGTTTCTATCGTAACCGCAACGCGTCCGGGAAAATCAAAAGAAGGCGTTTACCGTTATGTGTCATTCGGCGCTTCTCCGCGCGCTTCTATCGCTCTTTTCCGCTGCTGTAAAATAAACGCAATGTTCCAAGGGCGCAGTTATGTAACGCCCGAGGACGTAAAAACAGCGGCGCTTCCTGTTTTACGGCACAGAATTGTACTTAGCTACGAAGCCGAAGCCGAAGGCATGGATGCCGATGCTGTAATCACACGGATTTTGGGACACGTTCCTGTTCCGTAAAAATTAAACGCATGGAAACAACCGATTTACTGCGAAACATTATAAGCCTTCCTATGCTTTCATCCGGTCTCGCAGAAGAAATGCTTGCAGGTAATTTTCGTTCTATCTTTAAGGGCCAGGGTATGGAGTTTGACGAAGCCCGCCACTACGAGCCCGGAGATGATATAAGATCTATAGACTGGAATGCGTCTGCGCGCTTTGGGAATCCCTTTGTAAAGATGTACCGCGAAGAGCGTGAGCTGACGATTCTTCTTCTTTTGGATATTTCGCCTTCTATGCACAGAACTAATATTGCGCTTCAGAAATTAAGCCCGTATGAGCAGGCGCTTATCTGCGCGTCATTGATCGCGTTTTCTTCTGATAATGCGGGACAGCAAATCGGCGCGTTCTTTTTTGACAGAGATATAGAAAAAGTTTTTCCGCCGCACAAAGGCAGAAAGCACATAATGTCTCTTATTATGGCGGCGGTTCAGTATCAGAATAATGTTTTGCCGCGCAGGGAAAAATACGGCAGTGATATTGCGGCAGCTCTGACAGGAGCGCAGAGGCTTCTTAAAAAAAGATCGCTTGTTGTTGTTATCTCTGATTTTTTTAGTATCAATTGGGAAGACGAACTCGGACATCTCTGCAGAAAACACGATTGTATCGCGCTCAGAATCTCAAGCCCAAATGAAATTTTATCTCCCGGTTTAATCACGCTGGAAGACCCCGAAACAGGCGTACGTATAGAAGCGCCTGCGGGCTTGAGTTCGTTCAGGGAAAGCTGGACAGGATGGAACGAAGAGCGTTCTACGCTTTGGGAATCGCAGTGCAAAAAATGCGGCGCGGCTTATTTGGATCTTTCTACAGAGGCTGACGCGCCTTCGGCATTAATAAAATTTTTCGGCCGTCATAATATTAATCAGTATAAACGCCGGAAAAAACTATGAAAAAGCTGCTATTAACATTTGCGTTTGCATTTATTTTACTCAGCGGCATTTGTTATGCGCAAAACATCAGCGGGTATTTAATACCGCGGCAGATTTATGTGGGAGACCCTGCTGTTCTTGTTTTAACGCTTCCTCCTTCTTCGCAGAACGAAAACATTGTTCTTGCTTCGCAGCTTGATTCTAACATTATGCCCTCTGACCCAAATATTGATTTTCATAGGATTTTACTGGAAAGGCGAATCGCCGGAAGCAGATTAATGATTGAGTTTACGGCTTTTACTCCGGGCACTCATGTGTTTCCTGATATCGAAATCGGCGGCGAACAATTTACAGGACTGCAGGTAAGAGTAAATTCATTGATAGAAAACCGCTCAACGCAGTCTCTTGCGGGAGCAGCTGCTGTCCTTGCAATGCCGGGAACCGCAATTATGCTTTACGGCTCTCTTATTGGATTAATCGTTTTTATACTATTAACTATTTGGTTTATTTTTAAAGGCCGCGCTGTATTAAATAAACTATACCAAAAGTGGAAACGCTATAGATTATTTGCTTCTATACGTAAAACAGAAAAACGCCTGCAAAGAGCGCTGAACAAAAATGCGGATAAAAGACAGATACTTGATAAGCTTTCCGGTGAGTTTAGGGAATTCCTTTCTGTATTGACAGAAAAAAACTGCCGTTCTATGACAGCGCGCGAATTTGATTCGCTTGTTATGCCGGAAGCAATGCAGAACATGCCGTTAAGCGAATTTTTTTATAAATGCGATGAGCTTCGATTTTCCGGCGCGGCAATTAACCCGCATGAAATTTCTAAACTGCTTGGCTTTTTGCGCGCTTTTCTTGACACATTAGAGGGGGATAAATAATGGGTTTTACTTTTGATAATCCGTTTTTAGCCGCCTTTGCGTTTATAATTATTCCTATTGGCATTATAATTTTTTCCCGTTTAAAAAATCCGTTTGTCGCAGCGATTCCGCTCGGCGCGCCTGGGGGCGTTCCGTTTAAGACAACGCAGTTTAGCGGTATAGTAAAGTTTTTAAAATTTTTAGAAGTAACAGGTATATTTCTTCTCTTTTTTGCGGCGGCAGGTCCTTCTGTCAGAACATCCGAGATGGTTTTTTTAAACAGAGGCGCGGACATTATGTTTATTCTTGATATAAGCCCAAGTATGGCTGCATTGGACATGAACGGAAAAAGCAGGTTTAGCGCCGGCAAAACTTTAATTACAGAGTTTGCGCAAAAGCGTCCTTCTGACAGTATAGGGCTGGTTGCTTTCGGCGAAGACGCTGCGCTTCTTTTACCGCCGACTGCAGACAGCGATACGTTGGAAATGCGGCTTGACCAATTAAGGCTCGGTGAGCTGGGAGACGGCACTGCTCTTGGCATAGGAATTGCAGTCGCCGCTTTTCATCTTGATAAATCCGGCGCAAAACACAAAGTTGCCGTTCTTATTACAGACGGAGAAAATAATGCAGGCGCGATACATCCCGAAACAGCGGCAGGGCTAATGCGCGACATGGGAGTTTCTTTTTGGGTAATCGCTGTTGGTACTTCGGGCGAAGTGCGTATCGATTATACTGACCCGTATACTAATATCCGCAGTACAGGTTATTTTGATTCGCGTTATGATACAGAAAGCCTTAGACGTTTAAGCGCGGCAGGGGGCGGTTCATTTATTTATGCGCCGCGCGCAGAAACTTTTGCAGAAGCGTTTGTTCAATTAGATGACGCAGAAATTACGATACAAAGAACAAGAATTATTAATAAGCGTTATTCGGTATCTATTCAATTTTTAATTTTAGCATGCGTTTTACTATTAACTGTAAAAATTACAAGGCGCTTTGTATTGGGGGCGATAGTATGACACAATTATTTATGCGGCTGGCTCATCCATTAAAAAGAAAACTTATATTATCTGATTTATTTTTTATTTTGTTTGTAATTTTTGCGGTAATTGCTGTAATAAATCCCAAATGGGGGACAGAATACGCGCCGACAGAATACCGCAGAGGACTCGATACAATTTTTGCGATAGATGTTTCGCGCAGTATGGATATTCCTGACGCTTCTGGCAGTTCTTCTTTTACACAGACAAGACTTGAACGCGGCGTATTAATTGCAAAAGAAAGCATTATCTCAGTTTCGGGCGCGCGTTACGGAACTGCGATAGGAAGGGGAAAAGGTTATTTGGCGGTGCCGCTTACTTACGACAATGAATCCGCTCTTTTATTTTTAGAATCACTTGACGCCTCTTCTATGACGGGCAGAAGCACAAATCTGGAAGCGCTTATTGACGCTGCTGCCGGCTCTTTTTTAGATACATCTCCTGCAAAAAAAGTAATTGTTTTAATTTCTGACGGCGAAGCTATCGATGGTATTTTAAGAAACGCCGTTAACCGCTGTGCGAGGGACGGCATTATTATTACAACTGTAGCGATGGGAAGCGAAGAAGGCAGGCAGATATATGTTCAGGCGCAGAATCCTGATTCTCAAATAGTAATAAGCCGAAAGGAAACAGCAGTTATGCGCGGAATAGCGGAAAGAACCGGAGGCATTTATATAGACGGCAGCCGCGATGACGCGGGAAGGGAACTTTCTTCTCACCTTCTTTCGCTGGTGCAGGATACAGAACGGGGAGCCGGTAAAAGGATTCCCAAACAGCGCCGCCCGCTTTTTATTATTTTAGCGTTGATTGCGTATACTGCATCTAAGTTCATCACACGTCAATCACAGCGAATGCAAAAGGCGCAGCTATCGCAGCGGGCGCAGCTTGGCGCAATTGTTTTGACAGCGCTGCTTTTTTCTTCCTGTTCAGAAGGCAAACTGCTTTTATTAGAAGCAAATTATTTAAGTTCGCGCGGGCGGTTTGACGATGCGCTTGTGTCTTACTTTAAGGCATTAAATCATGAAGACGCAGCTCCGTATGCAGAATACGGCATTGGGCTTGTTGACTATCTTTTAGACCGCGAAGAAGATGCATTGCAAAGATACGCAGATTCACGAAAGCTTTTGGACAGAATGACAGGAAGCGAGCACCGTGAGCTGAGATACAGGAACCATTACAATACAGGTATAATATATTTTGAAGAAGGCGATTATGACAATGCCGCTAATTCATTTAAAGAAGCATTAAGAATTGATCCAAGACGTTTGGAAGCAAAACGAAACCTTGAGCTGGCAATTATGTCCATTAACATGGAAGCAAAACCAGATAATCGTACAGAAGAACGGCAGGAACAAAAAGATATCCTTTTTGAATACTTAAGAAGCGAAGAACAGCAGATATGGAAAAGCCGTGAATGGGCGCCGGAAGAAGAATTTACAGGACATGATTATTAAGGAAAACAATATGAGAACGAATATTATTACTTTTATTTTTATTGTTTTATTAAGTCCCGCCGTATTTTCACAGAACTACCCTCTTGTCACTCCGGTTATTAACCCCGCTTCTGAAGCGGAAAACCGTACAAGAATATTAGCGGATGTTACTCTTAGTACTTTTTGGCAGAGTTCTTTACAGCCGGGAGCTCCGGTATCAATAGGACAGCGGATAATACTTACATTAAATTCCAGCTGGAACAACCAGCAGCCGCCCGCTTCGTTTTTTATGCCGGAAGTGCCTCAAGGTCTTATTCTTTCTATGCAGCCAATAACAGAAGAAGACAGAGAAAACGGCATTTTAATTAAGCTCTTGCTTATCCCGCTCTCAGCTGGAGAAATAATTCTGCCGTCAAGAACACTGACACACCGCGGCACGGTGCAGAGCAATACACTTTTTGCAGTTCCTGCGTTTTCTTTAAGAGTAAATTAACCTATTAAATAAAACAAATTGAACAAACTAAACGGCTTTTGCGGCGCACACTATCATCACATCACCGCAATTAAAACGCTTTGCCAAAAAATCAGCGCATTTTTTAACGGGTGTTGGAGCAGTTCCTGCAGCGAGACCTCCCCACGTATGGCAGCTAATAATTTTAAAACCGGTCTTTTTTAACAGATCTAACAAAGTGCGCCGCGAGAATAAATACAAATGGTCAAATATTGCAGAACGCCACTGCCCGCCGAATAAATTCGCCTGAAAACTTGCAATATTCGGAGTTGTGATAAAAAGCTGTCCGTTATTTTTTAGGATACGATAAACTTCTGTCAAAAAATAATGCGGGTCGTTAAGATGTTCTATTAAATGAGAGGCAAGGATGACATCAAAACTGTTGTCTGCAAATTTATTTTCTTCCAGCGGCAGACTGCGGACATCGAGAGAACGATTTTTTCTGGCGTATTCTGCTGACGGGCTTATCTCGACTCCAATCGTATTAAAGCCTTTTTTTTGCAGTGTTTCTAAGAGCGTTCCGGTCGCGCAGCCGATGTCCAATACTGAAGGAGAAGTAATAACCACAGAGGACACAGAGTTACTCAGAGTGGGAGAAGTAAGAACCACAGAGGACACAGAGTTACTCAGAGCGGGAGAAGTAATAACCACAGAGGACACAGAGTTGCTCAGAGCGGGAGAAGTAAGAACCTCAGAGGACACAGAGTTACTCAGAGTAGGAGAAGCGCTCAATAATTTTTTTTCGAGTTTGTCAAACTTTGCGTCTTTTAAAGCTAACTGCTGGAGCGCAAGGAAAGAGGCTTCGTTTTTTATTTCATAAGAAAGATAATCATCGCCGTATATATTTTTATAACGCGCTGTTATTTCGTCTTTATCGGGCTGCGGATTTCTCTGCACAAGAGAGCAATTTTTACAGCGGACAAAGAAAAAACCTTCGCAGTTAAGAGCAGTTTTAAATTTTAAACCGCCGCAGAGGGCGCACGGAACAATACTGCTATTGCATTCATTTGCAGGCACAGGCATTGACCAAGTCTTAATTGGTTGATTTTTTTTTGTTCGATTCTTATTTAATTCTTTTTTTGATCGAGTTTCTGCCAATCTCTCACCTAATTAACAAACAGACGGGTGATATAACTGCGGCTGATACCGGTAATATCCTGCACGATAACTTCCAGCGTTACCTGTCCGCGTGTAAGAAAAACTTCGGCAGCTTCGAATGCAGGAAAATTGGCGTATATCTGCCTTGCCGGAACCAAACCGTTACGCGAAACTACCAATACGCCGTCTCTTGCGGATACAGCTTCAAAAATTAAAGAGCCGGCTTCCTGTCCGTTAATAGAACAGACAATCCTCTGCGGCGCAAACGGCTGACCGGAAACAGGCTGAGTCGCAAAAGGAGCTCCGCCTATCGCGTTAACAACGATTGTGTAACGCCCTTGAGTTAAATTGCCGGACTGCATTAAAACACCATTGGCGTTTCTAAGGCTTACAGAAATTATATTCGGAGCTCTTGCTTCTTTGACAGGGGTTATAATCATCGCAGGATTTATCCAGCGTCTTTCGTGCCTGTCAAACAGCTTAAAATAAAAACCGGAGGCAGAAGACCAGCCAGAAGTTCCGCTTCTCGCAATTGGTTCCTGTTTTTCTACAGTTGTTTTAGTTATTAATTCTTGTTCTGCATACCGGCTGTAAATACTTATCAATCCGTCGCCGTGATCAATAGCCATCCATGCGCCCAGAGGAGACGGAAGCCTTGAAGCAGGATCGTTCTTTGCGCGCGCAAAAATAACTTCGCCGCCTTCTGCCGCAAGCACATCTGTTCCGCCGCTGAAAACCATTCCTAAAACAGGTTTGCCCCTGTCATTTGCGCCAAAGTTGCGCGTAAGAACCGCATTCTCAGAAGGCCAGTTCATTGCGTCAAGAGAGCCAATTACAACAGCGGCAAGAAGGAATAAAACCAAACCTGCGGTAACCGCAGTGCGCTTAAAATAATTCATTTTATTTTTCCTCCAGATCAAAGGAAATAAGCGCGTCTCCGCCGCCTATAACAATTTCGTTTTTAATTCTGCCGAGAAAAACATTTTCGCTGTTAAAAGGCGCTTTTAGAAAAACAGCGTCGCGCACTGCGTTTCGGGAAAGCCCGAAAAAACCGTCTTTAGGAAACTTTATCCCAACAAGTCTTTTATAGGTTTCATTCATTGTATTATGTGATGTTACTAAAAATAAAAAACCGTTATCTCCGGATTCATCGATAGCTGCTATCTCGCCGTCAAGCGGAATAAAAATTGAACGTCTGGATCTAATATTATAACTGCCGATTCCGCCTTCGCGCTCAAATACGATACGCTGATCGTCATTTACAAATAAAACACGCACAGGCCGCCTAAACCCTGTATCTAAAAATTCGTGATAGATAATTTTGTACTCTCCGCCTGTGTTTCCGAGGCGTTCAAGCAATAAAAACCTCTGGCGGTCGATCCCAAAGATAATTGCGATACGCGAACCGTTCCTTGACATTGCGCACCCAAGAACTACAGAATAACGCGACCCGCTCGGCGGAAAATTAAATATACGCTCTCCCGCAGAATCAAAAACTTCGATAAGACCGTCAAGAGAACCTGTTACAACAAGGCCTGCAGCTGCGTCTATGGCAGTAATCGGCGCTCCAAATTCATAAGTCCACAGTACATTTCCGCTTTCGCTGACTTCTGACAATATATTCTGCTCACTGCCGAGAATAAACACCCTGTTGTCCAATAGGACTGGATAACCTGTAACATTTTCTATGGTGATTGCAGTGTCTCTGGTTATATTATTAACAACCAGTCTGGAAGGTTCGGCTCCGTATTCTGTCCACATGTTCTGGCTAAGGTAAATATCGCTTGTTCTCACTCTGTGAAGCGCGTATTCTCCGGCAGAATCAATATATCCAAAACTTGAGCCTAAAGTGAACGGAAAAAGCCTGCCTGACACAGCTGTATGTCTCTGAGAAGAGGTTTCTTCGCTGGGAACATAACCAAAAGGAGAACCAACGGTGGGCAATAATTTAATCCAGTTAAGGGAAAGGACAGTCTCCCGCGGAATAGGCTTGGCTGCGGCAAAAAAATAAACAATAAACAGAAGGATAACTATGATAAATTTCGGGCTTTTTTTCTTTTGCGCCATCCTTCCTCCATTACACCAGGCTGTTTTTAGTATATAATATATTAAATAAGGAGACAAGCATGATCGATAAAAATAAGATGGAAAACCTGCTAAACGAGGCAAAAAATGCCGCGCTTAAAGCGTATGCCCCCTACTCTAACTTTAGGGTCGGCGCTGCTTTACTGTGCGAAGACGGGACTGTCATTACAGGAGTTAATGTAGAAAACCGCTCTTATGGCTTAACCATCTGCGCCGAAAGAAGCGCAGTCTGTTCTGCTGTCTCAAAAGGTTATTTACGCTTTAACGCGCTGGCAATCGCCGCTCCCGACTCAGTAGAGCCGGTTGGTCCCTGCGGAGCCTGCCGTCAGGTAATCGGCGAGTTTATGCCTGCAGATACACCTGTTCGTTTTGCCGGGAGCGGCGGGACAGAGGTTAATACCACAGTCGGCGAACTTTTACCATTCGATTCTTTACATGATTTAAAAAAATGACGATTAAAGCGCTATTTGGTAAGTAAGTCGTAGACCTTTTGCGGGGTTTCTGCAGTTAAAAGGGAATCCCTCAGTTCTTTATTTTTAAGGCGGGTGCTAAACCACGAGAGCGTCTGCAAATAATAAGCGTGCTGATTATGAGCCGCCGCTATCATAAAGACCAGCCGTACAGGTTCGTCATCCAGCGGGTAAAAATCTACAATATTTGTCTTGCTGATTCCGACAGAGACCACAAGGTCTGTGACAGAAGACAAGCGCACATGAGGAATCGCAATTCCGCAGCCTATTGCTGTACTCATTAATTCTTCGCGCTTAAGGATTTCTGATGACAACTCCTGCCTGTTTTTTACCTGAGGAGCGGCTGCGAGGTTTTCTGCAAGAGCTAAAAGAGCGTCTCTTTTACTGGAATAATTAATAAATTGAATACGATGTACGGACATTATTGATTCGGCATTAACAGGAGTAATCTGCGGATTCAAATTTGCAGAAACAAGCTTGTCGTTAACCCATTTGTCAATTTCGGACTTTTTAAAACGCCATGCGGTTCTGATTTTACCGGCGGGAATCTCGCCCTTTTGAGCGCAGTCATAAACAGTGCGTTCTGATACCCTAAGATATTTTGCAACTTCTTCAAGGGTAAGTATATCGTCTTCTGCCATATGTCAATTATTGCTTGACAATGCAGTAAATGTCAAGGTTATTCAAACACTACGGCAAACCAATGCCTAATATCGCTTAATTCCTGATCAATTAAACCTATGTTAATATTCGCAGTAGTTTCTGCCACAAGCCATTGTATTCCATGAGATTCAAAACGAGCGCCTGTTCCGGTAACTTCTGCAAGCCCCATAGCGTGACTATAATGAAAAGAAAGCATTAAAGCGCCGCGGATATTAGCATGAGAAAGTACTATCGCAAAAAGCATGGCGCGGTTATCGCAGTCACCCCGCCCTTCTGTTACGGCAGATACAAGATTAAGAAAATCGCTTCCGCTCATGTCACGTTCGTATTCAAAACCTTGGATGTATGTAAGAACTCTTTGCGCAAACGTTCTTTTTTGCTCGTCTGTGACAGCTAAATGACCGCCGAATTGACGCACAATTACAGCAGCCGCATTTGTAATTCTGTCGTAGGAATCACGGAAAATAAGACGGTAATAACGAACTGCTGCGTCATTAACAAGCGATGTATTTAAATAAGCCCTTAATATCGAAAACTCACGTTCTATCAAAACCTGCGAAGCTTCGGCATCATTCTCATAGATCATTGCGCTAAGACCGCTGGAACCAAGAAGGGTATTTCTCGCTTCTCCGCGCGGATAACCGTATTCCATTATGGGACCGGGATAACGGCGTTCTGCAGGCGTTGGGCTTACAGAGTCCAGTACAGAAAGATGAAACACTTCCAGTTCTTTTTTATTTGCGTCGCCGTATGCCAAAACTAAAAGCAAAGGCCGTCTGTTCCCCGGGACAGCGCTTTCCATTTCTACAGCTAAACCCCAGCCGTCATAGCTGCCAAAAGTCAGTTTAATAATTGCGGCATTTTTATCACGGTACATAAAAAAATCTGCGTCTCCGCGGTTAGAAAGCCTGCCATTTATGTCGTTTACCAGCTCTAAAATAGAGTTAAATCTGCCGTCATAAACAATAATATCTGTCATGAGTCCTTCCGGACCGCTGAACGAAAACCTGTCTCTTGCATCCCCATCTATATATTCATATCCTTCCGGAAGATCAATATAAAAACCCCAAGTGGGCGAATACATGGGAGTAGAAAAAGCCAAAACAGGGATAAACAGCAAAAACAGCAGTAATTTCTTCATAAATACCTCATTCAACTTTCAATTTTCGATTTTCAATCGACTATCACTTAAATATCGGCGTAAAAACCGATTAACCAAATTGCGCTATAACAGCTATAATATCAGAATGAAAAACATCGAAATCCTTTACGAAGATGATGTCTCCATAATAGTAAACAAACCTGCAGGGCTTGCGGTACAGGGCGGAGCGGGAATAAAAACATCTTTGGATAAGATACTCTCAGAAATCAGGACTCCGTCTCCTTTATTGGTGCACAGGCTCGACAGGGATACATCCGGGGCGCTGCTTGCTGCAAAAGGGCGCGAAGCGGCGTTTAAATTCTCAAAAATTTTTGCATCCAGTAATGGTCTAAAAAAGGTCTATATAGCCGTTTGCGCCGGATGCCCGGAAAAAGCCGAAGGCATTATTACAGACGATCTTGTTATCCGCGGAGACACCAAAAGCTCAGTTACAAAGTACAAGATAATTGAAACCGGCGAATACTCGGTTTTAGAGCTGGAACCGGGCACAGGCAGAATGCATCAAATACGCCGCCATCTTGCGATGAAAGGAAACCCGATCTTAGGTGATGATAAATACGGCGATTTTCCGCTTAATAAAAAATTGCGCAAAGAGAAAGGTTTAAAACGCCTTCTTCTTCATTCATTTCGCCTGATAATAAAAGGTGAATACAATATCGATATCAGCGCTCCTGTTCCTGTTGACTTTAATCCGTATTTTTCTCACAATTAAGCAGAATGGAAAACAACAATGCTCCTGTTTCCCGTCAATGGCTGGAGACTTTGAGTACTGATGAATTAATAAAACAAGCCGACACTTTTGGCATTGATATTCCGCCGGGGCTGGAAAGAATTTTTATAATAGAAGAACTTCTGGAAGCGGCAAATACAGACAGGACTATATCAGAAAATGATATCGAAGTTAATCCTTCTTATTCCGAAACTGCCCTTTTACCCAAGCAGTATAATATTTCCTTTATAGAAGTTGTTATCAGAGACCCGCTTTGGATTTTTGCGTTTTGGGAAGTTAAAGGGCAGGAGAGAGAAACGTTTGAAGCCGCCGCGGACTTTGACGGATATTTTTTACGGATTGTCCCAATGAACGAAGAAGGAACAGAACCAAAACAATCAGAAAGCACTTTTACTATTTCTGTAAGCGCGGATGACAATGCAAGATATATCGGTTTTGCAGAACAAGGCGGACAGGTTTGCGGCTGTTATGTGATAAAGCTCGGCGTTATCCGCGGCGGCTCAGAACTGCACATCGCTTCTTCCGCGCCGTTTCATCTGCCGCTGTTAAGCGATAACGAAGAAATTGCAAAACTAAGCGAGAATCCTCTGGTGCGTATATCAGGTGTGCAGGATTTATCGATAATAAAAAATTCAGATCGTCTTTCCAGAGTAAAGAGGCAGTAATATGGAATACCGTTACGCGATCTCTTTTGTTCTAGAAGCCCATCTGCCGTTTGTGAGAGAATACAACAAAGAAGACCTATTGTCAGAGGCGGGCGAAGAAGGCAGATTCTTTGAATGTGTTTCGGAAACGCTTCTCCCCTTGTTAGAAGTTATGCACCGGCTGGAAGCAGATCATGTGCATTTCCGCATTGGCTTGGCAATTTCTCCTTTACTGTGCCACATGCTCTCTGATGAACATCTGCAAAAAAAATATCTTTATTACATGGACAAGCAAATTGAGTTTGGCCAAAAAGAACTGGAACGCACTGCAGATAACAGCGAATTAAACAAACTCTCGCAGTTTTATTATAACCAAACAGTAGACAGAAGAATTACATTCACAGAAAAATACGAAAAAAATATTTTAAAAGCTTTTGATTATTTTAGGCGCAGAGGTAAGCTGGAAATTCTTGCGACATGCGCGACTCATGCTTTTTTGCCGTTTTTAAGCCACAATGCCGAATCGCTTCAGGCGCAGACAGAAACGCCGGCTTCCGGGTATCGCAGGCATTTTGGAAGCCCTCAAGGGTTTTGGCTTCCTTGTCTTGGCTGGACTCCCGCAATAGAGCCGTATTTAAAAGCGTACAATTATACATACACAATAATAGAAAGCCACGGATTATTATTTGGAAAGCCAACGCCGGAAAAAGGCTGCTTTTATCCTGTAAAAACACCCGACGGTACTTTTGTTCTCGCAAGAGATTTACGCGCTGTAAACGATATCGAAAAAGCGGCAGCTGATGAATCATACCGCAATAATAACAAAGACGCAGGTTATGAACTGCCGGCAGAAATCATAAGTTCTTTCCTCAGCGCAGACGGAGAAAGGCGGAGAACAGGATACAAGTACTGGTCCAGAATAGAAAATGGACAGAGCGCAATTTATAATCCAAAAGCGGCTTCTGATAAAGTAATAGAACACACAAGAACATTTTTAGAAAGTACAATTGCGCGGCTGGAAGAAGCTGCAAAACATATGAACGAAATCCCGATAAGTCTCTTTGCAAACTCTGCTGATTTTTTCGGACGTTTCTGGCATGAAGGACCTCAATTTATAGAAGGTCTTTTCCGCATGGCTTCTGATTACAGAGACATAAAATTTGTCTGCCCAAGCGAATATATATTTAAACAGGAAATTTCGTCTTTTCAGACGGTGTCGCCTGAGTTTTCTTCCGGCGGCAATAACGGTTATGCAGAGACGTGGCTTGATGTTTCTAATGACTGGATCTACCGTCATTTAAACCGCGCAATGGAAAGAATGACAGAACTCGCTGAGCGTTTTCCGGATGACACAGGGCTTAAAGAACGGGCGCTTAATCAGGCGGCGCGCGAAATACTTTTGGCGCAGTCATCCGACTGGCCTTCGCTGTTGTTCAGGCAGGACTCTACAGAATTTGCGCGTAACAATGCAGAAAACGCGCTTCGCAACTTTACTACTATCTATGAAGCTCTTGGCAGCAATTATATCAGCACAGAATGGCTTACAAATCTTGAACGCAGGCATAATGTTTTCCCGGATATTAACTACAGAGTCTTTAGACGTAAAAAATAATTTTTTATTTTGATTATTTTATATATCAAGTTTATACAGGTCATCTACGCGCTGAATAAGAGTTTCGCGGTCATCCATCATCGCAAGACCTTCTCTTGCAGGATCATAGCGGGGATCAATACGAAGCGCTTCTTCCCAGCAAAGCCGCGCGTCTTCATGGTTTCCGCGGATATAAGCTTCCAGCCCTAAAAGATATAATTCGTCAATTTTATTCCGATCTGCACTTCGTCCGCCGTCTCCTAAATCCAAGCGCACTCCAATGCTTACGCGGTTAAGCGGCTGTAATTGAGTAAGAAAGTCGAGGGTATAATTTACATCTAGCGCTAAATTATTAAAAGTAATTTCGCTGCCGACAGTTATCCTTGGGCTTCCGGGTTTTATCATTAGACCTGCGCGCATAGATAAAAAGCTTGTAATATTGGCAGAAAGTCCAAAAGCCCCGTACGGTTTTTCCGAAAGACTTAAATCTGTGAGATTCAACGGCAAGGATAAATCCAAGGCTAATGTCAAAGGACGAATCGGCTTAAACGCAAATGCCGCTGTTACAGCTGTGGGAAGAGCTTCTCCCATAGACGGAGGACCGATATTGCGTATTACTAAAGCCGCCGAAGCGTTTTTGTCTTTGGAATCATAGGATTTTAACAGGTTGAACCTTGTCAGTACGCCGACATCCATCATTACCATTACAGCAGACTGAGACAGCCCGGAACCTTGAATAATATTATCTATTTTGTCAGCATAATCCGGTACTATCCTAAAAGCTCCTTTTAGGTTTGCTCCTACAGAAATCCCCGAAAAATAATACCCTGATAAAAAATTATAAGAAGCGTTTAAAATAGCCACGCCTTCGGAATAATACCCGCTGGATGACCTTTCGCCGTATTGATTAAACTGCGTAAAAGGCGTGTACAGCCACTTTAACCCTGCCGCAATGCCCAAATCGCCGAAACGGGTGGCATAGGCAATACCTTCGATATTTGTGTCAGCTACCCAGTTGGTGTGAAAAAACGCTAGTTCGGATTTTTCCAGCATGGAAGAGCCGGCTGGGTTAAATTCAAGAAAAGAAATGTCATCAGAAATTGCAGAAAAAGCGCCTGCCATCCCTTGAGAACGCCCTCCCATAGGAATATTCAATACAGGAAAAGCGGTCAAACCGGCATTATTATCAATACCGTAAATATTATTTAAATAATCAGCAATATCCCCAAACAGATCCTGCCCGTCAAATGAAAAAACAGGCAAAAGAGGAGAATATACCAGAAAAACGGCTAAAAAAACCGCTATTTTGAGGCGCATATATACATTATATATCGGAAAATGAAAAAAAAATAGTATACCTGCAAAGGATTATTAGGAATATTACGATAATATAATATAGTAATGATAATGGCGAAATTTGCCCGCAGGCGGATTATTTTCTATTTTTTCTCGATTGTGCTGTTCATTGCGGCTATGTTCCCTGTGTACGCCGGAGGCAGACAGGAACCCGAACTGACCAGAGCAGACGACCTAATCAAGGAGCTAAGACACGACGAAGCTATACTTCTGCTTACAGATTTTGCCAGACGCAACCCAAGGATGTTTGATCAGGCACAGCAAAGACTGCGTAAAATATACCAGACACGAGATGAATTTAACCGTACGGCAGACACCTTAATTGATACCCTTATAAGAGACCCCGAAAACAATGAAAGAGTTCTTGCGTTATCAAGGCACCTTTATACCCTTGAGCACGAAAGCAGCCCGCTAATGATTAACTTTGTCGCCAGAACCCGCGAAATTGCCCAGTTTAACATAAACAGGATTTTACTGCGGAGGATAATGGAAAGGGGGCGTGATTTACTCGACAGGGGGGAAAGCCTTGCGGCGCTTCAGACGTATGCGGAGGGTATGAGTTTTATGCGGGAAGAATTCTTCCTTGCAGGGTTTGGACAGACTATAGAAATCGAAGTAAACCGCGAGACAGAGAGAATAAACGCTATGCTTGCGTCTTTCCAGCAGGTAAGCACGCAGATGGGGGCAGTTTCTGCAGAACTTTTACGCGCTATAAATGCCGGAGAAACAGCCAGAGTCCCGGAAATCACAAGCCGTTTAAATACTGCGATGGACAGGTTTATTGCCTTAAAACATACGGTTTATACTTCACTTAATTCTTTCGAAAGAACCCTAAATGCTATCAGGGCTGTCAATCCCGACACAGGCGACCGCAACCATCTTTCTTTTTTGTCGGCAGTAATCCGCGGACGGCAAAACGAGTCAATATCAGAAGGAATGTTAGGCGCATTTGACAATTACTGGAACAATTCGATTGGTTCGATTTTAACCGGCATAACGCAAAATCTAGAAAGGTCAAACACAACTGCGATAAGCGCGCTGCAAGCAAGAAATTTTACTGCTGTTTCGTCAGCTCTTAGTAATACAGACTATTTAGTTAATCTCACTCCGTTTTATTTTGATAAACACAGACAGTTATACGAAACAGGACGCCAGCCGGCCACTGCATTATACGGGGCAACTATTCTTAATATTGATATCCCAAGATTTATAGAAATTAGAGCTCTAAGAGAAGCTAACGGTTATCTTGTTAACGCCGCAGGTATTGCTTCGCGCGCCGCAGGTGACGGAGGTTCTTTTGCAAGTTATCAGCAGGGAACTATGAGCGCGGCGCAGGCATTAGTGTTAGAACAGCAGACAAGAGCCAATATCGTAACTATGCAGCGTTCTATTGTAGAGCTTGTCGCAAGAGCGGATCAGTTCCATACAGAAATTAACAGATTCCACAATACAATGCATGTTTTTAACACTGCAAGAGCGATAGAAAATTTAAACCGCATTTATACAGCAGAAGGACAGCAGTCTGCGGCAAGGTTCTTTAGTATTTCGCAGGAAAACCTTAATGCAAGTATTGCTCAAAGAAAAGTTCAGTTAGAAAAAGCCAGAGAATTATTAAACGGCGAATCTGCTGTTGCCGCTGACGGCACTGCAGTTGTTTACAGATACCCGACAGAAGCATTCGCAGAATTGACTGCTTTAAATACTGCAATGACAAATGATCTGCAGGCAAGCAATGCAGTAATGGAACAGTTTAGAATTGAACAGGCGGCAGGAAACACAGATCCGCAAATTGCCGCATTAAGAGCGAGTTACCAAGCTTCTTTAAACGAATTAAACAGCGTGCGCGATCAAAGCACGCCGCTGACAGAAACCGCACGCACACGCTCGTCTCAGGCAGAAGCGCACAGGCTGGAAGGCGAACGTTTATTCAGAGAAGCTCAAGCGGCTTTTCAGAGACGCAATTTTGATCTCGCTATAGAAAGATTAAATGATGCGACAGGCAGGCTTGACGATTCACTTGCAATACAAGAATCCCCTCCCCTAAGACAGACACGTGATAATCAAATAATGAGTCTCAGCGGCGCGATCGCTGAAGCAATGAATGACTCTGTAATAGAAGAAGTCCGCACTCTTTTAGGCAGCGCACAAACTTCTTATTATAACGGGAACTTTCAACAGGCAGAAAGCAATCTTGTGACTGCCAGTAATAGATGGCGCCTAATAAACTCAGAACCTCATGAAGAAGTTGTATACTGGCTCGGCATTGTGCGCATTGCGCTTTCCGCGACAAGCGGAAGAGTAATTCCACCGACCGCGCCGTTATACCCCGAAATGAGCCAGCTTTTAAATCAAGCGTAAAGAAATTACGAAGAAGGCGTACGTCTTATAAACGCGGGACAGCGCACACAGGGTACTGCGAGATTCGAAGAAGCGCAGAAGCTTACAAGAGAAGTAAGATTAATGTTCCCAGTAAATCAAGAAGCAGGTATTCTTGAGCTAAGAATCGAGCAGTTTTTAAATCCTAGTGAATTTAACGCTGACTTTGAACGGCGCCTAAGAACTGCGCAGAATAGTATAAGAGCCAACAGAGATATGACTTCTTTTGCCGATCTTCTTAACCTTGCAGAAATAAATCCAAGATACCCAAATATGAGAGCAATTATAACTCAGGCAGAGATCGATATGAGAATCCGTCCGCCGCCCCCGAATCCTTCTGACGTTGCAGAATCAAGAGAATTAACAGCCTCTGCGTCAAGGATTATTAATGCTAATAATACTGCGCAGTATGAGACAGCAAGGATTCAGCTTGACAGAGCTTTAAGATTAAATCCCGAAAACGCCGAGGCATCGCGTCTTAGGGACGTAATACAAAGAAGACTCCATGCTCCTCAGGATGTTGTTCTTTCGAGTCAGGACGAAGCTGACTATCAGAGAGCTCTGCGCGCGTTTAATGCGGGCAATAACCTCGAAGCATACACGATTGTGCAAAGGCTTATGCAGAATCCTAGAAACCGCAATATACAAAAGCTTGTGGCATTACAGCAAAGGATAAATATATAATGAGATATATTGCGGCAGTTATTTTACTATTAGTTTCGCCTTTGCTTTTTTCGCAGACATTGTACTGGGAAGCGCCGGAAGTTTTTTCTGCACGACCGGGAAAGTTTCCTGTAAGCGCGCACACTGCCGGTTTTTCTGCGATTGCATGGCAGGAAGCGTCAGCTAATCCCGCCGCAGGCGCCGCAACAGGCGGAGTAATAAATGTAAACCTTGCTGTTAAAGATTCTGACGGAGACTGGCAGCAAAGAGGAATAATCGCAGGACCTTATTCTTTTTCCGGCGCAGAGCCTTCTATTCTTAGCATGGTTATCGATAACCGCGGAAGAATTTTAATCGCCGCAGCGGCAGGAAGCGCGCAGACAGAAATTTTAATTTCATCAGACAGAGGAAGAACTTTTTCTAAACATATGGTTAATCTAGGAGCGGAAAACTCCGTTGCTCCGCGTATCTATGTGCGCGCCGACGGAGGATACCTGCTCTTTGTTTCGCGCGGACGCGGTCAGGCTCTTTCTATTTATTATTCCCGCTCAGAAGACGGCGTTAGCTGGTCATCTTTTGAATTTTTTACGCCAGAAAACCAGCTTGCTCTTAACTTTTTACCGGCACATTCCAGTTTAGGAAGAAGAGACATTGTGTTTTTTCAGTCATTAATATTAGGCGCGGAATCATTATCTACATTCCAGCTTTTTTATAAAACATCAGACAACGGCGGACGGACTTGGACAGAAGCTCGGCGTTTTACAACTTTTGCAGACCCAATAATGCAGACTCAGGCTCCGGCAAACAGTTTTGACAATCAGCGTCCCCACTTAACAAGGTTTGGCAATAATTTATTTTTGGTTTGGGAACGCCGTTTTTCTAATTCATCGCCGCAAATATACACCGCAACAGTCGATCAAAACGGAAATCTTTTGGGCAGACCGGATCGTGTAAATAGCATAGAAGCTTTTTGCCAAAACCCAATTGGCTTTATTTACAATAATAATCCCGCTGTTGTCTGGTTTGACAACCGCAACGAAAACAACAGGATCATTCTTGGTACGCGCGGCGATGTAGCATGGCAAAATCAGGTTCTCTCCGCTGTGAATGCAGAAGCGTCATTCGGAAGACCGATAATAAGCGCAGACGGCGCGTATGTTTTTTGGCAGACTACTGCGCAAAACGTAGGCCGCATTTTCATGATTGCGCCCGATTCATCTGTTAGCAGCCCTGTAATTGTACCTCTCAATTTTACTGCTAATGCGGCAGGCAGACATGAACGCCCTCGTGTTTCATGGACCATTCCTGCGGATACATCCGGTATTAACGGATTCTCGTGGAGCTGGAGTCAAGATCCTAGTGTTCAGCCGCCAAAGACAGTTTCTATCTATAATATAGGCAATACTTCAAACTTAAATCTGGAACATTATGCGACAGATGACGGTATATGGTATTTCAGTGTCCGCGCAATGGATAATGCGGGCAACTGGTCTGAGCCTGCGCAGATTTTATACAGCAGAAAAGGAACGCCGCCGCCGGCAGTTACAATTAATCAGCCGGAAACAGACGATCAAGGCTTCCTGCTCTCTAACACATTCAATATAACATGGCAGCCTTCGACAGATCCGTTTACGGCAGGATACACATACAATCTTCAATATATGGGAGCAAGCGAAAACGAGCCTATTGCTTCGCCGCCTGCAAGCATTATGGGAGTCAGTCCGTCAGCAAGCTTTGATAATCAGGACAACGGTTATTGGGCGTTTACAGTTGCGGCTGTCGACTCTGCAGGAAACATTGGTCCGCCTTCGTCTATAACTTTTAGAACAAATAAATTTAGGCCGTATACAAATGTCACTTATGTTGACGCACAGCAGGACGAACAAGGTGTGCTTTCTATTAGAGTAATCGGACGCGGTTTTTCTACAGGCGGCGTTGTAACATCGGTCGTTCTCGAACAGCAAGGCAAACCGGATCAAATCGCTGATGGTTTTAATATAACCTCTGACAGAGAAATCAGCGGAATAATTTTCGAAAACATGGACGAAGGCGAATACCGCATTAGATTAAACCACTCGGTAAGAGGATGGTACACTGCAGATTCATTTATTCCTGTCGCAAGAACAGGAACAGTTAAGTTTGGCGATTATTCAAATCAGTGGAGACCGTCCTGGACTATTAACAATCAAGGCTGGTTAGCGTTTAATCCGGTTATGGCGCTTGCAGTATTATTAATAATTTTATGCGCTTTAGGAACTATTGCAACAATCCGCGGTATCGGCGGAGTTATTGCAGAAGGCGCGCTTATAAAGCAGGAAGCGCTTGCAATTCTTACAGGAGATTTTATGCCAATGGAAAAGAAACAAAAATTTGTACAAGTACAAAAACGGGGAAGAGGGCTGCGGTTTAAATTTGCGTCATTTACTATAGGGCTTATTCTTCTTGTAATCATTATGATTTCTACTCCTATGTATATAATAATGATCAATGCACAGCAGCGTACCCTGCTGGAAAGCTTAAAAGAACGTTCTAAGGTTCTTCTCGAAGGAATCGCATCCGGCGCAAGAGATCATATGCCTATTGCGATATCTACAAGAGGTGAATCAAGCGCGCTGGATTTAATGTATCTTCCTATGCAGTCATCTGCGCTTCCGGAAGCAAACTATATTACGATTACCGGGTATGGTATAGATTCGATACATACAGATCATGTATGGGCATCCAATGATCCCAATATCGAAAATAAAATTGACACAATAGAAATGCGCCAGGGTACTTCGCGGCTGACAGACGAGCTTACTCCGCTGTACAGTGATATCGCTTTACAGCTTAACCGCAGAGCGCAGGAAGCGGCGGGAGATATTTCCAGGAGCATTAACGACTTATGGCAGGAAGGTATAAGATATGCGCTTGATACAACTGCCGAGGGCGAAAGAAGGCGCGCTGATATTCAGGTAACAATTAGATCGCAGGAAATGAAATTGAACGAAATCCTTACAGAGATTACAGGAGAGCCCGGTTCTTTCCCGCATTTTTCTGTTGACAGTATCTCGAACGAAAGGATTTATATTTTCTATAAGCCGATTATGTACCGCCAAAGAACAGATGACAATTTCTACCGCGGATTAATCAGGTTAGAAGTCTCGACTGATTCTGTAATAGAAAGAATTAATAATGAACAATTTACGATTATGCTTACAATAGTTATTGTTGCCTTAATCGTTATGGCAATAGGAATAATCGCGGCGTTTACATTCTCTACTCTTATTGTAAGACCTATTCAAAAACTGGTAAAACATATAGAAGTAATCCGCGATACAGAAGACAAGACAAAACTTTCGGGGATGGAAATAGAATTTAAGTCAAAAGACGAAATTTCAATTCTCGGCAATACAATAAATGATATGACAAGCGGTCTTGTAAAAGCAGCTCTTGCGGCATCCGACCTTAGTATCGGTAAAGAAATTCAAAAGAAATTTATTCCGCTGGAAGTTGACAATCATGGAAACAAGCAGTCGAGCGGTTTTAAGAAAACGCCGAATCTTAATTTCTTTGGTTATTACGAAGGCGCAAAAGGCGTTTCGGGCGACTACTTTGATTACAGGGATTTGGACGGCAGATATTTTGCTATTATTAAATGCGACGTTGCGGGAAAAGGTATCCCTGCCGCTCTAATCATGATTCAGGTAGCGACAATGTTCCTTAACTACTTTAAACAGTGGAAGCCAAACGCCAAGGGTATGAAGATAGAAGAAGTTGTCTATCAGATCAATGACTTTATCGAAACGCTCGGCTTTAAGGGACGATTCGCCGCCTTTACGCTCTGCCTGTTTGATTCTGTTACAGGCGTCGTTCGTTTCTGCAACGCAGGTGATAATATCGTACGTTTCTATGATGTGTCAGAAGGCAAAATAAAAACTATTACTCTTCCGCAGACTCCCGCAACCGGCGTACTTCCTAACTTTATGATAGAAACTACAGGCGGCTATTCGGTTCAGACTGTTCAGATTGACAAAGGCGACATTCTGCTGCTCTACACTGACGGTATAGAAGAAGCAAAAAGAAGGTTCCGCGATCGTAACTTTAAAGAAATCCTCTGCACAGAAGGTCCTGTCGATACACCGCACGAAAACCATTCAAGCGGACAAGCTGACGAAGAGCTCACTCCCGAACGCGTAGAAGATATTATCAATGCGGTAATGGCAAAAGAAGTTTATTCGCTTAAGAAATATCACAATCCGGAAGGCGATGATGATATACTGCAGTTTGATTTTTCTTCGTGTCAGGGACGCCCGGAAGACGTTATTATGGCGATGGTATCGGTAGAAAAAATGTTCCGCTGTTATAAACCCAAAAACGCAGGAGAGGATTCACGAATACTTGTCGATAAAAAAGTCGATGAATTCTTAAAAAACCACTTCCTGCGGTACAGGCGTTATTGTTCGCACACGCGCGAATATCCTGATAATCCTGCATATATGTATTATACTCATGTAATGGAAGATGAGCAGTATGACGACTTAACTATCCTGGGAATAAAAAGAAAAGAAGGAGAAGACAAATGACATTTAGTGAAAGAATGAAAGACCTGCTGGATCAGGGCTGGGATGCAACCAAGGAATTTGCTATGAAGGCCGGCGCAAAGGCGCAGGATTTGGGCGAACGCGGCATGTTGATGTGGGACATTAAACAGCTGGAAAACCAGGCGCAAAAGAACATCGCTAAACTGGGCAACGAAGTCTACACGGCGTTTACAGATAAGGATATGCCGGTCGTGGAGAGAAATTCGGAAGAAATAAAAACCATACTTGACGAATTGGCAGGCATAAAAGAACAGATAGAAAAGAAAGAGTTTGAACTAAAAAACCGCCCAGCGGTGTAGTTTGAAATCGATTAATGAGAGTTCCTGACAGATAAGAGAACGTCAGGAAGCTTTCTTTAATTCAATATTAAGTTTAAAACCTAAATTATCAAGTGTTTTCATAACAGTTCCAAATGCTGGATTACTGCCGGGAGAAAGAGTTTTGTATAAACCTTCTCGTGTTACCCCGAGATCAGCGGCTATTTGCGCCATTCCTTTTGAACGAGCAAGAGCGTTGAGAACACTTAAAAGAAAATCAATATCATTTTCTTCAAGAGCAACTGCAAGATGGGCAATCACATCTTCTTTGGATTCGATAAACTCCGCTATGTCCCAATCACTTGTTTTCATCGTATTCCTCCTCTTCATGAGCAAGCCTTTTTGCTTTGTCTATATCTTCCTGCTGAGAGGATTTATCCCCAGCACAAAGAATGATTATTATTTTATGTCCAGTGTCAGTATAATAAACCCGATATCCAGGACCATAGTTGATAATCATTTCGCACACACCATCACCAACAGACTTCCATTCACCAGGGTTCCCATTATCAAGCCTATCAATACGTCGGTTTATGTGAGCCTTAGCAATATGATCCTTGAGCTTATGCATGTACTTTTTGAAGATATCAGTCTTACGTATTCTCGACATTATTTAATTGTAATATATATATTACAACCAGTCAATAGGAAAATCCAGAGTATGGAAAAAATCCAGAGTATGCAAAAAACATTACCCTCTTGATTTATTTCTGGATTTTTAGTAAAAATAATTAATATCTGCAAAATTAAAGGCAGGTATTTTCAGGCTCTTTAAAGTGCCTTGGGCCGCTAGCTCAGTCGGTAGAGCATCGCCCTTTTAAGGCGGTGGTCGGTGGTTCGAATCCAGCGCGGCTCAGAAAAAAGGAAACTTCGTTGAAAACGGAGTTTCCTTTTTTTATTGAGAGACAAGCTGGATTCGAACCGTAGTGCCGTGTCCCGAAAAGGCGAATCTAGCGATAACCATTGGTTTTTCTCTAATTGCTTGCGTCAGTTAACTGCACTATTTCTGACTTATACTTATTGGCTTCCTGCGGGTATTTATCCCGTATAAATCTATTTAAAATTGTATTTAAAAGCCTGATATCTATTGGTTTTGGGGCAAATCCGTCGAAGCCTTTTTGTTCAAATATTTTTTCATTACCGGTCAGTACGTTAGCCGTCAAAGCGATAATTGAGCCTGTATACCCCAGTTCCCGCAATTTTTGCGTTGTTTCTATTCCGTCCATTTTCGGCATCATATGATCCATAAATATTATGTCGTAACCTTTTGCGCCGCTGTCCATCAAGGATTTTACCTTTTCAATTGCAAGAAAACCGCTGTTTGCTGTTTCGACATTTAACTGGTACGGTTTTAAAAAATCTTCTGCTACAAAAAGGTTGGTATGTACATCGTCAACTACCAATACGCTTCCATAAGGCATGGGCTCGCGGATAATTTGCTGTTTTTCAGATTCACATTCACCTGTAAATGTAAAATTCTCTAAACGGTCTGCAGCTTCCTGTCCGATTGGAATGTATTCTAAAGTGCTGTCAGTAGTACTGGCAGGTAGTTTGTCAGCCGGCAACCGGTTTATTTCCTGCTGAACTATTACTGTGAATATACTGCCTTTGCCCCACTCGCTTTGTACGCTGATTGTGCCATTCATCATTTCTACAAGTTTTTGCGTAATATTCAAACCCAAACCTGTTCCTTCTGTATTTCGGTTAGCTTCGGTATTAAAGCG
>Ga0123356_10001278_pt1 | contig 27851 bp, 15 predicted proteins | sample TergutEmb28metaG_2_FD_92546 | JGI IMG/M metagenome (GOLD analysis project Ga0123356, IMG submission 92546) | Embiratermes neotenicus P3 segment gut microbial communities from Petit-Saut dam, French Guiana - Emb289 P3 | ecosystem: Host-associated > Arthropoda: Insects > Digestive system > Gut ...
CAGGGATAGGTCCGCGTGCCGGATGTGACCGCGATGTAGTCGGCCGTCTCGACCGGCTTGTAATCCCGGTCGCTGGTTTGGACCAGTTTGGTTGGGTAGGGAGGAAACGTCGCCGACAGTCGGAAGTCGGGCGCCGCCCCGCGCAGCCAAAGGCCAGGGTAGTTGTCGAGATCTGATTCCGCGATCGCCAGCTTCGCGCCGCCCCGGACATCGACCACCGCCGGCAACGTGGCTATGAATTCCGGAGAGATTTCGTTGAGATGCTGCGGGAGATATTTGCGCTCGTTGTGAGAATAGAAGCTATCTTCTTGCGGGTAATAAACGATGTAATTCTGCACGAAATTGAAGTTCGCCTCCTCGCCGTAGATCTTGACTTGTGGCTCGGGAAGCGAAGTCTCGAAGCGGTAAGCGACGCCTTCGTCATAGGCACGAAATGTCAGTACGTAGCCGCCATCAAAACTGAGGCGCAGCTGGTTGTAGTGATCGCGAATCCTGGCAAATTTCTGGCGAACCACAGGCTCGACGACATCATCATGAGAACTCGTCTCTTGATGGATCACCTTCGGCTCGAGCCCCAATTTTTTGTGTTCGACATCGAGCGAGAGGGTGGAATTTTCAAGCACCGCCGTTCCCTTCAAAACCAGGTCATAGCGCAGCTGGCCCGCGGTGCGAATTCGTAACTCGATCTGGCCGTTGGGCGAACGCAGGTCGTAGCTTGACTGCGCCTTGGCTTGACGAACAAGCCCGAGAAGAACTACGGCAAAAAGCAGAGATACGAAGATCTTCATATTTCCCCTTTAACGCCGAATGCAAGATTCAGAGAGAAAGCTCTCTCTCGACCGCGAGTGAAAGGAGCTCAACCCAGCGCTAAATCACGGTCTCGCGGAAACCGATGTTTCCCTCCGGCTTGGGCCCGGATCCTTGAAGACCACGACGAACTGCTGAATTTGACGGCGCTTGCTCTCGGCGGCGTCGGCTTCTCTCTTCTCGACCCGTTGATGGGCGTCGAACTCTTGGCGTGCCTTCGAGAATTCGCCTGTCTTTTTATAGATCTGGGCCAGACGGAAATGAGCTTCGGCCAGATCCGGATTCGCGTGAGTGGCTTGTTCCAAAGCGCTCGCCGCCTGTCGAGCGTCGCCGCGGGCGGCATGGAGGATTCCAAGCTGGAGATAAGCTTCGGCAAACTTGGGATCGATGCGGATCGACTTTTCGAGCAACCTCTGAACCCGTTCCGTCAAAGCTGGGCTGCTCGAGTTATCTGCGGACTTTGAGAGGGCGAGCGCGTAATAATAGTTGGCGGCGGCGTCTTCTGGTCTGGCCTCGGCAAATCGCGCCAGCTTTTCTTTCATGCAGGAGAGCGTCTCGGGCGAAGTCTCGAGCATCTTCCCGAGGAAAAGATATGGCGTGCGATCACTCGGGGCAAGATCCGAGGCCGCACAAACCCGCTCCGCCGCCTGCGAATATAAGCCGCTAGCATACAGGGCTGCACCCAGTCCAACCAGCATTCTTTCCGAGCCGGGATGGGCTTTGATGCCGGCGGTGAAAACCTGTGCCGCCGGCTGAATTGCGCGATGGAGAAGCAACTCGGTCCCCCAGGCGAAGTAATTCGGTTCGCTCGGGTCCAGTTGCCGGGCGCGCTCGTATTCCTGTTCGGCCGCCAACGGATCATTCAGCCGCTCCTCAACATCCCCGAGTTCGCGGTGCCCATCCGCATTGTCCGCCTTCTTGAGCATGGCGTGGAGCTCATCCCGCCGCCGTATCAGGTCTTCTCGATCGCCCGGGAGACCGGAGGCCGGGCTCGAGCCCTCGCTGGTCAGTTCCCGTGCTCTTCTCGCCAGAGACTCGCTGGTTCGCAAACTGGAGTCGGATCCATGCCCGCCGGCTGCGGTCCAGTCGGTGACGCCCGCTACCGTGAAGTTAGCCTGGTCGCTGAATTCGAACGGTTCAGCGGATTTCCCTCCCTCGGCACGGGCAAGAACCAGATCGCAGCCTTCCCCATGCTCAAATGGAAGCGTTACCGGTTTCGCGAGCGGACGGAAGCCGGCTTTCTCGACCCGCAAGACATAAGTGCCAGCCCTGCGTACGGATATGGCGAACTTCCCGGCTTCGTCCGTCTTCGCTTCCTGCCGCACGGAGTTGTCGTGCCCGGCAAGAAGAATTGAGGCGCCGGAAACCGGGGAGCCCGAGGTGTCCCGGAGTGTACCTTCGATCCTGATAGGACGAGACGGGTGAGATGGTTCGGCCGGCGAAGACCCTACGAAGGCGCCGAGCAAGACGAACAGGGCGGCGGCCCGAATATAAGCTCGACCATGGAGTTGAAAATTCATCGCTACATCCGGTCACGGAAAATCGAGTTCAGCTTTCCAGCTTAAAGATCCGCTCCATGCGCTGCCATTTCTCGCCTTCCGGAGCTTCGGGAAGCGGCTGTTGAAACTTCCACATCAGCTCCTCCCATTCCTGCACCTTCGGATTTTGCAGGTCCGCTTTGGCCTTTTTCGCGAACGAGAAGCTCTCGTTCACTTCCATGATCATGAACATGCGCGCGCCGACGAGATAAATCTCCATGTCCACGATGCCCGAGTCTTTAATGCTCTCGGTGATCTCAGGCCAGACCTTTTCGTGGTATCTCCGATACTCGGCAATGAGCGCCGGGTCGTTCTTGAGATCAAGCGTTAAGCAGAATCGCCGGTTCATAACTTTTACTCGGCCGCGGAACCCACAGATAGCGGCACATGTGCATGAGAGTCCGCAGGCTTATAGCCGCTGACCGCAAAATATAGCACGTAAGCCTGACACAGGACGGGAACAAGAAACGCCTGCCGGATCGAACTGTGATCGGACAGGAAGCCCATGATTATCGGAAAGATCGCTCCGCCGATAATCGAGGCCACTAATAGTGACGATCCCAGTTTGGTGAGCGGCCCCAGCTGCTTGATGCTGAGCGCGAAAATCGTGGGGAACATAATCGAGTGAAAGAAGCCGATCGCGGCAACCGCCCACAGCGCAGGAGCTCCCGCGCCGGATAAAACCGCCACGAGGCAGATCAGGGTACACAATGCATAGGCCGAGAGCAGCCGTGGAGGGGCAATCCAACGCATGATGTATGAGCCCGAAAATCTGCCGATCATGAAACCGATCAGATGCGCCTTCAGGTAAAGCGCAGCCGATTTTTGGGGCAAGCCGGGCGAGATGTGCTGCGCGAAACGGATGATGAAACTTGCGACTCCCACCTGCGCGCCGACGTAGAAAAACTGCGCGGCCACTCCCTTCACCAGATGGGGGTAGCGGAAAATCTCCCTGAACTCACGGGTTGTCGAGGGGGTGTCGGATTTCTCCTTGGCCCCGAGCTCCGGCAGGTGGGAGAAGAAAATCAGCACCGCCACCCCCAGGAAGATTGCCGCAATCACCAGATAAGGGACTTTTACCGTATTAATGACCGCCGCATGGTACGCCTCGATCTCGGCCGGGCCCATCCTTGCGAGTTGGTTGGCTGAGTACTCGAGCGAGGACAGAATGAATGCCGCGCCGATAAACGGGGTCACCACGGCGCCCACGGAATTGAACGATTGCGCGAGATTCAGGCGCCGTTCCGAGCTTTCCGCGGGACCGAGCAGAGTGACGTAAGGGTTCGCGGCTACTTCGAGCACACCCTGCCCGCACGCCATGACGAATAAGGCCGCGAGAAAGAGGCCGTAAACCCGCGCCGAGGCGGCGGGAATGAACATCAGTGCGCCGGTCGAGCAGGTCACCAGGCCGGCAACGATTCCCTTCTTGTAGCCGATCCTTTCAAGCAGCCGTCCCGCAGGAACCGCGGAGAGGCAATAGCCCCCGAAAAACGCCGCCTGGATCAGGGAAGAACGAAGATCCGTCAGGTTGAAAACCTTCTTAAGGTGGGGAATGAGAACGTCATTCAGGTTCACGCCCAGCGCCCACAGGAAAAAGAGCGTGGTCACGAGGATCAAAGGAGCCACGTACCGCCGTTCGGTGATCGGAGCAGAAGAGGTCATAGCTTTACGTCAATGCCCGGTCGAGATGCACGTACCCCCCGTCCACAAAAATGTGCTGCCCGGTGATGTGACTGGCCTTCGCGGAGATGAGAAAAACCACCACCGCCGCAATCTCCTCCGGGGTAGTCATTCTCCTCTCGAGCGGAATCTTATCGAGAATCGCCTCCAGTTTCCCTGCCGGATCCGGGAAGGTGCCGAGCCACTGGCGATAGAGCGGTGTCATGACTTCTGCCGGCACCACCGCATTCACGCGAATCCCATAGGCGACGAGCTCTGCCGCCCACTCGCGAGTCAGCGCCAGAATCGCGCCTTTCGAAGAGGCGTATCCCGACGTTCCTCCCTGGCCGGTAATCGCAGTCTTCGAGCTGACGTTCACGATCGGACCGCGAGTCTTTTTTAAATGCGGCAGGGCGTAATGCGCCATGTTGTAGTAGTGGAGCAAATTTCGCGCTAACGATTCGACGTACCTTTCAGGGCTCCCCTGCTCGAGGCCGATTTTGTCGTTCACCCCGGCATTATTGATCAGGCCATCCAGATGTCCGAACCTCTGAAGCGCCTTTTGAATGGAGGCGTAGCAGCTCTCGGCACTCGTAAGTTCGGCGACAATCAGTTCGCTCGCGGGAATCTGGCCGTGCAGTCGGTTGCCGGCTTCGATGTCGCGGTCCACGATCACGGCAATCGCTCCCTCGGCCGCGAGCGCGCGTACAATCGCTTCCCCGATGCCCTTGGCGCCGCCGGTTACCAACACGACTTTGTCTTTGAGTTCGAGGTCCACTTGATTAACCGTGCAAGTTCATAAAGCCGCCGTCCATCGGGTAGTCAACGCCGGTAATGAACCGGGCGGCGTCGGAACACAAGAACAATGCCAGCGAGGCGACCTCTTCGGGCTCGCCCATTCGCCCGATGGGCTGGGTGTTCGCCAGCTTCTCGTACATTTCCTGCTCCCGCCCGGGATAATTCTTCCGCAAATAGCCGTCCACAAATGGCGTGTGTACGCGCGCGGGTGAAATCGAATTGCAGCGGATTTTGTGAGCCACGTAGTCGCGGGCCACCGATAAGGTCATCGCTATCACTGCACCTTTGCTGGTCGAATAGGCAAACCGGTCCGCCAGTCCCGCCGAACCTGCCACCGATGCCATATTGAGCACCACCCCGCCTCCCTTCGATTTCATGTGCGGGATTGCGGCGTGAATGCAGTTGTAGTAACCCTTCACGTTGACCCGGAGTACGCGATCAAATTCCGCCTCGCCGGTGCTCTCGACGTTGCCAACGTGCGAGACGCCGGCATTGTTTACCAGGATATCGACCGGCCCCTGGTTGGCGATTTCCTCGAAGGCGCGAATGACCGCGGCCTGGTCGGTCACATCGCAGACGTGAACCGAAGCCTTTCCCCTTTCACCTTCGATTTCCTTCTGGACTCTCGTCGCATCTCCCGGATTTACATCCAGAATTCGAACCATCGCCCCGCTACAGGAAAACTTCAGGGCGATGGCGCGCCCAATTCCGCTCGCCGCGCCGGTAATCACCGCAGTCTTTCCGTCCAGCCGGAATTCGCTTGCCTTGCCGGTCAAAGCGAGACCCCCCGCCTCCAGGGAATGAAATCCTGCTGATTCTTCTGCTCCGCCTGGGTCAGGACCTGGCCGCTTGCAACTTGCACAACCAGATCGAGGATTTTTTCGCCCATCTCCGCAATCGTCGAGTCCCCCGAAATGACGGGTCCCGTGTCCATGTCGATGATGTCCGGCATGCGGTTCCGAAGGCTCGAGTTGGTCGAAAGCTTTACCACCGGGGCAATCGGGTTTCCGGTCGGTGTGCCCAGCCCGGTTGTAAATAGTACGACGCCTGCTCCCGCGCCCACCTGGGCGGTTACGCACTCGACATCGTTTCCCGGCGTGCACTGCAAATTCAAGCCGGGCACAGTTGAATATTCGGGATAGTCGAGCACCGCGGTTACCGGGGAGGTTCCGCCTTTTTTCGCCGCGCCCGCTGACTTCATCGCATCGGTGAGCAGGCCGTCGCGCATATTGCCGGGCGAAGGATTCATGTCAAAGCCGGCGCGCACGGCTTTCGCCCGGTCAGAGTAGTCACGCATGAGCTCGATGAAACGGTGGGCCACGTCTTTGGACACCGCGCGATCGATCAGCTGCTGCTCCACTCCACACAATTCCGGAAATTCCGAAAGAATGGTCCGTGCGCCGAGCCCAGCCAGCAGGTCCGAGGTGTGGCCGATCGCCGGATTCGCCGAAATGCCGGAAAATCCGTCGCTGCCTCCGCACTTCAGCCCGACACACAGCTCTCGCAGGCCGGCCGGCGTCCGCCGGGCTTTGTCGGCTTCGACCAGGCCCTCAAAGGTACGGCGGATCGCGTCGGAGATCATGCGGAATTCCGCTCCGCTCTTTTGCTGTTCGAGAATTACGACGGGCTTAGTAAGCTTCGGATTGCGACGTTCGAGCTCGTCGCGGAGGATCGTCGTCTGCGCGTGCTGGCAGCCCAGGCTCAGGACCGTCGCCCCCGCAACATTAGGGTGATGAATGTAGCCGGCAATGAGCCCGCAAAGATTCTTGGCATCTTCCCGGGTTCCGCCACAGCCGCCTTCGTGAAGAAGAAAACGCACGCCATCCACGTTCTCGAAGAGTTTCTTCGGCGCCTCCGGGCGCTCGTATGCGGGAGCGCCATGACGCCGGATCTGGTCGATCTTCCCTTCCCGGTAGAGCTGGGCCAGTTCGGCTACCTGCTGGCGGTAAGGCCCGGGGGTGGCGAAACCCAGCTCTTCTTCGAACGCCTGCTTCAAATTCAGAATGTTGCGGTTCTCGCAAAATACCAGCGGGACTACGATCCAGTAGTTCCGTGTGCCGACCTGACCGTCCGAACGCCGGTATCCGAGGAATTCCCTCTCCTTCCAGCCGGACACATCGGGAGCCTTCCAGTCAAACCTCTCCAACTTTTCGTGGTAGGGAAGCGCCTCATGTTGAATGTTCGCAAGGGTCAGCGCTTCGGCGCGGCGTACCGCCTGGGTTGTCTTGCCAACCAGAACCCCGTACATAATGACGTCGGAGCCGGCGGGCAGGTCTTTGGTTGCGAACTTGTGCTTGGCGGGCACTTGCGAAACCAGGGTGTACGGGTTTCCGTGAAAGGCGACCTCTTCACCCGGCTCGAGACCGGTAAGCGCGACCAGCACGTTGTCGCGCGGATCGAGTTGTAAGATTCTTCTCATTCAAAGACGGATTTTACAGTCTAGACGAGAGCGGATGTTTCATCACGCTCCCCGAAGCGTCTCGCTTGGTGCCTTCCGCCGAACTGCGCTCATCGAGCTTCCAGAATCTGGCCGCATTTCCCCCGAATACCGCATCCCGCACTTCGCCGCTCGCTCCGCCGAAATAGTCTTCGAATAAGTCCACGACCTCGGAATAGCGAGCCGCAACCAGACACACCGGCCAGTCTGAGCCGACCATGAGCCGCTCCCACCCGAAGGCCTCGACTGCTACATCGAGATAAGGCCGAATGTCGTCCGGCTCCCAGTCTTCCCAGTCGGCCTCGGTAACCAGCCCGGAAAGCTTGCACATTACGTTCCCGAATTTCCCCATGGCGCGGATTCCCGTGGCCCAGTCCTCACGCTCGCGCCTGCGGATGGGTGGCTTCGCCATGTGATCCAGGACAAAGCGCTGCTCTCGGAAGCGCTCGACGAACTCTCGAGCTACGGGCAGATGTTTCGTATATATAAGGATGTCGTAGGTGAGCCCAAATTCGGCGAGCATTTCGACGCCGCGCACAAACCGGGGCTCGAGGAGGAAGTCGTCAGGTTCGCTTTGCACGATATGGCGAACGCCTAGCAGTCTAGGGTTTGCGGCAAATTCTTCAAGTTGAGCTTTCAAGGCTGGAGAGCGCAGATCGACCCATCCGATCACTCCTGCGATGGCTCGTCTTCCCTCTGCCAGTCCGAGCAGCCACCGTGTCTCCTCGAGCGTCTGCCGCGCCTGTACTGCGATCGAGCAATCGAAACCGGTGCGCGTGAGCTCCGGCTCGAGGTCTTCCGGCAGAAAATCGCGCCGCAGAGCCGACATGGATTCATCGATCCACCCGTATTCCTGCGGATTGTAGCGCCAGAAATGCTGGTGGCTGTCGATGCGCATAAGAACAAGAGGTCAGACGCGTTCCGGCTCTGCCGGGCTGAGCTCCAATTCCACCTGCTCGGGCCCGAGTTGCGGATGAACCGCGGTGAGCTTCACCTTTCCGGGTTTCTCTCGGGCGCGAATCCAGATCGCGCCGGTCCCGCCGATCAGCGAAAAAGGATTGTCGCCGATGATCTCGGCCGGCCCTTCGATCTCAAACTGGATGGCGTCACTGGCGAACGGGCGGGTGCGCCCAAACTCGTCGGCCACGCGCACGACCACGCGAGTCGCGTCCGCTCCATCGGCCACTAGTGTCCTGTCGTCGGGCAAAAGCAGTAACTTTCTGTCGATGCCCTGGCCGGACATATTTCTTACGATAACCTGTTTGCCCGCGATGTAGCCTTCGAGGCGCAAGTCGCCCCAATGATGGAAAAGCTCGCCCAGTTCGACCACAAACGGCGCATACCGAAGGTGTGGAAACTGCTTGCGGTCAGGATCGACTTCTGCGACCAGCTTGCCGTCGATATAAATCTTGATCTGGTCGCAGTTCGACGAGATCACGGCTTTTGAAAATCCAACCGATTCATCCCCGCGCGCCCAGTGAAATGCGGGTTCGAGCACAATCTCTTCCCGAGGATCGCATTGTGACCTATAAAATCCGGCGGCAGGCTTGGGCTCGCGAAAAATATCCATCACGCCGTGATAGCAGATCCTGTCCCCGGAACCGAAGTTTCCATGCGTGTTGTAGTCAAACGCGCACCAGCCTATCCCGCCTGCATATTGCGAGTCCGATGCCAGTTGATCGTGAACCCGGGCATGGCGGAGCGTGTGCTCGGTGAGCCGCTCCACGTTATCGATGGTTTTGGTGGGAAAGGTATGGCCGATGAATTCCGTGTTCAGATAACGCGGATGGCAGGGCGGCTTCAGGGGAAACCCGAAGTCGTTCATGGTGAAGACGTCTTCGAGGAACTCCGATTCCTGAAAATACCGGATGCCTCCGGTTTGGCGGGTTGGATCGAGCTCGTGGGCGAGAGTATTGGTACGGGTGTAGAAGTCGTGATTGTCACGTGATTCGTTGATGCGGACGCCCCAGAGAACGATCGCTGGATGGTTCCAGTCGCGGCGGATCATGCGGCCGACGTTGTCGACCGCCAGATCCTGCCAGGCCTGGTCTCCGATGTGTTGCCATCCGGGAATCTCTTCGAGAACCAGAAGACCAAGCTCGTCGCAAGCGTCCAGAAAGTGCCGCGACTGCGGATAGTGCGAGGTGCGGACGATATTGCACCTGAGCTGGTGGCGGAGAATTTGAGCGTCGCGCCGCTGGACCCGCCCGGGCATTGCCTGTCCGACGTAAGGGAAAGTTTGGTGACGGTCCAACCCGCGCAGCTTGATGACCTTTCCATTGAGCTCGAAGCCGTGATCGGTAAACTCCGCCTGGCGGAAGCCAAAGCGGCGGGAATCCTCATCCACCACCCGTGTTCCCCGGACAAGCCGCACGCGAACCGAGTAGAGATTTCGATGATCAAGGTCCCAGAGCTTGATTTCGGCGAGTTCTGGGAACTGAATGGTGTGGGCGATCGGCCGGCTAGTGGCCGCGGACTCCGGCAGGGCTCGGGATGCTTTGGCGACTCGGCGATCGCCATCGAGCAGTTCGGCCTCAAGGACCAGTGGTCCGGACGCTTCCCGGTGCTCGACAAAACAGTCGACGTCGAGTGCGGGACGCGCGCTCAGCACGTTCTTCGGCCTCACACAAATGTTCTCGATGAAAGTGGGAGGCACAATGCGCAGCCAAACCTCGCGATAGATTCCGCCGAAGGTCAAATAGTCGATTTCGTAACCAAACGGCGGGATGTCGGGCCGCTCGGTCGAGTCTAGGGCGACGGCCAGGACATTTTCGCCCCCGAAATTCAAGTGGGGGGTTAGCTCGAAAGAGAATGGCGTGTAGCCACCCTTATATTCTCCCAGCCGCTCTCCGTTCAGCCACACCGTCGAAGCCGTCATCGCACCTTCAAAATCGACGAACACCTGCCTGCCTCGGGCTTCGGCAGGGAGTGTGAAATGCCGGCGATAAACCGACACCAACTCATACCGCTTTTCATCAAAGCCGTGCCAGGGCAAGCGAACGTTGGTGTGAGGGATCACGACGCGCTCGAAACCGGAGTCATCGAAATTTCTGGCGGATGCGCTTTCGGTGAATTTCTGGCTGTACAGCCAGTTGCGGTTCATGCCCAGCACCAGGCGTCCACTGTCCTCGCCTTCCGTCGACGTGGTCGTATTCTCTGCCCTGGCATGGGGCGCGAGGCTGGCCACGGCGATCACTGTTCCGGCGTTCCGAATAAAGTTCCGTCGATCCATGGGTTCTCCCATCAGCTTTTTTGACCGCAACATCACGCGAGCGAACCGCACCCGACCGAAGCGCGGTTCGAAAAAATTAGACAATCCAGGAAAGCAACTGCTTGACGTCGGAAGCCGCGGTTGATTCGGTCGCTCGCGGCACGGTTGGCCCGATCACGACAGCCTGCTTGTGGCCTTCAAACCAAACCAGAAACGAGGATTTCTCTCCTCCTGGCAGCCGCTGCTGATTGATCCAGTTGTAATAGGCGCCCATGTCCCCGTCGATAAGCGATCCGACAAAGTCGAGGTCCCCCGCAGAGCCGGCTGCGGAGAGCAGTTCGTTCATCGGCTTTTGCCGCTGTCTTGGCTGAAAGCGTACCAGCAGGGTCAAAGGCTCGGCCCGGCGCAGGGTTTCGCGCGCTGCCCACTGGGCAAAGGTGGTGCTGAAGACTTGTGTGCCCGAACCTTCGGTGAGAAGCTTCAGCTCAAAATGCGAGAGCACACGATCGCCGGACTCATCCAGGCCCACATCTCCAGGTTTCATCTCCGCCATCAGGGTGCGCAAGGTCTCCGGGCCCATCCCGGGACGGGAAATTTCCGCTTGCATCTTGCCCAGTAATCTCGCGCGGGCGGATTCGAGAGCCTGATAGGACACTGTGGTCAGCAGGGGATCGTGCGTCGCCTCCGGCCCGCCATCGATGTACCAATGTCCATAGGGAGCAGGCTGCGCTCGGGCTCGAGTTGAAACCGCGCTCAACAAGATTTCTAAACCATTCGCCGGATCGACGTCCATGAAGTACGCGCCATGCGGCCGCAATTTCCGAAATAATGGTTCGGCATAGGAATCGACGCCCTGGCCGATAACACTTATGCCCAGCCGCGGGACCCGAGGCTCCTCGGGAGGTACCCGGGCGCGCAGCCGGTCGGCATAGCGCATCGCCGCCTGGCGGAAAGCGTCCTGCTGATGCGTCGTCCAAAGATGCGCCGAGAGCTGTTCCAGGAATTGCCCGGGCGAGTTCACCCAATCCAGATGTTCGAGCCTGGCCGAAAGTTGAATTGCGGTGAATTCCTGAAACCACTCGCGGCGCTCGGCCCCGGCGAGCGAGCGCAAACTCTCGAGTTCTCCCTCCAGTCGACGGCGCTCGGCCGGAAACTTGAAGTCGTATTCCATCGCTTCCCGCAGGAGCGAAGCTACAAAGCTCAGCGGCAGCTCTCTAAGTGCGCCACAATATTCCACCGCAAGTTGTCTGGCTTCGGGGGGGTACCCGCCGAAGTCCTCCGGCTTGAGGTCGCGTGGAAGCATAGTCAGACAATTTCCCCGATCGGTGTACCCTGGGCAAAGGACGGCGAGAAACCAAACATCGCGCCCAGGGTTGGCACCAGGTCGGTTGAATCGACCGCGCGATCGTAAACTACGCCCTGGCGAATGCCGGGGCCCATGGCCATGAGCCAAGTGGTTCGCGAAAGCGGATCGCCCGTGCGGTGGTGCTGGAAGCCGTTTCCCCCGGCATCTTCGTCGTGGTCGCGTCCAAAATCGGGAAGAATCAATAGAGTCGTCTTGCCCGCATACTCCGGCTCGGTTTGAATCATCTTCCAGAGCTCCCCCGCAAGCCGGTCGGTGCGCCGGATCCCTTCGACGTAGAGCGAGTATGCGCCAGCGTGCGCGACATCGATGTCGTGCAGCGTGACCCACACCAGACTGGGCGCGACCTGCCGCATGAGCTGCCGCACGATGTACACCGACAGCTCATCCGGGCTGGAAAGTGTTTGTGCATGATTTTTGAATTCATCGACCGATATCTTGAGAACCGTTTCGAGTTGCTCGAGCTCAATGTCGTTGCCGGCGAGCTCCGGAGAATAAAACGGCGTCTCGTAATTGTCGCGGAGAAGATGCTCGTAGTCGGCCTGGCTGCGGGAAAGCGCCGCGCTCAGCAGGTGTTTGGGCAAAATCACCCGCGCCCCAAGACCCGCGCCGAATGAGCGATGGCTGCTTTCACCGATTCGATTGAAGCCGTTGCTCGGCGCGACCACCCAGGCGTCGGACGACGGCCGATGGAGCCCTTTGCGGAAATATTCAAAGACGGTCGGATTTTCCGGGGGGAGCGAGGCGAAATTGTTGATGGTCTCGTATCTGCCGGTGGCGAGGCTTGCGGTCGCCACATAGTGGCCGAGGATGCCGCGGTTCACGACCTGAGTGAAAAAACTCGCCTGCGGAATCAGCTCGCGCATTAGATGGGGGATGTTTTCCTGTCCCTCGGGCGCAAAGGTCTCCTGATCGCGCGCGCCGCCGCCGAAGGTGACCACGATGACCTTCTTCTTGGCGGGCGCGCTTGCGCTCGCGAAACCCGAACCCGCGAGTGTCGTCCCCAGCGCCAATCGAGCGGCGTCCCGCAGGAACTCGCGACGTGAGCGCGAGACCAGAGCGCTAGTGGACAATCGCGTCACTGATGGCCGCCCTCCTCGTCCTGGCATCAACGTTGACTGGCTCTTGAGTCATAAAAAAGGCTTCGGCGGGCGACCTGGTTTCTGCTTTTCAAGCGCCCCCCCACATGCTTACCCGAGGTGAATCGGTTCGAACTATTGTTTCGCCGCCTCCCTTTCTGAAAATACAAACTGCCGGATCTCGGCGCGCTGCTTATCGACCTCCGCCATGTGTTCGGCCCGCACTCGCTGATAAATCTCAATCTCCTTTTGCGCCAGTTCTTTCTGTCCGGTGTGCACATAGGCCTGGCCGAGCCGGTAGTGCGCGTCGGCCAGGCTGGGGTTCACCTGCAAAGCCCGCTGGTACTCCGGAATGGCTTGCGAGTACTTTCGTTCATCGGAGTACAGGTTACCCAACTGCAGGCGCGCTTCAGCAAAATTCGGATCGAGCGCCACCGCCCTCCGCAGCAGAGACTCGATCTGAGCCCCATCCAGTTTTCCGTCTTCAGCGCGGCGGCCCTTCCACAGGCCCATCGCATAGTAAAAAACAGCGTGCGCGTTGCTTGGCTGAAGATCGGCAAAGCGGCGAAGGCGCTGAATGACAGCTTCGGTCTGGGTCGGCGAGCTGTCGTAGGCCTTAGACAGGAAGTAATAGCAGCGCGCATCGACCGGGTTCAGGTCGGCCGCTTTCAGCAAGGCCTTGACCGCATCATCGTAGTTGGCGCGTGAATAGAGCGCCATGCCGAGCCCGGCCGCGAGGCGAGGCGAATTGGGATAGCGCTCGCTTGCGGCGCGAAAGACTTCTACAGCAGGATCCAGGGTTCGATGAAGCAGAAGTTCACTGCCCCAGTCGAACAAGTTGCTCTCGCTGGGATCCATTTGAGCCGCCGTTTCGTATTCATTAACCGCCGGCAAGTAGTCACCCGACGTCTCTGCGATTTGCGCCAGCAAATTGTGCAGCTCGGCGGTGTTTTTCTGGATTAAGAGCTTGTGGACCAAGTCGCGAGCTTCGTTGATCCGGCCGGTTTCGAGATAGGCCAGGCTCAGATCGTAGCCGTTGTCGTAAGCTGCGGGATCGAGCCGCTGTGCCGCCTCGAGGTAGGACACGGCCGCCGGAATTTTGCCGGATACAATGTAGAACTCGCCGAGGTTGTGATTTGAATCGTAGCTCGCTGGATCGAGCCTCAGCGCCTGATCAAATTCCGCTTCCGCCGAGGCCAGTTTGTGCAAGCGGACGAGATTGGTTGCCAGGTTGCTGTGGGCCGCTGCGGATTTTGGTTGCAATTGTGCAGCCTTCGCCAGGTGTTCATGGGCAAGGGTATCGCGCGATTCGGCGCTGTACACCATCCCCAGGAGTTCCTGGACATCGAAGCTTTGTGGTGACTGTTTTACCAGAGATTCCAGTTCCGCAGCCGCTTCAGGAAAATGGCCGGCGTTGTAGTTTGAGAACGCGGCCTGAAATTTACCCTCCAAACCGGGCGGAGCGGATTGGGCAGCAGACGATGCCACCAATTCTGCCAGGATCAGTGTGAGGATGGATAGCAGCCGGCATCGTGAGATCACAGCATCCGTATATTAGCACCAGCAAACATGGGCAATAGCACCGGCTCAAAATGCGGGGGCTGGCAAGGGCCGCCCCCGTGAACCCCGTTAATAATATAGCTTCAGTGCGAACTGGATCTGCCGCGGGTCGTAGGGGGCATCGCGGGTTGATCCAATTTCTCCGAAGGTGGAATTAGAGCCGGCCAGGAAGTTGGTTGAACCAGGCACGGAGACAACGCCGTTGCCCCCAAAGCCAGGCGAATTAAAGTTCGGGTGGTTCAAGATATTAAAGAACTCCGCGCGGAACTGCATGGTGAAACGCTCGCTAAGCTTGAAGTCCTTGAATGTCGACAAGTCAAGACGAGCGAATCCTGGGCCGACGGTCGTCTCCGGACTGCCTCCCAAAGCTCCGAGTCCATTGAGTGGAACGCAACCGGGAGGACTCCCCGCAATCGGAGCTGTCGCGCCAGGCACCCCACCCAGTTCACAGGGCTGAGTGAAGGCGGCCGGGTTTCCAAACCAACTCAGTTTTCCGTTGGCATCTTTATGCAGCCCTAGTTTCTGGCTTTGACCGGCAACCGGCAGCGCGAAGCAGCCGGTTCCTGCCGTGGTTCCATCGGGGCAGCCCAGCGTTATAGGTTGTCCGCCTTCGAGTGTGGCTATGGCGTTTAGGCTCCAGCCTCCGAGCAGCGCATTCGCAGTTCTCCCCGCATCGCCCAGGAAACGCTTATCCTTGCCGATCGGCAAGGCGTAGGTGCCGCTCAAGTGGAACACGTTCGCGATGTTGAAATCCGCCAAGCCCTTATCCCTGCCAAGACCCCATCCCGGAACCCACGGCGCCCGGCCGCCACCACTGTTGCCGCCGTTCAGTAAGTCACCGGCATCGGAGAGCGTCTTCGACCAGGTGTAAGTTGCAAGGAAGCTCAACCCATTGCCTACTTGTTTCTCGACTCGAGTCTGCAAGCCGTTATAGCTGCTGCTGCCTCCCAACTCCTGAAAGCTTCCGCCACTGAAGGCGTGGAAAGGAACTGCGTGATTGGTGGCACTTTGATCCGTATTGTAGCCAAGGGGCAGAATCTGAAACACGCTATTTGCGCCTATGCCGACCTGCAGATGGCGGGCCTCGGTGTTAACATACGCTGCTTGCACCGACAGAGTGGGTGTCAGCTGGTATTGCACCGTCAAATTGCTGCCGACCGTATAGGGCGTCTTGAATGCGAACTGGAGACCTTGCAGTCCCAAACCCACGGGATTCACGGCGGCAGGGTTCAAAGGTATGCAGGTGAAGCCATACTCAATAGTTGCGATACCTCCGGTCGGAGCCGCGGCTGGGCAATTTGTCCAGGGATTGGGAGTGCCGTTGGCAGCACCTAGCGGAGTCCAGTCATTGGTGGCCCCGTAGCCGAAATTGAAAACAAACGGATAGTTCTCGCCGTCGTTCGGTCCATAGCCCTGGTTCTCAAACGCGTTGTAGAACATTCCGATTCCGCCGCGCACCACAAGCTTCGGGTTAACCTGGTATGCGAACCCGAAGCGTGGAGCAAAATTACCCTTCTGCGGAGTGCCCAGTCCTTTCCCATAACGCCCAACTTGCAACTGGATGCCGTCACTTGCGAGAGCGGCTTCAAAACCGCTGGCGGCCAACGCCGACTGATCGACCCCGTTAGGAACCAGGTAGGCCGCATGGCCGAAGGGCGGCCCAAACGGGACGAAGTTCGCCTGTCTACCGTAGAGCTCATAAATCAGCCCGAAGTACTCGTAGCGTAGGCCAAGGTTCAGAGTGAGGTTACGACCCACCTTCCAGTCGTCCTGGACGTATCCCGCGAGGTAATTCTTCCCGTCATCGGTAGTGGAGATATTGGAGGCCTGAACCCCGTCAGTTCCACCGACGAAATTAACTCCTCCGGGGACGGTGGAGGTAGTCGGTGTGAGCAGGAATTGCGCGATGCCCAGGTTGCCTCCGTTCTGGGTTGACATGTCCACAAACTGTCCGTTGTAGTCAAACGTCCCTCGTGAATAGGCCGGCTGCAGAGTTGAGAACCGGACGTGCTGGACTTCAAAGCCGATCTTGAAGCTATGCTTCCCGTAGATCTTGGTGAAGTCATCGGTGGCTTGAAGTGTCTGACTGACTTCATCCGAGGGCAGGAAGGAATTGCTGCCGAGAGTATTCAAACCACCAAAGGAAATTGCCGGCAGGCCGCCGTTCAAGTGCCCCTGCGGGATGCCGGAAATACCGAATTGCGACGGTATGTCGGTTGAGGAGGCTCCTTCGGGTCCGGTGCGGGTGGTATGGAGATAATTCAGGCCGGCGCGCGCAACGTTGACGGCAGAGGAGGAAAACACGTGGGTATAGACGAGAGCGCTTTGTTGGGCAAGGGCTGTCTGATCGCCTTGTTGAAAGGCACCGCCATCGGCTATGCCGCTAAACACTCCGGGAATGAACTGCGGATCATCGACGTAGCTGAAGCGATAGAAAAGCTGGTTCTTTTCATTAAAGTTAACGTCCATTCTAGTATCGAAGGCGTTTCGATGTTCGAAGAGGCCGCGACTGCTGGCGAAGTTGTTAGCTATGCCGCCCGTGGTTGGAGTTGGAAACAGGTTTAACAATTTGACGGCATTGGGGTCCAATCTATTGGACGGTAACTGGTTCAGGTTGCAGCCGGCTACGTTTGCACCGGTAAAGTCCCTGGTGCTTGCGGGACAGGTACTAAAAGGATCGCGGACAAAGCCGGTTGTGGTCGCAGTCAGCCCGGTAACGGGATCGGCAGTTCCGGCCGTGACTGCACGAGTAGTCGCCGGATCCAGAATGGTTCCGCCTGGAATTGTGCGACCCAGATTGTCGGTTCTCCCAGTGCCAGTGATCAGGTCGGATAAGTTAGTGAAAGGCCCATTCCCTGTACCGGTGCGGTCGAGCGAAGTCGGCACGGTCGCAGTTTGAATCGTGCCTTGTACGCGGCGAAAGCCTTCATAGTCTCCGAAAAGGAAGACTTTGTTCTTGATGACCGGACCCCCGAAGGTCGCGCCAAACTGATTCTGGCGCAACTCCCCCTTTGGAATTTGGTTGGCGTCCTCGAAATAATCGGCTGCATCGAGCTTGTCGTTGCGGAAGAATTCCCATGCTGAGCCGTGAAAGTTGTTGGTTCCGGACTTAATGGTCGCGTTTAGAACGGCGCCGCCGGCGCGGCCATACTCCGCGCTGAAGCCGGAAGTCTCGACTTTGAACTCCTGGATGGCATCGATCGGAGGCAGTACCACGTAGTTGGTGCCGTTCAGGAAGTCCACGGTATCGGAATTATTGTCGATACCGTCCAAAAGATAATTGTTCTGGGCCGGTCGAAGACCGTTGGCCGTGAAAGCGCCATTCGAAGCATTGCCGCGGGTATCGGCTTGAGGCGTATTCACACCCGCCGCCAGCTGGGCCAGGAACGTGAAATTTCGCCCGTTCAAAGGAAGATTGTTGACCGTCTGTTGGTTCATAACCTGGCCAACCGAGGCATCCTGGCTTTGGAGTACTGGTGCGGCAGCGGTTACTTCAACGGTCTCGGTGGTACTTCCTGGTTCCAGGGAAAAATTCACCAGCACATTGGCACTTACGTCAACTTTTATGTCGGTTTGAGTGACATTCTTGAACCCCGACGCGGATACCTCAAGGCTATAGTTGCCAATTCGGACGGGAGAGAACTTGTAACCGCCCCCCGGAGCGCTAGTAGTGGTTAAAGCGGCGCCCGTGCCCCGGTTAGTCAGCGTGAGTTTGGCGCCGCCGACGACGGCGCCCGAGGGGTCGGTGACAGTGCCAACGATCGAGCCGGTATCAACTTGCGCCAGGGCGCTTGGAGTGAAGAGAAGTAAAGTGGAGACTGCCAGCAGGATCAGGATCGAGGATGCAGCCGCAAATCGCTCCATGACATTCCCTCCTTGGGGGCCCGGTGGAACGCTTGAGTTTGACAACCGTTTTTTCGCGAAAAAAATAGACGAGACGCGGGCTTACGCTTCTTACAGTCTCTATCGCGGTTCCGATATGGGCCTTTATAGCTTGAAACTCAACCCATTCAAAAAAGAACCGCCTAAGCTACGAATTGTGGTTAACCGGTTAACTTCCCGTATAAACCACTTAACCGGTTAATCTTGTTGTAACCAAAAGGCCTGCGTTTTTTATCACGCAGAAATATGAGTTGTCAAGCAATTTCTCCTCGACTATACTCACTGCACTTTTGCACAAATTCTGAACGCTGCGCTTGCCCCCCAGAAGGCGCGGTTTCGAGGCCGCATTCATGGCCCTGACCATACGGGACGTAGCAAAAGAGGCCAGCGTTTCGACCGCCACGGTCTCGAATGTTTTGAACAAGCGGGGCAAGGTGGGACGCGAAACGCAGCGGGCCGTGATGTCGGCGGTGCGGCGTCTGGGCTACGTGCCCGACCTGCACGCGCGCCACCTGGCGTCGCATGATCGGCGAACCCTGGGAATTATTGTTTCCGATATTGAGAACCCATTCTTCCCGGAGGTGGTGAAGGGATTCGAGGCGCGCGCCCAGCAGCTGGGATACCACGCAATCCTCAGTGAGACGAATTATGATCCGCGCCAGACGCGAAAGGCGGCGGAGCGGATGATGGAGTATAAAGTCCGGGGCGTTGCCATCATGACCTCGGAGATCAGCCTGCGGCTGATTCACGAGCTGGCGCGGAGGAAAATCGCAGTCACCTTTCTCGACCTCGCGCCGTCGCGCGGGTACATGAGCAACCTGCGCATTGATTACGAGTCGGGAGTTGATCAGATCGTGCAGCATTTGCACCGGCTGGGGCATCGCCGGATGGCATTCGTGGCGGGTCGTCCGGGGCTAAAGTCCAACGTGGCGAGGCTTCAGGCCTATGAGAATGCCATGCGGAGACTGGGGCTCGAGCCAGGGCCGGTGCTGCCGGGCGACTTGCGATTTGAGGGAGGAATGAGGGCGGGCCAAACCGTTCCCCAAATATCGCCGCGCCCGACCGCGGTGGTTTGCATAAATGACCTTACGGCGGTTGGAGTGATAAAGGCGCTCATGAGCGCAGGGTGCCGGGTGCCGCAAGATATCTCCGTGACCGGATTCGATAACACAAGGCTTGCCGAGTACAGCAATCCGTCGATCACGACCGTCGACATCCACCGGCAAAAGCTGGGCAAGATTGCGGCCGATGCGCTCGAAGAGCTTTCCGATGCAACCACTCCAGCTGGCCGCGAATACGAGATCGGCACAGAGCTGGTGGTGGGCGAATCTTCAGGACCGGCGCCGGTTCTGTAGTCATCCCTGATAAACTTTCCTAGAACTACTCGCTCCACCCACAGCGAAGTCCCGCAACCGTTGACGATGTCTTCCAGGAATAAACTCTCCCGACGAACGTTCCTTAACGGAATGCAGTTTGCGTCTGCGGCTTTTCTTTCCGCGCCCTTTTCCCCGGTTTGGCGATACCCGATGCATTTCGCGTCCGCGATGTTCGCGCGGCCCGATTTTATGTTTGGGGATTTGCGTGTCACGCCCCGGTACCCGACGCACCCACCGCTCGAAGAACTATTTCAGCAAGTGATGCCGGGAGCGGACGCCTACATTGCGGAAAAGTATGCCCTGGAAATCGCGATGTTGCTCAAAAGCTGGAGCGAGGCTTTGCGGACTCGTCCCCCCGGCGTTGAGGCCTTCCTGACCTTTGTGCACCCAAGCGTTAAGGCGCCTTCGTTCGCAACTAAGAGTGAAACGGCGTTACGGAAAGATTTCGGATTTCAGGTTTTCCGGCGGCGGTTTCATTCGACCACGACCACCGGGCGTGACCAGGTTCTCGATCACCTCAGCCGGTACTTGGCCGATTTCACCAAGATCAAGAACGCCGATTTCGAGATCACGAAGATCGAGCGAAGCCAGGAGTCTCCGGCCGCAGTAAAGGCGGAGATTCGGTATGAACTCGTGGGCACTGCGAAGGACGGCGGCCGGGAGCAGCGCATTGGGAAATGGCAGACGGAGTGGTCGCAAGAGCCGCCAGGCTGGAAGTTGCTGGCGCTGGGCGTTGACGAAGAGAGTGTTGTCCGGGCCCGCCAGGCAATGTTTACGGACGTAAGTTCGCAGGCATTTGGAGCATTGGCTTCCTACAAGGATCATCTGGCGCACGGGACGGACTATTGGCGTACGGTTCTCGACGGTGCATGCGGCATCGACGTTTATGGCAACAACGGGATCGCTTGCGGAGACTTCGACGCTGACGGTTGGGACGACGTTTATGTGTGCCAGCCGGCCGGACTGCCCAACCGCTTATATCGCAATCGCGGCGACGGCACCTTCGAAGATGTTACCCAGCAGGCGGGCGTCGACGTGCTCGATGCTACGCCTTGCGCGCTGTTTGCCGATTTCGAGAACAAGGGCCTCGAGGACCTGCTGGTCGTCTGTGAGGCCGGGCCGCTGCTGTTTCTGAATCAGGGAAAGGGAAAATTTAAGTTGAAGCGCGATGCCTTCCAGTTCGCGAATCCCGCCGAAGGCACCTTTACCCACGCCGCAGTGGCGGACTACGACCACGACGGCCGGTTGGATGTTTATTTTTGCCTCTACAACTACTACCTCGGCTTGGAGCAGTATCACTACCCGGTTCCCTACTTCGACGCGCGCAACGGTCCGCCGAATTTTTTGTTTCACAACCAGGGCAATGCTGAGTTCCAGGACCGGACCCAAGCCGCAGGCTTAAACGTCGACAACGATCGTTACAGCTTCGCCTGCGCATGGGGAGATGCGAACGGAAACGGACTGCCTGATCTTTACGTTGCCAACGATTTCGGGCGCAACAATCTCTATCGCAACAACGGCGATGGGACCTTTGCTTCCGTAGCGACGGAGGCTGGCGTCGAAGACCCCGGCGCGGGCATGAGCGCATGCTGGCTTGACTTCGATGGCAATGGAAAGCAGGACCTTTATGCCGGGAATATGTGGTCCGCGGCCGGAATGCGGGTGGCAGATCAGAAGGCCTTTCACGCCCAGGATCCGGAGCCGGTGCGCGCGCTGTATCAGCGCCATGCACGCGGTAACTCGCTCTATCGAAACCGTGGCGATGGACATTTTGAAAATGTGAGCAGGAATGCCGGCGTTGAAATTGGCCGCTGGGCCTGGTCTTCAGACAGCTGGGACTTCGATCATGACGGTTTCCCGGACCTGCTCATCGCCAACGGGTACGTCTCCGGCACCGAGTCGCCTGACCTGGGGAGTTTTTTCTGGCGCCAGTTGGTCGCAGCTTCGCCGCGGAACTCTTCGCCGTCGCCGGGTTATGAGAGAGCGTGGAATGCAATTAATGAATTAATCCGCTCCGACCACACCTGGAATGGGTACGAGCGAAACGTCGCGTATATCAACAATCGCGACGGAACATTTTCGGATATTTCGGGAATGAGCGGCCTCGACTTTCGAGATGACGGGCGGGCGTTTGCCTTAGCCGACCTGGACCACGACGGGCGATTGGAAGTTGTGTTGAAAAACCGTACCACCCCGCAACTCCGGTTAATGCGAAATGTGTCGGACGAGATCGGCAGCTCGATTTCCTTTCGTCTGCAGGGAACCAAGAGCAATCGCGATGCCATTGGAACGGCAGTAACGCTTGAAGCCGGCGGCCGGCGGCAGACAAAGTATCTGCAGGCGGGCTCCGGCTTTCTTTCACAACACCACAAAGGCCTTCTCTTTGGAATAGGGGATTGCAAAGGACCGGTGAGTGCGACGCTGCGGTGGCCAAGCGGTTCAACGCAGAGGTTCGAGAATTTGCCAGTCGAGCACCGGATTGAAGTGGTTGAGGGTTCGGAGACGTTCGACGCGGTGCCATACGGGCGGTCCTTATGGAAGCAGCTGATCCCGCAGCGGGAAACTGGCGAACCCATCCCATCCTCCGTCCAGAGTTGGCTGATCGAGCCGCTGGCAGCGCCAGATTTCGCATTGCTGGATGGCACGGGAAAAGGATGGCAATTCAAATCGCTGCAAGGAAAAGTTGTATTACTGAACTTCTGCTCAGTTTCGCTGGCGGTGGAGCAACTGAAGCCGCTTCGGCAACATTACAAGAGGCTCCAGGAACTGGGCTTGCAAGTGCTGGGGATTACCGCCGATATTCGAGACCCGGCCGCAAATTCACAACTTCGGGTTGCAGATTTCCCTTTTCCGATTTTGGCCGGCACAGCGGAGATGATCGGGACCTATAACATCATCTATCGTTATTTGTTCGACCGACATCGTGACCTCCCGCTCCCAATTTCGTTTCTTGTCGACGAGCACGGGCAGATCGTGAAGGTGTACCAGGGCACGGCGGTTCCTGACCAGATCGTCCGCGACGCCAAGGCAATACCGCGCACTCCGGAAGAGCGAACCAGAGCAGCGCTTCCTTTTCCTGGCAAGCTGTATCAGAGTGATTTTCAGCGCAACGACTTCACCTATGGCGTCGCATTCTTTCAGCGCGGATATCTGGACCAGGCGGGGGAGTCGTTCAAACAGGTCATCGCATCGAGGCCGAACGACGCCGAGGCATACTACAACCTGGGAACGTTGTATCTGCGAAGAAACAACCAGCAGGCAGGCCAATATCTTGAGCAGGCGGTCAGGTTGCGGACGAATTATCCGGAGGCGTGGAACAACCTGGGCATGCTGGCGGCGCAGGAAGGCGACCCGGGGGGTGCGATTCGCAATTTTCAGCAGTCGCTCTCGCAACGGCCCGATTACGTGACTGCGCTTGTAAATCTTGGCAATCTCTATCGGCGGCAGAAATCCTTCGATGAAGCGGCGAGGCTTTTAGAACGAGCGATCGCGCTCGAGCCCAACAATCCTGAAGTGAATTACAGTTTCGGCATGTTGCACGCCCAGCAGGGCGATGTTGTGCCCGCCGAAGAACTGTTTCAGAAAGCAGTTCGTTTACAACCCGACTATGCGGAGGCGTTGAACAATCTGGGTGTTCTGCTGGTCCGCGAACAACATTATTCAGAGGCCGAGGATCGCTTCAAGAACTGCATACAAGTCGCGCCTGACTATGATCAGGCCTACCTGAATCTCGCGCGACTCTACGTAGTTCTAGACCGAAAGGAAAATGCAAAGGAAGTACTGCAGGCGTTGCTGCGAAAGCAGCCCGAGCATAAGACGGCCCAGCAGGCGCTTGAAATGCTACAGTGAGCTGTACCGCCTCACCGGCGCTCGGCCAGATGCACCTAGTTTGAACTCTTCGATTCCGGAACGCCCAACCGAAGCGAATACCAGATCGGCGCGGAACTTGGGTGAATCTTGGGTGTCTTCAGGCCCGGCTGCGACGCCTGAAATGGGCAGAATACCCACTAAGCCGCGGGGAGAGCTCCCCTCAGAGTTATTAGAATAGAGGTAGTTTCTGAGCGGCTCGTCATCCTGGAAGCACGCCGGATAATTCGTATCCGCAACCTTCGCCAAACCTTTAGTTGAATGACTGAGAGACAGGCACTGGCCATTTGCCTGGCCTGCTTGGTATGCGGCGATCGACGAGACGGTCGCTCATAACATCAAAACTAAAGCTTAAAACTAAAGATGAAACGGAGGGATCTCTCCCTGCACTATCCAGGTGGAAGTCGTAAATGCAGCAATCTGCGTGGTGGATGGGTTTGCAGGTGACCAAATTGAAGAAGAACACGACACACGATGATGAGGTAGCCGGAAGGGGCTGTAGGGGCTGGAGCCGGTGCTGGGCTAGAGACAACACACCGTCTCTCCATATTGGTTCTGGTGTCGCGGCACTTCTCCCCTTGTCGAGATGGGCGCCAGGCATACAACCGAAACCCACACCGCTCGACGACCCGGTTTGGAAAACCGCCGCGGGGAGCGTATCTCGGCTCGCTTTTATGTCTGCCACAGATCCCAGCCGCCTGCCGGGTGTCTTCTGGCCTCTGTTGTTCTTGTTGGCGGGCGCTTCGACTCTCGCCGCGGCACAGCTCGCCCATGGCGCACACGTAAAACAAACCCCAATCCCAGTCGAGGACGGGTCTGCCCGGCTGGTCGAGCATTACCATCCTGCTCAGTTGCTGCACCTGACCCTGGGCTTGCGGCATCCCCACCCCGACGAAGAACAAAAGTTCCTGAAGGACCTCGAAACCAAGGGGTCGCCTGAGTTTCAACATTTCTTGAGCCCCGAGGAGTGGACCCGGCGCTTCGGCCCCTCCCAACAAGATGAGCAGGCGGTCGTCGATTGGGCGAAGTCCCAGGGCTTGACCGTAACCCATCGTTTTCCCAACCGGCTGCTGGTCGACGTCGAGGGCTCCGTATCCACGATCGAAAAGGCATTCCACATCGCCATCAACCTTTACGAGCTGGGCGGCAAGTCATTTTTCTCGACCGATCGCGATCCGGAGATTCCCTCGCACCTCAGCGGCATCATCCAGTCGGTCGGTGGTCTCAACAATCTGCAGGTTCTGCGCCCGGCCGGCAAGAGCACGGAGCCGAAATTCCCTTCCCACGCTCCCGGCCCCGGTGCCGCAAGCGGCGCGAGGGCCAGTCACACCGGCGATTACGCGAATTACGCGCAAGCCATCGAGGCTACCGAGAGGCGCCGTGACCCTGCTTCGACCATGACCACCGGCGCCTACGAGACCAACGGACTTAGGCAGTTCGAACGCCGCTCGAAGCCGTTGGACAACCCAGATGTTACCCGCACCATAGACTGCCATCGCCATCGCGCCGGCTCGAAGCCAGCTGGTGAGCGATATGGCGGGCCTCCCCCCGCCAGTATTCTCAGCTCCTGACGCGGGCTGATCGAATCCACCTCCCCATATTGATCGTCGTGTAGCGGCACTCCCCCGTTGTGCGGCTGGTTCGCGAATAACCGCGGCCGAAGTCCACACCGATGCACGGCCAGGCTCCCGGAACAAGAAAGCCGGCAGTTCGGAAGTTTGGGCCTTATGTTCGCAAATTTTCAATAACTAAGGAGTGTCAAAATGAAGTCTCGCGTATCTCCGCTCGCTTGTAAGTCTGCCACAGATCCCGGCCGCCTAATGGGCGTCTTCGGGCTCCTCTTGTTGTTCTTGGCAGTGGCTTCAACTCGCACCATGGCACAAGTCGCCGATGGCACACACGTAACCCAAACCCCAATTCCTGTGCGGGAAGGGTCTGCCCAGCTGGTCGAGCATTACCATCCTGCTCAATTGCTGCGCTTGACCGTGGGCTTGCAGCTTCCCCACCCGGACGAAGAACGACAGTTCCTGGAGGATCTCCAAACCAAGGATTCGCCTGATTTTCACCACTTCTTGAGCCCGGAGGAATGGACCGAGCGCTTCGGTCCTTCCCAACAAGATGAGCAGGCCATCGTCGATTGGGCGAAGTCCCAGGGCTTGACCGTAACCCATCGCTTTCCCAACCGTCTGCTGGTCGACCTCGAAGGCCCGGTATCCACAATCGAAAAGGCCTTCAACATCTCCATCAACCTCTACCAGCTCGACAGCAAGTCATTTTTCTCGACCGATCGTGACCCGGAGATTCCCTCGCAACTCGCCGGCATCGTCCAGTCCATCGGCGGGCTCAACAACCTGCAGGTTCTGCACCCGCTCGGCAAGAGCAAGGAGCCGGAATTCGCTGTCTACGCTTCCGGCGCGGTTGCCGCAAGCGGCGCGAACGGCAGTCACGATGGCGATCACGCCAAATATGTGCAAGCGATGAAAGCCTCCCAGAAGCGCAGCTCGGGTCCCATTTCCAATATGACCGGCGGCGCCTACGATCCCTCAGACCTGTACAGCCCCGAAGCCTACGATACCAACGGGCTCTACCAGTTCGGACACTGCTGTAACCCGCTGGGCAACCCCAGTGTCACCCCACCCCAGACATCCATCGCCATCGCGACGGCTGGAACCCAGAAGGGGAGCGATATGGCGGGTTTCGAGGCCCAATATCCCTATCTCGCCTATCACTTTCAGCAGTTCTACATCGACGGCACGCCGGCCTGCTGCGATGGAGAAGGCACGATGGATCTCGAGTGGTCCACTGCGATGTCCAACAGCTTCGGCAGCTATGTCGACACTTCGATGGTCTATCTATACGACGGGGTCAATGCCAATTTTTCCACGTTCAATGACATCTGGAACCGCATGTTGACGGACGGTTTGGCACGTACCATGAGCACGAGCTGGGGATGCGAGGAGGTTGCCTGCTACGACCCGAGCGACATGAATACCGCCGACGGCATTTTCAGAGCCATGGTCGGGCAGGGATGGACGCTGATTGCGGCTTCCGGCGATCAAGGCGCGAGCGCGGGTTGCGGCGATGCCACCGCCATACAGTTCCCATCCTCGGACCCCAACGTAGTTGCCGCGGGAGGCACCACACTGAGGCTGTCGAGTGGTCCTATCTACGGCTCCGAGGTGGCGTGGACCGGCGGGCCCGACGGTTGCGGCTCGAATGATGGCGGCAGCACCGGCGGCTACAGCACGCGGTTCTCAACGCCGGGGTATCAGTCGAGTCTCGGCCTTCCGAGCCGCGGCGTTCCAGACGTGGCACTGAACGCTGACTGGTACAACACTCCACAGAACATCTACTTCGAAGGCGCGCTCCAAGGGAACGGCGGCACCAGCATCGTCGCTCCGGAAACGGCCGGCTTCTTCGCCAACGACGAGGCTTACCTGCTCTACCTGAGCAGCACCATTAGCGGCGGTCTGTGTAACGGCCATTCGTGTGGCCCGCTCGGAAATGGGAACACGTACCTCTATTACTTCGGGGAAAACCCGACCTACCCGAGTCACTACCCTTTCTATGACATCACTTCCGGATGCAACAACAACGACGTAACCGCATTCTTCGCCCTCCCGTATTACTGCACGGGCCGGGGCTGGGACCCGGTCACAGGCTGGGGATCGTACAACATGATGCAGCTCGCCTGGGCCATCAACGCATATAATGCGGCTGATTTTGGCCCGCCTGCCGTCTCCTTCTCGGGACCGACGCCGAACACCTGGTACAACAGCGACCAGATCGTGAGCTGGACGGTGGCCGACAGCAGCAGCGACGGGCTTCCCCCAATCGGAGTGGCCGGATTCACGCAATCCTGGGACACCGACATTGCCGACGCTCGCAGCGAGTCCACCCCGGGCGCAGGCAACGGCTTCTACCGCGGTCCCCAATACCCCAACGCAACCTCGGGCTGCCTCGACCTCACCGGCTCCTCCTGCGCCGGGAGTGTCGGCCAGGGCTGGCACACGGCCCTGGTGCGCACCTATGACAATTCGGGCACGACCGCGGAGTATAGTTACGGGCCGATCGGCTTCGACACCCTGCCGCCCGTAACTAACGCCGGCCTGAGCGGCACTCTCGTCGGCGGCACGACTTACAAAAGTGCGGTGAAAGTCACGCTGGCGGGCACCGACCCCGGGTATCCCACGACGGGAAGCGGCGTAGTCAGCACATATTATGAGCTGAACGGGGGGACGTGGAAGCTCTACAGTGGACCATTCACGGTGTCC
>Ga0123356_10001279_pt1 | contig 27850 bp, 27 predicted proteins | sample TergutEmb28metaG_2_FD_92546 | JGI IMG/M metagenome (GOLD analysis project Ga0123356, IMG submission 92546) | Embiratermes neotenicus P3 segment gut microbial communities from Petit-Saut dam, French Guiana - Emb289 P3 | ecosystem: Host-associated > Arthropoda: Insects > Digestive system > Gut ...
GGCGGAGGACATACGCCACAGCAACTAGCTTATCTTAGCTAATGAGCCAGCATCTCCCTGATATCTGACAGGTGTTCACGGCCCCAGTACAATTCCCCGCCTATCACGAAGCTCGGCACGCCGAACACCCCCAGCCCTTCCGCGGCACGGCTGATTGCCGCGACCTCGGCCCGGCCGGCATCAGCGAATTTCGCAAAGGCAGCACCATCAGCGCCAGCCTCGGTCAACACGGAGCTGATTACCGCCATGTCCTCTATGTCCAGGGCCCGCAACCAAAATCGCTCAAATACGGTGTCGTGATAGCGCCGAAACGCGTCACTTCCATCTCGTTGAGCATACAACATGCCGGCGCCAGCCAGTGTTGAATCCCAGATTTTCAGCGGGGCCCGGATCACCAGACCGCGTTTCCCGGCTTGCCGGCGGCAATCCATGTAACTATAGCGTACGCGCCGCCACTGATGGGCATTCCGATCCTGTTCGACCACCTTGCCGCTGGCGGTGATGCGAGCAGAGCCAAGGAAGCTCGGTATGTCCAGGATATAGGGAAGCCACCGTATCGCGACCCCTAAGTCGCGTTCCAGTTGATAGGTAAGGTCCTTTGCCAGGTAGGCATAAGGGCTTTTGTAGTCGGTGTAGGCGATGATCTCGCGGGTCTCGGTCATGGGTGCAGCATGCACCCTCGCGGTTGAGCAAGGAAGAGAATGCCGCCGCAACAGATGCACTTCGCATGCTAGCCAGGTTCCGCCCGCGCGGCCTTGTGCGCGGTTGCTCAGCCTGGCTCAAAGCCTCTTGCCCTGAAGACACGCGCGGCCGGTTCTGCAGTCAAAAACCGGATCAGTACCCCAGCATCCTTTGACGAGGTGGAAGCGATCCCAGTTCCCGCTGAAAAGACGGTCAAACGTCCAAGGTCCGCAGGAAACGGCCCGACCAGCTCTGCCCCGGCGACAGGTACGATTTCCGATGTCTGTCCAATTCCAAGCTCAGCCTTGCCGCTGGCAACGACTTCGGCAGCCTCCGCCCCGGGAACCAGGACGGCTTTTGGTTTCATTTGTTCGCTGATGCCCAGGCGCTCTAGCACCTCCGCGAAATAAACCCCACTCGCTCCACCCTTGGCCGGGTCGGCGTAAACGACTGACCTTGCATCCAGCAAGGTGCGCTTGAAGGCAGCCACCGAACTGATGTCCGGCTTGGCGGCACCGCGGCGCACCGCCAATGCCACAGCGGTGGCAGCCACGTCTACGACGCTACCCGGAACGATTCGTTTTTTCGTCTCGAGCTCGTCCATCACGGGCCGCGACAGAATGACCACATCTGCCGGTTCGCCGGCCAGCACACGCTTCCTCACGTCGGCTATCAAACCGTAGCCAATCACCAGCTTGTCTCCAGTCGCGTGTTCAAACAGAGGCGCAAGCTTTGTGAACGCCGCGCTCAGTGCGACGGAGGTCAACACCTTAATCTCTGCGGTCCTGGCAATGGTCTCATTCAACGAAGCTGTGAGCACGCCCAGAAAACCCGTCGTCATCGCAAGGGTCGACTGAACTATGACTGAACGCCTCCTCATGACTTGTAACTCCGGCGCAAGTTCACTATCGAGCGGTCTGAAGCCGGTCCAATCCGAGCTGGGATCACGGCGAGAGCTGGGCCAGCCGTCGACCCGGTTTGGGAGAAAGTAAGGCTCAGAAAATTTCCGGGCACCAGGGTGCGCTCCTGGATTGAAAGATCATGTTCGCATCCGCTGCCGCGCCAGAAGTCAGTTCCTGGGCGCGCAATGCGCATGCAAGCCGGGACCAGGTGAAGCCACCGAGATAAACGGAACCGAGCGCAGCGACGTCGCAACGCAGTGCCGGGACGTCATCGGTACGCTCGATGCCGTCACAGCTGATCCGCCACCTTCCAGCGTTCCACGGACAAAATTCATCGGCAACCTCTATGACCACGGCCCCTTCCCGCCGATATGAACGCGCCGACAACGCTGCCTCGACATCGATCAGACGCACCCATACGCCGTCTCGAAGACTGAAGCCGAGCCGGCGCGGCTCCGCCACTAACAACAGCAGCGGATGATCGAGCGGCAGCAGTCCCGCCCTGACGCGCGGTATCAAGTCAATATCAAACAGATATCGCCAGATGGCACCGGTCGCCAGCGGCGACTCGCCGATCGCTTCGATCACCGCAACAGTGCCCGATTGGAGGTAGCGGTTGAACGCTGAGTTCACACGATAGAGCGCATAAGCCGTCGGCCGCCCCTCGTTTTCGACGATGGCGCATTGCATGTCGCCGCCGCTTCCGCGTCGCCAATCGTCGATAAGGACTCGATTCTGCCACCAGGCGGAGCTTCGTGCGAACATGCCAGGTGTCGCCGCGGCAGCCCGATCGTATATCGGCGCGATGTATTCTTCGGCGGCCGCGGGGGAAACGAGGCTAACGCGGCTTGAGGCGGGGGACGAAACGTGAAACGCCGATCGCTCGCGCGGCATCTCGATCTCGCCTGCGAACGAGGCAAGCCCGAAGCCAAAACGGCCGTAGATTGTGTCTTCGGTGGCCCAGAGGTAGGCGACCGGCTCGCCCTGTTGCCGACAGGCGTCGAGCAGAGTGCGCATCATCGCCCGCAGCACCCCGCGCCGCCTGTGCGTCGGCAATACGCCGGCCACGGTTACGCCGGCAGCGGGCACGCGACCGCCCGGGACCGTTAACTGAAGCGGGTAAGAGCCGAGACCGCCCACCACCCGATCACGATCCCAAGCTGCGTAGACGCGCTCGGTCGGCAATACCCGCATCAGCCGATCCACATGCGTCTCCTCCGGCGTGGTCGGTCCAAAATACGTCGTGATCGGCGTTATCGCCCGTCGGAACTCATCCGGGGATGTGCAGGGACGAACTTCGATTTCCATGAACTTCCTCCGCTTCTCTCGCTGTGTTCACAGAGGCGGCATTGTAGGCGACCTCACGCCCCAGCACCGCGCGGCATTGCAAGCGGGTGGGTGTCGTGTTGCTGAAAACGACTGGAAAAGTGCTCGTTCCCTCCGGTTGCCGCCGCTAACCTCCGGATATTGCCACAATATCCGGAATCTAGCGACGCCGACCGCCAAAAACCCGCCGTAGCGGATTGATTTCCCACCACTTTCTCAATCCTCGCTGCGGCCGATCCACGGTTTGATCCACGACTTGGCGCGCGCTGCATGGCTGGGAAGCGTCGGTTGGAGCCTCGCGTAGCGGGGTAGAGCCGACGATACTCCGGGCATGGGGAGAGGCCGCAAGCGCCAGCCTGCGATGCCAGCCCGCGATGCCAGCCGTTGCCGCTGCTGGTGGCACAGACAGGACGGCCACGCCGCAGAAGGTGTTGGAGGCGCTGCACCGCGCCGCGGCGATGTGCCGAGCGCGCATCCCGGTCGTGACGGCCGAAGTCGCGACGCTTGCACGGAGCTTCGGCATGCTGCCCGACCTTGAGCGTGATCCAGAGCCGGGCTTCCGCGCGCTACGCGAGGATCGCCTCTGGCGGTGGGTATGCCAAACAGGCCTCTTTGCGCCTGGCGCGCTTGATCCGCGCACGGAGCATTTGGCGCGTCTCCGTGAGACCTATGTGTGGGACACGACGGCGTCTGTGTCGCGTCACAACGACCCGGTACCGCGGAACGTCCTATTTGACGGGCAGCGCCTGTGGATGATCGATTGGAGCCTATCGTAACGACCCGCTCGTGGATGTGGCGATCGCGCTGGACAATCTTGCGCCCACGCCGGACCTGGAGCAGGTCTTGCTGCGGACCTGGCTCGACCCAGAGGCGTGCGCGTCGTTCGCTGATCGCCTCGCCCAGGTGCGAGCCCTCACCCGCCTCTATTACGCCGGCGTGTTCCTCAGCGCGTCAGCCGCAGCCTCTGGCGCGTTAGCTGATCACGACATTTCGGCTCCGACGGTTGCAATGTTTCGGCGCGCGACCCTCAATGGGGAGATCACACCCGGTTCCCCCGAAGCCAAACACATCCTGGGCAAGATGTATCTGTCGTCGTTCATGACGGGCGAGATTCCAGCCGGCCTCGACTCCGCTGTCTGAATTACCTGGCCCGATGCGAGGCTCCGAAGACCGTACTCGGCCGAATGTCAGCTGACCACCCACCCTGGCCAGCAGCCCGGTCTCGACCCATCATGGCCATTCGGAGACCTCTGGCCCGATGCCGTAAGCTGACGTGGAAGCTGGTTTACGCCTGCAGTTTCGTGTTTGGCGCTGACACACAAACATGGCTTCGTGCAGAGGCGTTTCGGTCCGGCGGCACGCGATCGCCGGCAATCGGGCTTGGGAAGCGCTACATGTAACGTATGACGGCAAGCAGGCGCCGGCGTGACAAGCTTCGGGCGGCAGGACTACGGCCCGTGCAAATCTGGGTGCCTGACACGCGGGCGGCCGGATTTGCCAAGGAATGCGCACGGCAGGCGCGGCTCATCCGGGACAGCGAGACCCCAGAGCGTGGAGCCGAGGACGAAGCCTGGTACGAGGCGTCAGATACGACCGGCTGGACAGCGTGACGCGCGGGGACGTGGTGACGGTCGCCCTCCAGGGCGATCCGGGCAAGCCCCGTCCCGCTCTCGTGGTGCAGGCAGACCACTTCGGCCACCTTGCTTCTATCAGGGTCCTGCCGATCACCAGCACGCTGGTCGATGCGCCGTTGCTGCGGGTGCCGATCGAGCCGGGTGAAGGGAACGGGTTGGCTAGGCGTTCGCAAATCATGGTGGACAAGCCGCAGATCCCATCGCGGAACCCGCTGGGGCCGGTCATTGGCCGGCTCGATGACGCGACTATGGTGACGGTCAACCGGGCCCTGGCCGTCTTCTTGGGGCTGGCCTGAGGCGTCAACGTGAGGGGCCTATATACCGCCCTGTCATGCAGCCGGAAACGACCCAAGTCGGCGATAAATCGGGTTGCTAGGCGATCCACGAAGCGGACATTCGTCGACCATCATTGCTTTCCTGTGCGGATAGTCTCGTCACCACTAGACACCAACCGCTTCTGGCTGGAGGTAGCTTCCAACGCCGCACGCAGAACGATGTCGAGGGCCGTGCTCCCGACCAGACTGGTTTCAGGGAAAAAATTATAATCGCCCGCAGTCACGACAACAACCAGGTCGAGGCTTGGTACGACATAAAGTTTCTGTCCGCCGTGGCCAATACCGGCAACCCAATTGATCTCCTGGCCGCCTACCCTCGATCGGCCGAGCCACCATAAATAGCCGTAGCAATTTACGTGGAATTCGTTGGCTTTTCTGAACCGCGGCACCTGCGGGCTCGCCATCTCATTGATCCATTGCGCGGAGACGATCTGATGCCCATGCCATGCGCCATGATTCAGCACGAGCTGCCCGATCTTAGCTAGATCGCGTGGGAGCAGATACAATCCCCAGGATGCTGCGACCTTGAGGTGCGCCGCCCGTCCCCAGACCCAGTCCGCGTACCGTATCCCAAGCGGGTCAAACAGGGCCTGTTGCGCGAACTGGTCGAGTGGCTGGTGGGCAACTTTTGTCAAAATTTCGCCGAGCAGTTCAACGCCGCCGCTGTTGTAATGCCACACTGTCCCAGGCGTCGCCGCGATCGGCCGGGCCAAGACAAAGCGATACGGATCAGGCGCCATTGCCATCCGCTGTACAATGTTCGCCGGGTTGCTGTACGGCACGGCGAGTTCGGGCCAGCTCAGGCCTGAGCTCATCGTCAGAAGCTCTCGAACCGTAATGCCATCCTTATCGTGCGACCGAAGGTCGGAATCATCCGGAAAATACGAGAAGGCTGGTGCGTCGACTTGCTTGAGCCAGCCATGATCCGAGGCGACACCTGCCAATAGAGCAACAACGCTTTTCGAGATCGACATGAGAGGATGCACCGTATGTGCGTCGTCCCTGCCGAAGTAGTGCTCGTAAACCAGCGTGCCGTGGCGCACAACAACCACGCCATTTGGGTGGAGCGCCACAACAGCGCCATCCATATTGACGGCAGTCAATCCTTTGAGGGCCGGGCCGATAGAGCAAATCAGACCGGGGTCGAAGCCTTCTTTTGCGGGAGCGGCAACCGGCCATCCGTCGGATGTCACGGTTGGTGCAACACAGGTTGTTGGTGTCGCAATCGCGCCCGCGGCGACCGCCAGCGCCGGCATCAAGCTGAGAGCAAGCGCAATGACCATGCGCATTGTGATCCTCCATTGATGTTCCACCCCCGATGCCTGCGACAATACGGCACGTCTCGGCCCCTGTCTTGAGAAGCCGGAGAGTCAGGTCTCAGCTGCGGTCGCGAGCGGTCTGACGATCGCGAGTCGAACATCTGGAGCCTTTTGTCTGCCATGACCTCGAAAGCCGCGGCTCGCTTCCCAGCTAGCCACTGCCTCTTGGCGAATGTCTGACTAGCCGACCGGCAGAAGACCTGAAGAGTTTCGGGCGCCGAAGGCGTACGAAATTCTTGGATGAACGAACCCGCGGCGATCATGTACAGTCTATGGGGATTATGGATTTCAGTCGCGTTTAGGAGTGGGCTGGCCGACAGCGTGGCCGGCGTGGCGGGCAGCTTGGTTGCCACACTGGTGCGAGGTGCGAAGGTTTTGCGCACCGGGATATTGGCTGAAGGGGAGCATCGGATAAGTGTTGGAGGTGGCGGACACAAGATTGGCACTTGGCAGAAGCGCGATTGCCGCAGCGCGCGTGTGGTTCAGTCCGTGCCGGGTCACGAAGGCTCCCCGGTTGCATGCGGCCGATGCGGGGGCGCCCTGGGTTGATTGCCGCGGATGAAGGTCTCGATGATGACCATATGCCCGCCGCAGCATGGGCGCCGCGGACGGACGTCGGGCGGCTGTTCTGGTGGGTCGTGGTCGGGCGGCGGCGCGACAGCGAGTAGTTCACGTGCGCGAGCGAGGTTGGTTGTGCGCGCGGAAGCGGAGAGCAAGCCGTAGTGACGGATGCGGTGGAACCCGGGCGGCAGAACGTGGAGCAGGAAGCGGCGGATGAACTCGTCGGACGCGAGTGTCATGACCCGCTGGCGAGCGGCGCCATCGTGGCGATAATCCTTGCAGCCGAAGGTGACGCCGGCTTTGTCGAAACGTATCAGCCGCTAGTTCGAGATGGCGACGCCGTGGGTATAGCGGGAGAGATATGCGAACACTGCTTCGGGGCCGGAGAAGGGCGGCTTGGCGTAGACCACCCAGCGCTTGTTACGGACCGGTGAGAGGTGGCGCAGGAGGGCGCGCCGCTCGGTGAGCGAGGCGAGACCTCCAAAGAAGGCGAGCTGACCGGCGTCGTGTAGCGCGATCAGCCTCGTGAGAAACAGGCGGCGAAACCGGGAATGAATGAGACGGTCCGGAATTATGGACAATTGCAAGTCATCGTTGTTCCCTGTTTTAGAGTCCCGTCATTAATGGTAACGCGACAGCCAGCTTCGTTGAGGTTGACAGATTTTCTTAGCTACCTCCGGACGACCGGCATATCTTGCCGTCGTTAAAGAGGCAGCAATGGCAGCAGCAGCTTACTCGGCCGTGCCGCATCAGCGAACACAGTGTTTACAGCGATGCGTCGCCGCCGCGCCATGCCCTCTGGTTCGCCGGTATTAGGGTTCACGTCGAATTTGGGAAAATTGCTGGAGGAGATATCCAGCCTTATGCGATGCCCGGGCATGAACACGTTGGCAGTCGGGAACAGGGTTATGCGGATGCAGACGAGTTCGCCAGGCCGGCGCAGGCGCGGACGCGCTGGGTCCTCGGCGTAGCGCAGGCGGAGGATGCCGTCGGTCAGGTTCATCGCGTAGCCGCCCGGGTAGTCGGCAGACGGCGGATGCACGTCAATCAGCTTGGCGGTGAAGTCGGTATCGGGGCCGTCCGTCGAGACCCAGAGTTCAGCCTCGATCGGCCCTACCACCTGCGCCGGTTCGCCTAATGGGTCGGTCTGGAACACCAGTACGTCGGGGCGTGACGCCAGCGGCAGATAGGGTGGCTTGCAGCCATAGAAGTGCGGCCCCTCCACCTGGTTCCAGCTCCCCGCGAACGCCACGGGATCCAGGCTGCTCATGGCGCCCCCAATCGTGGGCACCGGATGCGCAGGATCGAAGTCGTAGGACAGCGGTGCGGCGGCAGTAGTCGGCGCAGCGCGATCGAGCCGACCGTTGCCGTGGAGATGGAACGGGACAACATCGGTACCCGGCGGCGGCCAATCTTCTGCCGTGATCCACCGCCCACCGTGCAGGAGATGACCCACTTCGTCACGTCGGCCTGAGCCGCCGCCCATGACAAAGATGCGCACCGCCGGCTCGTCCAGTGGCGTCCCCCTCACCGCATGATCGAAAAACCGCAGCCGGTATGCGCGCCAATCCCCGGCCCAGGAATCGAGAGGCGCATCGGTCCCGAATTCCACATCACCGAAGCAATGGTCGCTGCGATCGCCATGCGTCCACGGCCCGAGAATCAGCCGCTGCGAGCCGCGACCAGCGTGCTTCAGTCCTTTGTAATTATTGGTGGCGGTCAGCGTATATGGATCCCACCACGACGACATATGTACGCAGGCGGCCTGCGAGTACCGATCGTGCCAGCCCTCGGTCCAGATGCCGAGCTGGCGCCAGAATCCATCGTCCGCGCCGTGGGTCCATTGGTCAAACAAATAGCCTTCGTAGTCCGGGAGGTGGCGGAGCGGGGAGTGGCCGGGTTTCCACGGCATGCGGGTGAACCATTCGCTTATATCCTCGGCCGCTAGCGCCGCGCGCAGCACCGGATCCGCCTGTGCTTCCGGCGAGACCTGCGCATTCTTAAACGCCCAGGTTGCTTGCTTTAGTTCGAAGGCGCCCGATTGGCGGATGCCGGATTTCCAGGAACTGGCAAAGCCGCCGCAATCCAGCACTTGAGCCACTAGCCCGGGCGGGTCAAGGCAACCCAGCGCTGCCTGGGTGTGTGCCGCATAGGACAGGCCCATGGTGCAGATGCGCCCGTCGCACCACGACTGTTCGCGAAGCCAGGTGCAGGCGTCGTAACCGTCCTCGCCGTCCGACAGGTATTTAACGAAACGGCCGTCGGATCCGTAGCGTCCGCGCGTGTCCTGGTAAACCACGGTATAGCCATGCCTGGTGAAATACGCGGCGAGTTCCGCGCGCGTCGCCGGTGTGCGGTTGGCGGCGGTAATTTCCGAGCGACTGGTCGCATGCCGGCCGTAAGGTGTGCGCTCCATGATCACCGGAAACGGGCCGGCACCATCCGGCACGTGGACGTCGGTGGCAAGATGGATGCCGTCGCGCATCGCAACCATGTGGGTGGACATAGACATGCGGGATGGTCCTCCGGTGGGACAGATGGCAGTTCGATGCGGTATCAGCGTGACGGGCTCGACGTAGGGGTCAAGTTGGTGCTCGTTGGCGGCTTGGCGCCGCTGCGGCTGTATAGCAACGCATTGACCGAAGAGGGTCGTCGGTCTCATAGCCAATCGCGTTGTGATCGTGCGTGACCGGGTGCCGCAAGGCTAGCGTTATGAATGCGTACCGCACACCCCGCCTGCATCTTGGATTGGCGCATACCTATCGTGTGTCAAAGCGGCAGTTACCACGAACCGCGCTGCTCTGGCACTCGGACGATCAGCGGTACGGCGATTACGAGCGTCAGGGCCGCTATGACATAGACCCGAGCTTGGATGCTGCCGGGGTGATCGGGACTGGCGAGGACGGCGGTGGCGATCGAGACGGTGATCATCGAGCCCAACTGCAGGCACATCGACCGGAGCGCGGCAAGTGTTGGAGCTTGCCCGGGTGCCAGTTGCAGCCCGGCGTTGCGGCTGGCCGGGTTGATCATCCCGGTACCGACACCGACGAGGAAGGCGGAACCGGCCAACCACCTCCGTTGGCATATTGTTGTGTTGCCGAAAGCGGGTGGGTGGTTTCGCCGAGAACGTGTATGTGGTTGGTTTCTCCCCAGGTCTTCGACTTGATTCAGCTCGAAAATGCTTCGCGCTGCGCCGAAGCGGCGAGGGCGACAGCGGCCTCCGTCGTCAGAAGCCGAAACGTAAAGCTCTCCTGCAGGTACAATTCGACGGCAGTTCCGGAATGGCTGAGATAGCCAAGGGAGATGTCCTGACCGAGATCCAATTCGAAATCGCCCCCACGCGTCGTAAGCACAACACCACCCTCAATGGCAGGCGCCCAAATGATCTCTCCGTCCACCAGCCGTTGAATGTGTTGCAGGACAGGGTAGCCTTCTTCGCTGACCCCGCTGACGGCCGTGTAGGGTTGCGCACCCAGCACGAGCATATACGGACCATTGACTCCGGCGAGGCGCAATTCGTTGACCGCCTGTGCGACCACAGTCGGATACTCCGTTGGCGTGGATGGGAGCGCCAAGACACCGTTACTGGCACCAGGCCGGATACCCTGAATTCCTGCCTCGGCGTACCCATCAAAGACGGCGCGATCTTCGGCGAACGCTATCTTCCGCACGGCTTCCTTGAGCGGTGCCCAGTCTGAGTCCGTCGCACCGCGCTCGACGTCATCAATCGCCTGGCGCGCGAGCGTAAACGGCACGCGCAATTCTACGAGTGCATTTGCCACGCGCCGCACCGCCTGAACCCCCTCGCGCGGTGCAGTGATAGGTTGGGTATGGCCAGTGCCGACGGCCGCGACGGCGAGACCCTTCGGGTCCGGCACGTCCACAACGCGCCGCGCTGCCAGGTAGCGCTTGAGGGTGCGGGACGCCTCTTCCTCGATCTGCCCCCAGGCCGCGTCTGAGATTGGAGCAAGATCGCGGTGGAGATTATTCATGGTCTGTCTCTTTCTTCAGTGAACCAATGTGGAGGGAGCCGTCAGCTGCAGACAGCCGTGGCTCCAGTGTCGCCTGGTCTCGGCTTTCGCTGTAATTCGTCGCCGCGCTCTGCGCGGGACCTGTAACAGCCGCGACATCAGCTAGGAATGTCGCCGACGGCACGAAAAACAGCGATCCGGTTACCGCACGGCTGACGTCGAGCAGGCGATCATAATTGCCGGGCGGTGTGCCAATGAACATATTTTCGAGCATGCGCTCGATCCTACTCGGAGACCGCGCATAGCCGATGAAATACGTTCCGAACTCCTCCTTACCGAAATTTCCAAATGGCATATTGTCGCGAAGGATTTCTATCGGTCGTCCCTCCTCGGTGATGCTCGTCAGAACATTGTGTGCAAATGTGGGCTTTGCCGCATCCTCCAGCTCGATATCCGATAGCTTGGTTCTGCCAACAATCCGCTCCTGTTGCTCGACGGGCAGTGCATTCCACTTAGTGAGGTCATGAAGATATTTTTGTACAATGACATAGCTGCCCCCAGTGAAAGTGGCGTCCTCATCCCCGATGATGGTGGCTTCGGCTGCGGCCTGTGCGACTGGGTTTTCCGTGCCATCGACGAAACCGAGAAGGTCGCGGTCATCGAAGTATTTGAAGCCATGCACCTCGTCGGCCACCGAGACCGTGCCGGCAAGGCGTGTCATGATTTGGATCGCAAGCTCGAAGCAAAGGTCGGTCCGCGCGGCTCGGATGTGGAAGAGTAGATCGCCAGGGGTGGCGACGGCATGATGGACCCCGAGGATTTCTCGGAACGGATGCAGCTCTCTCGGTCGTGGTGTCCCGAAGAGCTGGTCCCACGCGTCGGACCCGATGCCCATGACGCAGGACAGCCCCCCGTTAGGCACACGAAACCCGACACCACGAACGAGCGCGGCAAGATCACCGCACAGGCTCCGTACTGCCGAGGCTGACTGTGCACCGGCGTTCATCGTGACGACAATGAAAATAGCAGCACGCGTGAGCCGAGCGTCGACGGCTTGTGACATGATTGATGGCACACCATGCTCCTTGGTGGTCGCTTCGGGACTCACAGCAGCAGAGCAAGTACACGGCGTGCGAAACGTTGCCAACCCCTTCGGAGGTCCGCACACGTTCGCGGCCAGGCTAGGAGTGTAGGAACGTCGCAAGTGCCGATCATTCACGATCTGGGTGTAACCGCGACAAGGCTATGCATCGGTTCGATTGCCAACGGTTCGACCCCGCGCTGCGTCTCGGCCAGCCGATGGTTTCGTCGCCGGAGGCTTGAACATCCTGCGGCTGACATGGCCATTGTAACCGTGAGGTCGTCGACCGTCGGAAGCACGACGGTGGGATTCCGCGCCTTCGCCAGTTTGCGGCGGCGTCTGGCGCTGGCCGGTCGAGGCTGACGCTCAACCATCATGCCACAACAGTGTCGTGCCCGGCGTAAGAGGTTGCGTCGCCGCCGCCTATTCCATCGTCAGGAGTGTCATCGTCCGAACAGCGCCAGGACCGGCACGTCCGAGACGGAATGACAGAGCTGACGATCGGCAAGATGAAGCATCAATGACGTGGTGCATGAACAATCCGCACAACGCGGCTCCAGCCGCTGCAGGGCGCGTGGAGACCATCATTGCAGCTTCATCGGTCAACCTCTGACGCCGCGGAGGCGGCCGCGCTCGATTGGCTGATGCGCCTGCCGGGCGGCGGATTGCCAGTGATGGCGCAGCGGTCGGCGCCCAGCTGCGGCGTCGGCCGCGATCGCACAGCCCGACTAGGCGCTGGCGACCCATTCGTTGCGGCAGGCCTTGCTTTACCGCGCACGCCTCGACACGGTGAGCAACCAAGCGGCGGTGCCGGGGAAACAATGAATTGGACAGCTCCATTGAGCTTGTCCTGAGGCCTCGTGGTGCCCTGCCTTCAGAAACGCTACCCAAACTGGGCAAACAGCGGTACGACTATTGCAACGCCGGAAATCGGCACTCGCGAGGGAGGTCACCGCATGCGCAATCGCACTCGCCGCTTTTATGTCTCGGCCAGCCGGATAGGAAACCGTCCGGCCCCCGAATCGCGTGCACGGCACCGCAATTGGCTGCCTGCTCTGGTACTTGGGAGCATGTTGCCGTTCCTGGGGCCCGTGCCGGCCCACGCGGTGAAGGTCGGGCCCGTCACCGATCCGATCGGCGTCGTCCGCATTCCCAAGGGCGCGCCAATCCAGATCGGCGGCTATTGGGTGATCTCCGGCCCCGACACTGCGCTTGGCACCGATTCCATGCGCGGTGCCCAAGTGTCCTTGAAAGACCATGGTAACATGATCGATGGCCACCCGATCAAGTTCACCGTCGAAGACGATGGCTGCAACGCGGAAGGTGGTCAGACCGCCGCGACCAAACTCGCCGCCAATCCGAACATCGTCATCGTCCTTGGTCCGGCTTGCTCCAGCGCTGCAACGCCGGCAGCGCCCATCCTGTGGCGCGCCGGTATCTCCAATATCGGCACCGCCTGCACCGCGCCTGCGCTGACCGCGTCTGATCGCAAACCCGAGTATGACGGCTTCGTTCGCACGATCTTCAGCGACAGCGAGCAGGGTAAGGCCGATGCGAACTGGCTGTACAAGCATCTTGGTGCGCGCAAGGTGGTGGCGATCCACGACGGCAGCCCCTACGCTCAGCAGCTCGCGGCAGTGATGGGCAAGAATTTCGAGGCACTGGGCGGCAAGGTGCTGTCCACCGAAGCCGTTGCGCCAACCGACGTGGACATGCATCCGCTGCTGACACGCATCGCGACGGAGGCGCCTGACGCGATCTACCTGCCCATTTTCGTGGCGGCGGCTGCTCAAATCGTGCGCCAGGCGCCGACCATTCCAGGACTGGAGAAGACGCCGCTGATTGGTGGCGGCGCGCTAATGGCGCCGGAAATGATCCAAGCGGTCGGGCAGCAGATCGTCGGATTCCGCATCACCTATCCGGACGTGTCGCCGGAGTCGATGGGCAAGGGCTATCCCAAGATGGTGGATGAATACAAGCAAATGTTCGGCGAGCCACCCATCTCCGGCTACCATGCCAATGCCTACGATGCGGCGACGATGGCCCTGATGGCGATCAAGAAGGTGGCGGTGGTGGACAAGGACGGTAGCTTATATATCGGTCGGAAGGCGCTGCGCGACGCGCTGTTCGCCACGAAGTTCGACGGCGTCGGGGGGCCGATCGGCTGCGACGAACACGGCGAATGCGCGCAGTTCAAGCCAGCCGTGTACCAATACACCAATGCCGATCCGGCGACGTTCAAGATTGGCGTGAATCCGAAGCGGATTTATCCGTGAGGCAGCGGAAACCTCTCCCGCAACGCGGGAGAGGTCAAAATGCCACAGGCGTTGCGGGTAACGATGATCGGGAGGGTACGTAGAGCACTGTGTCCTCTCCGCCACCTTCACCTTCGACGGTTCGTGGCTCGACCTCACTCACTGCGTGGGAGAGGTTAGGTGATCTGGCTCGCATGAGCTTCGTGGATATCGCACTGTGGGCGGTGCGTATCATGGTACTGGCTGTGGTCATCGGCGGCACCATCGGCACGCTGATCCGTTCACGCTACGGCATCACCGAGTGGCTTGATTTTTTGATATTCGGCGTGACGCTGGGCAGCATCTATGCCCAGGTCGCGCTCGGCTACACCATGGTGTACGGGGTGCTGCGCCTGATCAACTTCGCGCATGGCGACATCATGATGGCCGGTGCGTTCGCCGGCTATTTCATCGCCACTGCAACCGACCATGCGGGGCTTCTGGCATCCGATCCGTTCCTGGCGATTCTGCTGACGCTGCTGGTGTCGGTTGCAGTGGCGACCACGATCGCGGTGTTGACGGAACGGCTGGCCTACCGACCGTTCCGCCACGTGCGCGGCCTGGCGCCGCTGATTTGCGCCATCGGCGTATCGTTCTTTCTCGAGCAAACGTTCCGCGGGATGTTCGGCAGCAGTATCAAGGCCTATCCGGACCTACACTGGATGCCGGCGGATTTTGTGATTCGAGGCTACCCAATTCCGAAGATCGACGTGCTCGTGGTGGCGTGCGCCATCGTCTCGATGGCCGTGCTATATGCGATCGTGCACCACACGCGCATGGGTACGGCAATGCGCGCGGTTTCCGAAGATACGGACACCGCCGCCCTGATGGGCATCGATGTCAACCGAGTGGTGGTGTTCACCTTTGCGCTTGGCGGGGCAATGGCCGGAATTGCTGGCGTGTTCTATGCGTTCATGTTCAAGCAAGTGTATTTCTACATGGGCTTCACGCCCGGCATCAAAGCGTTCGGCGCCGCGGTGCTCGGCGGCATTGGCAATGTGCCCGGCGCGATGATCGGCGGGTTCTTTCTCGGCATCGTTGAATCCATCGGCCCGGCACTCTTCTTTGACGGCATCGGCATCACTGCGCCCTACCAGTTACGCGACGTGATCGCATTCACCTTGCTGATCATGGTGCTGGTCTTCCGGCCCCATGGCCTGCTGGGCGAACGTCTGGCGAAACAACGTGCGTAAGACCGAGCTGGTCGCGGGCGCTAACGACGCGAAGCGACCTCGGGCCTCTTCGGATTGGGACGTCGGCCCATGATCCACCTTCGCTCCTCGGTTTTCATCGGCCTTGTCTTCGGCATCGTCGCCCTGCATTTGGCGGTCGTCGGCCTGCTGCCGATGCTGAACCAGCGCTGGATCATCGTTGGGACGCTGTCATTGGGACATGGGACGCTGCTGGCCATCGGCCTCGGTGCCGGTGCCTTCACGGCGCGCCATCAGGCGCAGCTGTCGGCGACAATGTTTCGTGCCGGACTCGCGGGCGCGATCTCGGCAGTGCCATTGGCGCTGCTCGCGACGGTGATGCTACATGTCGATTTGCGCTGGATGTTCATCGCGCTGTCGCCCGACCTCCTGCACATGCTGACTTTCGGTCTTCCAGCGTCTCGCGGATTGGCGCTGCTGATCATTGCGGCCGGCATTCTGGGGATGGCAGGTTGCCTGCTGTCCTGGGTGCCGATGCGGCTGCGGCATGCATTGATCTGGGGATGCGCTGCGTTCGTGATCGCTGGTGTGTTCCAGGAACTCATCCAGATCATGTTGCAGGCCAATGACTGGACCACGTCAATTCAAGACATCCTTTACACCTGGGAGGGCCTGACGCCACAAGGCGCCGTTATCCTGTCCTTGGGTGGCGTGGTGGCAGGCGGTGGCTTTGAGTTGTTGCGTGCCCACACCGCCCGACACGGCAACCAATCGCCACATGCGGTGCGTCGCCAGCGCGTCGTGAACATGGCGATCCTTCTGACGGTGCTAATCCTCTTTCCGCTAGTCGCCGGCAGTTATGTCGGCCAGGTCATGATGTTGGTCGGGCTCTACATCTTGATGGGGATGGGTCTGAATCTCGAGGTTGGACTGGCAGGACTGCTGGATCTGGGGTTCGTCGCGTTCTTTGCCGTGGGCGCCTACACCACCGCGATCCTCACTGCCGACAGTGCCCACGCACTGGCGTCTTACACCGCGCTTCCCAGCCTGACGATTTGGGAAGCCATGCCGGTCTCCGTGCTGATGGCGGTAATTGTCGGCGTGGCTTTCGGTATTCCGGTGCTTGGAGTACGCGGCGACTATCTTGCCGTCGCCACGATGGGCCTGGGCGAGATCGTGCGCGTGCTGGTGGCCTCCGATTTCGCCGCGCCATTGCTGGGCGGCGCGCAAGGAATCCTGCAAATCCCTCGCCCCGCTCTTGGCAAGTTGGTGTTGAACGATCCGGTCCAACTCTTCTACGTAACCCTGGCCGCGGCGATGATCGCGGCATGGTTTGCGTGGCGATTGGAAAACTCACGTCTCGGCCGCGCCTGGATGGCATTGCGTGACGACGAAGACGTGGCGCAGGCGCTGGGCATCAATCTGGTGAAGGTGAAATTGCTCGCCTACGGTCTGGGCGCGGCGTTTGCTGGCCTGGCAGGATCGATCTTCGCCACCATGCTCGGTGCGATCTATCCCAGCAGTTTCCAGCTTCTGATTTCGATTAACGTCCTGGCCCTGATCATCGTCGGTGGCATGGGAAGCCTGCCTGGCGTCGTCGTCGGGGCCGCGGTGCTGATCGGCCTGCCGGAGTTGCTGCGCGAGTTCGGTGAGTATCGTTACCTGTTCTATGGCGCCGCGTTGGTGATTATGATGCGGCTCCGGCCGGAAGGACTGTGGCCTTCGCCGACGCGCCGTCGAGAATTATACGCCGATGACGCGGTGGCCGAAACGGCAGGCCCGTCGATCGCTGTCGCCGCGGACTGATCGCGATGGCAGACGGGCCGATCTTGATCACCGACAAGCTGACGAAACATTTCGGGGGGTTACGGGCGGTAGCGAACGTGGACCTGGCGGTGGCGCCACAGACGATCCACAGCATCATTGGCCCAAACGGCGCCGGCAAGACTACATTGTTCAACCTGATCACGCAGAACCAGCAAGCGACATTCGGTTCGGTGTTTTTCCGCGGCGAGCGCCTAGACGGCTACACGCCGGATCGCGTCGCTGCTGCCGGTATCAGCCGCACCTATCAGAACATTCGCCTGTTCCGGAACATAACCGCGATTGAGAACCTTCTGGTGGGTATGCATCTGCATCTGCGATCCACCTGGTGGGGCGCAGCGTTCAACACCCGCGCGACACGGCAGGATGAAGCGCGCGCTCATGAGGAAGCGTCCCGCCTGCTTGGCTTCGTAGGCTTGCGCGGGCGCGGCGATATGCTAGCCCGCAATCTTCCCTATGGTCAGCAACGGCGGCTGGAGATCGGCCGCGCGCTGGCGACACAGCCGAGCCTGCTGTTGCTTGACGAACCCACCGCCGGGATGAATCCGCGCGAAACCTCCGACATGATGGAGTTCATCCGAACAGTACGCGACACATTCGGTGTTACCATTATTCTGATCGAGCACCAGATGCGCGTTGTTATGATGATGTCCGATCGCGTCAGCGTGTTGGATCATGGCGTGAAGATCGCCGAGGGAACACCGACGGAGGTGCAGTCCGATCCTATCGTGATCGATGCTTATCTCGGTACCCGCAAGGGAGTCCCGGCGGTGGCGCGGCGGCATGCCGCGGAACGTTTATCGAGCGCGGCGCGGTAGACCATGGCGGCGTTGCTGGAAATCGACGACATCCACGTGTTTTACGACAAGATCCAGGCGTTGAAAGGCGTTTCTCTGGACGTGCAGGAGGGGCAGATTGTCACGCTGGTGGGCGGCAACGGTGCCGGCAAAACGACAACACTGAAGACTGTCAGCGGGTTGTTGCATCCTCGGCAAGGCGAAATCCGGCTGGCGGGCGAGCGGCTGAATGAGCACCCGGCGCATCGGATTGCGGCGTTGGGCGTGGTGCAGGTGCCCGAGGGGCGGCGTGTGTTCGGCCGCCTGACGGTGCGGGAGAATTTGGAGATGGGGGCGTTCGCGCGGCGTGATCGCGCGGGGATTGCGGAGGACAAGGATCGAATGTCTGCCCTGTTTCCGCGTTTGAAGGAACGGTGGCATCAGCTTGCGGGCACGCTGTCCGGTGGCGAGCAGCAGATGGTTGCGACGGCCCGCGCGCTGATGGCACGCCCGATTGTGCTTCTGATGGACGAGCCGAGCATGGGTCTTGCACCTATTGTGGTGGAGCAGGTATTCGAGACGATCACGGCGATCAATGCGCAGGGCGTGACGATTCTGCTGGTGGAGCAGAACGCGCTATTGGCGCTGTCGATTGCGGATAAGGGGTACGTACTGGAGAGCGGCAGGATTATCTTGAGTGGTACGGGCGCGGACCTGCTGGATGACGAACGCGTGCAACGGGCTTACCTTGGGTAGCGGAAAACCTCTCCCGCGCGCGCAGTGTGCGTGTGAGCGGCTAATCCTGAAGATGCCCCCGCAACGTCGTACCGGAATAATCGTTTCGAAACAGTCCCCGCCGTTGTAGTTCGGGCACCACCGCGCGGCAGAATTGCTCGTACATTCCCGGCATCAGCGTCGGCGTCAGGATGAACCCGTCGCACGCTTCCGCCTCGAACAGCTCCTGTAACTGGTCCGCCACGTTGGCCGGCGACCCCACGATCTGGGGGCACAGCTCGCTCGTAGCAAAACGCCGTGCCGCTTCGCCCAACGTCAACCGCTGCGCCTGCGTCCCTTGCAGCACCACGTCCAGCGATCCACGCGATCCCGCCTCCAATTGCATGTCTTCCAGCGGCTGATCCGCCGGAAAGCGTGACAGATCGACGCCGATATGGCCCGACATCTGCGCCATGCCGGCTTCGGTCTGCACCAGTCCGTTTACATATGCCTGGCGCTCGCGCGCAATCGCATTGGTTTCGCCGATGATCGGATCGACCGACGGCAGGATGACACATTCATCCGGCCGTCGTCCCTGCGCCACCACCCGTGCTTTCACATCGCGATAGAACGCCTGCATGTCCGCCTTGCTGTGCTGCAATGTGAACACCAGCTCGCCCCAGCGCGCGGCAAAGTCCCGGCCGCGCGGCGATGAGCCGGCCTGCATGATCACCGGCCGTCCTTGCGGCGAGCGCGGCACTGTCAGCGGGCCGCGTGTCCTGATCCAGCGGCCTTGATAGTTGACGTAGTGCACCTTGTCCGGATCGGCATACATTCCGCGCTGCTTGTCTAGCACGAGCGCATCCGCATCCCAGCTGTCCCACAGGCGGCACACCGCCTCGACGACTTCGTCCGCGTAGTCGTAACGGGATTCGCGCGGCGGCAATTGCTCGGCGCCGAAATTCTGTGCCTCGAGATGCCCGTGCGACGCCACCACATTCCAGGCGACACGACCACCCGAAAGCAGATCGAGCGTGCCGAGCGCGCGCGCCAGATGGTAGGGCGGAAAGAAGGTGGACGAGAGCGTCGTGCCCAGCCCGATATGGCTGGTGACGCGCGACATAATGGCAAGCAACGGCATTGGATCCAACAGTCCCATCTGTCCGCCGCAACGCAGGATCGACGCAAAGCTGCCGCCGTACAGATCATACAGCCCCAGGATATCGGCAAAGAACAGGCTGTCGAATTTTCCGGCTTCCAGAACGCGGGCGATGTGCTCGTGCCATTGCGGGCTGAACACAGCGAGATCGGCTTCCGGATGCCGCCAGGCACCGTGGTGGTGCGCAGTCGGTCCCGCCAGAAGGTAGGCAACCAGGTGCATGCGGCGCGGCTTGGGCATGGCCAGCGGAGGGTTGTTGGTGGGGCAGTGAGATTAGGCCGAGCGAGCCCCGCCGGACAGGGGAAAGCAGGAGCGGGCGCGTGGCCTCCTCCGGCCGCGAACGCCTCCCGCAACCGGCACTCGGTGTCAGGGGGTCCCTGAATTGGCGAAGGGTCTTGCCAAGGCAGCGGCGAAGGAAGCGCCATTGTCGAAGGCGAAGTCTCACTGGCACGGTGCGGCGGTGGACGATAGTCGCGGAGGGTCCAGTTGCATTAGCCTTGGCACCGCGTACAGCTCAGCGGCGCTGCGCACCTCCATTAAGAGGACAGGGCGGTAGGCGGGGATCGCCAGCGCGATATTTGGGATAGTTAAGTCGTCGCCCTTTAATTGGATCGAATCCCAGCATCGTGAAGTTCCCCCTGGACCGCACATCATGGAGCGGCACCGAGCGTAGGCGCAGTGATTCCCGACCGTGCCGAAAAGCAATGGCACCAGGCAGGTCGAGTTCCTGCCCGGCTAGGAGACCACTCCGCGCTTGCTGGGAGTCAGGATTAGCCGATAGGTTACGCGAAGGACAGCAGATCTGTGTCCTCTGGGAAGTGTCGGTCCAGTCCAGAAGCGCCGAATGGGAGGCAATAATGTCTGATGTCGTCTATAAGGTTGTAGAGATCGTCGGAACCTCCGAGCAAAGCATCTCCAAAGCCATCGACAATGGAATTGCCAGAGCCTCGGGTACATTGCGGCATCTCGGCTGGTTCGAGGTCGGGCAGATCCGCGGAAACATCAAAGATGGGAAGGTCAACCGCTACCAAGTGACATTGAAGGTCGGCTTCACGCTCGAATAGCGGATGACCGCGCGACACACCCGATCACCGTAGGTCAACAGCACGGGCGCAAACTGATCGGAACAATCGTTCGGGAAACGATGGTTCCGATGCAGTCATTGAACGTCACGTGACTGCTACATGATTACACCAAAGCAATTTACCCTGACGATCGACCCAAGCGGCAGGCAGGCTTAGCCGCGCTCAGACGGTGGGCACTGGAACTGGTCGACCTGCCTGGATGCGGCGCCGGATGATCGCGCGCATGATCGTGTATTGCACCAATATCAGCGTCACTTTGGAGGTGATCGGGAACACGCCAATGAACCACGCCCAAGTAGCGTGACTGGCCCGTAAGGCCACCCCCAAGTTGGCCGCAGCAGTGGCGAACATCAGCGCCGCCCACACATAGCCAAACAGGATGATGACGTCGGAGCCGTGGGTCTGTGCGATCGGTGGGACATAGCGGTTCATCCAGCCACGCCGCAGCATCACGATGCCGACTGCGCAATAGACTAGCGTCGGCTTCAGCATGATGAACAGTGGATTATGTGTGATCAGGACGGCACCGCCGAATGCCACCACCAAGAACAGACTGAGCCATTGCATCGCATCGATCGGAATGAGGTGCCAGGTCTGCCAGACGATGCGGCCAAGCCCGATCGAGATCGCGAGGCCGACGGAGGCATAAACACTCTGAGTCAAGGCAAACATGCCGACGAACACGAACGTCGAAAGCAGATCGGAGACGACGTGCTTGCCGGCGAGCAGCAAGGGATGCGTGGTCGGCGGTCCATCGTGATCCGACATCAGCAGCTCCTGCGCAGCGGTAGCCGGCTAACGGTGCCGGGCGGTACCAACCATTTTCGCGCATTGCAAGTGTTTTCGGCAGCGGGCGGCGATCGCCGTCACCTCGGTGGTGAAAACTGTCTCTTGCACGGGGTAAGGCGGAATCAAGCGCGCCTTGTGGTCGGCGAGCGCGCCATTGCACCTTGATATGGCGTAATATATGAGCCACCCCACGTAAGTCCTCTTTGGATCACGACTGGCTGCAGAAGAACGCAGAGCCGGTAGCCCCCTGTGGTTGTGGATGTCCACTTCCAGAATGCCATGATGAGCTGGCTGCGGCGGAAAAGGGTGGTTTCCGGTGCTGGCTGCCGCAGATACCGTACGGTCGCTGTGGGCGGTTTTCGAGACGGCAATGGTCGAAGCGGGACCTCGACTTCACGGCAGGATCTGGATTGCAGAAGCGTCTCGGTGATTTTCGCTGCTTGAAGGTGATTAAATTGTTCTGATCAACCCTGTGCAGAAGTATCCTGACGGCGACCAGTCCCGAAATCGGCAAACGACGAGGGTTTGCAAGCCCGAAGTCGCGACGAATCACACCGGCCCGTGCGTCAAGAAAACGCATTATGATATGCGTTTAAAGCCGGCGCACCGCCGAGATGCACATACAGAACCTTTGATCCAGGTGGGATTTCTCCGTTGCGAGCTATCGCAATCAGGCCCGCCATAGATTTTCCCTCATAGACGGGATCGGTCAGCATCGCCTCTAGCGATGCTGCTTTTCTGATGGCAGTGATGGTTGCCTCGTCAGGCAGGCCGTAATCCGGCCCAGCGAATCGAGGATCGATCTCGATCGCGTTGTCGGAAATGGCGCACTTCAGGCCCACCAGCTCCGCGGTGGCCCGAGCAATCTTGGTCACCGCCGCTCGGGTCATAGACGCGTTGGCGGCGGTGTCGATGCCGATCAGCCGGCGCTCCCGCTCCTGTGCGGCGAAGCCCACAATCATCCCAGCCTGGGTCGATCCGGTGCAGGTCGCGGTCACGATGGTGTCGAAGAACATGCCCAGCTGGGTTTCCTGCGTTGCGACTTCGTCGGCGAAGTTTGCGTAGCCGAGGCCGCCCAGCGGATGGTCGGACGCGCCGGCGGGAATTGCATAGGGCCTACCTCCGTCGCGCCGGACTTGCTCCAGCGCACGCTCCCAGGTTTCCTTCACAGCGGTGGAGTAGCCTTCGCCTTCCAGCAGCGTCTCTGCGCCCATCAGGCGGGACAATAGGATGTTGCCGACCTTGTCGTAGACTGGGTCTTCCCAGTGGGTCCAAGCCTCCTGCACTAATCGACAGCGCATGCCCAGGACGGCGGCGACGGCCGCGACCTGACGGGTGTGATTGGACTGGATGTTGCCGATCGAGACCAACGTGTCACAGCCCTGCCTGACCGCCTCCGCGGCAAGCCATTCCAGCTTGCGCACCTTGTTGCCACCAAAGGCCAGGCCCGAGGAGACATCGTCACGCTTGGCCCAGACCTCGATGCCGAGTTCTTTAGATAGCCGGGGCAAGGGATGGATGGGAGATGGCCAAAAGCCAAGGTTGATGCGGGGGAAGCGGGATTCGAGGCCGAGAGCCATGCATGGTCTCCTGGATGCCGCCGTGTGGGTGCCTGTGTCGGGATAACTCGGGGAAAATAGCCAACTACGTGGTGGTGTTCGAGCGTAGGCGATCATCGAGCGGGTGCGGACAGCGCAAAGATTCGAGGCGCCGCTGGTTGACCGGACACGAGAGTTCCTGAGCCATCTGGGCTGGCGGCGCTGATTGCGCACTGGCCGCATGTCAGGCGCAGCGTGTTCGCTGCCGAGGATTGCCGCCAAGTGTGGGCATGTTGCGTAACTGCTGCGACGGCGCTCACCACAGCGCTTCCGATTACGCCGGATAGGCGGCTACGCTTTCACGATTGGCCGCCGCGTCGCTCGTCCGCGTAACCACGCCGAATACCAGTTCGTCCCCGTTTATCTCGATGGTATCCAGCCCTTCGAATCTGTTGATGTCGATGAGGCTGGTTGGCGTCTGGATGTTTAGCTTCATCGGGTCACAAAGCGTCGTAGTGGCGAGCAAGCGTGTCTCGGCTCCCGGCTGGGATTATTCGGCATCCCGGGCAGAGCAGGGCACCTTCTGCTGCTCGCCACGCTGGCGGTTGACGATCGACGTGCCGATGCACCCGACACGGTCGGATCCCGCTGGTCCATAGTTGGTAGCGCCATCATCGCTCTCGCCTCGTTTGGTGCGGCAAAGTGTCGCGGCTATCGCACGATGCAGCGCGCCAGCCAATGTCGGAGCATTCGCAACGATCGCGCCCTGTTTGGCTTGGACTCGGCGGCCACTGGAGTCACACTCCGAGCAATGAACGACTAGCCCGGGTAGGAAACCATGCAAGCAGACTACGTGATCGTGGGGGCCGGATCAGCCGGCTGCGTCCTGGCCACCCGCCTTACCGAGGAACCGCACGTCAGCGTTATCCTGATAGAGGCCGGCGGCAAGGACTACAACCCGCTCATTCATGTCCCGGCGGGCTTTTATAAGATGCTCGACCACGACAAGCTGACCTGGAAATATCGTTCCGAGCCCGATCCTGGCACGAGCGGCCGAGCCATCGTCTATACGCGCGGTCGGGTGGTTGGCGGCTCATCCTCGATCAACGGCCTGGTCTACATTCGCGGCCAGCCCGAGGACTACGATCATTGGGCACAGCTAGGAAACCGCGGTTGGAGTTGGGACGACTGTCTGCCCCTCTTTCGTGCCGCGGAACGATGGGAAGGCCAAGAGAACGAGGTTCGGGGCAAGGACGGCCCGCTGCACACCTCGAACATGGAGCGCTCGCCGATCTGCGCCGCCGCGGTGGAAGCCGGAAAACAACTGGGCCTGACCTACCAGGAGGACGTCAACGGCATCACGCACGGCTCGATCGACACGATTGGCTGGTGCCAGCAAACCCGGAATGGACGGCAGCGGGCCAGCGCTGCGCGCACTTATCTGGCGAGCGCTTTGTCGCGGCCGAATCTTCGGCTGATCACCAATGCGATGGTCCATCGCCTGATCTTCGGTGGCAAACGCGCTGTTGGCGTGGAGTTCTTCCGTGGCGGCGCGATACACCGCGTGACAGCCGGGCGCGAGGTGATTCTGTGTGCGGGTGCGATCGGCTCACCGCACATTCTGCAACTCTCCGGGGTCGGCGATGCCGAGCATCTGTCTGAGATTGGCGTTCCAGTCGTGCATGAGCTGAAAGGCGTCGGACGTAACATGCAGGATCATTTCCAGGCGCGCGTTTCCTATCCGGTCATAGGCCTTTCCACGGCGAACGAAAAGGCACGTGGTATCCCCCTGGCGATCGAGATACTGCGCTGGATGTTCACCGGCAAGGGCATGCTGACGTACAGCCCATCGCTTGTCGCGGCATCAGTGAAGGTTCTGGAGTCATCGGCCACGTCCGACATGCAAATCAGCTTCGCGCCCGGCAGCTTCAAGAACGGTCAGATCGGTGAGCTGGAGGACACACCCGGCCTCAGCGCCGGCGCTTGGCAGATGCGGCCGCTGTCGCGTGGCTACGTGAAGGCGAAGTCAAACAGGCCCGAGGATATGCCTCTGATCAATCCACGCTACCTGTCGGACGAGGCCGACCGCATGGCGCTACTGGGTGGGCTGCGCTTCGCCAGGCGCATGTTCGAGGCACCCGCCCTTAAGCGCTATGTGCTGGCAGAAAGCCTGCCCGGCAAAGATGTGCGGACCGACGACGAGTTGCTCGATTATGCAGCGCGTTATGGCGGCACCTGCTATCATGCCAGCTGCACCTGCATGATGGGCCAACATCCATTGGCAGTCGTCGACGATCAGTTGCGTGTGCACGGGCTCGACGGGCTGCGCGTGATCGATGCATCCATCATGCCGGCGGTAACGTCGACCAACACCAATGCTCCCACCATCATGGTCGCCGAAAAAGGCGCGGTCATGATCAAGTCGGCGGCGCGGCAGCGGTTGGCAGCGTGAAGGTGGTTAGATCGGCATCACTTGGGCAAGCTTTCCGTGCACGTTGTAGGCCTTCGCTATCCAGCGCGCGTCGGCCAAGCTCAGCCCGTTTCACTGTCATGTAGCGTCCTAGCCCTCCATCGCGAGGACTGACGGGGCGTGCCGCTCGCGCACGTGCGCGTAGCTAGTGTATGGGTGTTCCGATACCTTGACGAGGCAGGACGCGGAATGGCGCATCATGCGTGCAATCGACGGTGAGATTGGGAGGACAGGATGCGACTTCGGGGGAAGGTGGCGCTGTTGACCGGTGCGGCGGCGGCGATCAAGAGCGAATTGATGGGCTTCGGCGGCGCGGCGGCGCATCTGTTCGCGCGCGAGGGCGCGAAGGTGGTGCTGACTGACATCCGCGATGAGCTGGGGGAGCGCGCGGCGGAAGGTCTGCGCGCCGACGGCCATGACGCGCGTTACATGCACCTCGATGTGACCTCGGAACAGAACTGGGCGCAGGTTATAGACGCAGTGATCGCCGCGCACGGACGGCTGGATATCCTTTTCAACAATGCCGGTGTCTCCTTTCCCGCGAAGGTCGAGGACATCACAGTAGATATCTGGGAACGCGAACTTGGAGTTCATGCCAAGGGGGTTTTCCTGGGTACCCGTACGGCGATCCCGGCCATGCGTAAAGGCGGAGGCGGATCGATCATCAACACGTCCTCGGTGATGGGCATTGTCGGCAGCCCCACGTCACCGGCCTATTCCGCCGCAAAGGGTGCCATCGCGATTTTTTCCAAGTCGGCGGCGTTGCAATATGCGAAGGAGAATATTCGCATCAATTCAGTGCATCCGGGCTATGCGGATACGCCCCTGACCGAGAAGCGCTTTGGTGACCCGGCCGTGCGGCAGGGGCTACTCGACCGCACACCGATGGGTCGGCTCGGCACCGCCGAGGACATCGCCAATGGCGTGTTGTTCCTGGCGTCCGACGAATCATCGTGGGTCACCGGCTCGGAACTGGTGATCGACGGCGGCATGACTGCGCAGTAGTCGCGTGTTGCTCCATCGCCCGGACCGATCACTGCGGGCCGGCCATCAAGCGGCCGAATTGAACGCTTGTACTGTGGTCGTTCCCCATGCTGCGCCTGCGCAACCCCGGTTGCGCGCTTCGGGCTGGTTGGGTGGGATGCGGCCCGTCCGTTGCGTGGCATCAGACGTGTAAGCGGACGTTGAGGTATGAACGGGAGAGAAGAAATGGCTGACGAGCGCAATTGGCTCATCGACCATACTGGCATTGGCGTGTCGGACATCCACAGGTCAAATACATTCTACCGAGCAGCGCTCCGACCTCTCGGTATTCGGGTCGTCAAGCGTATCACGCGGGACTTCAAACCTACTGATGCCGACGTTCAAGATTTGGGTGGGGTGGCATACGGAGTCGACTATCCCATATTTTGGATTGACGTTTTCCATCCTTGTGGCGTCAAGCAACATACTGCATTTCGTGCTCGAAGTCGGCAGGAGGTTGATGCCTTTCATGAGGCAGCGCTCGTCGCACGCGGGGTAGACAATGGCCGACCCGGTTTGCGGTCGGGCGGCTACTATGCCGCATTCGTTCTCGATCCAGACGGCAACAACATCGAAGCAGTGTTTCGAGAAGCATAGAATAGACAGCAGATTTCGGCGGCTTGAACTCGCCCCATGATTGTCCTGCGTGGGTCTGGAGGGCCGCCGGCGAAACACTGGAAAGCCAATATTCGGCACTGCATCCGCTCGTTGACGTGAAGTCACCAGTCACCTGTGCCTCGTCTTGGGACTCGCCTGCGATCGTCTAGCTTCTAAGCCGCCGCGGCACCAATGGACGAGAATGGTGCAAGCGAAGTGCACGGTTGTATCCGCTCATCCGCCGTTTGGCAGACGGCGCGGCGAAATCACTTGCCGAGTATCGCCGGCCAAGGCAGGCTCAAATGGCTACCGCGTTCAATGCGCCAGTCGAGCGGTGGGGCACCGACAGATCCGCATTCGTATCCTGAATCGTAAGAACCCGGAGAAGAGATCATCGTCGTTTCAAGGATCTGGAGACCGCCCTCGCACCGCAATAAAACTCAGGGAGGATATCGTGTCTGAAATTCGCTCTGCCGGGCCGAATCATGAATTTCGTTTGGCTAAGGCTGTCGGCGTGCTGGCGATCACCGCCTCGGCCATCTGCGCCGAGTATGGCTCCGGTATCAACTACGTCTCGGTTCAGAGCCTATCGGTGTATCCCGACGTGAAAGGGCTCGTAC